>SAMEA3387494__coassemble_2095_pt1 | contig 25181 bp, 19 predicted proteins | sample SAMEA3387494__metabat2_high_PE_015 | metagenome-assembled genome bin SAMEA3387494 (sample SAMEA3387494) | Felis catus | biome: Faeces | place: United Kingdom | collected 2012
TCCACCAAATTAGGGAAGAATATTCCCTAAAATGCCATACTTCCCACAAAAAACAAACACTAACCTAATATTTATGGTATTTGTATTATCACAAAGCACCTTATATGCTCATTCCACCGTTACGCTTTTGGCCAGATTACGGGGTTTGTCTACATCAAGTCCTCTTGCCACACTGACATAATATCCGATCAGCTGCAGAGGAATCACTGCAAGGGAGGTTGCAAAATGTGGGTCTGTTCTTGGAATATAGACGGTAAAATCAGCAGTTTCTTCTATATTATAGTTACCGAAGCTGGTAAGTCCCATCAGATATGCCCCACGGCTTTTGCACTCCACCATATTGCTGACTGTTTTTTCATAAAGCTCCGGCTGGGTAAGAACTCCGATCACCAGAGTGCCGTCTTCGATCAGGGAAATAGTTCCATGCTTCAGTTCTCCTGCTGCATATGCTTCAGAATGAATATAGCTGACTTCTTTCATTTTAAGGCTGCCTTCCATGCTGATAGCATAGTCAATGCCTCTTCCGATAAAGAATACATCTCGGGCATTTGCCTGTTTTGCGGCAAACCACTGAAGTCTTTCTTTATCCTCAAGAATCTTCTGGATCTTTTCCGGTATCGTTTGAAGTTCTGCTATATACTTCTCATACTGCTCTTCTGTGATTTTTTCCCGGACAAGAGCAAACTGAAGAGCCAGTGCATAAACAGCCATCAGCTGTGTACTGTACGCCTTGGTTGTAGCTACAGAAATCTCCGGTCCTGCAAGGGTATAAAATACATGATCTGCCTCCCGGGCAATGGAAGAACCTACCACGTTTATGATTCCCACAGTGCGGACTCCCAGCTCCTTTGCCTCCCGAAGAGCCGCCAGACTGTCTGCTGTTTCTCCGGACTGGCTGATAACCACAGCAAGTCCCTTCGGATCCATGATCGGCTTTCGGTAACGGAATTCTGACGCAAACTCCACTCTTACAGGAATCCCTGTCAGATCTTCCAGTACATACTGCGCCGCTGTCCCCACATGATAAGCAGATCCGCAGGCAATAATATAGATCTGAGAAATCTCCCGGATGATCTCTTCTGTGATACCTGTCTCAGAAAGATCGATCTTTCCATTTTTCAGCACGGAATTCAGTGTATCTGCCACTGCTTTTGGCTGTTCGTAAATCTCTTTCATCATAAAGTGCTCGAACCCGGCTTTTTCTGCCGCCTCCGCATCCCATTCAATGGTCTTCAATTCTTTCTGAATCTCCTCACCATCCAGATTATAGAAAGTGATCTCTCCTTTTCTGACACGGGCCATTTCCAGATTTCCGATGTAGTAAACATTTCTTGTATATTTCAGGATTGCCGGAACATCCGAAGCAATATAGGATTCTCCATCTGAGATCCCCAGGATCATAGGGCTGTCTTTTCGTGCCACATAGATTTCCTCCGGATACTCCTGAAAGAGGATTGCCAGCGCATAGGAACCACGGATACGAACCATTGCATGATTGATGGCATCCACCGGTGTTCCTTCGTATTTTTTGTAATAATAGTCAACAAGCTTAACGGCAACCTCAGTGTCTGTTTCTGAATGAAAAACATATCCTTTGCGAATAAGCTTGTCCTTTAATTCCTGATAATTTTCTATAATACCGTTGTGTACGGCAATTACATTTCCATCATCACTCATGTGAGGATGGGAGTTTGTCACAGAAGGCTCTCCATGAGTAGCCCAGCGGGTATGTCCGATGCCGCAGGTACCGGAAACAGCCGCTCCGTTGTCTGTTTTTTCTGCAAGAACCTTCAGACGTCCCTTGGCACGGATGACCTCCGGTTGTTTTTCTCCGTCTCTTACTGCAAGTCCGGCTGAATCATAGCCGCGATACTCCAGCCTGGAAAGCCCGTCCAGAAGGATAGGCGCCGCCTGATGTTCTCCTGTAAATCCTACAATACCACACATAATTTTTCTCCTCTTTTTGTATTGCCTTGTTAAAGTTTTACCGTGGTATCATAACATTTTTTTTATTTTTTTTCAAGAAAAAGACAGCCGGAATCTCTCCGGCTGCCCTGCATCTTTCATTATTATGATTTATTTCCCAAGCTTACGCTGGATGGCTTTTACGATCTCCATGATTGGGATGATCAGGACTGCAAGTCCAAGAGCGATCAGGTATTCGGTAAAGTCAATCGGTGTAAACTGGAATGCTTTTGCAATAAACGGAACCTCAATAACCACTGTTGTCAGGATCAGAGATACCAGCATTGCGCCATAAAGGAATACGTTATGGCTGTTCAGTTTGAATATGGAACCACGGCGGCTTCTCATATTCAGGGAATGGCAGATTTCCACCATAGAAAGTGTAAGGAATGCCATTGTCGTTCCGTCAGCGCTGTTTACAAATTCCCATACACCGGACTCGATTCTGTGTCCTACCAGATAAGAAATCATCACCAGGATGGTAACAACTGCGCCCTGGAAAAATACATCAAATCCCATTCCTCCGGCAAAAATTCCTTCCTTCGGATCACGGGGTTTCTTTTTCATGATGTCGGATTCGCTCTTTTCTAGTCCAAGAGCCAGAGCCGGGAAGCAGTCTGTGATCAGATTGATCCAGAGAAGGTGTACCGGCTTCAGGATGGTAAATCCGATCATAGTGGAGAAGAAGATTGCCAGAACCTCTGCCAGGTTGGAAGCAAGAAGGAACTGGATGGCTTTACGGATATTTGCGTAAATACGACGACCTTCTTCTACCGCAGATACGATAGTGGCAAAATTGTCATCTGCAAGGACCATATCGGCAACATTTTTGGTAACGTCTGTTCCGGTAATACCCATACCTACACCGATATCAGCACTCTTAATGGAAGGAGCATCGTTGACGCCGTCACCTGTCATGGCTGTGATCATGCCTTTTTTCTTCCATGCATTAACAATACGAACTTTGTGCTCCGGCTGTACACGTGCATAGACGGAAATCTCTTCTACTCTCTTTTCGAAGTCTTCATCACTGATTTCATTTAACTGTGCTCCGGTGATTGCCTGGGATGGATCCGTCAGAATGCCAAGCTCCATACCAATGGCTACTGCTGTGTCTTTATGGTCACCTGTGATCATAATCGGACGGATACCGGCTTCACGGCACTCTACGATAGCTGCTTTTACTTCCGGACGTACCGGGTCGATCATACCGGAAAGACCAAGATAGGTAAGATCCTGCTCCAGAAATTCCGGTTCTGTGCTTTCCGGCATCTTGTCCCACTGACGGCAGGCGCCGCAGAGAACACGGAGCGCTCTGTCAGCCATATACTTGTTGCTCTTCAGGATAGCGGTCCGCACTTCTTCTGTCATAGGCACTTTTTGTCCGTTTACCATAGCGTGGGTACAGCATTTCAGTACTTCATCAGGAGCACCCTTGGTAAACTGGATGATCTCATGCTCTTTTGTTTCATGAACCGTGGACATCATCTTACGGAGGGAATCAAAAGGAGCCTCTCCAACACGGATATATTCCTCTTTCAGCTGCGTCTTAATCATACCGTTTCTGGCAGCGTCATTGACAAGGGCACATTCCGTCGGCTCGCCAACAGCCTCTCCTGCATCTGCATCATACTCTGCATCGGAGCAAAGAGCCATTGCTGTTTCCAGAGCCTTTTCATCATCTGCTACATGCTCCACTACGGTCATCTTGTTCTGGGTCAGTGTTCCTGTTTTGTCAGAGCAGATGATCTGTGTACATCCAAGGGTTTCTACTGCAGTCAGCTTACGGATAATCGCATTTCTCTTGGACATATTTGTAACGCCGATAGAAAGCACGATGGTAACAACTGCTGCCAGACCTTCCGGAATTGCTGCAACTGCAAGAGAAACAGCAACCATAAAGGTACTGAGAATCGTATCGCTGCTGATACCTGCACGGAAAAGACCTACAGCAAAAATCACAACACAGATACCGAGCACCAGAACGGTAAGAATTTTACTCAGCTGATTCAGCTTGAGCTGGAGAGGAGTTGCCTCATCCTGAGCCATAGAAAGAGCTTCTGCGATCTTACCCATTTCAGTTTTCATTCCGGTTCCGGTGATGACCATCTTTCCACGTCCGTAAACAACGGTGGATCCCATGTACGCCATATTTTTACGGTCGCCCAGAGAGACATCCTTCTCGCCGGAATCCAGTTTCAGTAGACCTGCGATCTTGTTTGCCGGAACTGATTCTCCGGTAAGAGCGGCCTCTTCGATCTTCATGCTGGCAGATTCTATGATACGTCCGTCTGCCGGAACTGCATCTCCGGCTTCCAGAAGTACAACATCACCCGGAACCAGCTCGTCACTTTTCAGAACGGTTACTTTTCCGTCACGAAGAACCTTGCTGGTTGCAGCTGCGATCTCCTGCAAAGCTTCAATGGCCGCTTCCGCTTTGCTTTCCTGAACAACGCCCAGAACTGCGTTGATCACTACTACGGAAAGGATAATAATTACATCTGCAAAAGATTCGCCTTCATAAAAAGCAGTGATTCCAGATATAATGGCAGCTACGATCAGAATAATGATCATAGGATCTGCCAGTTCCTTCAGAAAACGCTGGAGTAATGAAGTTTTCTTGCCCTTTTCCAATTCGTTTTTTCCATATTTGGAAAGCCGCTCCTGGGCTTCTCCTGTGGAAAGTCCTTCCTGAGAGGAATTTTGCTCTTTCAGAACCTCTTCTAAACTTGACAAATATTCTTTCATATTGCCTCCGTTTCTGTGCAGTCGGACCTTAAGTCCCGCACGGTTTTTATTTTGATGACAGACTCCAGAAAAATTTCCAATGTCTTTATGAATGGGATGTTTCCCTGTCACTCCTTTCCACTGACTCTTCTGTTATAAATCATACCCATATTCAGAAGATTTCATAGGCTGCTGCCGATATCTGATACTATTCACCAAGAAAGTTAATATACTACTTTCCTAATAAACAAAAAAGAGACTTATCCAGGGACTACTCCCATAGATAAGTCTCGCTGTTTCAAACAAAACCAGACCCACGGCCATGATGTTGATTCTGTTACGCCATTATGGTGTCAGCTACTCCCTTACATCCTTTTTTTCATTGCTGTTATTATGCACCTTTTTATTTTAAAATGCAATGACTTTATAAAAATTTAATGTTTACAGAAAATGCTGGTTATTTCAACAGCGGTTTCGTTTGTTCACAAAATAATTCAGGATCCCGCCGCCCACAATAATCACCAGAGCAACGCCCACTACCCTTTTGGCCGCCTCCTGAGGAAGCTGCCCTTTGGAACCAATAGAATCCGCATAAAACAGCAGTGTATATTCTACTTCATGAGGTGTTCCCATGGCTGTGGTATCTGCGATCACTTCTACTGGCTCGTCCATGGCCAGAATCGGGATTTCAAATATGGAATTCATCCCTTCTTCATTAACAGGAAGATATTTTTCTCCATCTACGATCATATAGTCATAGTTGGAACTGCTCCACTGAAGTCTGGTAAACGCTCTGCCGTCACGTACGATCAGGACAGTAGGAGAAACCACACCTGCCTTACCGCTTCCGCCTTCCAGATCTACCTGAATAGAGTATTCCCCATCTTCCATATTCATTTTCACTCCCGGGGATTCAGACCGGTCAGTCTCTTCTTTTTCTGATGTTTGTTTCTTTCCTGCACAAACCGGATTTACTGATAATGCAAGCATTCCTGCCATGAGCAGAAACGCTGCAGTTCTCAAAACCGGCGTGAACTTGTTTTTCATAAAGCCCCCTCGTTTCCTGTTTTTTTAGATAATCTGTTTTTCTGACGATCACAGTTCTGAATATCGTTTTCAAATATTTCAATGTATTCCTGCACCAGATACAAGTCTCCTGTCTCGGGTACCGGCTACAGCAGCGGTGCGGCAGCTTTTGCAATAAAGCCAAGCACCCGGCGTTTCAGAGGTTCTGACCGGATCATATCCACGGTGATCTCCCGGCATTTTTCCTGGGTAAGTGCAAAATCCTCTTTAATCTGAAGAATACAGTCCGTTCCCCACATATAGGTAGCACACTCAAAATGATGGTACAGACTTCGGTAATCCAGATTGATCGTACCTACCACTGCTTCACGGTCATCACAGACAAATACTTTTGCATGGACAAAACCAGGCGTGTATTCATATATTTTGACGCCGGATTCCAATAAAGATTTATAGTGTGTCAGCGCAAGCGCAAATGGAATGTACTTATCCGGAATACCAGGAAGAATGATCCTTACGTCAACCCCTCGTTCAGCTGCAAATTTCAGTGCATTTTCCAGCTCTCCGTCCAGGATCAGATATGGTGTCATAATATATATATAATTCTGGGCCCGGTTCAGCATATCAATATAAACCTGTTCTCCCACCTTATCTTTATCCAGAGGACAGTCACCGTAAGGCATGACAAAGCCGTTTTCAGCCTGGGGCGTCACAGACACGTTCAAAAATCTGTCGAAATCTGTTTCCTTTTCATCCAGATACCACATATGCAGAAACATCCGGGTAAAGCTGCTGACTGCCTCTCCCTGTATCATTACTGCAGTATCCTTCCAGTGGCCGTATTTTACATAGGTATTAATATACTCGTCCGCCAGGTTGATGCCTCCATTAAAAGCAGTCTTTCCATCGATAACCAGAATCTTACGATGATCCCGGTAATTGTAATGGGTAGATACAAAAGGCTTGATAGGGGCAAACATTTTACATTTGATCCCCAGCTTCTGAAGTCTCTTCGGGTAATCATGAGGCAGTGTGGACAGCTCGCAGGTGCCGTCATAGAGCATTCTCACATCTACGCCCTCTTTTACCTTTCGCGCCAGGATCTCCAGGATCTTGCCCCACATTTCTCCTTCATTTACAATAAAATACTCCAGAAAAATAAAATGCTCTGCTTTTTCCAGCTGGATCAGCATTTCACGGAATTTATCCTCTCCTAAAGGAAAATAGGTGACAGAAGTATGATTGTATACCGGATAGCATCCGCTGCGGCGCACATAACGGCAAAGGCCTGCCGCCCCGGGATCTGCCTTCTGCAGTTCTTTTTCTGTTTCCGGATCCTGCGAAAGAGAGTTCTCCGTTTCTTTATTCAGCTGAGCATAATAGTTTTTCAGTGCCCGATGGCCTACATTCTTCTGAGTATAGAGAAACAGAAGGGCGCCAAACACCGGCAGAAGCATAACTACCACCAACCAGGTGATCTTGGCTGTCGGATCCATGGAGCTATTTAAAAGATACAGTACCATAAACACAGTGAAGATCACAACTCCGCCGTAAATATGAGGCAAAAACTCTTCAAACCAGTGGAAAATACTGAACAGGAACAGAACCTGTACAGCAAGAAGGACAAGGATCAGTCCAGAACGGCTGAAGACCACCCTGAGGATCCCCTGCCTGCCCTTTTTTAAGAGACGCAGTCCGGTTTCTTTGGTATCTTCTTTCATTTTATCAGGTACTCCTTTCTTAATGATCTGTCCATAGGATCTTCTATGTAAACTATACTATTATAACATATATAAATTCATAAGGCCAATGCTTAATATTTTATTTTCTGTTCTGATATGGTATACTAACAAATACAGCAGTTATATTAAAACGACTGACTCAGAAAGGGAAATTTTATGGCATTTATCAGTGTTTTTAATGTGCTTGGACCGGAAATGATCGGTCCTTCCAGTTCTCATACAGCCGGAGCCTGCTCCATAGCGCTTCTTGCTCAGCAGATGGCTGACAGCCCCATCACAGATGTAGAATTTACATTATATAATTCTTTTGCCCAGACTTATAAAGGACATGGAACAGATCTTGCTCTTCTCGGCGGGGTTATGGGATTTTCGACAGATGACAGACGAATCCCCAATGCCTTTTCTATTGCAAAAGAACGTGGCATTTCCTACAAATATATCGAAGCCGATCCGGATCCGGATATTCATCCTAATACAGTAGATATCCATATCACCTGTTCCGGAGGGCGTTCTTATACCGTGCGCGGAGAATCTCTTGGCGGCGGCAAAATGAGGATCAGCAGGATCAACCACATTGATGTGGATTTTTCCGGCGAATACAGCACTCTGATCATCGTCCATTATGACCGTCTAGGTGTTCTTGCGCATATCACAGGCTGTCTCAGCGAAAAAAACGTCAACATCGCTTTTATGAAGCTCTTTCGGGAAACAAAGGGAGATATCGCTTACAGCATCATAGAATTCGACGGCACTCTGCCGGAGGATGCAGAAGCACAGATTCTCCAGAACCCTAATGTTCAGGATGTAATCTTTATACCAATTCAAAGGAGAAGTTAACACATGGATTTTAAGAATGCACAGGAGCTCCTTGAGCTTTGCAAAAAAGAAAACTGCACCATCTCATCCATTATGAAAAAAAGAGAGTGCATCCTTTCAGAAACCACAGAAGAGGCCATTACAGCCCAGATGGATCATTCCCTGAAGATCATGCGTGAGTCTGTGGCCGCTCCCATCAATTCTCCCAAAAAATCCATCGGAGGACTGATCGGAGGAGAGGCGCAGCAGATCAATCGTCATCGTCTGAACGGAAATTCCATCTGCGGTCCTGTTCTTTCAAAAGCCATTGCCTACTCCATGGCTGTTCTGGAAACCAATACTACTATGGGACTGATCGTCGCAGCGCCTACAGCAGGTTCTTCCGGTGTCCTGCCGGGTCTTTTGCTGGCCCTTCAGGAGGAATATCATTTAAGCGACTCTGCAGTTATCGATGCACTTTTTAATGCCGGAGCTGTCGGCTACCTTGCCATGCGCAACGCTACGGTAGCAGGCGCTGTAGGCGGCTGTCAGGCAGAGGTTGGTGTTGCTTCTGCCATGGCTGCATCTGCTGCTGTTGAACTTATGGGCGGAACTCCGGAGCAGTGTCTCCATGCAGCTGTTTCCGTTCTGATGAATTTCCTCGGACTGGTATGCGACCCTATCGGAGGACTGGTGGAGTGTCCCTGTCAGGGACGAAATGCCGCCGGAGTGGCAGTTGCGCTGACCGGAGCCGAACTGGCATTAAGCGGTGTAAAACAGCTGATTCCTTTTGATGAGATGCTCCTTACCATGTATCAGGTAGGAAAGCAGATCCCGCCGGGACTTCGGGAAACTGCACTTGGCGGCTGTGCGGCTACGCCGACCGGAAAGAAATTAGGGTGCAGCATCTGCCATAAATAAAAGGGGAGACATTATGATAAAAACTGTTATCTTTGATATTGATAATACACTTTATGATTACGATAAAAGCCACATTCCGGGAATGAAAGCACTGACAGATTACTGCAGATCAGAATTTCATCTGGATGAAGAAGAAGTTCTTGCCTGCTACGATCAGGCCATGGAGATCACCAACCGGCGGATCGGAACCGACACTGCCGCCATCCACAGCCGGATGCTGCGCTTTCAGTGCATGACAGAGCTTCTGAAGCAGCCATATTTTCCTCATGTAGAAAATATGTACCATGCTTACTGGGATACGCTGATCGACCATGCACAGCCCTCTCCCGGAATCCTGACTTTGATGGAAGAACTGAAAAACCGTCATATCCGTATCGGAATCGGAACGGATATGACGGCCTCTATTCAGTATAAAAAACTCCTGAAGCTGGAGCTTGCCCCTTATATTGATTTTATCGTTACCAGCCAGGAGGCCGGAGTGGAAAAACCCCATCCTCATTTTTTTGACCTCTGTCTGGAAAAAGCAGGATGCCTTCCGGAAGAATGTGCTTTTGTGGGCGATAACCAGAAAAAAGATGTAAAAGGTGCCCTGGATCATGGAATGACGGGCATCTGGTACAGCCAGGAAAAAGAACCGGAAGGAACGTTTGATTTCCCTGTGATCGCTTCCTATACAGATCTGGAAGGATTTCTTTGTCTGCTTAAACAGGCTGTACTCCGTTAAACACCTTGATATGGTGAAGGACGTTTTCATAGGTTCCCTGCACCATAGCTTCATTAAGTGAAAAATAATTATGTTTTTCCGGTGTCTGCAGATACTCTTCTGCTCTTTTGACCAATCTGTTGAAGCTTGCTGTGGCAATATTTACCTTGATGATGCCAAAAGAAATGGCTTTCTGGAAATCCTCATCTGTAATTCCGCTTCCACCGTGAAGCACCAGAGGAAGATTTGTGTTTCTGCTTATTTTTTCCAGAACATCAAATGCAAGCATGGGGGCTGTAGGATAGTTTCCATGGGCATTTCCGATTGCTACGGCAAGTGCATCGATTCCTGTTTTTTCGCAGAATATTTTCGCATCCTCAGGATCGGTGCAGCGGATGCCATGATCAGAACTTCCGTCCTCGCTTCCTCCAACCAGGCCCAGCTCTGCCTCAACAGTCGCTCCATACTCTGCGGCAATTTCAGCCACCTCTCTGGTCCTTTTGATATTTTCTTCAAACGGAAAAGAGGAGCTGTCATACATAACCGACGTAAAACCAAGCTCCAGAGCTTTCTTTACTGTTTCCACGGTCAGTCCGTGATCCAGATGTACTGCAACATCCACCTTTGCTTCTTTTGCCGCCTGAACCATCATAGGTCCCATAAGCGCAAGCGGGGAATGTTTCAGCCGGACTTCTGCAATCTGAAGGATGATCGGTGTTTCCAGTTCCTCTGCAGCCTGAATGGCTCCTTTCACCATTTCCATATTTCCCACGCTGAAAGCTCCAACGCCTCTGCCTTCATTTTTTGCCTGCTGAAGCAGCTTTTTCATTGTTACCAATGCCATAATCATCACTCCTGTCTGACTTATTCAACGTTATCCGCAGCATTTCAATAAAAACAAAGGCGGCTGCCGCAAAGACTGCCCCTGCTGCAAAAACATATCTCATTCCATTTTCCCCAACATTGATCATCCTGGTAAGAACCGGAGTCCCAAACGTAGCGATCACAATTCCCAGCATGACAAATCCATAATTTTCACCTGCATGCCGGATACCAAATACCGAACTTGTAAGAGAAGGAAAGCTTCCCATAATCCCGCCATAGCAGCCATAGATCAGGATCACAGCCACAGTGGCTCCGTAGGAATCCGAAAAACATAACAGTATCATGGCTGCTGCTGCAATGACCAGAACCCCTTTGATACATACAATCCTTCCAACTTTATCTGCAAGAGAAGGCAGCACCAGTCTGGTCAGGGCATTTACCACTGATCCGATCATAACGGAACTGACAGCTGCCGCTGCAGGTATGCCCAATTCAAGCTGGTAGCTCTGTGAAATCGGGGAGATCATAAAATATGAGATCAGTCCAAACAACATGGTCGCCAGAAGAAAATAAAACTGTTTCGTACGAAGCATTTCCCCGGAGGTATACTGTCTGCATCTGCTTTGTGCTTCCCCCATACCCGTCTTTGCAGTCTCTCTGTTTTCTTCAGGAGATGCAAAAAACAGACTGCTCAGAATCCAGGCTGCAACCATAAAGATTCCTACAGTAAGAAGTGTGACTTTTGGTCCTTCTTTTTCCAGAAGCTGCCGGCTAAACGGAGCCATAAAAAGCCCACATAATCCGTTGGCAGTGACCACAATCCCGGATGCAAAGCCTGTTCTGTCAGGGAACCACTGCTGGGCAGCCGCCAGTATCACCGTATACATCATTCCCTGTCCAAGCCCCTGCATCACACCATAAGTCAGATACATAGGAAGCGGAGAAGAAACCAGAGAAAATGCTGACATCAGGATTCCGGCAGAAAGCAGTCCGCCGCCCAGAAACAGAACCTTTCTTGGACCGAAGCGGTTCTGCATACGGCCTCCCAGGATATTTCCAAAAACAAAAGCGCTCAGCGCCAGATAAAAGCACATAGCCCCCTGGCTCTGGGTCCATCCGGTGCCTTCTGTTACATAAGGCTGGTAGATGGACCAGACATGGGGAAATCCAGTAAAAAATATCGCAAAGGCACCTGTGAACATCATCAAAAACCGCTGTTTTTTCTGTGTCCCTGCTGTTTTCATATGTGTTCTCCTTTTTATTACCAGAGATTTCTGTACATTTCCTTTACATCATCCTCTGTGATATCGCGGATCGTATTCTGGGGGCTTCCGCTTTCCATTGCGTCATGTGCCATTTTGTCGATCACGTGAAAGAATTCTTCTTTCTGGATCCCGTATTCTTCCAGAGTTGGGGTCTCCAGCTCTTTTGTAAGATCTGCCACTGCCTGAAGGAATTTTTCAGCAGCTGTTTTGTCGGAATCCTCCGCGTCAGCAGCTCCGATGGCTCTTCCCAGCTCTCCGAAACGATCATATGCCCCTTCCAGAGCGAAGCCAAGACATACCTTCATCAGCATGGCATTGGAAAGTCCATGTGCTACATGAAAGAGAGCTCCGATGGGACGGCTCATTCCATGGATCAAGGTTACGGAAGCGTTGTTAAAAGCAATTCCTGCTTCAAGAGCTGCAACAGACATTTCCACTCTTGCCTCTTCATTTTTTCCATCATGAAATGCAATCGGAAGATATTTAAAAATACGTTTTACCGCTGACAGAGCAAAAGTATCGGAAAGTGTCTGTGATTTTCTGGATGTATATGCTTCCACTGCATGACAGAGTGCATCCAGTCCGGTAGCAGCTGTGATTTTTGGAGGCGCAGTCATAGTAAACTGCGGATCGATCACTGCCAGTGCAGGCATCAGGACCTTTCCCTTTAACAGCATCTTGATATTGTTTACGGTATCTGTGATGATCGTAAACTGTGTTGCCTCGGATCCGGTTCCTGCAGTAGTCGGAATAGCAACCATAGGAGGCATTTCCACATCAATGACTTTACCCATATAATCGCAGATGCTTCCTCCGTCTGCTGCAAGAGATCCTATGGCTTTCATGGAGTCGATAGGGCTTCCGCCTCCAAGAGCTACCAGAAAATCACACGCTTCTTCTTTATACATTTTCAGACCGGCTTCGATCATTTTGTCTGTAGGTTCTCCTGTGATCCCGGAATAGATCACATATTCAATTCCCTGATTTTTCAGGGCTGCCTCAACCTTTGCACAGTTGCCAAGATCGATCATTACATTATCTGTTACGATCATTGCCTTTTTTCCAAGCTGTTTCATGGAAGCCTCCGCCATATCCAAAGCTCCTGCGCCTGTGATGATCTGTCCCGGTACAATAAATTCTCTTGCCATAATTTTTTCCTCCTTAAAACTGTGCGTCATGAAGCCATGTGTAACGTTCATCTTCACAACGGTCTGTCTGAAGCCATGGATTTCCATCAATATGACGGATCATCCAGCATGTATACATCTGAAATCCCGGCGCTACCGCCTGAGGATGCAGTTCTCCTCCCGGAATCGCAGAAAAACTGTTGTTTACACTTTTAAAAACCTGATCTCCTACAAAGCTTGCCCCGAAGCCCTCCGGTCTGTCAAATTTAAACAGATAGGTTTCCGGCTGGGGATGTCTGTGAGGAAGATAGCCGGACCAGTTTCCACGGTCATTTAACACTTCTCCAAGTACCATATTGGATTTCGGTGAAATATCATGATCAAAAATCGTATTTACCCGGCGTTTTGCAACATTCCCGAATTTCCCTACGCTGGAATAGCCCCACGGCGCGTCTTCCGGTGCATAAAGACGGCTGTCAAAGCTGTTTTCATTTTTTGTGCACTGTACCAGGATCTCTGATTCCTGTTCCGCTGTAACCTTTATTTCATGAGAGCCGGATACGTGAACGCACCAGGGGCCCTCTGTAAAGACATCTTTTCTGCTTACTGTTTTTTCGGAATCGTCCCACTGATATGTGATCTTTCCGGAAAGAAGAAGGACCGCTGTTTCCTCACCTTCCCGGTAAAAAGCTCTCTTCTCTCCTGCGGCCATGCGATAAACACGAATATCCATCATCATTTCGCTGTAATCATTATCATAGGTTGTCAGAATCATTTCTCCTTTTTCATCAAATTCCGGATATCCAAAAACCTTGCCCATTCCGGTACCTCTCTTTCTATCAATACTCTCTTGCTACTCTTCTGCCTTCCATAACGCCTTCGCAGGCCTCTCTTACGGATTCTTTCACAGAAGTTGTTGCGATTCCTACGTTCCACCAGGACTCATATCCGTCTGTCATTGTCTTCGGTATCACCTTCAGGTCAAACAGGCAGGCTTTTGTCTGTTTTTTGGCATCTGTAAGAGCCGCTTCCAGTTCTCCGATGGTTTTGCAGGTGTATGTTTTTAATCCATAGCCTTCGCCGATCTTGGCGTAATCTACCGGGATCAGATCTCCGCATGGTTTTTTGCCGTCTGTATAGCGGAATTCTGTAGCGATACTTCCGATTCCATGGTTCATTTCCAGGTTATTGATGCATCCGAATCCACAGTTGTCAAATACCAGGATATTCACTTTTTTGCGCTCCTGCATAATAGTCATGATCTCACTGTGGAGCATCTGGAAGCTGGAATCACCTACCACACAATAAACCTCATTGTCAGGCTCTGCAAATTTTACTCCAAGGGTAGCGGCTACTTCATAACCCATACAGGAATAACCGTATTCTGCATGGTATCCGCCTCTCTTATCTGTAGTCCACATTCTCTGCATACAGCTTGGAAGGGATCCGCCGGCAGTGATCACAGTCGCATCCTCATCAATAGTTCTTCGAAGGGCTGCAAGGGCTGCTGTCTGAGTGATCTTTCCATCAGTAAGCTTTACAAACTCCGGAATAGTTCTCGGATCTCTTGCCTTGATCATAGGCTCAAAATCATCACCTGTATACTGGATGCTTCCAAGACGTTCCATTTCTTTGTCCCAGATCTGCTTTGCCTCCTGGATCTCTGTGGTATAGCCGGATCTGTAGCCTTTTTCACGAAGCATATCTGCCAGAGCTTCTACGGTTGCTTTTGCATCTCCCACAGCCTTTACCGCATCCATCTTGTACGCATGATATCTGCAGTTATTAATGGTAACAAATTGTACATTTTCGTTTTTATAAAGCCATTTGGAGCTTGTGGTAAAATCAGAAAGTCTGGATCCAATTGCGATCACCACATCTGCATCTCTTGCAATTACATTTGACGCATAAGTACCGGTAACACCAATTCCGCCGAGACAGTAAGGATCGCTGGATTTACATGCACTCTTACCTGCCTGTGTTTCACCAAACGGGATATGGAATTCATGGCAGAAATTTTCAACGGTTTCCCCTGCTTCAGAATATCTTACTCCGCCGCCTACGATCACAAGTGGTTTTTTCGCCTCTGCAATAACCTCTGCGATATCTTCCAGTTCTTCCTGGACGGCTGCTGGTCTTGTGATTCTGTGTACACGTTTCTTAAAGAAATATTCCGGGAAATCATAAGATTCACCTTCTACATCCTGGCAAAGGGCGATGCAGCAGGCTCCTGTTTCCGCCGGATCTGTCAGAACTCTCATGGCATTGATCAGAGCTGTCATGATCATCTCCGGTCTTGTGATACGGTCCCAGTATTTGCATACCGGCTTAAATGCATCGTTTGTGGTAACTGCCAGGCTGCTGCTCTGTTCCAGCTGCTGAAGAACAGGATCCGGCTGGCGGGAAGCAAAGGTATCTGCCGGAAATACAAGAAGAGGGATATTATTTACTGTGGCTGTTGCACAGGCAGTTACCATATTGGCTGCTCCCGGACCTACAGAAGATGCACAGGCAATGATTTTTTTACGATTGCTCTGTTTTGCAAAGGCAATTGCTGTATGGCACATTCCCTGCTCGTTTCTTCCCTGCAGTACTCTCAGCTGTCCCGGATCAGAATCCAGCGCTTCTCCAAGACCTACTGCAATCCCGTGTCCGAAAATGGTAAAGAATCCTTCTACAAACTTCGTTTCTTCCCCGTCCATTTTTACATACTGATTATCAAGAAATTTTACAATTGCCTGAGCTACTGTCATTCGGATGGTCTTTGTCATAATATGTTCCTCCTATACTCTGGCGATCATTTCGCCGAATTTCTCTTTCTCTTCTTTTATAAATGCATGAACTTCTTCCGGTCCTGGAAGGGAATCGGAACAGTTGTTGCTCCTTACCATCATAGATGCCTCTGCGGATCCGAATTCCAGGCAGTCAATGATCTCCCAGCCCTGATAGAGTCCATATAAAAATCCTGATCCATAACCATCTCCTCCGCCAAAGCCTTTGCGGGCTTCTACAGGAAATGGCTTAATACTGAAGCTCTGTCCGTCGCAGGTATAGGCAGTTGATCCTTTCATACCATGCTTGATCACAACGATCTTTGCTCTGCAGGACTGCCAGTAAGCTGCACTTTCTTCATCCGTCATACCTGGTCTGATCAGTTTTTCTGTCAGATTAAACTCTTCTCTGGAACCCATGATGATGTCTGCTTCTTTTGCTACCATTGAATAATAGATCGCAATCTCATCTGTATTTTTCCAGTTGTATTCACGGTAATCAATGTCAAAAATAATTTTGGTATCATTTTTCTTTGCGAGCATCACTGCCTTCAGTGCCGCTTCACGGGAAGGACTTTCTGCAAGTGCCGTGCCGGAGATCAGGATCGATTTCGCTTCTCTGATGTAATCTTCATCGATGTCATCTACATGAAGCTGCAGGTCCGCGATCTTGTTTCTGTACATCAGAATACTGCTCTCCTTTGGAGAAAGCATTTCTGTGAATGTAAGACCCAGCTTTTCTCCGTTTGTACATCTGGTGATATGAGAAGTGTCAATGCCCTGTTCCTGGAAATATTCTGTCACAAAATCTCCAAACTGATCGTCGGATACCTTGCCGATAAATCCGGCTTTCATTCCATGATGTGTCACGCCGACTGCAATGTTGGCAGGTGAACCACCGACAAATTTTTCAAAGGTATGTACCTTTTTCAGCGGTTTAAACTCTTCTTTTACCTGATCGTTGTATGCAGGATTGAAGTCGATCGCTACTCTGCCCAGTAATATGAGATCGTATTTTCTGCTTTCATCGAATTTAATATATTCCATTTCCTACCTCCACTTTTTATTCGCGTTCATTGCGTGTTTTTTGATTCATCTTTTTGTATTTTTATATTAGCACGCTTATATATTGCGTGCAATATGTTTTTCGCACTTTCTTTGTTTTTCTATATTTTATACAAATAAAGCTTTCTTTATTTGTGTAAAATCCATAACCTCTTTTGATTTTTACCTATACTCGAAATATTTATCAAACTTTTTCTCACGATTCTATCACGCAAAAAGGCACGCGTGTTTTTGCGTGCCTTTTTTGCATTATTCTGTACCTATAATCTCAGCACTATAAAACTCCGGCAGCTTCTCTTCGAGTCAGTTCTTCCATAATTGAACTGTACTGTTTATCAAGATGATAAAGAGAAAGAGTAACCACTGCTGCTGCGGCAACAATCATCGGACCATACTTATAAATATTTACAATCATATCAAGTGCCGCCTGTGGCTGGACCGCTGTTCCTCCTGCACTGCTCACATATCCCGCAGCTGCAAGAAACCCGGTCATTGCCGCAGATGCCACGCCGGATCCTACCTTTGTCCCAATAGAGCCTCCGGCAAAGATCATACTCTCCTGACGAAGATGTGTTTTCCACTGTCCATATTCCACTACATCTCCGATCATACCGAACACACCTGCATTTAAAGGAGCCAGACCGATTGCTCTTACGATACAGCTCATGACCATCCATGAAAAACTGTATGGATTCATAACAAAAATAATCTGTCCGATCAGAGCTACTGCTGCTCCCGCAAGAGCTGTATTTCTCTTCCCATATCTCCGGATCAGTGGTGTGCAAAGGAAAATACATCCCACAAGGACCAGCGTTTCCATCAGATAAAGTGCACTGTACATCCAGGTATCATTATGGAATATGTATTTACAGTAATATGGAAGAATCGTACCTGATATACCAAAAGAAACGCTCTGCAGCATCCACAATACCAGTACAGACCAGAAATACTTATTGTTTACAAGTGCCAGAAATGACTGCTTCAGCGGAACTTTTCCCGCTTTTTCTGCTGCCTCTATCACAACTGTTTCTTTACATTTCAGGAAACAGTTGACTAACAAAAGGAGAGCTACTGCTGCCCATATGGCCATAGTCTTGATCCATGCTGCCTGGTCGTCGCCAAACAGCTTCACCAGAGGAAGCGTGCAGGTAACTGCCAGGATCCGGCCCAGAGGAGAAAGTCCCATTCTTACAACACTGAGCATGTCTCTTTCTCCGGATTCTCTTGTCATCATGGCAGACAGGCTTCCGTAGGGAAGGTTGATAGCTGTATAACATACTGTTGTGCAGAAATTATATGTTACGAACAGATAGACTGCCTGTACCAGACCTGTTGTTCTGGGCACGGTAAACAGAAGTACTGCTGACAATGCATATGGAACACTCATCCACAAAAGCCAGGGTCTTGATTTTCCCCATTTTGATTTTGTGTTTTCAACGACCACCCCCATGATCAGATCCGACACGCCGTCAAACAAACGGGAAACAAGCATTACCATACCTACAGTTGCAGGATTTATCCCGACATAATCTGTATAAAAAAGTGTGATCAGCGTACCTATCATGCCAAAGATTACATTACAGGCAACGTCTCCTCCTGCATAGGAAACCCTGATCCCCCATCCAAGTTTTTTATGATTCATATTATTCACCCCACAAAAGATACCTTCTCTGTCTTTTCTTTAAACTGTGATCTCAGAAATTTTTACCGGACGGTGTTCTTCCAGAGATTTTTTTGCGGCAAGCCCCATTCTTACCGGCTCCAGTCCATCCATTACACCCAGAGGTGTCTCTGTATCATTTACAATGGCATCGATAAAACATTTCATTTCTTTTACATAAGCCCCCATATATCTTTCCAGGAAAAAGTGAAGTGGTTTTTCCCCTGTAATACCCTGAGCATTGCTGATCACGGCTGCAGACGCGGTATCATTTCCTGTTGCTGCCATTCCTTCTGATCCAAATACCTCTGCTCTCTGGTCATATCCATATACGGCTTTTCTGGAATTATCGATCACTGCGATGGATCCATTCTCCATTTTCAGCGTGATCACCGCGGTATCTACATCTCCTGCTTCTCCGATTGCCGGATCTACCAGAACACCTGCTTCCACATAAACTTCCTCTGCGTTGCAGCCTGCCAGAAAACGTACCATGTCAAAATCATGGATGGTCATATCCAGGAACATTCCTCCGGACACTTTTACATATTCAGCACATGGCGGCTCCGGATCACGGGATGTGATCTTGATCACATGAGGATCCCCGATCTTTCCGGAAGCAACTGCTGCCTGTACCGCTTCAAAGTTATGATCAAATCTTCTGTTAAATCCCACCTGATATTTGACCGGATGCTTTTCCAGTGCATCCATGACATTTTTGATCTTATCTATATCATGATCGATAGGCTTTTCACAAAAAACATGTTTTCCTGCCTCGATGGCTTCCACAGAAATCTGTGAGTGTGTATCTGTTGATGAGCAGATCAGGACAGCGTCAATCTCCGGATCTGCCAGGATTTCTTTATAATCCTTTGTCACTGCTTTTACTCCCATATTTTTTGCCCACTGTGCCGTCTCTTCTGTCATAAACGGGTCTGCCAGAAGCTTCACCTGCGCCTCCGGAACCTGGGTGCAAATGCTTTCTACATGAACTCTTCCGATTCTTCCTGCTCCGATAATTCCAACCTGTACCATAATAATTTCTCCTTTTTTATGATATATTTTTTATAATCCTGTTTTTTCTGCAATAAATTTTCTTGCTCTGATGGCATACTCAAGCGGGTCTGCCTTTGCCGGATCCTGCTCGGCTTCTACCAGCATATATCCCTCATAACTGTTCTCCTCCAGAACCTGAAAGATCGGTTCAAAATCAATACAGCCATCTCCAGGTATGGTAAAAGCGCCCTGGCGAACCCCTTCCAGAAAGCTGAGGTTTTCTCTGCGTACCTTCTCCACAACTTCTCTGCGGATATCTTTCAGATGCACATGTCTGATCCTGTCTGCATATTTTTTTACCATTTCAAGCGGATCTGCACCACAATATGCAAAATGTCCGGTATCATATAAAAGACTTACATATTTAGGATCTGTATGCGCCATCATTCGCTCTACTTCATCCGGATTCTGAACCACAGTACCCATATGGTGATGGAAGGTAAGGTGGATTCCATATTCTTCAAAAGCAATTTTTCCCAGTCTGTTCATCCCTTCACAGAATCGTTCCCATTCCTGGTCGTTCATCACGTATTTGTGTCCAAATACCGGTGTGTCCTGCTGTCCCTGTACACTGTAGCTTTGCTCTGACGCGCCAATGATCTTCGCTCCCATTGCCTTCAGAAAATCCAGCTGGGCACGAAATTCTTTTTCTACTTCCTCAAAAGGTTTTGTAAGAAGGAAAGAGGAGAACCATTGATTACAGATTTCCAGCCCTCTCAGTTCCAGCGCTTTTTTTAATACACGGGGATCCCTGGGATATTTATTTCCTACCTCTGATCCTGTAAATCCTGCAAGAGCCATTTCACTTACACACTGCTCAAAAGTATTTTCTTTTCCAAGATCCGGAAGATCATCATTTGTCCATGCAATAGGTGCAATACCAAGCTTTACTTTTTCTTTGTCAAACATCTCTTTACCTCTTTTCTTTTTTATGATTTATCTATTACAGTACTGTATTTCTTTTCATGTGTATCATACCAGTCCTGTGCTTCTTCTGAAATTGGGATTATTTTAAGATTGTTTGTCTTTTTCTTTGATTTAAAAAAAAGGGATTTATTTTTGTGTCTTTTTTTTGGAAAGTAAACCCTGGTACATAAAAAAAGACACCAGCGCTGTCACTGATGTCTCGTATGATGCCTCCGGTATTCTGCCGGACTCATGCCATATCTTTTTTTAAATGCCTTTGAAAAATAATGATAATCATTAAAGCCTGAACGATTTCCAATCTCCCGGATTTTCAAATCTGTCTGCTCCAGCAATTCTCCTGCACAGGAAAGTCTCTGTGACAGAAGAAAATTAGAAAATCCGATTCCCATTTCCTGGGTAAAAAGATAGCTGAGATAAGAAGGATTTACGCCAGCCTCCTGAGCTGCTTCCGTAAGGCCGATGGGCTCTTTAAAATGATCCTGTATAAATTCCGCTGCAATCCTTACTGTTTTATTGATATTTTCCGGTATTTGTGTTTTCTTTTTACAAAAAAGATACTCTTCATCCTTCTGATACCAGGATTCCAGCTGCCACAGATTGGTAACCTTTCTGTAATCTCTCTGAATGTCTATTCCCATCTCCTGCTCCAGCCTTCGAAACCACTGTATCACCAGCCGGCTTTCTGTCTTCCTGTCACAAAACAAATCCCATACTTTGCGCCCCTCTTCCACAAAAGAATCTTTATCTTTTTCCGCAAAGGCTTTGTGGATTCGATTTCGACATTCCTCTAATCCATCCGGCAGATCCGGATTCACATGACAGTCCGGCTGATAGTAAAGAATCTCTCTTCTGTCATAAAAAGAAACATGCATCATGTCTCTGGCCTGCTGGTACGCCTGAACCAGTGCTTCTGCACCAATACAGACATTACTTACACAGATCCGGTAGCAATATTCCTCTTTTTTGCATATTTTATAACAGGCAACAGCTGTATCTGTCAGCTTCTGCTGCATGACACTGCTTTTCCGGATGTCAGACAGATCCAGAAAGCAGCAAAAAATACCAGTTCCCAGATAGATCACTTCCGTTCTGTAGCTTTCATTTTTAAAATGCTCTTCCAGTTCACGGCAAAGCCTCTGATAAAATATCTGGCACTGCTGCTCCGCCTCAAAGTGTGTCCATCTCTCCTCCTCTGCTTCCGGGCTTTCCAAATACATGCAGACTACTGCACAATTATGAAAAGAACCTGTGACTCCCGCTGCTTTCGCAGCCGCTTCTTTTTCTTCTCCTTTTACCGCACCAGACAGTACGCTGTTAAAAAACAGGCCTTTCCGGTTCATACTGTCACCTGTATTATCAGAAAAAATTTCTTTTTTCTCCTGCTCTTCCATGCTGTTTCTGGTATTTACAAGAAGCTGGCTTAAACTGTCCTGATCCAGTGTGTTTTTCAGAATGTATTCGTTTGCCCCCTCTTTCATTGCATCTTTCACATATTCAAAATCATCATGACAGCTTAATACAATAATATAAATATGCTTGTTTTCTTTTCGTACTTTTTTTATAAGTTCGATTCCGTTCATAAAAGGCATTGATACGTCTGTAATCAGAAGTTCCGCATCTGTTTCCATAAGAATACGGTATGCCTCCTCTCCATCGCGTGCCTCTCCCGTAATTTCAAAACCGTTTTCTTTCCATGCAGGAAGGATCTTAAGATAACTCCTTACAAGGTAATCATCATCTGCAATGATTGTTTTGATCTGTCTCATTGTTTTTGTCCCCCTTTTGTGCCGGCAGAAAAATCACTGCTGTGGTTTCCTTTTCCGAGCTTTCATAATAAATTCCGGCTTCTTTTCCATAATATAAATGCAGTCTCTCCTGGATATTCGGGATTCCAATTGCTGTAAAACCTGTGGTCTTTCGGCTTTTTTCTGATAAAAGCTTTCGGATCTGTTCCTCTGTCATTCCTCGTCCATTATCTGTCACCTTAAGATACAGTTTGCTCTCCACCAGTTCTGTTTTGATCTTAAGACATCCCTCTTTTTCCTTCAGATCCATTCCGTGAAGCAGTGAATTTTCCACCAGCGGCTGAAGAAGCAGTCTGGGAACCTGATATGCTTCTGTATCGGTACTGACCTCATACTCTACATGAAACTGTCCTCCATACCGAAATTCCTGAAGATGAAGATATTTTTCAAGAATATGTATTTCCTCTGCCACGGTAATAAACGTTCCCTTTTTGCTGATTGCAGTCTGAAGAAGCTCTACAAAATCACCGATAAGTTTCCCTGTATCTGTTTCGCCCTTGATAAGAGCTGAATATTTAATGGAATTCAGTGTATTATACATAAAGTGAGGTGTGATCTGGTACTGGAGTGCTTCAAGTTCTACATCCTTTTTTCTGTCTTCTTCTATGATAAGACGCTGGATCAGATCTTCGATCCTGTCCAGCATTTCATTAAAATCCTCTGCCAGCATGCCTATTTCATCATTGGACTCAGCCTCTGCTCTGAAATCCAGGTTTCCTTCTGATACTCTGGACATTGCTCCGGTCAGTTTTTTCAAAGGTCTGTAAATCAGTCCGGACAGGTATAATGCTGCAAAAACCGCTGCTAACATAACAATCAGAAGAACACCTATAAAATATTTTCCTGTTTCCTGTAAAGTGTGCAGAACAGCATTCCTTTCTGTTACAACAAAAAGACCGAATCTGGAAAAGGGAGCTTTGCAGAAGCTGTACAAGTTATTTCCATCTGTTCCAAAATTTTCAGTACCGCCTATGCGTTTTTGGTAGCATTCCAGATTCCAATAGGGCGCCCCTGTTTCATACGGTTCTGAAGAAGTAAGCACACGTCCCTCATTATCCAGAAGAACCGCCTCCTGCATGGTATCCTCGTAGATTCCATCTATATATTGATAGTACAGTTCTCTTTCTCCCACATTAGATAAAATATATCCAAGAACTTCTTTTTCTGAACGTATCTCTTCAACAAAGGAAATCTGTAATTCCTTATCTGATACCAGATCCTGCAGGATTCCGGGAGATTTTTCATCTTCATAAAAAGTTTTGATATCTTTTATGTCTGAACTCTGTATTTCTTTTCTGTATACCGGATATTCCTCTGAGGTCACCAGGACCTTTTCGTTTTTCATCAGAAGATACATGGATGAAATACCAGATTCTCTTCCGCAGAATTCTTTCAGCCGCTCTGCCATCTGATCCAGATGTTCACTATTCTGTCTGTTTCTGTATTGCTGTATTTCATTTTTAAGTTCCTGGTCGCAGGAGGCATATATGGTTATATCCTGTATATTTTTCATGGTCTGATCCATGACATCAATCATCTGGGCACTTCTCTGCTGCAGTGTTTTCAGGTAATTTTCTTCTATCACTCCTGCCGACTGCCGATAAAAAATAACAGTTACGGCGGTGGATGCCAGAAGTGTGATCAATATCATAGCCGTTAATATTTTACTGCGAATACTTTTCATCATATTCCTCCAGGCTTTCTCCGGTAAGAAGCTCAGCCTCCAGTATTTTCTTTTTGGGAACCTCTTCTCCTTTATACATGGCATCTATATATAAAATCGTCTCATATCCAATCTCATATCCATATTGTGCGATCAATGCACTTATGCTCCCTTCCCTGAGTGCTTCAAGAGAATCTGACTGTGCATCATGGGACACAACAAGAATATCATGATCTTTCACCTCATCCACCAAACCCAGCGTAGCCACGGCACTGTTGGCTATAATACCTCTTATCTCAGGATATTGGTTCTGCAGCTTATGGATCTCTTTCTCAGATAATTTACGATTTCCATACCCTTCTTCTACAAAAGCCACCTGCATATTTGGCTCTTTCTCTATATATTTACAGATTCCGTCTACCCTCTGCCTGTGATTCAGCTGTCTCGTATCGCCTGATATCACACCAATATCTCCATGATGATCCAGAGCTTCACACAGATATTCTGCCAGTCTGTATCCAGCCTTTTCATTGTCGATTCCTACATATGGAATATCCGGATCCTCAAAAGGCGTATCATAGGAAATCAGCGGAATCCCCTTTTCCTCTGCAGCTTTCCTGTAATCAGGATATGTTCCGGAATCAATAGGCGCCACTGCAAGTACATCTACATTTTTCCTGATCAGACTACCCGCAAGTTTTTCCTGTGCCTCCTGGTCTGCTTCTGATTCCGGAGAAAAAAGTATCAGTTCTGCACCTGTTTCTCTGGCTGCTGTTTCCATTCCAGACTGCATCATCATCCAGTATTCACTTGTACGGGATTTTGTAACCACTCCAATTCTGTAGGGATCCGTTCTGGAAATCGTATCTTTTTCTCCGCCTCCCCACCATAACAATATTCCGCAGCCTGCAGCTGCAGGCAATAAAATCCAGTATTTTTTTATATTCCGTAAAAGTCTGCCCTGCAAAAGATATTTCCCCCGCTAAATATTGTACTTTGTTTTGATATTAATGTCTGTAAAAAGATATTCCATTTCCGGCATCTGACCTTTGCTGAGTATATCTGCCAGGATAAACGGCGGGCGGTATCCCTGTACATATCCATTCTGATCGATCAGAAAATCCACCGTATCATCTCT
>SAMEA3387494__coassemble_2116_pt1 | contig 24280 bp, 17 predicted proteins | sample SAMEA3387494__metabat2_high_PE_015 | metagenome-assembled genome bin SAMEA3387494 (sample SAMEA3387494) | Felis catus | biome: Faeces | place: United Kingdom | collected 2012
TTTTCTGCAAATATCAACAAAAGCCCAAAAAGCAGGATCAAAATACCAAGTATACGTCTGAGCCATACGCCGACCGATGCATAGGCCGGATTTTTGATCAGACGGTCTACATAGCTATAGCCTATCCCGGCGCCTACCAAAAGCACGCTGTGTCCTAATGCATACAGTACCATCAGAAGTACTCCCCACCAGGCATTTCTTCCCAGTCTGGCTACCAGCGCCAAAAGTGCAACCATAACCGGGATTGCACAGTGAGAGGCAAAAACACCTCCGACAGCTCCGGTCAGAAATGCCCCTGCATATCCTTTTTTTGTCATATGTTCTGACATATGGATGTGAGGTATGATATTTACTACCCCAAAAACCTGCAGTGCCATAAAGATCATCAGAATTCCCATCAAAAATGTCCACCAGTGCCCTGCCTCATGGAGAAGGTGCCCGATAAAAGAGGCTGCCGAACCAAATATTCCAAAAGTCACAGCCATACCCGCTGCCATGGAAAGTGAAAGACGCACTGCCTTTTTGCGGTCAGCATTCACCGCGCCTACACATGCCAAAAGCATAGGAACAGATGCCAGTGAGCACGGGGTAAAGGAGGTTAGTATCCCTGCTGCCAGACTCAGCAGCGGAGCCGCCCAAAGGTTTTCTGTCATCAGCTCTGTAAGTGTATTTATTATTTCCGTCATGTACAACAAACTCCCTTCTTTATAATAATAAATCTGTATTTTTCTCGTTCATTTCCTTTTGAAAGATGATTATAGCAGTATCTCTTTTATTTTTCAAGAAAATAAGTCTTGCAAAATCCGCACTTTAAGGTACAATGGGAATGAGCTGCAAAAACAGCATTATATAAAAACAACAACGAAACCATAATGAAGAAAAGAGGTACCTTATGATTTCAGCAAATAACATCACACTAAGAGTTGGTAAAAAAGCTCTGTTTGAAGATGTAAACATCAAATTTACAGAGGGCAACTGCTACGGTCTCATCGGAGCTAACGGAGCCGGAAAATCCACCTTCCTTAAAATCCTTTCCGGTCAGCTTGAACCCACCAACGGAGATATTGTCATTACTCCGGGTCAGAGACTTTCTTTCCTGCAGCAGGATCATTTCAAATATGATACTTATCCCGTACTGGATACAGTCATCATGGGAAATGCAAGACTGTATGATATCATGAAAGAAAAAGAAGCCATTTATGCCAAAGAAGACTTTACAGACGAAGACGGCATCCGTGCAAGTGAGCTGGAAGGTGAGTTTGCAGAAATGAACGGATGGGAAGCAGAATCCGATGCCGCAACCCTTCTTAACGGTCTTGGCATTGAAACGGAACTTCACTACACTTTAATGTCAGAGCTTACCGGAAGCCAGAAGGTAAAAGTTCTTCTTGCACAGGCTCTTTTTGGAAATCCTGATATCCTTCTCCTTGACGAACCTACCAACCATTTGGATCTCCCGGCTATCGAATGGCTGGAAGAATTCCTGATCAATTTTGAAAATACTATCATTGTAGTATCCCATGACCGATATTTCCTTAACAAAGTCTGCACCCATACTGCCGACATTGACTATGGAAAGATCCAGCTTTATGCCGGAAACTATGATTTCTGGTTTGAATCCAGTCAGCTTCTGATCAAACAGATGAAAGAAGCAAACAAGAAAAAGGAAGAAAAGATCAAAGAGCTTCAGGAATTCATCTCCCGTTTCAGTGCCAACGCCTCCAAATCCAAACAGGCAACATCCCGTAAACGTGCACTTGAAAAAATTCAGTTGGATGAAATGCGTCCTTCCAGCCGTAAATATCCATATATCGACTTCCGTCCCAACCGTGAGATCGGAAACGAAGTACTTATGGTAGAAAATCTTTCAAAAACCATTGACGGCGTAAAAGTCCTGGACAATATCTCCTTTACCCTTGGACATGATGATAAAGTTGCCTTTGTAGGAGCAAACGAACAGGCTATCACCACCTTCTTCAAAATCCTTATGGGCGAAATGGAGCCGGACGAAGGAAATTATAAATGGGGTGTGACAACTTCTCAGGCATATTTTCCAAAGGACAATACAGCCGAGTTTGACAATGATTTAACGATTACAGACTGGCTGACACAATATTCCGAGATCAAAGATGCTACTTATGTCCGCGGTTTCCTTGGACGTATGCTCTTCCCCGGAGAAGACGGTGTAAAACGTGTCAGAGTTCTTTCAGGTGGAGAAAAAGTCCGTTGTCTCCTCTCCAAGATGATGATCTCCGGCGCCAACATTCTTCTCCTTGACGAACCTACCAACCATCTTGACATGGAATCAATCACAGCCTTAAACAACGGTTTGATCAAATTCCCGGGAGTTATTCTTTTTACTTCCCACGATCACCAGTTTGTACAGACCACAGCTAACCGTATCATGGAAATCCTTCCTGACGGCAAGCTGATCGATAAGATCACTACCTATGACGAATATCTGGCAAGTGATGAAATGGCCAAGAAACGTCACGTCTATACTATGAATGAAGATGACGCAAACGACAACTGATATTCAGGGCAGACGAACTGATCTCTACTGAATTCCAAAAAAACAGCAGCCACCACTTATACTGTGATGTCTGCTGTTTTTCCGTTTGTAACTTCAAGTAATTTTTCCATAGGCACTTTCAGAGTCAGACCAATTCTTCCTCCGCTGACATATATTTCCTGAAACTGCTCTGCCGAAGAATCAAAGATCACCGGATACTGTTTTTTCATTCCCAAAGGACTGCAGCCCCCTCTTACGTATCCCGTAATCTTCAGGATATCTTTTACATGGATCATATCTACCGCTTTCTCTCCTACAGCTCTTGCAGCAGCTTTTCTGTCCACTTCTTTTTCAATAGGTACCACAAACACATAATAGGCACCGCTTTTTCCCTCCATTACAAGGGTCTTAAAAGACTGTTCATAAGGTGCACCAATAAGATCTGCACTGTGACATCCATCAATAAACTCGTCACACTCATAAGGAAAAGCCTCATAGGACACCTTCTTTCGATCCAGCATCCTCATAGCATTTGTTTTAGCCTCTTTTGCCATTGCGTCCTTCTTTCCGGGATTTTTTCTCTCCATACTTTTTCCATGGGAGAATACTTTCCCTGTCTTCTTCTTCCATCATTTCTCTTAAAATCTCTTCATCCAGTTCATCTTCGTCAATCAGATCCAGTTCGTCATATAAATCTGCATCATCATAAAACTCCTCATTGTCGCTAAAATCTTCATCATACAGATCTGCATAAAAAGAGTTTTTCTGATGACTGACGGAAGAATGATCGTACCGGCTTCCTCTCCGTTCTTCCCTTCCTGAAAAATCCGGATTTTCCACCCTGACGGTATATGTTTTTTTCTTAGAAGAATTTTTTGGATAGGGTCTTCTTCCGTAAGAGTCATCATATGCATAAGAATCCAACGGAAGATCAAATTCTGGTTCTGATTTTTTACGCGGCCGATAAACAATCGTTTTATCTGAGTCAAGCCCGTAATATTCTCCGCGTTTCGTTCGCTCCTCACCAACCTGAATATCCACAGGTCTTTCTCTTCGGGAAGAATTTCCTCTAGGACGAGATTCCGTTTTTCTCAAAGGCTCTCTGTAAACATAGTCGTCTTCCTGTTCTTTTTCCACGGACTTCTTCACCTTTTTCTTTACAGGCTTCGCATATTCTTCCTCTTCTTCATACTCATCTATGTATTTCTTCTTATTCGTAGCAAACTGGATCAGCATTCCCAATGCCGCAAATGCTGCACTAAGACCAACCCCATAAGGAAATTCCGCAAGTCCCCCCAGCTTTGCCAGAGCCATTCCTGCCATAGCTCCTCCCAGAAGACTCGTTCCGGTAATGATCACTTCCCTTGCCCACTTTATTGCAAGACTTCCAATCCCTACTCCTGCAAGCAGACACACAAAAAACATCAGCGAAGTAGTTGGATGCAGCACATAAACAGCAATGCCAAGTCCAAGGCCTGCACCCATTACAAAAATGCCGGCTTTATAACTTATAAATACAATGATCGCCAGAACCGCTCCTACTCCTGCCGCCACTGCCAGCTGCATGGCCGTGTCCCATATTCCCATTAAAAACGAAGCACCATATCCCAGGCCTGCTCCTATCACAAATCCAAACAGCATCATCCAAAACCGCAGCAGACGGTACCCCAAAATACAGTTTATCACACCAAATACCAGCAAAACTCCAAATATAATCATCTGAATATCTGTTAAAGCAGATGATGTTCGAAGTCTTTCTATAATATCCATACCTCGAAGCAAGATATCCAGAATAGCATTCATACTCTTTTCCTCCATCACACAAAATCAAAACATAAAATACATGGTCTTCATATTTTCAAGAAGGCCATAATGATATTCCACTGAATTCATCCCGTACATTTGAAGATAATATTCAGCTATATGATTAATATAACTTTCCTGGATCCATTCCCTGTAAGCTTCATTATACGCATCCTGACTGCTGAATTTAAACCGAACCACTGCCGCACCATTATCCAGACGCATCTGACAATATTCATATAGATCCTGTCTGTCATACTTCTCAAAGCATCCCTGATTTAAAACATAAAAATTTTTATCAGTTGCTGTGCACTCCGGCACAGGAAATTCCGATGATGCAGTATATATGCGCTCATATTCTTCTGGAAAAGGACATAAATAATCATACATGGTGGTCTTATGTTCCAGCAGTTCCACCGCGTCTCCCTCCAAAAACTCCGGCTGATCTCCGTTAGTGGCATCTACGTAATAATATTTTCCATCAAGACGCACAATATTCCACGCATGCCCCTCTGTACTTCCGGCCGTATCTCCCTCCACATAGATACAAGGAATGCCAAGTCTTTCCAAAATATACTGAACGGCCCTTGCATATCCGGCACAGACCGCCTGTTTTTTCCAGAACACTCCTGCAATATTCTGATCATCCTCTGTAGAGACATAATCTACAGTATCGATCAGATACGTATATACTTCTTTGATTTTCTCATAATCATCTGTCATATCTGCAGTTTGTACACAGATTTCCTGAAACGCAGTCTCCATTGAATGCTGGATTTCCTGCATCTCCTGTTCAGTATATGTATAACCTGGTGAAAAACTGCAGTAATTTTTTCCCGGATATGAAGTCCGATAAACAGGCTGACGATTATGAATCCAAAACAGTTCCGGGTGATCTTTCAGTATTCCATGGTAGACTTTATCAACCAGAGCTTCATCTGCTGTGGTCAGATAAAATTCTTCTTTCCGCTGCCGAATCCCCTGAAGCATTTCTCTGTACACTCTTTTCTCTTCGTCTGACAAAAGAGAAAAATAGTATTCCTGATGTCCCTCATCCGTCTGTGCAATGTTCTGTTTTCTAAGCTTCTGCACTTCTTCCGGTTCCGGATTTAACAATGTTTCTGCAAAATTCAGTACCGAATTCTCATCTTCTCCAATCCATTTATCCCTATATATACAATAAGATGCAAAGCATAAAACTGCCAGGAGCAAAACAAGAATCAAGAATCCTTTGCCCGGAAATCGCTTTCTCTTCATCTGATTCTCCTTTTTGAAAAATCATGCCCATGCGGCCGTATTCCAATCCGCATGGGCATATTTTTTATCTCTATAGATATCTGCGATCAGTCACTGAACACAATCTCAATATCATCTGTTTCCGGTTTTCCCGGAAGAATTTCCGAAGTTCCATAGACAGAAACATTCTGGTCAAGGATTGCCTGCAAAGTATCTGTCACTTCAACATTCCCATTGTCCCCGCTGCCGTCAGAAAGGGCAGCATTACTGTTATCTGCAGTATCCTCAAAAGTAACGATAACGTCGTCATCTCCGTCACCGGAAACAAAGATTTCTTCTGATTCCGTATCAGCTGTATCCTCCTGAGTGCTTCCGGAAGTAAATTCTGTATCTGTTTCCTCAGTTGGCGTAAAGCCGTCCGGAACTTCTGCATTATCTGCTGAGGATCCATCACTGAGCATCTGTGCCAGTTCTTCTTCTGTAGGATAAAAATCCGGCTGTCGGATATACCGGAAACTTGCACCGTATGCTTCTCCCACTGTTACACCATTTTTGCTGGAAGAACAGTGAACTGCGATCCAGTCTCCTGCATCCGTCTGACCGCAGATAATACCTACATGATTATTGCTTCCTGCCTCCGGTCCGCTTTGAAATACCAGGTCTCCCGGCTGCGCATCCTGCTCACTTACCACATTGGCATTCAGCCATTGAGCAGATGTTCCGTCACCAATCGTTTCCTGCATATTCTGATCCAGGTAGCCATTGATCACTGCCCAGGTAACAAAGCCGCTGCAGTCCAGTCCGTAAGCCCTTACTGTTCCTGTGCTCGGGCTGCCCTCTGCAGATACTTTTTCCGCATTTCCCCAGCTGGAATCTTTACCGATCACTGTTGATTTGCCGCCCCAGAAATAACCGACCTCTCCCACAAGAGAATAAGCTGCCGTAATAACGTTCACTCGCTCCTCCGACACATTTTCTCCTACACTCTGGCGCACAAATCCTTTTGCGTCCGTAACAACAGCACACAAAAGTTTACAGTCTGTCTCTACATATTTTTTCAGGATTGCTCTGTCTTCCTGTTTAATCTTATTTTCTTTTATGTAATGATTGATATGATAATTTCCATAAGAAACATGTGACGGCTGTTTTTCATCTCTTATAAGCGGATTCAGTTCGGCAAAAATTTCTGCAAGATCATTCTTGGCACTGCTGTCAAGTTGGAATTCCGTCACGCCTTCCTGACTTTTTTCATATACATAAACAGCAAGAATATCCTGCCAGTTTCTTACAAGAAGTGAGTCTGAGGAAGAAGTCAGTTTATTGCTTCGTGAATCACTGGAGTCCGTAAGTTTATTTTTTTCTTTGTACTCTTTTTCTATCTCATCCATTACAGAAGAAAAATCTTCGGAAAAAGAAAGCTGATAATTATTTTTCAAACTATCCAGATAAAATTCACGGCCTGCATGAAGATTGGCCACCATACTGCTGTAATATACCGGTGTTCCTTCCCTTCCTGTTTCTGTTCCGTCAGAAATATCCGTCTGTTCGCCGTCGGTATTATTATTTTCTTCTTCCTTAAGTTCAGCTATCTGTTTTTCCATCTGCTCTAGCTTTTTATAATTTGTCACAAGCTTTTTCTGCTCTTCTGTAAGCTTATCATATGCCTTACGCAATGCTTCTACCTTTGGCTGATGTTTTAATGTGATTTTTTCTTTTGACAGCTGTTCAATCTCATAAATCAATTTTTCCACCGTCTGATCACCAGGAGTCGGTGTTGGAGTCCCTGTAGGTCCCGGTGTTACAGTCGGTCCTGGTGTTACAGTTGGTTCCGGTGTCCCTGTGGGCTCAGGAGTCGTTGTAGGAACCGGCGCTTCCGTAGGAACAGGCGCAACAGTCGGTTCCGGTGTCCCTGTGGGCTCAGGAGCCGTTGTAGGAACCGGCGCCTCCGTAGGAACAGGTGCCGTTGTCGGTACCGGCGCCTCCGTAGGCGCAGGTGCCACTGTCGGCAATGGCACAGCAGTTGGCTCAGGCTCTGCCGGTTCCTGTGAACTTCCATCTCCAATATCCAAAAGTGCGGTTCCCTCAGCACCGTCTGCCGTTACAGATACCGGTGTTGATAAAACCGTAGCTGATATCAAAGTAATACATAAATATTTTGTAAGATATTTGTTCTTCATTCTGGTAGAATAACTCCCTTCTAAGAACATATCTTTATTCCCCTACATAAAGGTATGCCTTCCTAGATGCTAAATGCTTACATATAACCTTTTTCATTTTAGCACACAGTTTTTCCAAAATCAACCGCCGGAGTTTACACCCCGGCGGTTTTAGCATAAAATTCATATTTTTTTCATACTTACATAAATTTAAAAGGCTGGCATCTGTGTCAGAATCAAGCCCGTACAAAGCTGACATACTCCCTGAAATACCTGTCCGCACACATTTAAGATATATCTGATATCATCTGTGATATTTCTTTCTTTTTTCAGATATGCCTCATGCTGCGTCTTAATATATTCTATAATCTGTCCGAAATTGCCAAAAGAAATTGCCGGGTCTGTATATCTGTCCGCTTCCCCGTTCCTGATATAGCTTTTCAGTCTGTTTTTTAATTCTTTTTCATAACTGTTATGCTGCACTAAAGAACCTGTAAATGTCTTATTATGAGGGAATGTAAAATAATCTGCAATATAATGAAAAATTTCTCCCAGTCTGCGCCAGAACACTCTCTCCTTATACTGCTCAGTTCCATATTCCACAAGAGCCTCCAGTTTTTCCTGTACTTCATCAAAGGTTTCAAAAAACTCATGTCTCTTTGTTACAAAAGAAGGTCTGATATCCGGAAGGATGCTCCCAAGGCAAAATGCTTTTCTATGTGACTGCAGGCTTTCAGAAGCTTTCATCTGATCAGCCAGATATCTTGCCAGTAATATATGTGATTTTTTTCTCAAAACTTTTTCTCTCTTTCTTAAAGAAACCGTTTACTGCAACCAAAGCATACTATACCAGAAAACTCGATTTTTTTCAAATAAAATTTTTCTAAACTTTCACCAGATTTTCTTATGATTTCCATCTTAGAGAAGGATTTTTCTAGGGATTGCATTTTTTACACGGGGAGTACCCCTGGTCAAGAAGTTCTTCTCTGGTTCCTGTATACTCCATTTTATTTTTTTCTTTCATCATCTTAACACTTGAGCATTTCGATTGATGAAAAACCCGAGAATTCGTGTTAATGATATATGTTTCCTGACAATACCCCTGCACTTCCTGCTGTTCCTGCATTTCTCCATCTGAAAATTCTGACAGTACGGATTCTTTTTCTGTTTCCGGTTCTGATTCCTCCCAGCTGTCGCCTGTACTGTAATCAATCGTTATCCCCGGCTGCACGTTATAACAATAAACATTAAAAGATATCCCCTCTCCGTCATCTTCTACAGATCTTGCTTCCATCTGTACTCCTGAAGCAACCAGATCATCATTCCGATACAAAGGCGTTGCCCTGTAAAGCACATGATTTCCGGTTTCATGGATATAGTCTGCTGTCATATTTTCAAAAGGAAGCATCCCCTCTACATTCATATATCTTGTCCCAGTTATAAGATTCTTCTTATTCGCATTTTCCGCCGTAAGCTGATAGCCAATAAGATGACATCTGTTATAAAGATATTTTCCATCTACACAATCATATTTCACTGTCTGCCATCCAGATGGACGAACCTGGCCTATTTTCCCTCTTTCCTTTTGAGGCATCAGATCTGGTCCGATATTTGCATATGCCGCTCCGCATCTTCCCAGTTCGTCAAGTTCACTATAGATTTCAAAAGATTCTTTCTTAAAGTCCTCCTCTGCAAACTCTGGAATGTTATCATTCACCACCGTATATGGTTCTCCTGTGTATGAGGGCATTTCCTCAGGGTCTGCTGCCGCATAAATCTCCGTTGTTTCCATCGGAATGCTTTCCTCTCCCCACAGAAGCATTCCCACTGTAATTGCTGCGACAACGAGCCATTTCATCCTTTTCTTCATATATGCTCCCCTTTCATACTCTAATTTATATTTCGACAAATTTCCTCTTAAAATCCTACCACAGAAAAATCTTTTTTTCAATCTTCCGAACAAGGAGTCGCCCCCACCCGTAAAACGGGTGGGGGCGACTCCTTATTATAAAATAAAAATGCCGGAATGCACGAATGAATTTTCATACACCCCAACATTTATTATAGAACCGGTTTATTAAAACTACAAGTGAACATCTGGCGGAAATATATTAACTCCTTGTGTTCTTCTAACGATAATTTTATTAGTTTTTAGTACACCATTTTATTTTGTAGTAACATCAGACGAATAAAAATGGAAAAACAGAAAATCCTTTAAATATTCTTAAAATCCGGTGTCCCCATCAGATCATAAGGCGTGCTCTGGTAAACGTAGTAATTCAGCCAGTTGGTATAGAGGTTGTTTGCGTGGGCACGCCACAAAAGCAGCGGCTTGTTCTGTGGATCATTATCCTGATAATAGTTTTCCGGAAGTTCAATGGGGAGACCTTTATCGGAATCACGCCTGTATTCTCCGTCAAGAGTAACACGGTCATATTCAGGATGTCCCATAACAAAAATTCTGCGGCCGTCCTCTGCCATAGCAAGGAAAAGTCCGGCTTCTTTTGACTCGGCAAGAACAGTCAGTTCTTTGCAGGCATGGATATCCTCAATAGGGACTTCTGTATGTCTGGAATGGGGAGCAAGGAACATATCATCAAATCCTCTTACAAGGGGAACCTTGCGGTTCAGTACTTTGTGCCAGAAAAGCCCAAACATTTTTTTGTCCAGCATTCTTTTTTTGAGTCCGTAAAAATGGTAGAGGCTTGCCTGGGCTGCCCAGCAGAGAAAAATAGTGGAAGTCACATGGGTTTCTGTCCAGTCCATAATCTCTGTCAGTTCTTTCCAGTAATCCACTTCTTCAAAATCCATCTGTTCTACAGGGGCTCCGGTGATGATCATTCCGTCAAAACGCATATGCTTCAATTCGGAAAAAGTCTGGTAAAATTTGTTCAAATGGCTTTTGGATGTGTTTTTTGCCACATGGCTTTCTACAGCCATGAAAGTAACGTCTACCTGCAGCGGAGTATTGGAAAGGGAACGGAGCAACTGGAGTTCTGTTTCCTCTTTCAGAGGCATCAGGTTCAGTATCAGTATCTGGATCGGACGGATATCCTGATGGATGGCCCTTCCCTCATCCATGACAAAAATATTTTCTTTTTCAAGAATTTCCTTTACAGGCAGATCGCTTTGTATTTTGATTGGCATGTTATGTTTCCTCCTGGTGTATCATTTTATTTAATAATCGGTCTGAGTGAGTTTCAGGAAATCTTCTTCTGACAAAATGGGAATTCCCAGTTCTCTGGCCTTTTTGTTTTTTGATGAATTAGATGCAGTATCATTATTGATAAGATAAGTGGTTTTTCCGGTAACAGAACCAGTTACTTTGCCTCCAAGAGATTCGATGAGATTTTTGGCTTCATTTCGGTTGGAGAAGTGGTTCAGGCTTCCCGTAATCACAAAATTCATTCCTGCAAAAATCTGCTGGCTTTTAATCTCTTCTTGCTGTATATGGAGATGCTGCATAAGGTAGTCAAGTTTTTGATTGTTTTCTTCTTTGTGAAAATAGTCAACAAGGTTACGGGCGATAACAGGTCCGATTCCGTCAATGGCGCTGACTTCCTCCAGATCAGCCTTTCGTATGGCGTCCAGACTGTTGTCAAAATGACGGCAGATGACTTTGGCATTAGCCAGGCCAATATTGGCAATTCCGAGACTGTAGATTACCTTGGCAAGAGTGGTTTTTCTTGCGTTTTCCAGACTTTCCATAAGATTATCAAAGGATTTTTGACCAAATCCTTCCATTTCCATAATCTCATCCTTATAACGGCTGATTTCAAAAATATCACCGAAAGTATGGATAAAACCTCTGGCAATAAACTTTTCAAGTGTGGCTTCTGAAAGACCGTCAATATTCATGGCATCTCGACTGACAAAAAGTGTAAAGGCTTTGATCTTTTTTGCGGCACAGTCAGGATTTGTACAGTAAAGTGCTTCTACTTCATTTTCCTTTATGATCCTGGCTTCTTTTCCACAGGCCGGGCAGGTGTCCGGAATTTGGAGATTCCGGCTTCTTGTAAGATTTTCTGCAATCTGAGGAATGATCATATTTGCTTTATATACCTGCAGAGTATCTCCGATTCCCAGTTCAAGTTCTTTCAGGATGCTGACATTATGGACGCTTGCCCGGCTGACAGTTGTTCCTTCTAATTCTACAGGGTCAAATACAGCAATTGGATTGATCAGTCCTGTTCGGGAAGGACTCCATTCAATACTGCGTAAGGTCGTTTCGCGTATTTCATCTGCCCACTTGAATGCAAATGCATTTCTTGGGAATTTTGTTGTGGATCCCAGAGAGTCTCCGTAAGCAATGTCATCATAGAGGGCTACAAGACCATCTGAAGGAAAAACATTCTTTTCCACAGCATCAGCAAAATAGTCCATGGCTTCATCCAGTGTGTCTGCTGTAACAATGCGATACTCAACAACTTCAAATCCTTGTTTTTTCAGCCATTCCATCTGGTATTCTCTGGAATTATGCATATCCACATTGGAAGCAGATACCAGAGAAAATGCATAAAAACGAACATTTCTTTCTGCAGTGATCTGATTGTTAAGCTGACGTACTGATCCGCTGCATAAATTTCTCGGGTTTTTGTACCGGGCATCGACATCCTCAATAGAGCTGTTGATCCGTTCAAAATCAGGATAAGTGATAACTGCTTCTCCTCGAAGAACCAGGCGGCCCTGATAGGAGATTTTTAAAGGAATATTCCGAAATACACGGGCATTGTTGGTAATGACTTCACCGACGGTACCGTTTCCTCTGGTAACGGCTTTTTGAAGCTCGCCATTTTCGTAAGTAAGAACAATGGTCAGTCCGTCCATTTTCCAGGACAAAAGTGTTTTGTGGTTTCCGATAAATTCTCTGAGAGTTTCTCTGTCCTTTGTTTTATCAAGAGAGAGCATAGGACTTTCATGAGTTTCTTTTGGAAGAAAATCAACGGCTTCGTAACCGACGTTTACCGTGGGGCTGTCTGCCAGTGTGATTCCTGTCTCCTTTTCCAGTTTTTCCAGCTGATCGTACAGAGAATCGTACTCCCTGTTGTCCATGATCTCCCGGTCTTCCTGATAATAGGCTTTTGCTGCTTTGTTTAATATTTTTACCAGCTTTTTCATTTGCTGCAGGGCTGTTTCCATAATTACCTCCTGTAACTGTTTCATTTGAAGAATTTTTCAGCATTTGTTCCAGCTGTTTCTGTTCGTCAGGCCGGATGGTTCTGTATTCTCCAGGCTTCAGATTTCCTAATGTCAGATTCATGATCCGTATTCTTTTTAAAGAGATGACTTCGTAACCGAAATACGCACACATGCGCCGAATCTGTCTGTTTAATCCCTGAGTCAGGATGATACGGAAAGTATTTTTACCTGTTTTTTCCAAAAAGCACTTTCGGGTGACCGTATCCAGAACAGGGACGCCTGATGCCATTTTTTGGATAAATTCCGAAGAAACTTCCTTGTTTACAGTAACTAAATATTCTTTTTCGTGATAGTTTCCTGCACGCATGATCCGATTGACCAGATCGCCCTGATTAGTCAGCAGAAGAAGACCTTCTGATTCCTTGTCAAGGCGTCCGACAGGATAAATACGCAGAGGGTAGTCCAGAAATTCCGTGACAGTCGTTTCCTGCCGCTGCTTTTTTGTGCTGCAGACGATTCCTCTGGGCTTATAGAACAGGAGCAGTACCTGCTGTTTTTCCTGCTGAATGGGCTTTCCGTCCAGACAGACTTCTGCGTCTGGAGAGATGCGTTCTCCGGTGGAAACCGGAGTTCCGTTTATTGTGATTCGCCCCGCATCTGTATACTGATCCGCTTCACGCCTGGAACAGACTCCGGCATTACTTAGATATTTGTTTATTCTTATAGTGTTCATTATTTTTTCCATTTTTTCATTATATAATTATTCTGATTTATTATCAACAAGCAAATATAAGGCAGGGTTGTATTTTTTTGTCGGTTATTGTATGATAGGAAAAGACACGGTGGTGTAAAAAATAAGAGGAGGAAAAAATATGCCAGGCGGCAATAAGCGGATTAATATTTTCCTGCTTTTGCTTACTGTCCTGCTCTGTTTTGGATGCGGCTATCTGTTTCGGCAGACAACAGCAGTTCCTTCAAAACTTAAGGATGAAACCATTGAACTTTTTACGGCAGATGATACGGGAGAGCTTTTGTCTCACAAAAGCGAAGCTCCGGAAGAAGAAAAGGCCTCTGCTCAGGTATCTCCTTTGCCTTCTGCAGCGCCTACAGCAACTCCGGTTTTGATCAAGGCATCTCCGGAAGCCAGCAGCGGTATTTGGACGTCAAGTGGAAGCAGTTGGATGTTTATGGTCAATGGTGCACCCTACACAGGATGGCTTACGGATACAGACGGAAAAAAATATTTTTTTGATTCGAATGGAATCATGCAGACCGGATGGGTAGAAGACAACGGAAAGCGTTATTTCATGGATCTGGATGGGATCATGCAGACTGGTATCATTACTACAGGCGGAAAAAGTTATGAACTCTTATCAGACGGATCATTAAAAGGCTATCAGCCGGAAAAGGAACAGAAAAAAGAAGTACAAAAAGATACAAAAGCTTCAAAACAGACAAAAACATCAAAAGAAAAGCCTGTAAAAAAAGAAAAGAAATATGTTGCACTGACTTTTGATGACGGACCGAGTTCTTTTACAGACAGACTGCTGGATTGTCTGGAAAAAAATAAGGCAAAAGCTACCTTTTTTATGGTGGGAAAAGAGATTGAATATTTTTCTGATGAAGTAAAACGAATGAAAAAGTTAGGCTGTGAACTGGGAAATCATACATATTCTCATGCAGATCTTACCGGATTGTCACCAGAGGATATATCTTCGGAAATTGGTGCGGTTGACAATCTCCTTATGGAACTTACAGGACAGGGAGCGTCAGTTGTACGTCCTCCATATGGTTCTGTCAATTCAACTGTAAAATCTGTTGTTGGAACACCTATGATCCTGTGGTCTATAGATACTCTGGACTGGAAAAGCCAGGATCCTCAGGAAATTGCAGAAATTGTACGTTCTCAGACTGAGGATGGATCGATCATCCTGCTGCATGATATTTTCAGTACATCTGTAGATGCCGCAGAAATTTTCATTCCGGAAATGATCAAAGAAGGCTACCAGTTTGTAACAGTTCATGAACTTGCAAAGATAAATGGAATCGAATTGCAGACAGGGACAACCTACAGTGATCTGAAAAAACAGTCCTGAAAATTCATGTGAGGCGCAGAGTTCTCTGTGCCTCAGTTTTTATGAAAACGGAAAAATGAAATTTGAACAGCAGAGGGAAAATTTCTGCAATTGTGCACAGAAAAGAAAAATCTTTACTTTTATAAATTAATGTGATATTATATATCTCAACGAAATATGTTTATGCACCTGTAGCTCAGTGGATAGAGCAGTGGTTTCCGGTACCATGTGCGGGGGTTCGATTCCCTTCAGGTGTGTTTGCGCAGGACAATTGGGAGGTTCCGGCGCGTTGTAATTTAAGGAGGACAAGAACTTGGATAATTTCAGAGAATGGTTATCAGATAATCTCCGCTATTTTATGCTTGGCGGTGCGATTCTGGTGATCGTAGCTGTTTTGTTCTTCGGCATACGTGCTTGTGTAGGAAGCGGGAAGGGTGCTTCTGATGAAGATCAAAAAACAGTTCAGGACAACAGCCAGGGAAATGATCCTTCTTCTCCGGAAGATGATGGGGAGACAAACGACGGGAAGAAAGAAGATGCGAATCCCTTGGAAGAAGGCAGTGCAGATATCACTGCATTCATGCATAGCTACTACAGAGCTTTAGGGGAAAGAGATATTGCAACATTAAGAACTTTGGTCAGTGATCTGACTGCATCTGATGAGTCAAGGATCACAAATGCCAAGGATTATATTGAAGCTTATACACCAGGCAATGTCTACACAAAAAAGGGGTTGGATGATAATTCTTATGTAGTCTATACTTGTTACAGTTATGTCTGCACGGGAATTGATACGCCGGTACCTTCACTGGGATATGCGTATGTTGTAAAAGACAACAAAAATATTTATAAAATCCTGGGAGCAGCGGATCAGAATACAAAGATTTCTACATATATGGAAAATCTTTTAAATGATGCGGATGTCCAGCAGCTGAGAGAAAAGGTGCAGGCGGAGTATGATGCTGCACAGAAAAATGATCCGGGACTTGCGGAATTTCTTAATGGTCTGGGTGAAGATGCCAGTGTTTCCGGAAGTACAGCAAATGGTACAATTCTGACAGTTACGGAAGGCTGCAATGTCAGAGCCGAAGCAAATGACGAGTCAGAGATCATTGGAGGTCTGGATGAGGGAACAGAAGTAGAGAAGCTGGGCCAGGAAGGTGATTGGATACAAATTGAATATGAGGGACAGACAGGATATGTTTACAGTGGTCTGTTAGAGTGAAAATAGGGTACGGTTTCCGTACCTTATTTTTTATACGGCTTTAGCCTGTTCAAAACATCTACGCATCGTGTAGGTGTTTTGAACAGGCTAAAGCCGTATAAAAAAGGCTCTATGTCAAGTTTTGGGGCGGGACTCCTAAGAATCCCACCCCAAAACTTGACATAGAGCCATATTTTTCACGGCACGTATTCATCACACTTTCAATTTATCATAGTCTGATATATGATCAGGCTCTCCACTTCCAGCGGTCCAGCAAAGGGCTTCTGACTGCATCGGCAGATGCACCAAGCCGATACAGGCTGTAATTACCGGCTGTTCCCACTTCCTGATAGCCCTGTGCTTCTATTTCCTTTTTTTGTTGTTCATTTGGAATCTTTACCACAAGATAATTGCACATGATTCTTTTTCCCACTGCACCTATATTAGTGTAATTAAATACCGGTGCATTAATTTCCAGATACAACCGCCTTGCTCCTGCTCCGGCATTTCCACGGCCCTCTCTGTTAAACATCATACAGATCGACGGATCATACACTCGTACATAAGGTCCAATATAATTGTCTGCTGCCAGAAGAAATTCCGAATCCCCTGCATCTTTTTTTACCATTTCACAAATGGCAGCAACCTCGTCCGGCACTTGCTGATAATTATTGACCAGTTTATAATTTCCAGCCTCATAGATCCCTTTTCCAGAACAAATAATCGCAGCTATACACAATAAAACCAGTACAAACTGGATACCTTGATTCTTTCGTTCCTTCAAAAATTCCGTCATGGCAGATGCGATCAACGGAATTACCGGAAGAAGCCACAACACACGCCAGTATACTGTACTTCCAATACATTTCTGAATAACCTTTGCAGATACCGGACAAAAAAATACGGTCAGCACGACTGCTGTATATGGAATCAGATATTTCATACTTTTTTTATGTCTGCGAAATATCAGGAGAAACAGTATGGAGGCCAGAAAAAGCCACATGACCAGCCCCTCCCCCCAGTAGTTCTTCCAGAAAATTTGTGTCTGTTGAAATATTTCTTTCATCTCTGTCCTCCTGTCAGCTTATCAAAATGTATGCTATACCCAGAATAATCGAAGGAATACAACACAAAAGTCCTTTTGCTGCTGACTTCCAATCTCTTTGCATTACTAAGGATGATACCAGAAAACATCCTGTCATAAGCGGTGCCAGGATAATTCCCATAGAGGACAAAAGACAGCTGCTGATATTAGCCAGAAAGAGAGCTGCCCATAAATTTTTTCTTTTTTCTCCAAAAAATATCGAAATACAAAGGTATAGCAGATAAGGCAGTAAAACAGATGCCAGAACTGCCTTTCCCTGCCAGATCCGAACCATTTGAAAATTTCCTGCATTATATACGGAATATCCCGAAAAACTGCATATACATGCCGCCAAAAGTAAATAAATATCTTTGGCTTTTCTTTCTCCTGAAAATAGTTTTTCTGCAAGGCAATACTGCACCATATATGCCATCGGAAGAAAGATTACCGGAAAAACCATATGAGCCATGATTGCCGGGTGCAGGCCTCCGCTAAGCTGGCTTACTACTGCCAGAAAAACCGGAAACGGAGAAAGGACATAACGTCTGGGCAGGGTTCTGTATTCACAGCCTGTATAAGGATCCACCGCAAAAATAGAATCTGTATGGACATCCGTTGCTGCCGCCGCAACATAAAAGCAATCGTCTGCATCCATGTGTGCCATAGCTGCACACATAAGTACCTGAAGGACAATCACCAGAACAGTCATCCAGAAATATACGGATGGCCGTTCCATCTTTGCCAGCTGGTTCTTACTGCTGTTCTTTTTTTTCCAGAGCAGTAATCCTCCTGCCGCAAATCCAGCGGCAAGAATTCCATATACTGAAGTCAAAACATGAAGAGGCATTTTTAATAGGATCATGGGAAGAACCAGAATTTCCATTGCTGCAAAAAGCAGGAGATATCCATGAAGAAAAAGATCAGGAATTTTCAGCTGCTTCCTGCCTGCAAAAAGAAGCCCCGCTGAAGCAGGAACTGCCGCCAGCCAAAATGCCGCCAGCAAGCCCTTTATCACCATTCTCATCTTATTTCTTCTCCAGTTTCTGTTTCAGAATTCCCATAGCAACCTTTTCCGGAGTAATCGGAAGTTCCCGTACTCTTACTCCGGTAGCATTATAAACGGCATCTGCAATTGCCGGACACGGAGTATTGATAACCAGCTCTCCTATAGATTTTGCCCCAAACGGACCACTTGGTTCATAACTTCCACGAATCTCCACTCGAACATCACCGATATCAAGACGGGACGGAATCTTATACTGCATAAAGGAATTGTTACGGATTTTTCCTTTCTCCGTATACTGAACATCTTCATGAAGTGCCATGCCTATTCCCTGAACAATTCCTCCCTCTGTCTGTACCCGTACAAGATTTGGATTGATCGGTGTGCCACAATCTACTACAGCCGCATAATCAACCACCTTGACGCTTCCTGTTTCTTTGTCTACCTCAACCTCGGCCATACCCACCATAAAAGGCGGCGGTGATATCGGCGAGCAATGAGTCCTGGTAACCTGAAGCTCCTGTGTATTTCCACAGGTTCCTTTAATTGCAATATCTTTCAGGGATACCTTATGTATCTCATCTGTAAATACAAATTCCCCGTCAAAATTCACTTCTTCCGGCTCTGCCTCCAACATTTTTGCACCCAGAGCACAAATCTTCTTTCTCATCTCCTGACATGCCTGAAAAACAGCCATTCCTGTTGTATATGTAGTTGCCGATGCATAAGAGCCGGAATCATAAGGAGAAATATCTGTATCTACGCCAAATACCACGATATTTTCAATGGAAGTCTCCAAACAGTCAGCGGCTATCTGTGAGAGGATCGTGTCACATCCGGTACCCATATCCGTACATCCAAGTCCCAGGGTATAAGATCCGTCCTCATTAAGCTTCATATCTGCTCCGCCTACATCAATGCCTGCAATAGATGAGCCCTGCATAGCCATAGCAACGCCTATGCCTCTGACTTTTCCATTGCCCATATCTTTATATGGATATTTCTCATCCCAGTTCATCATTTCTTTTGCCCGCTTCATACACTGATCCATGGTACAGCTGGGCGCTGTGGTACAATCCTGATATGCCGGAAGCGGCTCCCCTTCCATCGGCATGTTCAGTTCACGCAGCTTCACCGGATCCATATTCATCATGTGAGCCAGTTCATTCACCGCAGATTCTACTGCATAAATGCCCTGAGTAGCCCCATATCCCCGATAGGCTCCTGCTGCCTGTACATTAGTATACACTACATCATAAGCAAAACGATAGGCTTCTGTATGACGGTAAAGAGCAATCGATTTATGTCCGCTTAATCCTACTGTTGTAGGACTGTGTTCTCCATAAGCACCTGCATTAGAAAGGGTATAAACATCCAGTGCCCGAACGATTCCATTTTCATCAGCTCCTGCTCTCACACGGATTTCCATTTCATGACGTGGGGATGCACAGATCTGTGATTCATAACGTGAATAAAGAATTTTAGACGGACGGCCGGTCATCCAGGTAACAAACGCCGGATAGATTTCGCTTACTGACGTCTGTTTCGCTCCAAATCCGCCTCCGATTCTGGGTTTGATCACACGGATTTTTGATGAGGGAATATCCAGTGCATTGCCAAGGATCCTCCTTACATGGAAAGGAACCTGAGTAGAAGAAACCACATTCAGACGTCCAAAATGATCCTTATAACAATATGTACGGAACGTTTCCATCATCGCCTGCTGATTGGCTTTTGTATGATAAGTCCGGTCTACGGTATATTTGCACTCTCCAAGGATTTTTTCCACATCACCGGATTCTTCCACACCAGAGGCACAAAGATTTCTTTTATTGTCTGCTCCTACAGGAACTTTTGCCTCCCAGTCCTCTTCCGGATGTACAAGGATTTCTCCATCCTTTGCTTTATGCATGTCGAGTACAGGCTCATCTACACGATATTTTACTTTAATCCTTTTCATCGCCTTCTCAGCTGCTTCTTCTGTTTCCGCAGCAACAATCGCCACTGCATCTCCAACAAATCTCAGCCTTTGATCCAGAATATAATGATCATAAGGGCTTAACTCCGGATAAGTTTGTCCTGCCAGAGTAAAACGTTTCCGGGGTACATCCTTATAGGTATAGACAGCCACAATTCCATTGACCTGTCTTGCTGTACCTGTTTTTATCTCCTCAATCCAGGCATTCGCATAAGGGCTTCGCAAAATCTTGACAATCAAGCAGTCTTTCGGTGCCAGATCATTGGTGAATACCGGTTTTCCGGTTACCAGCGCCATGGCATCTTTTTTTCTTACCGGCTTACTGACATAACTCATTCTGCTGCCTCCTCCCTCTTCTTTGTTTTTTTATACTGAAGATATTTCAGAATACTTCGCGTCTGTCCCACAAATCCTGAACATCTGCAAAGGTTTCCTGCAAGATACTCCTTAATATCCTCCTCTGTCGGATCCTCCAATTCATTTTCCATTGCAAATATATTCATGATAAATCCCGGATTACAGAATCCGCATTGCTCCGCGCCCTCATCTGCCAGAAAAGCACCAAATTCTTCTGCTTCCTTCTGCATTCCTTCCATTGTTACAATTTTTTTTCCTTCTGCACGAAGAGCCAGCGTACTGCAGGAAAGAATCGGTTTTCCATCCATCAAAACAGTACACAGACCACAATTGGAAGTCTCACAGCCACATTTAATACTGTAACATCCCTTATCTCTCAAAAAATCCAGAAGCATCGTATCCGGTTCCACTTCATCATGACGATAAACACCATTCAGCCAAAAACTCAGATTCATTCTTTTATCCCTCCTAATGCTTCCCAGGCTCTTCTGGTCAGTACTTCCGTAAGGAGCCTGCGATATTCCTTAGATCCACGCATATTGCTGCCAACCGGCACATTTGCAGCCGCATATTCTGAAAATTTCCGGACAGCCTCTGCCTTTTCTTTTTTGGACATTTCTGTAAATCCATAAAGAAGATCTTCTCTGTCTTCCACCACCATAGCACAACCCGGTCTTGCACCGATAATTGTCCTTGGCTGCTCCCCAATCAGAGATGCCGCACAGGTAAGAACCGGAAAATCTGTCTCTGTATTTCTCTGGCTGAGATATACAGTTTTCAAAGGGGTTTTCTTTACGATTACAGACTGCAGAATATCTCTGTCTTTTTTCATTTTTACAAACTCAGCAAGGGGGATTCTGCCTGCCTGATACAAATCTACCCAGGTATCCATAGCAAGAAACATTGACAGGACATCAGAAAATCCATACCTCCCAAAAATGCTTCCCCCTACCGTAGCACAGTTACGAAACTGTACTCCAACAATGTGACGGAGACTTTCTCTGATTGCGCCCTGTGTAAATGTATTCAGAGATTTATCCATTTCCAGATCACGCAGTGTTGTCATACATCCAATCACATATTCGTCCTCCAGCTCCTGAACAGTATCCAAACCCAGACCCGAAAGATCAATTGCGGTAGAAACATTCCTGTTTCCCATTTTCAGCCATATCATACCGCCCAGAACACAGGCACTTTTTTTCTGATTCAGCTCGTAGGCTTCAGCAATACTGTTCACCTTTACATAGCTTTTAATCTTTAGCATATGAACTTCCTTTCTTTTATCAATTAATATCTAACTAACAGATATACAGTCTGCCCTGTCAAATGGGCATACTTAATTTTATTTTAACAGGTATTTTAAAAAAAATCTATATTTTTATATCACAAAAAGACAGCTCCTGACGAGCTGCCTTTTTGAAGCTTTCTTAACTGACAGATTTTTCGGCTTACCGATTATTGATTGCTGTAATCAGCGCATCAATAGATGCGTGGATAATATCCGGATCCACTCCGGCTCCCCATGAAAGGCTTCCGTCAGGTTTCTGTATTCCCACATATGCAATCGCCTTTGAACTGGAACTTTTTTCCAGCGCATGCTCCTGATAAGTAACCAGATTAAACTTCAGTTCATAAGCCTTTTTCAATGCATTGCTGACTGCATTAAGTCGTCCGTTTCCAGATGCTTCTGTAGTAATTGTTTTTCCATTAAAACAGGAAGTTACCTGTGTAACAATTCCACTTTCTTTCTGCTGGAAATGTACTTCCTTGATACTATATGGTTCTTTTACATTTTCAAAGGTTTGTTTGAAAAGACTGAAGATTTCCTCAGGACGCAGTTCCTTATGATTATGATCTGAAACAGCTTTAGCCGCATAGCCCATAGCTTCCCGCATTTTGGCAGGAAGATTCAGACCATATTTGGTCTCCAGAATATAGCCCACACCACCCTTTCCAGACTGGCTGTTGATACGGATTACGTCAGCATCATAGTTTCTTCCCACGTCAGTCGGATCGATTGGAAGATACGGAACTGTCCAGCGGCTGGGATCTTTTTCCTCTCTCCAGTGCATTCCTTTGGCAATCGCATCCTGGTGAGAGCCGGAAAATGCAGCAAATACAAGCGCTCCGCTGTATGGACTTCTTTCATCCACCTTCATTCCGGTACATTCTTCATATACCTCGCTGATATAAGACATATCAGAAAAATCAAGCTCCGGATCTACTCCCTGAGAATACATATTCATTGCAAGTGTTACAATATCTACATTTCCAGTACGCTCTCCATTTCCAAAAAGTGTGCCCTCTACTCTGTCTGAACCTGCCAAAAGTCCCATTTCCGCATCTGCCACGCCACACCCACGGTCATTATGAGGATGCTGAGAAAGGATCACATTCTCTCTGTATTTCATATTTTCACTCATATATTCTATTTGACTGGCATAAACATGCGGCATGGAAAGCTGTACCGTCACCGGAAGGTTAATGATACATTTATTATCCGGAGTTGGCTGCCATACATCAAGAACTGCATTACAAACTTCCAGCGCATACTCCGGTTCAGTTCCTGTAAAGCTTTCCGGACTATATTCAAACTGAAAATTACCTTCTGTCTCCTCTGCCAGTTTTTTCAGAAGTTTTGCACCTTCTACGGCTATCTGAATAATTTCTTCCTTTGATTTTTTAAACACCTGTTCTCTCTGTGCAACAGAAGTGGAATTATATACATGGATAATAGCTTTTGGCGCTCCCTTTACTGCCTCAAAAGTTTTACGGATAATATGCTCTCTTGCCTGAGTAAGAACCTGTATAGTCACATCGTCCGGAATCAGATTCTGCTCTATCAAAGTTCTAAGAAATACATACTCCGTTTCAGAAGCAGCAGGAAAACCAACCTCAATCTCCTTAAATCCAATTTTCACAAGCAGTTTAAAAAATTTTATTTTCTGCTCCAGGCTCATTGGTATCACCAACGCCTGATTTCCATCTCTAAGATCAACACTGCACCATATAGGTGCCTTATCTACATATTCTTTTTCTGTCCACTTTGTACATTTAACAGGCGGCATATAATACTGTCTATGATACTTTGATACATTTTTCATTGCTTTCCCTCCAATTTCCTATACACATAAGCGTCTCCCTAAGGAGCACAGCAGCACATTTGCTGTTCACTGAAAAAGTCCGTACAAAACATACTGCTTTCTTAGTAAAAAAAATCTTCCGCCTCTTACTATTTTCTAAGAGACGAAAGATTTATATCCTCGCGGTACCACTCTTTTTTATGAATAACTTCATACACTCAGCGGGTACGGAACATCTATAATCCAGCACAAAACATTCTTATACCCTTTCCTGATAACGGTGGCTACCGTCTGCACCTACTTTTCCTAAAGAAGTTCAGGCAGATGCTCCAAGGCGAGTTCCATAATTTCCTTCCACTGTCTCTCACCACCCGACAGCTCTCTGGGCTTCAGTCCTTATGTACTGTTCCTTATCAACGCATTTATGTATTAAATTATTAATTGAGTATAGCCTAACACGACACCGAGGTTTTGTCAAGAAAAAATAGTATCAGATTATATCTTTTATAAAATAGCAGAAAAAACAAACAATTTTCAGAACAACATATACGAAGAAAATTATTGCAAAATCATACACAATTTGTTATAATACAGTATATCGGGGTATGGCGTAGCTTGGTAGCGCGCGCGGCTGGGGGCCGCGAGGTCGC
>SAMEA3387494__coassemble_2206_pt1 | contig 21623 bp, 20 predicted proteins | sample SAMEA3387494__metabat2_high_PE_015 | metagenome-assembled genome bin SAMEA3387494 (sample SAMEA3387494) | Felis catus | biome: Faeces | place: United Kingdom | collected 2012
ACTCGCACGAGTCACATCTGCCCTTATTTAGAACTATTTATTTCCCGATAGCCCCGTACTTTTACTTATTCAGTTCTTTTCATTTATATAATTTACAAGTCCGCCGGCCTGGATGATCTTCTGCATAAATTCCGGAAAAGCCTGACCTTTATATTCTGTTCCTCTGGTACGATCATAGATCATACCTGAATCAAAATCCACTTCGATCTCATCCCCGGCCTGAATTCCTTTGCTGGCCTCAGGGCATTCGATGATAGGAAGCCCGATATTGATCGCATTTCTGTAAAAAATCCTTGCAAAAGTTTCCGCGATGACACAGCTTACTCCTGCTGCTTTTATGGCAATAGGAGCATGTTCTCTGGACGAACCGCATCCAAAATTTTTGTCCGCTACAATAATATCACCTTTTTTTACATTTTTCACAAAATCTTTGTCAATATCTTCCATACAATGAGTCGCCAGTTCTGCCGGATCTGAGGAATTCAAATAACGGGCAGGAATGATCACATCTGTATCTACATTGTCTCCATATTTAAACACACTGCCTTTTGCCTGCATCTTTTTTCCTCCTTATAATCCCAGCTCTTCCGGCGCAGAAATCCTGCCTGTTACCGCACTGGCAGCAGCCACTGCAGGGCTTGCCAGATAAACTTCTGAATCTACATGTCCCATACGCCCTACGAAATTTCTGTTCGTTGTTGAAATACACCTTTCTCCTGCTGCAAGAATACCCATATAACCGCCCAGACAAGGTCCACATGTAGGAGTGCTGATAACCGCTCCTGCCTCAATAAAAATTTTAAGAAGCCCCTCCTCCATAGCCTGAAGATAAATTTTCTGAGTAGCCGGGATCACAATACAGCGAACACCTTTTTTCACTTTATTCCCTTTCAGTATCTCTGCTGCTGTCCTAAGATCGTCAATTCTTCCATTTGTACAAGAACCTATCACAACCTGATCGATCATCACATCTTCATTGATTTCTGAAATTGTTTTTGTATTTTCCGGAAGATGAGGAAACGCAATGGTTGGCTCTAAAGTACTGAGATCAATTGTATATTCCTCATCATAGACTGCATCTTCATCTGCCTCATAAACCTTATAAGGTCGTCTGGAATGTGCCTTCATATACGCTTCCGTCTGCTCATCTACCGGGAAAATTCCATTTTTTCCACCGGCTTCAATGGCCATATTGGCAATAGTAAAACGGTCATCCATAGAAAGATATCTGATTCCGTCCCCTACAAATTCCATCGATTTATAAAGTGCTCCGTCCACGCCGATCATTCCTATGATATGCAGGATCACATCTTTGCCGCTGACCCATTTTTTGGGTCTTCCGGTAATATGAAATCTGATAGCTGCCGGAACCTTAAACCAGGCTTTTCCTGTTACCATTCCCGCTGCCATATCTGTACTTCCTACTCCAGTGGAAAAAGCTCCAAGAGCTCCATAGGTACAGGTATGCGAATCTGCACCAATGATCACATCGCCTGCCACTGTCAGACCTTTTTCAGGCAGCAGCGCATGTTCAATTCCCATTTCTCCCACATCAAAATAATTTGTGATATCATGATGGCATGCAAATTCACGTACACACTTACAGTGCTCTGCTGATTTAATATCCTTATTAGGTATAAAATGATCCATTACAAGAGCGATCTTTTCTCTATCGAATACAGAGTTCACTTTCATTTTATCCATTTCATGGATTGCCACCGGAGATGTAATATCATTTCCAAGGACCAGATCCAGATCTGCCTCGATCAGCTGACCTGCTTCCACATGATCTAAACCGGCATGTGCCGCCAGAATTTTCTGTGTCATTGTCATTCCCATGGTTTTTTCCTCCGAATATATTTTTATTTTTAATTTCATGTTTTGTATTGTTATTTTAACACAGACACTGTTATAATACAAATATATATTATTCATATTTATTATGCTTATAAGTTATAATATAAAGGAGACTCAACTTGAAAGAAAATCTATCTCTGTACCATATTTTCTATACTGTCGGAAAAACCGGAAATATTTCTCTAGCTGCCAAAGAGCTGTATATCAGCCAGCCTGCAGTCAGCCGCGCAGTACAAAAACTTGAAACAAATCTTGATACCCGGCTTTTTAAAAGAAGTTCCAGAGGTGTTTTTCTGACCGCCGACGGAAAACTCCTTTTCGACAAGATCAAAGCAGCTTTTGAGCTTGTTGCAGAAGGAGAGAATTCCATCATCCATAACCGTTCCCGAAAAACGCCTCACCTGAGACTGGGTACCAGCACCACACTTTGCCGCTATGTACTTCTGTCCCATTTAAAGCCCTACATCTCTGCAAATCCGCAGGTACGGATCAGTATTTCCTGCCAGGATACCTACCAGACTCTCCGGCTTCTTGAAGAAGAAAAGATTGATCTAGGGCTGATCGGCAAGCCCCGAAATCTCCATGGCTGCTGTTTTCGACCGATTATGAAAGTAAATGATACTTTTGTGGCCGCTACACAGTATCTTTCCGCCCAACAGAAGCTTTATCCTGATGAGCCTTTATCTCATAATGCGGTATTTATGATGCTTGACGAAGAAAACATTTCCCGACAGACCATAAATTCCCGCCTAAAAGAGCATAACATGGAGCCAGTCCATATACTGGAGGTCAGTACCATGGATCTCCTTATTCAGTTTGCAGAAACAGGTCTTGGAATTGCCGGCGTTGTCCGTCAGTTCGTAGAAAAAGAATTAGAAAAGGGAAGTCTCTCAGAAGTTTCCATGGGATTTACTTTCCCTGAAAGAGAAATTGGATTTGTATGCAGAAAAAAGGAAGAAGCTTTTCCTCTTCTTCAATATTTTTTTACGGAAAATTAACCGTTATTCTGCTTTATATCCTGATAAAGACAGTCAAAAACCCTCTGCCAAATGACAGAGGGTTTTATTTTTTAGTTGTTGATCAGTTTGTCTTCTCCATTCCAGCTGTACAGCTTACGGATCTCTTCTCCCACTTTCTCAGACTCGTGTTCAGCAGCAAGCTTTCTCATTGCTTTAAAGTGAACCTGTCCGCCTGCCGAAGACATATCCAGAAGGAAATCTTTTGCAAAAGTTCCATCCTGAATGTCGGAAAGAATTTTTTTCATTGCTTTCTTTGTATCTTCTGTAATAATCTTCGGTCCTGTAATATAATCGCCATATTCAGCAGTATTGGAAATAGAATATCTCATTCCAGCAAAACCAGACTGGTAAATCAGATCTACGATCAGCTTCATCTCATGAATACACTCAAAATATGCATTTCTCGGATCGTATCCTGCCTCGCAAAGAGTCTCAAAGCCTGCCTGCATAAGAGCACACACACCACCGCAAAGAACTGCCTGTTCTCCAAAAAGGTCTGTTTCTGTCTCTGTACGGAAGGTTGTTTCAAGAACCCCTGCTCTTGCTCCGCCAATTCCCAGAGCATATGCCAATGCCATATCAAGAGCCTTGCCTGTAGCATCCTGCTGAACAGCTACCAGACACGGAACTCCTTTGCCTGCCTGATACTCACTTCTAACAGTATGTCCAGGACCTTTTGGAGCGATCATAGTTACATCTACATTCTTTGGCGGAACAATGCATCCAAAATGAATATTGAAACCATGAGCAAACATCAGCATGTTTCCTTCTTCCAAATTCGGCTCGATATCATTTTTGTAAAGAGCTGCCTGCTTCTCATCATTGATAAGAATCATGATAATATCTGCTTTTTTTGCCGCTTCAGCTGCTGTATATACCTCAAATCCCTGGTCTTCTGCTTTTTTCCAGGATCTGCTACCCTCATACAGACCAATGATCACATGACATCCTGATTCTTTCAAATTCAGGGCATGAGCATGTCCCTGGCTGCCATAACCGATAATGGCGATGGTTTTACCATCCAGTAAACTTAAATTACAGTCTTCCTGATAAAAAATCCTGTTTGCCATTTTCTTTTCCTCCTAAGCTTTTTATAAATTTTTTCATAATATATCGTCAAGGGGTGTTTCCCTCAGCAATCTGTACTGATTAAAGGAAAGTTATATCTGATGCACCTCTGGAAAGACCTGTGATACCTGTTCTTGCAAGTTCAAGGATTTCATAATCCTCCAGAAGCTTTACAAATGCTCCAAGCTTGCTTTTGCTTCCTGTCAGCTCAATCACAAGAGACTCCTTTGCCACATCAATAACATTTGCACGGAAAATATTTGCGATAGAAATGATTGCCTCTCGCTGCTCCGGCTTTGCTGCCACTTTTACCAAAACCAGTTCACGGCTTACACTGTTATCCGGTTCCAGAACCTTGATATCTCTTACATCTACCAGCTTGGCAAGCTGTTTTGTGATCTGTTCCAGGATCAGTTCATCTCCGCTGCATACAACGGTCATCCTGGAATAACGTTCATCTGCAGTAACACCAACTGAAAGACTGTCAATATTATACCCTCTTCGACTGAACAGCCCGGAAATACGGCTTAGTACACCTGCGGTATTATCTACTAACAGGGACAAAATTCTCTTTTGCATATCACACCTGCTTTCACCACTTTAATCTTGTAAATTTTTAACTTATAAAAACTCTGCATGAATATCATTATAGCAATAATCACCCATTTGTCAATGAATTTTTTTACAATTCATACAAGATATTTATTTTTTAATGTCTCTATGGACTTTGGATTCAGATAGAGCGCTTTCTTCATAAAATTCTCTACAGAACCATAATCCTGTTCTATCGTTTTGAAGACTGTATCCAGATATTCACCCTTTACTTTAAACAAAATCCGTACTTTATCCATGATCCGGCTGTCTACAATAGTCTTTGTCTCCAGATAACGGATCATATGCTGCATCTCTTCTTCCAGGTACAGATTTGTTTTCATGAAATCTTCCTGTATAGTCTTTCTTGGCACCCCCAATGCACAAAGAAGCAAAGCTGTTCCTACTCCTGCCCGGTCCTTCCCGGCACTGCAGTGCCACAGTATCGCCCCTTCCTCGTGATTCAAGATCACATCCATAAAACGTGCATACTGTCTCACTGAATACTGATCCCGAACAAGGTTCTGATACTGCTTATGTAAAAAGTCATCTGGAATCCTGTCAAATTTACTTATCATATCCATAAGATTTCCAGCCTGGGAAATTCCTGCTGTTTCCTCATCTATAATGGGAATCTCATGATATTTCACTCCTTCTATGACAATATCCGGTTTTTCCAGAATCTCATACCTTGTCCGAAAATCGATCACTTCTGTCAGATGATATTCTTCTGTCAGAATATCCTGATCCGACAGAGAAACATGATAAAGGCTTCCGCTGCGGAGAAGGCGTTTCGGCAGTATATGCCTTCCGTCCTCTGTGACTAACGCTCCCAGATCTCTGGTATTTGGCAGACTTTGAAGGTGGATTTTTCCACCTTTTGGAAAACCAATGATAATATTCGGATTCAACGCTTTCAAAAGCTGAATGCAATCCTGGATTTCTCTGTCTGTCATATCAAATTTGTATCGTTTTCTTCGTCTTGTAACAACTACCAGATAACTGGCGCTGATCTGCTTCTGACCACCGCCGTCCACACCCTCCTGTCTTTTATAAACCCATAAAATATCTCTGCATGGCAGGTGGTTTGTCATCATATGTCTGGTGAACACCAGATTTCCATTTTCAATTTTTATTTTTCCATATTTCATAATGCTTCCTCCACCCCAAAACCTCTCCATACAGTTTCTGTACGATTTCCCTTTTCTTATGTTTTTCTTTTTTGATCAGCCTTCACCAATTCTTCTGATCATTCTGTAAACTGTTTCCAGACTATATGGAAAAATCTGTTCATCGATTTCCATCTGCGGATGATGAAGAGGATGTTCGTGTCCCGGCACTGCCGCCAAAAAGACAAGAAAAATCCCCCTTGTCCTCTGGAAATACCGATAGGCATTATCTCCGGCAAGAAAAAGCTGATCCTCTCCTTCCAGAACAAATCTTTCTCCAAAGACATCCCTTCCGATTTCTTCCGCAAACCCGGTAAACTCCGGATCATTTGCAAAAGAAAGCACCGGCTCCTTCAAAATACTTAAATTCAGTTCTGCTCCTGTTTCTTCTTCCACTCTTTTCAGTCTGTTTTCCAGTTCATTATACAAAGCCCGGAAGTCCTCTTCTCTGCATGCACGGATGTTTCCGGTCAGCTGCATGGAATCCGCGATGATATTCGTATATTCTCCTCCATGAGCTGTTCCGATCCCCACAAGACAGGGTGCGGCGCTCTTATAGGAACTGTTCAGGTCATGTACTTCCTGAATTGCCCTTGCTCCTGCATAAATACTGTCAATTCCCTTATTCGCTTCGCTCCAGTGGCTTGCCTTTCCCTTTACATCAATGCCGATTCCTGCGATCATAGCTGATGCCTGCCCCTCATGGACCGCCATGCCGAAAGGCATATCCACTGCAAAATGAAACATCAGAAACGCATCCGGAACCGGAGTTTCCAATGCTCCTGCAGCAATCATCCTTTTTGCCCCTTCTCCTATCTCCTCTGCCGGTTCAAAAAGAAATCGCACATTAACCGGAAAACTGTCTTTTTCCTCTGCAAGAATACCACAGAATGTAAGTGCCACCGCAAGAATCCCATCATGTCCGCAGGCATGCATACAGCCCTGGTTTCTTGACGCAAAAGGAAGATCTGTCTTTTCCTCCATTGGAAGTCCGTCCATTTCCGCTCTGAGAACTACTGTCTTATCTCTGTGTTTAAGTTCCGGCAGCTCAGCGATCATCCCTGTAGGCGGGACAAATGTAATTTCATACCCCAGCCTTTCCAAATAAGTTCTGATATATGCTGATGTTTTTTCTTCCTGAAGTCCAAGTTCCGGGTACATATGAAAATATCGTCTGTGCTGAAGAAGCTCCTCTTCATATTTTGCAAAATCTTTCATTGATTTCTTATCTCTTTACTATTTTCTGTCTAAAGTATTCTTTAAAATGTTAAAACTCAAACATGATCACCACGGATCAGCCCCAGTGCTTCCAGACCATTTCTTATTCCATAATGAAACATATCTGTCGTTATATGATCTGCCAGTTCCAGAATTTTCTGGGATGCATTTCCCATTGCCACCTTAGTGGCTGCATACTCAAACATGGAAAGATCGTTGTTGCTGTCTCCAAAAACCACTGTGTCTTCCCAGGGAATATCAAAAAGTCTGCATACAGCGGCAATTCCCACTGCCTTATTGCATCCTTTTGGCACGAATTCAATAGTCGTTCCCACGAACGCATTGTTTTCGTGACGTATCACATCATACCAGGGAGATAATTCTCTGACAGCCAGCTGATCGTCACAGCCGTCTGTCATCTTGGCGCTGATCTTATTGATTTGGAGACAGGATTCATTGCCTGCAATAGGTTTCCATTTTGGTCCCAGAGCCTCTGTGATCAGATCTCTGTACCAGTTTACCTCCGTGGTATACTCATCCTTATCGTAATACATGTAGTCTGCTCCCTCCATCACCGGGATCAGTCCATATTTTCTCAGAATTTCAACTGACTTTTGTGCAACGTCTGCAGGCATTTCTCTGTTAAAAAGCCTCTGACCGTTTTTTTCAATAGTCGCCCCACAGGCGCTGATCATTCCGGTAAAAGGAATCTGCTCCAGATACCAGGGAACAAAAGCACGGCTCCGTCCGGTACACAGCCACGCTTCATGTCCGTTTTCCACTAATTGGGTGATTGCTCTGACTGCACTGTCCGGCACACCTTTTTTTATGTCACAGACCGTTCCGTCAGCATCAAAAAATACCGCTTTCCTACTCATCTTTCTTTTCCTCAGATTTTCTGTTCCATTTTACTATTCAAAAAACAGTTCCGCCGCTTTTATAAGACTATAAGTATCTTTTACTCCCGCTGTTTCATAAGGAGAATGCATTGCCAGCTGCGGAAGTCCAATATCAACCGTATTTACCGGAACCTGTGTGTTGGATATATTTCCAAGAGTGGAGCCGCCAGCCATATCCGAACGGTTTACAAAAGTCTGGAACGGTACTTCCGCTCTGGTACAGATATCTTTAAATATGGCCGCTGAAACAGCGTCTGTACAATATTTCTGGTTAGCATTGTACTTGATCACAATTCCTTTATTAAGAAGCGGACGATTGACAGGATCTGTCATATCTGTATAATTCGGATGGAGGGCATGGGCATTATCTGCGGAAATCATAAAACTGTCTGCCAGAGACATCAGATACTCCTCATAAGTCCTTCCCAGTCCGGAATTAATGCGAAGCAGAGTATCCTTCAGGAATGTGGACGCAGCTCCCTGTTTGGTACCGCTTCCCACTTCTTCATTGTCCATAACACAATGAACTGCGATGCTTTTCTTTTTTTCTCCTGAAAGAAGACCTTCCATAGAAGCAAAAGCGCACTGAAGGTCATCCAGCCTTCCCGCTGAAACAAACTCCTTTTCTGCTCCCCATACTGCTCCTCTTGTCCGGCTGTAAAGAAACAGGTCGTGACTTAAAATATCTTCCTCGCGTACTCCTGCTGCCTCAGCAAGCGTTTTGCCAAAAGTCTCCTCTGTCCCTGCCGTACCATAAAGAGGCAAAAGGTCTTTCTGCGGATTATATGCATAACCGGAATTTACCTCACGGTTCATATGGATTGCCAAGCTGGGGATCATCAGAAGATCTCTGTCAATATCCACCAGTTTTTCTTTGATCTCTCCTTTTTCTGAAACAATGACTCTTCCTGCCACAGAAAGCGGACGATCAAACCATGGAGACATCAGCATACCGCCGTATTTCTCCACATTCAGTTTCACATAGGCTTTTTCTACAGTAATCTCCGGATTTTCTTTAATTTTAAATGTAGGCGAATCGCTGTGGCTTGCCATTATATGGAAACGCCTAGGCGCATTCTCCGGAATAGAAAATGCAATCAGCGCCGAATTATTTCTTGTAACCATATACTGACCGCCGGGGATCAGTTTCCAGTAATCTTTTTCGAAAAGTTCCTGAAATCCCTGTTCTGCCAGTATATTCTTCATTGTATCTACTGCATGAAAAGCGGTAGGGCTTTTTCTGATAAATGTAAGAAGTTTCTCTGCTGTTTCGTAATACATATCCTGCTGCTCCTTTATCTTTTGACTCCTTTCCATTATACGGTAAAATTCACTGTAACGCAATGGAAAAACCTGATTAAAGCAAAGCGGGCAAGTCTCTCATGACAAAGAACAAAAAGGCTGCGGCTCAAATGAACCACAACCTTTTTCAGAAGCTGTCTTAAGAACAGTCCTGCATATTTTTAGATTCCGGCAAGCTTCAGTACATCCGGTACTTTTGATTCCCATCCTAATGCCATAATATGTACACCCTGACAATATGGTTTACATTCTCTGATGATACGGGCAGCAATCTCTACTCCGGTAATACCTGCTTTCGTCTTTTCTTTATCAGCTTTCAGTTCATTGATCATATCTTCCGGAACATGAACACCTGCAACATTTGCATTCATGAATCTTGCCATTCCGACAGATTTCGGAATGATGATACCAATCTGAACCGGTTTTCCAAACTGTTTTGCTTTTTCCATAAATTTAATGAATTTCTCCGGCTCAAAAACAGCCTGAGTCTGGAAGTAATCAGCACCTGCGCGTACTTTACGCTCCATTTTTGCAAGCTGAGCGTCCACAGAGTCGCTGCACGGAGATACTACTGCACCCTTCGCAAATTTAGGAGGTTCCCCAACAAGCTGATTTCCACCAAGGTCAACACCTTCCTCCAGCTGTTTTACCGCATGGATCAGAGAAACAGAATCCAGGTCAAAAACAGGCTTTGCCTGAGGATGATCCCCCATCTTTGTATGGTCGCCTGTCAGAAGAAGAAGGTTCTCAATTCCCAGCATGGCAGCACTGAGGAGATCAGACTGCAGCGCAATACGGTTTCTGTCACGGCATGTCAGCTGAAAAATCGGGGTAAGTCCCTCATCCTTAAGAGCCTTACATACTCCCAGGGAACCAAGACGCATAACGGAAGACTGATTGTCTGTTACATTTACTGCTGTAATATCACTTAAATATGTTTTTGCTTCTTCCAGCAATCCTTCAATATGAATTCCTTTTGGCGGTCCTACTTCCGCTGTTACTGCAAATTCACCACGTTCAAATGCTTCAGTAATTTTCATAGTACATTGCTCCTACTCTATAATTTTTAACCGTTATCTTATTTTGACACTTCGTCATCTGTTGCAAAATTACGAATCTGGGTGGGGCACTTCAATACATCCAGGCGTCCAATCTGTGCAAGACGTCTGTAAATACGTTCCCATCCACATTCCATTTCGCTGTCTACTTCACATTTGCCATCTTTGCAGCCGCCGCACTGCCCATTTACAAGGCTCTTGGAGCAGGCAGTAATCGGACAGATGCCTCCGGTTAAGTTCAGATAACATTCGCCGCACTGGTCACAGTCATATTCCAGAGGAGTAACTCCCTGGAATCCCGGAAGAGGATATGTATCGCAGGCTGCATATACCGGTTTATCTTCCAGATATTCTGCGATTGTCTGCACGCCCACTCCACAGGAAAGGACCAGAACCACATCAGCCGCTTCAATCTCACCCATATGTTTCTGGAGACGAAGCTTCATGTTTTCCGGATTACAGATATAGTCGGTTGTAATAAATCCTGTCAGCTTCCCGTCAGCAGCCAGCTCCTTGCGGAGTTCTACGGATTCTTTTTCCGGGAAACGGACTTCCTTACATCCCTGGCAGTTGATCATAAATACTTTTTTTCCGTCCACCAGTGATGCGATAATTTCTTTCGATTTCAGTTCGGTAATCAGCATATCACTTCATCTCCCTTATCGCATTTTTTCCGGCTTTGATCTTGCTTACTAACGGAATCTTGGAGGAACAGATGAACTCACAGGAACGGCATTCCACACAATCCATAACGTTCATATCCTTCATTCCCTGCCAGTTCTGCTCATCCGCATATTTTGCAAAATACAGCGGTGAAAGTTCCATTGGACAGACGTCTACACAGCGTCCGCACTTGATACATTCCATTGGCTGTGTCTGATCAGTGTCAACCACAATGATTCCATTGGAACCCTTCATCATCGGAACGTCCAGATCGGTAAGCTCGAATCCCATCATAGGACCGCCCATTTTGATCTGTACATCATCATCTGTAGTACCGCCGCAATAGTCAATCATTTCTTTTACGCTGGTACCTATCTTCACAATATAATTTCCAGGATTTTTGATCTTTTCACCTGTTACAGTTGCAACACGCTCGATCAGCGGCATACCTGTCCGGATCGCGTCAGAAATTGCTTTGACTGTACTGATATTGCTGACTACAACGCCTACGTCTGCCGGAAGACCTCCACGCGGAACAGTTCTTCCTGTTACACGCTTGATCAGACTCTTTTCTGCACCCTGAGGATATTTTGTTCTGGCTGTAACAACCTCGATGTTGTCGCAGTCTGCAAGCTTCTCCTCCATAAGCGCAATGGCGTCCGGCTTGTTGTCCTCAATTACAATGATGCCCTTTTGTGCATCCACAGTTTTGAGAACTGCCTTTAATCCATAAATGATGTCATCTGCAAACTCCAGAAGAACTCTGTGGTCTGCAGTAAGAAGAGGTTCGCATTCGCAGCCGTTAAGGATAACTGCTTCGATTGGTTTGTTTGGTTTCAGCTTCACTGCTGTCGGGAAACCTGCACCGCCCATACCTACGATACCCGCTTCACGGACAATCTCAATGATCTCATCCGGTGTAAGCTCCTCATAGCCTTTATGCGGTTTTACAGATTCATGCAGAGTATTTTTTCCATCAGATTCAATTACAACAGCCATGACCTCACTGCCTCTGGTGGCATGGAGACGCGGTTCTACCGCAACTACGGTTCCACTGACGCTGGAATGGACAGGCGCACTGATAAAAGCAGAGGCTTCACCAATCTTCTGACCTACTTTAACGGTATCTCCTACCTGCACTACAGGAGATGCCGGGGCACCCAGATGCTGTGACATGGAAATCACAACTGTCTTTGGTTCCGGAAATCTTGCCAGTGCAATATGTTCGCTGAGTTCTTTACGCTCAGATGGATGAACGCCGCCGTAATAACCTGCAAAACGTTCTTCACGCACAGCATTTACATAATTACGGATCACATTAACATTTACTTTGGAATAATCACGAAGCTGAACCGGCTGATTTAAAAATTCTTCCAGACGTCCCTGTTTTTCAAGTCTTCTGTAGATTTTTTCCCATGCGCAGTCTTTATTGCCATCAACCTCACATTTGCCGTCTTTTGCGCCGCCGCACTGTCCGTTCACAAGGCTCTTGGAGCAGTCAACGATAGGGCAGATACCTCCGGTGATATTCAGATAGCACTGTGCACATGCATCACAGCTTTTTTTTGTAAGAGCCATTCCGTGATGTCCGGTATAATTCAGAGAATTGCTGGCTGCATAAACTGGTTTACCAGCAAGATCTGCAACAGTCTGGATACCCAGTCCGCAGGAGATCACGATTACATTTTCTGTTCCCTCCGGAATGATATTCTGAAGTTTCTTTTCTGTCAGAGTCTTGTTGCACAGGAAATCAACCCTGATGCTGCCTGTAACTGTTTTCCCCTGTTCAACAGCAAATTTTTCAAACTCACTACATTCCGGTTCATCCACAGTTTCAAATTCTTTAAAGCATTTGTTGCAGGCAACAATGAACAGGTTGTCTTTATCGGCTAACAATTCTGCCAGTTCATCGTTACTTTTTAACTTGTACTTGGTGTAGTTTTCCAATTGCTCACCTTCCTTATCCATTTGATACACAAACATTTTGCTTCTTTGTTTAAATTATTTTTCCCTCTGCCCGGAAAAATAACAGACAAAGTACTCAGCTTGCATTAATACAATTCAGTATAACATATATTAGCCATATTTTCCAGTTTAAATATAGGCTTTTAGACACAAATATACATTATAAACAAAAATAACCTTTTCCTCATTCTTCTCTTTTCAGTCTCGGAAGATTCCATCTGAAATGTGCTGCCAGATAACGTATCAGGATCACTACAGCAGAGGCTCCCACCATTGCAGCTACCGTGCCAAAACTGCGGTACAGGTAAACACAGGAAAAAGCGCCCACAATAGATGCGCAGGCATAAATATGCTTTACAAAAATATATGGCGGCACGCCTGCCATCATATCTCTCAAAAGCCCTCCGCCTACTCCGGTAATGGTTCCCAGAAATACCAGAAGAAAGGTATTGTCCACATATCCGTGTCGAATCCCTGTATGAACGCCAACCACTGTAAAAATCCCCAGGCCTATGGTATCCATGATCAGCATAAAACGATCATAAATCTCCCTGAAGTGTCCTTCCAGAAGCTCTTTTTTCAGATACAGCACTCCAAAAACCACGCATGAAGTCAGTGTCGCTACAATAGTGTATACCGGTTTCTGGAACATTCCCGGAGGAATGATGCCAAGAACAATGTCACGGATCATACCACCGCCAACTGAAGTAACTACTCCAAGAACACAGACACCAAAAATATCCATTTTTCTCCCCACGCCTACCATAGCGCCGGAAGCCGCAAAAGCAATGGTTCCTATGATTTCCATAATAAATGTAATAATTTCCTGCATAACCCAAAACTCCCCTAAATATTTTTCTAAATTTTTCAGCTGTATTTTCACTGTCCGGAACCCATATTTTTCCGAATCCTCCAATAATAAACAAATCCTGTTACGTCTGCCAGAATCCAGCCCACAGGAATCGCCCACCAAATGGCATTCACCCCAAACTGCGGCATCGGAGCCAGAAGATAAGCAAGCGCCACCCTGGTTCCCAGTGAAATAACCGTCAGAACCAGCGACATTACAGGTTTCTCCACCCCTCTGTATAATCCATACAAAAGAAACAGACATCCGATTCCCCAGTAAAAAACTCCTTCAATATGAAGATAATTTACCCCTGCATTTACAATAGCAGGCTGCGGATCCGTCAGAAAAATTTCTACCAGAGGCGCGGCAAAGATCCATACGATCACAGATATGACAAGACAGAAACTCACGGAAACTTTTACTGCCATTCCGGAGGCTTTTCTGATCCTCTCATATTTCCTGGCTCCGTAATTCTGAGAAACAAAAAGAGAAAAGGCATTTCCAAATTCCTGCGCGGGCATATATGCCAGAGTATCAATCTTTACGGCAACTGCAAATGCAGCCATGATCACCGTTCCAAAACTGTTCACCAGTCCCTGGATCATCAGGATTCCAAAATTCATTACCGACTGCTGGGCACAGGTAAGAACAGAATACTGCATGACACGGTTCAAAATAGATTTTTCCATACGCATATACTGCTTTTCTATTCTAAGAACCGGAACCCTCCACAAAGTGTAAACAGCAATTCCAATCCCGGCTGCCATCTGTGCGATCACTGTTGCCGCAGCCGCACCTTCCACCCCTTTTCCAAGTCCGGCTACAAACCAGAGATCCAGGATAATATTTAAAACAGAAGACACAGCCAGAAACCACAAAGGAACGACAGAATTTCCCACTGCCCGGAGCAGACATGCAAAAAAATTATATAAAAAAACAAACAGGATCCCTGAAAAAATGATCCGTATATATTGATACATCAGAGGATAAACTTCCTCCGGTATCTGCAGAAGTTTCAGTATTGGCCTTGTCCAAATAAATACTGCTGCATTCATGACAATTGTAACAATTCCAACAAATACAAAAGACACCCATATGCTTTTTTTCAATTCCTGCTGATTGCCCGCCCCATAAGCAATAGAAAAAACAGCGCCGCTTCCCATGCAAAGACCAATGATCACTGAGGTCAGAAATGTCATCAACGTATAAGCCGAGCCTACCGCCGCCAGAGCCTCTGCTCCCAGAAATCTTCCGACTACCATGGTGTCTGCAATATTATAGACCTGCTGCAGAAGGTTTCCCAATATCATAGGAAGCGCAAAAATCAGCATGGTCTTCAGGATTTTCCCCTCGGTAAGATTTTTTTCCGCGTTTACAGTTTTTCTCATTTTCATAAAATTCTCCTTATTCCAGAAAATTATAAATCTTTTTTTTTGTAAAATCAACTATAAGGAACTGTTCTTTTTGTATATAAAAAGCAGGATACCTTCCTGATTTAGAGGAAGCATATCCTGCATGTTTTCCAGTAAAAACTCTTCAATTTTTAACGTTCTCTTTTATGTCGCTCCATAAGCAATAAAATAAACATAACAAACCATATCACCCAGGCCAACAGACAGCCTGTTCCTGGATATTGAATATCTATGATTATTCCAACAGCAAACGGAAGCGCCATTAATAATATTCTTTTTCCATAAGCCTGGCACATGCTTTTTTCATCATGTTTTTTTCGCTCATCTTCCGGTTTCATATTATAACCAGATAAGAATTTTGCCGCTTTTCCATCTGATCTATAAAACCATATTCCAGATAAAAGCATGATTACTGACATTAATAAATCAAAAAAAATGTAAAACATGGCAGTCCTCCTTCCTCGAATCCGATGTTGGCTTCATTATACTCCCTCTCATGATAAAAGTATATCTAAAGCTTATTTTTAATAACAAAAAACCAGAAACATCTTTTAAAGATATCTCTGGTTCTCATATAGCAGGGGATGAGAGAATCGAACTCCCACCAAAGGTTTTGGAGACCCCTATCATACCATTTGACCAATCCCCTTTGCGATTACTTTATGAATTATACATGCAAAAGGAACAATTGTCAATAGCAGAATCATTTTTTGTTTTATTTTTTACTGTCTAATCAGTATACTCCAGCTGTTTCGATAAACTCCCCCGCTTTCCAGCGCTATCAGACCAGGCTGCTGTGCGATATCTTCTACAATATCTTTTCTGGAAGGAAGAGAACTCCATGGTTCTATACATACATAATTCGGAGTTTTCAATGGTCTGTGCCAGATTCCCAAATAATCCATATCAGGAAAACTGATCACGATTTCCCTATCTCCTTTTTCGCTGTTCAGCTTTACTTCCCGCGGTACTTTTTTCAGAATAATCGCATCATGATCAAACAAATCATGTCTTAAATTAAGATATCGCTTTTCTGTTAATTCCAGAAATTCATCTCCTTCCAAAACAAAACAGTCTTCCGACATTTTTACCCTTTTGGGTGACGCATTTACACCAAAATCAATACGGTAATCTTCAAATTCTGCTCCCTGATCTACTGGTACTATGAACCCTGGGTGTCCGCCTATTCCAAAATACATCATCTTTTCATCTTTATTTTGCACCTGATAAGCAATCTCCAGTCTTGTCCCGACAAGAGTCCAGGTTATTTCCAGACTGAAAAGAAAAGGATACTGTATCAGTGTTTCTTCTGATGCATCCAGTTTTAATGTCAGACTTTCTTTCGTCTTTGACACAAGCTTCATCTCTGAGGTTAGAAGGAATCCATGAATATCCATATGATATCTTTTTCCCTGAAACTGATAACTTTTTTCAGTCATCCTTCCTATATAAGGAAAAAGGTTCGGTGCTCTGTCTTCCCAGATTTCTTTATCTCCCTGCCAGATATATTCCTGACCATCTGAATCACACATGGACCGGAGTTCTCCCCCTCTGGATGATATTTTTACTGCCAGTATGGAATTTGAAATTTCATAATTCATATTTCATCCTCTTTTTTATATTACAAAATTACATTTTTCCATGTATTTTTCCTTCTTTAACAGCCACTGCAATGGAAAGCTCCGGGGTATAATACGGAATCAGCGTAGCCTGAATCGCATGATAGAGATCCGGTTTTCCTGGCCATACCGTTCCGTTTGGAACATTATTCCGATCCATCTGATGGAACCAGGAGCCGTTTTTGTGATCCAAAACTTTCCTGTCCAGATACTCAACAAACTCTGAGTACTCATCTGCATATTTCTGTTTCCCCGTAACACGGAAAAGAACTGCTGCTGTATTGACAGCCTCTGCAAGAACCCAATGCATTCTGTCATGAACGATAGGCTTTCCATCCCATCCTGTAGTATAAACAATACCTGCAGCACCATCTGCATCCCATCCATCTTCAATAGCTCTGTTAAAAAGATTTTCAGCTGCTGTTATATACGGGACTGCTCTGTCTTTCTCATCTTTGAAAGAAGAAAGTGCCCATTGTACAATCAAACGAGCCCATTCTAGTCCGTGACCCGGAGTTGCTCCATATGGTTTAAACTGATCATCCGGGTGATCTTTGTTACATTCCAGATCCGGCTCCCAATCACTTGTATAGTGTTCCGGAATTCTCCATTCATTACTCTCCGCCCAGCCTATAACGTGATTTATAATCCTTCCACATCTCATACGATATGTTTCATTACCTGTTACATCTGCTGCAGCCAAAAAAGCTTCAACTGTATGCATATTTGCATTAAGCCCTCTGTATGGGTCTTTGACTGTAAATTCTGTATTCCATGTGTCACAGGATAATCCTTCTTCTTCATTCCAAAAATAACGATCATAGGTTTCCAAAGCCATATCCAACAGTTCTTTTCCTCTCGGATGACCTGCAAGAACCGCCCCTGATCCTGCAAGAATCACAAATGCATGTGCATAGCAAAGCTTATTTTCTGAATGTCCTCCATCTTCTGTCAGCGCAGAATACCATCCACCATTTTCCTTATCTCGTGCAGCGCCTAAAAGACCATTTACAGCTGAATCGATTAATCTGTCACTGTCTTTGCAGCCCAAATATTTTCCAATAGTATATACATGTGTCATTCTGCTTGTTGCATAAGTTTCTCTGTTATATGATTTCCATGGAGTACCGTCATCCCCAAGATAATAGCATGTTCCATCCGGTGCCGGAAACTGGCGCCCAAAATGCAGGAGATTTTCCCGAATCTCTTTCATAAATATTTTGTTTTCCTCTGTATCTATCTGATATTTTTTTTCCATTGCATCTACCCTCTGTCTCTCTATTATTTAAGAAAAAACACCTCCGAAGAATATCGATTCAGCTCGATAGTCCCCGGAGGCAGTTATCATTTATCACTTCACATCTTCTGCTTTAATTACAGAAACACCTGTATCTGTCACTTCACCTCCAAGATCCTCTCCATTAATTGCTTTTACTGCTGCTTTAACGCCTTCTGCGCCCATTACATCTGGATTCTGTGCCATCGTACACACAAGATATCCGTCTTTAACCAGATTCAGGATTGTATCAGATTTATCAAATCCTACTCCAAGAACACTGTCACTTCCAGATGCCTTGATTGCATTTCCTGTACCAACTGTACAGCCTTCATTTGTTCCAAAAATACCAACAACACCCTGAGTGATGTAGTTTTCTGCAATAGACTGAGATTTTGCTGCATCACCTTCACTGTACTGTGTTTCAAGAACCTCAAAATCTGTATCCTCAAATACACTTCTGAAGCCTGCTTCACGATCAAGCGTAGACTGAGATGCTGCATTGGTATTAATAATGCCAATAGAACCGGATGTTACGCCTTTATCCTCCAGTGCTTTTTTCAGTTCTTCTCCGGCTTTTTCTCCGCCTGCCTTATTATCTGTAGAAAAAGTAGCTTCTGCTTCCACATTTGCAGGAGAGTCAACATAAACAATCTTGATACCTGCTGCTTCAGCCTCTTTCAAAGACCCTGAAATAGCATCCGGTCCATTTGCAGCTACAATAATAGCCTGATAGCCGCCTGCAATTGCATTGTTTACACATTCAATCTGCTGTGCATCATCTTTTGTGTTCGGAGCCATATAATCAACAGTGACCTCTTCTTTTTTTGCTTCTTCCTGTGCGCCTTCATTTAAGGTTACCCAATGCTGATCAATAGAGTCCATTGTGATCAGAGCAATTTTTTCCCCTTTTGCAAATACACTTGTTGCACCTGTAAAGCATCCTGCTGCTACGGCCATACTGCAAAGTACTGCTAACACCTTTTTCTTCATTTTAAAATCCTCCTTTTTTTACATTATATAGTTTTTTATATTACATATCGTACCCCTACGATGTAACATACCTGTTTTACAACCTGAAATCTTACTTTTTGTGTGCTCTCAGTTCAGAAAGAAGAACTGCACCAACAACAATAACACCAATTACAATTCGCTGCATGCCAACCTGTGCACCAATCATATTCAGTCCGTTTTCCAGCGTCTGCCATAATCCCGCACCTGCAAATGTCCCCAAAAGGATACCAGCGCCTCCAAGAGGAGAAACACCACCGATAACACCAGATGCGACACCATACATTTCATACATATTTCCCGCTTCCATGTTTCCCATGCCAGCCTGTGCACAAAGAATCAGACCTACGATCCAGCAGCAAACTGCACTGACCACATACACCTTAATAGTTGTTTTTACAACATCTACTCCGGAAAGACGGGCTGCATCTACATTTGATCCTACCGCATATATATGTCTTCCTGTAAATGTCTTGGACATAATAAAGAAAAAGATAAGGAATACGATCAATGCAATCCAGAAAGTATTGTATACTCCAAAGGTCTTCCCATAATAAAAAATATTGGAGAATCTGTCAGCCGCCTCTTTACCAATTCCTGTTGCAAGAGCATCTGTATTTCTGTTCCCATTTACCATATAGGAGATTCCTCGTCCTACAAACATGGTTCCAAGTGTTGCAATAAATGGAGGGAGTTTAAACTTTCCAACCAGTACGCCGCTGATTACGCCAAGTGCCAGACAGCATACCAGAGCAATCAGACATGCCAATACTGGCGTCATACCTTTTGTCATCAGTGTTGCAGAAATCATTGCACTGACTGCAACTACAGAACCAATAGAAAGATCCACATTTCCAGTGATCATAACATAACTCTGAGCAACACCAACAAGTAAATATTTTGACATAGATCTAAGAAGATTTATAATGTTTTGTCCGGAAAACACTGAAGGATTGATGATACCGAATACAATATAAATAATGATCAGTCCTGCAAAAGCTGTAAGAGCAGCTCCCATTCCCCGGATAGATAAGAATTTTTTTAATGCTGTCTGTTCTTTTCTGTTCATTTTATTCCCCTTCACTGTCTGAAATATTTTTGTTTTTAAAAGCTGTCGCCATTTTCAAAATGCTATCCTGAGTAGCCTCTGCTGCAGTAAGCTCTCCGGTTATCCTGCCGTCACACATAACAATAATCCTGTCTGCCAGTCCCATAACTTCTGGCATTTCGGACGAAACAAACATTACGGCAATTCCCTGCTTTTTCAACTGGTTCATCAGATTATATATCTCAACCTTAGCACCAACATCAATTCCCCTGGTAGGTTCATCAAAAATGACAACCCTGGAATTTCTAGCAAGCCATTTGCCAACTACTACTTTCTGCTGATTTCCGCCAGAAAGATTACCAGAATCAATCTCAACATTAGGAGTCTTAATCTGAAAATCTTTTACAATCTTTTCACACAGCTTCTCTTCTTTTGATGAATTTACAATTCCATGTTTCCCGATCAGATCAAGATTGGGCAGCGCCATATTATGACGTATACTCAGTTTCGTGCAGAGACCATCTTTCTTCCTGTCTTCCGGAGCTAGTACAACACCATTTCGGATGGCATCCCGTGGACAGTTGATTTTAACCTCCTTGCCATCTACATAAATCTCACCGCTTTCCTTATGATCCACTCCAAAGATTGCTCTGGTGGTCTCGGTTCTTCCAGCACCCATCAGTCCTGCAAAACCCACGATTTCTCCTTCATAGACAGAAAAATTAATATCACGGACCATTTTTCCCGCATTCAGGTTGCGAACCTCAAATACTTTTTTTCCCTTTTCACACTGAACTCGTGGAAATTTCTCCTTAATTTCACGTCCAACCATATAAGAAATCATCTTATCCATAGTAAGCTCTTTAAAATCACCGGACATAATATACTGACCATCTCGCATAATAGTAACTCTGTCTACAATATGCTGAAATTCTTCCAGTCTGTGGGATATGTATACTATACCATGTCCTTCTTTTTTTAATTTTCGAATAATTCGGAATAATTCATCTATTTCTTTAGAAGTAAGCGCTGATGTCGGCTCATCCATAATCAATATTTTTGCATTGATTGAAAGTGCCTTGGCAATCTCTACCATCTGCTGTTTAGAAACCGGAAGATCACCTACACTCTCCCATGGTTTAATATTAATTCCCAATTCATCCAGAATCTTCTGCGCCTCTGCTTCCATTGTTCTGTTATCAATGCAGAACTTTCCTCTCAATTCACGTCCAAGATAAATATTCTCTGCAACCGAAAGATGTTTACACATATTCAGTTCCTGATGGATGATTGCAACTCCAAGCTGCTGTGCCTTTTTAGGATTCAAATCCTCACATACATTTCCATTGATCTTAACAGTTCCACTATCCTTAGTGTAAACTCCACTGAGGATTTTCATTAAAGTCGATTTGCCGGCACCGTTTTCACCAATCAGAGCCATTACCTCTCCAGAACGAAGTTCAAAGTTAACATGATCAAGTGCCTTAACACCTGGAAAGCTTTTACAGATATCTGTCATTGATACTATCACTTCATTCATTAACTATCCTCCAAACTGCTCTTTTTAGTAAAACATTCTAATTAGTAAATTTAATTTA
>SAMEA3387494__coassemble_2217_pt1 | contig 21178 bp, 19 predicted proteins | sample SAMEA3387494__metabat2_high_PE_015 | metagenome-assembled genome bin SAMEA3387494 (sample SAMEA3387494) | Felis catus | biome: Faeces | place: United Kingdom | collected 2012
TGACTCCCAGACCTGTAAAAATCGGGCCCAGTACCTGTGTTAAAAATTTTACCATCGTTTTTTCCCTTTCCTTCTTTTATTTGGTACTTTCAGGAAACCTTACGCTCTGTTTCCTGTTGCAAGAAGTATAGCAGACTTTTCTCCATTCTCCTGAATCTGGCATGAAATGCAGAAATTCTGCATAAAATGCAAAAAAATGCCCAGGGCTCATCCCCTGGGCAACAGTATCTTCAGCTCAAACCAGTTATTTTTTACTCCAAAATCCACACTTCCGTTATATTTCTGCGCTGTCTGTATCATGCTTTTTAAACCAAATCCATGATTTTGCTTATCGCTTTTTGTTGTGCTGATCAACTGATGCTCATTTTTTATGATCTCATTTTCACAGTAATTTTCTACTTTAATAAAAACAAAATTCTTTTTCTGGGAAACCGATACATGAATCAGTCTCTTTTCCTTTTCCGGGATCATAACCACATGTTCAATAGCATTGTCCAAAGCGTTTCCAAAAATCGTACAGATATCTATTACATGGATATAATCCAGAATTTTCCCATCTGCCACACAGGTAATCTGAATATTGTTTTTTCTGCAGTGAAAAATTTTTGCTGCAAGTATGGTATCCAGAACACAGTTTCCTGTTTTGTTCCATGTCTCAAAAGAACTAAGTTCATCTTCCATGGCATCCAGCCATTCCCCACGCTTCACACTGTCTGTTTCTGCTCTCAGTCCTGCAATCTGATGTTTCAGGTCATGGTACTTCATCTGGATCAGATCCAGACTGTCCTGATAATTACGATACTGGTCGTACTGAGTTTTCAGCACAAGATTCATGGCAGAAAGTTCTTTTTCTGCCATATACTCAAATATTCTGCTCTGATACGCATGGAGAATGGCGATTCCTCCCATGTCCACCAAAGTTCTGATATTAAACATATCAGAACGAAGAGTTGCTGAAAATGGAGAATTTTTATAAATAAAACTAAGATTGCTGAAAGCAAATACAACTACTACAATCCCTGCTGCTGAAAATGCTTCTTTCGCTGAAATCTGACTTAAGTAATCTCCGGTAAGAAGGGGACTAGTGATCTTATACATTACAGCAAAACATCCTCCGTAAATCAAAAGGAGCAAAAGCACCGACTGCCAGAAATTTATGGAAATTTCTTTTTGCAGAAAAGTATGGATCTGCCATTCAAGGGAGGCTGTGAACTCAGCCAGCAAAAATGCCTGGGCGCAGCAATATACAGCACTGATCCAGTTTATTTTTCCCCACAGAACAAGAAAAAGATACATCATCCCTGCAGCCATAAACATACAGGGAATCCAGAACATGGTAGGCAGATCACCTGTAAAAATAAGAAACATGCTCTGCACAATAAGGAAGGCTACGCTGCTTACCCAGAAAAGGCCACTTTTCAGCCGCCCTCTGATCATATATAAATACAGGATGCAGGCTCCCCATTCTGCCAGAGCTGTATAAAGTCTTGGAATATCTTCATAAAACTGCATTTTTATTCTCCATTCATATAGCGTATCAGACAGTCCATAAATTCTTTTTTCTTTGTGCGGCTTACCGGAATTTTATTTCCATTGATTATACAGTCGCTTCCTGCCATGCCGTCCACCAGCTTCATATTCACAAGAAATCCTTTGGCACAGCGAAAGAACCCATACTCTTTCATGCTGCCTTCTAATTCTTTCAGGGATGCTCTGGCTGTGATTTCTCCACAGTCCATACGGAAAATAGCGTTATGACCCTGACTTTCAATATAAAATACACGGGAGATATCCAGTTTCTTTACTCCGTTTTCTGTTGGCACAGTAATATATATTTCTTTCTTTTTCCGAATCCTAGCAATGGCCTTATCCAGTTTCTGAGAAAACGAAAAATATTCCACAGGCTTTACCACATAATCCATAGCATCCACCTCATATCCCCGCACTGCGTACTGGATCATATTGGTAATAAACATAATGATCACTTCATCATCCAGACTTCGGATCTTTTCTGCCGCAGTCATCCCGTCCATAAATCTCATTTGGATATCCATGAGAATAATATCGTATTCTCCCTTATAATCTTCTACAATGTCTTCTCCGTCTGAATATGCCGTCACTTTGATCTGCCTGTTATTCTCTTTTTCATATTTCCTGATAAAATTCAGAATCTGTTCTGCAAACAGTTTTTCATCTTCCACAACAGCAATATGAATCATGCAGATCCTCCTTTCCCAGAAAACGTTTCTTTTGAATAACAGTTTCCCTTTCCTTTTCTTACAAAACCATAAAGTGTTATTTTATTTCTGCGTGCAAGGTCTGCTGCAAGATCTGTAACTGCCGCCCTGGAAACCACTGTTCCGATTTCTGCATGAACAATCTTTTGAAGATAATCGGAAGAAACTCTTCCGCTGGTAAAAACTACGCAGTCTTCCAAAGATACCCTCTGAAGAAGCGCCCTTCCTACTGCTTTGTCCAAAGCATTATGACGGCCAATATCCTCAAAGCAGCAAAGGATCTCCCCATCCTTCCATAAGGCGCAGCAATGGGCACAGCCTGTTTCTCTGAAAAGCTCTCCCGGATTTTCAAAAATTTTATCTGCCGCAGCAAAAAGCGTCATAGCCTCTCCCTCATAGCACTTTTTTTTCCCCTGGTTCTTCTTCTGGCTTTCTCCGGCTTCTTTTTCAGTTTTTATATGAATTTCCTTTTCCTGCTCCCGGATGATAATTTCTTTCATTTCTTCCGTCCCACTGATCCTGTTTTCTGTATAAAGGCGGCCCATGATCAGTTCCTCCAGATTCTCCGGGGTACAACTGATCCGAAATTCTTTGCTGCAATTCAGATATACGTCGTACACTGCTTCCAGCGCAGCCATATCTATGCATTCCAAAAAATCATTATTTGTTATTTTCTGAATGGATATCTCTGTTTTTTTCATAAAAATCCTTTCTGATGCCATGACTGTAACCGATGCGAACTGCGGTATACAGCCAGACTTATCTTTTCCCATTGCCCTCTATTGAAATTCCCGTCATATCCTGTTATAATGTTCCGGTATCAAAATATGGATGTCGTTGGGTAACTGGTGTGCCCCCTGGTCTTCAAAACCTGTGCTGGACGTTAAGAGCGCCCTGGGTGAGTTCGATTCTCACAGGCATCCGCCAGACAGCAATGAAGCTGTGGATTATATTTCCACAGCTCTTTTTTTATGAAAGAGAGCTTCTTTCAGAGCGTTTGCCAGCAGGGAGGCTTCTTCCGCAGAGATTGTACGCATCTCCAACCACACTTTTTCATTTTTTATATGACCGATCACAGGCAGCGGAAGCCTTCTAAGACGGCACGAAAGCTCCTCTGCTCTTTCCTCTTTCGGCTCTATTACCACAGCGTAATCCGGCATTTCCTCTCCCGGAAGGGAACCTCCTCCTACTGCGGAACGGCTTTTTTCTAAGGTGATTCTGCCAGGATATCCCCCTTCCCCCAGTTCCTTTATAATCATCTCTGCCTGTAAACGCAGTTCCTCTTCACCTCTGGCAATCATCTGCAATACAGGAATATTCGCCCAGGCATTCTTTTCATCCAGATATTCTCGGAACGTAGCTTCCAGAGCTGCTGTAGTAAACTTATCCAGACGCAGCATACGCATCATTGGATGATTTTCTATAGCTTTTATGTACTTTTTCTTTCCGGCAATAATCCCTGCCTGGGGGCCGCCCAGAAGTTTGTCGCCGGAAAAACAGACCACGTCTGCTCCCTCTTTCAATACTTCCTGAACTGTAGTCTCATGAGCCAGTCCATATTTTTCCAGATTCACCAAAACACCGCTTCCAAGATCTACGATCACCGGGATCCCATGTCTTTTTCCCAGCTGTGCCAGTTCCTTTACTGATGTTTCTTCCGTAAAGCCCACAATCTTGTAATTACTTGTATGAACCTTTAATAAAGCAGCAGTTTCTTCCCAGATAACTTTTTCATAATCTGAAATCCTTGTCCGGTTGGTACAGCCTGTTTCTCTTAAAATGGCTCCGCTTTGTTCCATTACATCAGGAACGCGGAAGCGCCCTCCAATTTCTATCAGCTCCCCTCTGGAAACCACCACTTCTTTTTTTTTTGCCATAGCTCCAAGGATCAGACTTACTGCGGCAGCGTTATTATTAACTGCCACAGCATCCTCCGCTCCTGTGATCTGGCAGATCAGGTCTTTATAATGAGACTGGCGATGTCCTCTTTTCCCTTGTAAAAGTTCATACTCCAGGTTTGAGTATCCCCACATAGCTTCCATTACTGCTGATTTTTGATGCTCCCCCATAGGCGCCCGGCCAAGATTTGTATGAAGAATCACTCCTGTAGCATTCAGAACTCTTTGAAAAGAAGAGGTATCCGATTCCCTGAGCCTGGTTTGGCTTCTGTCAAAGATCCAGGCCTGGAGCCTTTCTGGTTTTATCTCTTTTGTTTTTCCTGAAAGCTCCTCCAGTCCTTCTTCTCCATGAAGAATCTGATTTCTAAAAACATCCAGCGCTTCGCGAAAAGCCTCTATTGTCCTTTCTCTGCCATATTGTCTGCAGAGCTCTGCGCTTTCTGGTTCTTCCAGAAGGCGGTCTACCTTTGGAAGCTGTCTTAAGATTTTATTTTTATCCATAATTTTCTCATTTTCTTATTTCAGAATCAAATATTTTTCTTGTTTTTCCCTTACTTCTCCAATCTGCGAACAGGGAAGTTCCAAAGTTTTTAGCCTATCCAGAAGACAGGCGGCCTCCTGTTTCGGTACAGAGAGAAGCAATCCGCCTGATGTCTGCGGATCATATGCCAGATCCTCCAGCCAGGTTCCCGGAATCTGACTTTCTACATCTTCTTCCAGATACTCTCTGTTCCTGTATGCACCTGCCGGAATCAATCCCATTTCTGTATAGGACTGTACTCCTTGAAGAACCGGAAAACTTCCGGTATCCAGAACCAGGGTTTTTCCGCTTCCCTTTGCCATTTCCATAGCATGTCCCGCAATTCCGAAACCTGTAATATCCGTACAGCTGTGAATGGAAAATTCTGCTGCAATATCCCTTGCGTACCGATTCAGAAAAGTCATATTTTTCACAGCTGCTTCAATTTCGTCTTCTGAAGCAAGTTCTCCTTTGATAGCTGTAGAAAGAATGCCGGTACCAAGTGGTTTGGTAAGGATCAGAACATCTCCTGCTTCTGCTCCATAGTTTTTCCACATAAGCTTCGGGTTTACAAATCCGCTGACACACAGCCCATATTTCGGTTCGTTGTCAGAGATCGTATGTCCGCCTGCCAGCACTGCTCCTGCTTCGATCACCTTGTCCGCTCCGCCTTTCAGGATTTCTCCAAGGATCTCTATATCCAGGCAGTCCGGAAATGCAGCCAGATTCAGAGCCACTTTGGGCTCACCTCCCATGGCATATACGTCGCTTAGGGCATTTGCCGCAGCAATCTGTCCAAACAGATACGGATCATCCACAACCGGGGTAAAAAAGTCAACCGTCTGGATCATTGCCAGATCGTCATTAATTTTATAGACCGCAGCATCGTCTGAGGTCTCTGTTCCCACTAAAAGCATGGGATCACTGAATTTCGGCAGCTTGCCCAAAACTTGAGCAAGGGTCTTAGGACCTTTTTTAGCCGCTCAGCCGGATGTACTTGACATCTGTGTTAAACGAATTTCTTTATCTGCCAAAATTCTCATCTCCCTTCCATAATTTCCGGCTATCGTATTCTTTTAAAGCTGCCCTTATGTTCGATCAGGACGCTGTTTGCCGGAATCTTTCAGGACTCGTCCTTCTTCTTTCTTTCTTGTAAAACCATTTTTGTCGAAATGCTCCAGAAGGGCCACCGCTACCTTTCTTGAACATCCCAGATAGTCTCTGTACTCTCCAAGAGCGATAATCTCTTTCTTCTGTGCCATTTCCCGGAAAGCTTCTTTTCCTCTTTCGTAATAATCCCTATGGATACAATACTGCTCATCCAGACGGATCAGGATTTTTTTATTTAAAAGAGAGGTAAATACCGGTTTAAATTTCTTCTGGTTTCTGTGCTCCTTCAGATACAGTTCTGTGGCAAGAGGGGAAAAACCGGATTCCAGATAGTGCGCAAGGATTTCCTGTACGATGGCATCCTCATCCTCCTTCAGTACCACTTTAAAACGCTTTTTGCTGACACAGCCGTTTTGTTCCTTGATGACCTTCTGAGTTTTCAGTACTTCCAGTATATCGTCTGTGATCCTGGAATTTTCCAGTTTCAGTCTGCTGCGCAGCTCCTCGATCCCCATTCCCTCTTTCAAAGGATAAGTTTTATGAAAATCATCCAGAATACGCTCTGTTTTTCTGCAATAAAAATTCATTTCTTCTCTGTGAATATAAAGGCCTTCTTCCAGACACACCAGAATTCCTTTTTCTGTCAGCTTTGCCGCTGTATTTTTCAGCCCGGATCTGTCCAGGGAGTTTCTTCCTGCCAATTCCTCCAGAGAATAAAAGCAGCCTCTGTGCTCCAGAATTGAGGTTTCCAGCATTTGCGCACCTGTTCCCTTTTCTTTGATCCCACAGGCCTCCAGGACTTTTGGATCCTTTCTTTTATGCTTACGGGGACAGGCGTCAAGAATACATCCTCCTCCAATGGTCTCTGCCGGGGAATAAAAACGGATCACAAAACGGTCGCCCTTTTCCATTACCGTTTCCTCTTCCAGGCGCAGCTGAGCATAGCAGGTTTCTCCCGCCTTCAGTTCCTCCCGGTCAAGAAGGATCACCTTCCCCAGAAGCTCTTTTGTTCCATGATAAATATGAACTCTGCTTCCATTTTTTACTACACGCTCTGTATGACGCAGAACAGTCAGAGACACATCTGCCATCATGGACGGATACAGACTGTTTTTGAAAGCGATCACATCGCCCCTTGAAATCTCCTCTTTTTTACGGTCTGGAAGATTCAGCGCCACACGCTGTCCTGCATGAGCAACCTCTACTCCCTGTTCATGTACCTGAATGCTCCGGATCTTTACGGGAACATTTTCCGGATAGAGAAATGCTTCCTGCTCTTTTTTTATTTTTCCGCCCAGAAGTGTGCCTGTGACAACTGTTCCAAACCCTTTCAGTGTAAACACCCGGTCTACCGGAAGCCGGAAAGCCCGGTTTTCTTTATGATCCGGCAGCTTCTGATACATCTGGTACAAAATTTTCTTTAATTGATCCAGTCCCTGGTTCTTATATACGGATACAGGGATCACCGGAGCGTTTTCCAGAAAGGTTCCTTCCGTCAGCTCCCGTATATCCTCTTCAACAAGTTCCACAAGCTCTGGATCTGCAAGGTCTGTTTTGGTGATCACAATAATTCCCTGACGGATTCCAAGGGTAGACAGAATATCCAGATGCTCCACAGTCTGGGGCATAATACCTTCATCAGCAGCAACCACCAGCATTACAAGATCCATGCCTCCTACACCGGCCAGCATGTTTTTTACAAATTTTTCATGACCTGGCACATCCACGATCCCCACACGTTCTCCCCCTGGGAAATCCATCCAGGCAAACCCCAGTTCTATTGTGATTCCACGTTTTTTTTCTTCTTTCAGACGGTCCGTGTCAATTCCGGTCAGAGCCTTGATCAGACAGGTTTTTCCGTGATCTACATGACCTGCAGTTCCTATAATTCCATATTTCATGAGATTAACCTCTGTTAAAGACCAACAATGTTTTCTGGTCTGTTTTCCTATACAATCATACCACAGGCAAAATTTTTTTACTATAGGGAAACTTATTTTGAATAAAGACCAGGATAAGCCTTTCTGTCCAGTTTTAAATAAATGCTGTATAGAATCATCACAAATAATCCTACTGCGGCAATGATCCCCCATACAGTGCTGAATGTATAATGGTCAATAAGAGTTCCTATTACATAGTTGCTTAATATTCCAATTAATCCGGCACAGCTGCTTGTAATACTTAATACTCGTCCGCGATGTGTTTCCGGTATTCTCTTTGTAAGATAAGGCGTTTTTGATATGGAACCAAATATTTCTCCTACGGTAAATATAATCATTCCCGCAACAGCGATTATAAAATAATGATTTACAAAAATAAAAAAAGCAAGCCCTAAACATTCCAGCAGCTGCCCCAAATACATAATTCTGACATCTATGACTTTAGAAAACTTTTTTGTCAGTATAGGCGTACCTATAACCACCACAACAGCGTTGATACTCGTTAAAATTCCAAAGCGAAAAGCGCCTGAGCCACGAAAAGCTTCTTCCATATGTAAAGGCATCAAAAAATTATACTGATTATAGATCAGCGCCGCTATACCTGAGATCACAAACAGCAAAAAGAATAACTTACGCTGAGAAAACACCTTGAATATTGATCCTGTTTCACCTTTTTCATATTCGTTCCATGTTTTATTATCCAAATCAGCGGTTCGTACATTCTTAATGAAGAACAGCAGTAACAGCGTACTGGATATGTCTGCCAGCCCGTTAATAAAAAAGGAAATATTAAGATAATTATTAAATAAAATACCCCCAATAGTCGGAGCCATAACCAATCCCAAATTCATTGCAAGATAATTCAGGGAATATGCTCTCTCCCGGTCCCTGTAGGTTGTCAGATCAGCAATCAGCGCATCATAAGCGGGCTGCTCCATAGACTGAAACAAGGAAGCAATGGCTAACAGATACAGTGTAGTCATAGACATGGGCAATGTAGCGCAAACAAAGTACAAACTGTTTCCGATCAAGTCAAAGGTGACGATAATATTCTTTTTATTATATTTATCAGCCAGTTTGCCTCCCAGTAAATAAAACGGTCCCATAAACAAAGAAAATATCATCATATACAGACCGATGGTCTGTCCATTCAGGTCCAGCTTTTCACTCATGATCAAAGTGAGCATGGGCCATATTAAAGCGCCCATGCTTGTCATGATCTTGCCAAAAGCCAGTACATAGATTTCTTTTGGCAAATGACTGTACATTGAAAAATGTTTTTTTAGAAATCTCATATAATTTCCCCTTCCACTTAAAATCACTTCCTTTACTTTAAGTCCATAGCTTTTCCCATTTCAATTCTGATTTCATTCCGCTCCGGGTCTGCATTTGAGTAAGCAAACAAGTCAAACCCTATGATTCTAAATCCATATTTTTTATAAAAAGCAATGGCATTTTCATTGCATGTCTGTGTTTCCAGAACAGTCATTCTCGCATTGCTTTTTGAAGCCTCTTCTAAACTTCATAACAGCAATGTAAAAAGATAAATAAAGTAAAAAACAGCAGGATATCTTTATATTAAAAAAATCCTGCTGTTTCTGAAATCATTTTCATCAGCAAAAAACTCTATTTTACAGGCAATACTTTGTATGCAGAAGATGATGCGCGATATGGCTGTTTGGTTCCTCCAGAAATTCCTCATAAATCTTTTTGATCGCCGGATTTTCATGGGATTTACGGTAGGTCAGTTCTCTGTCATGGGCAAAGGTTGCCGCCCTTCTTGCCGCATAAGCCTCTTCTCTGTCCGTATCCATAAGAAGCTTCGGCTGTCCGCCTCCGCTGACACAGCCTTCCGGACAGGTCATTACCTCAATAAAATGAAGATCCAGGGTTCCATTTTTTACTGCCTCCAGAACCGGAATTACATTTTTCAGCCCGGTAACAACTCCCACCTTCAGATCCAGATCGCCTACTTTTATCACAGAGGTACGGAACCCCTCTGTTCCACGAACAGCTGTTACCTCAAGATCCGGAATCGGCTGTCCGGTCACAAGCTCATAACCGGTACGAATGGCCGCTTCCATAACGCCGCCGGTAACGCCAAAGATTGTTCCGGCACCGGTATACAGTCCCAGCGGCTGGTCAAACTCCTGATCCTCAAGAGCATCCCAGTTAATTCCCATATCTTTAATAAGCCATGCCAGATCTCTGGTGGTAATGGCCACGTCTACGTCACGGAAGCCGCTGTCCTTCATTTCCGGACGACCGCTTTCAAATTCCTTACAGGTACAGGGCATTACAGACACGCTGTAAATATCCTTTCCTTCTTTGCCTTCCAGCTGTGCCCCGTATGTTTTGAAAATGGCTCCGCCGATCTGCTGCGGGCTTTTTGCCGAGGACAGATGATCGGCAAGCTCCGGATAGTTGTTCTCAAGGAATTTTACCCATGCCGGACAGCAAGAGGTGAACATTGGAAGAACGCCTCCTTCTGTTACACGCTTCACAAGCTCCGTGCCTTCCTCCATAATGGTCACATCTGCCGGAAAGTTGGTATCGTACACCCTGTCAAATCCCAAGGTATGAAGAGCCGCAGATAATTTTCCGGGTGTCAGTGTTCCCAGATCTGCGCCAAATTCTTCTGCAATGGCAACTCGGACTGCCGGTGCGCACTGTACAATGGTAAATTTATTTTTATCTGCAAGAGCTTCTTTTACTTTATCCAGATTGCAGACCGCATACGCTGCAAAAAGAGGCTCCTGAACAGAATCCGGAATGTTTCTTTCTTTTTTGACTCTGTCGTAGGCTTTTTTTCCATGGGTCAGAATGGATACATAAGATTTACATTTCTGCACGCACTGTCCGCACATCACGCATCTGTCTGTATCAATAGTCTGAGGCTGTCCCTGTTCGCCTACAATGGCATAGGCAGGACAGACTTCTGCACATTCACGGCAGCCGGTACAGAGATTCTGATCAATTGCTACTATCATGAATTTTGTCCTCCCTTATCTCCAGTCTTTTGTCAGAAGCAGCGACTCTGCTGCCCTGATATTTTTTTCTTCCCGTTCCGCTTCCGGATCCACCAGTCTGAGCGCCTGATGAGGACAGACTCTTACACAGGCAGGTCCGCCTTCGATTCCCTCACAGAGATCACATTTAGATGCAAAGACTTTTGGCTCCTCAGACATTGGCTGTGCCACCAGATGTCCGTCCTTGGCATAAGGAAGAAGAGCAATCGCTCCAAAAGGACACGCCTGCATACAGTCTTTACAGCCGATGCATTTTTCTGCATCTACGATCACCTGATGGTCGATCCGGCTGATGGCTCCCTTGCTGCACGCGTTCAGACATGGCGCATCTTCACAGTGCTTACACTGGATCGGCATACATCCCTGATCAAATCTGGTCAGGAACAGTCTTGGTGTTACGGGAACCGTAACGGTTCCCACTGTATTTCCAACATGATTGCTTTTACGGTTATGGACGGTAAAGCAGGCCACCTCACAGGCTTTGCAGCCAGTACATTTGGTACTGTCTCCCACCACAAAAGATCCGATTTCTTTTTTCATTGATCTATGACCTCCTATTCCTGCGGATGCGTTTCCCGATACGCATTTCTGGCGGTTTCCATACGTTTGCGTTCCATTGCCTCTCCCAGTTCTTCCTCTGTTACAAGAGTCAGAGCTTCTGTAGGACAGACTCTTACACAGGCAGGTCCGCCCGGAAGTCCGTAGCAAAGGTCACATTTATTTGCCACTTTTTTCTCAGACCCGTCCGCCTGGAATTTTCCTGTCTGGACTGTCATATTAATCGCGCCGAACGGACATGCATCCATACAGGATTTACAGCCCATACATTTATCTGTATCAATGACAATACAGTGGTCTTTCTGGGAGATTGCGCCCACCGGACACACTGCCATACATGCCGGATTTTCACAGTGCTTGCACTGTACCGGAACGCTTAAACGTGCTGTTTTTACCATATGGAGCTTCGGATTAAAGCTGTAGGAATCCGGATCCACCTCAAAAATGTGTTTGCCTTCATGAGCTACTACACATCCGATCATACAGGTGCGGCATCCGATACAAAGGTCAGGGTTCCCTTTTACGAAATAATTCATGCTTCTGCCCCCTTTCCTGTATCAATGCCCATCTGGGCGCGGATATCATCATACAATTCCATCACATGACGCTCTGCCCATTCCTGATCCTGGATCTTTTCCACACGGCAGGCACAATATTTATATTCGGGCGTATTACTGATAGGATCCAGCTTGGCTGTCGTCAGCTCATTACAGGCTCCGATCCACCACTGGTAAGTCATATAGGTTGCACCAGGTTTTACACGGTCTGTAGGAAGGCATCTGGTAATGCAGTATCCTCTCTTGGAAAGTATCTTAACCAGCTCGCCTTTTTTCAGATTCATTCTCTCACAGTCCTGCGTATTCATCTGTACCCATCCCGGCTCATCCTCCAGATTACGCAGAGTACGGCAGTTTCCTGTCATGGTACGGACAGAATAATGACCTACCTCGCGAACCGTAGAAAGGGTCATAGGATACTGATCGTTTTCCAGTTCCACAGGAGGATGCCAGTCTGTACCATAGAACAGGGCCTTATGATCTTTTGTGGCAAAAATACCATCCTTGTGAAGATAAGGCGTTCCTCTGTCCTCCATGGATTTGTCACGGCAGGGCCACTGGACGCCGCCATATTTTTCGATTTTTTCGTAGGTGGCTCCGGTAAAGCTTGGACAGAGATCGATCATTTCATTCCAGATCTCCTCTGTATTTTTGTAATTCATAGGATAACCCATAGCTGTGGAGATATCTGCAATGATCTGCCAGTCCGGACGCATGTCGCCTTCCGGTTCGATCAGTTTGCGGACTCTCTGGAAGCCACGGTCTGCACAGGTATAAATACCTTCGTTCTCTCCCCACGCAGTAGCCGGAAGAATCACATCTGCATAAAGACCTGTCTTGTTCATATAGATATCCTGCATAACAACAAAATCACATTTATCAAGAGCCTCTCTGACCTCTGCCAGATCAGGATCTGACTGCGCCGGATCTTCTCCGAATATGTAGTATGCATGGATTCGTTTCTTTTCATCTTTTTCGTGAAGAATCCGCTCCGGCACATGAGTGATCGGGCAGCCCACCTTATCGGACAGCGGCACACCCCATGCCTTTTCAAATTTTTCACGAATCTCCGGTACTGTTACATTCTGATAACCCGGATAAGAGTTTGGAAGAGCGCCCATATCGCAGGCTCCCTGTACGTTGTTCTGTCCACGTACCGGACCGATACCCATAGACGGACCGCCGAAGTTTCCGGTCATCAGCGCAAGATTGGCAAGTCCTTTGACTACATCCACTGCCTGGGTAAACTGACATACGCCCATGCCATAAAGGATCATGGCAGGTTTGGTAGTGGCATACATTCTTGCCGCCCTGCGTATTTCATCTGCCGGAATGTGCGTGATCGGTTCTGCATATTCCGGTGTATACTTTTCAATTACTTTCAGAAATTCGTCAAATCCCTTAGTATGTTCTTCAATAAATCTGATATCTGCCAGTCCCTCATTCCAGATTACATTTGCCATTGCATTTACCAGGGCGAGATTTGAACCTCCCTTAAGCTGCAGATGGATATCGGAAATACGTGCGGTTTCTGTCACACGTGGATCTGCACAGATGATCTTCATTCCCTTCTGTCTGCCGCGGACAATACGTCTTGCAACGATCGGATGGGAATCTGCTCCGTTATAGCCGAAGCAAAGTAAACAGCCTGCATCCTCGATCTCCGGGATGCCCATTGACATTGCGCCTGAACCTAAAGAATACAGTAGACCCGCTACCGAAGGCGCATGTCATATTCGGGCGCAGTGATCGACATTATTTGTACCGATACACGCGCGCATAAATTTCTGCATCAGATAATTGGCCTCGTTGCCGGCTCCTCTTGCAGAGCCTGTTCCCATAATGGAATCCGGACCATATTTCTCCTTGATCTCTCCCAGGCGTTTCGCTACATAGGAGATTGCCTCCTCCCATGAAACCTCTACGAGAGGTGATTTTTTTCCGCCTTTACGGATCATTGGCTTACGAAGACGTTTCGTAAGAATCTGGGGATCATTCAGATAATCCCAGCCATAATGACCTTTCAGACAGAGGGTTCCCGCATTAGTTCTGCCGTCTGCAGGGACTGCTTCCACAATCTTGTTTGCATCTGTATCGACTGTGAACATAATCTGGCAGCCTGCTCCGCAATACGCACAGGTTGTCTGGACTTGTTTGAAAGCCATACCTATTCCCTCCTAACTTGAAATATGAATTACTGATTTCCTATCTTTTTGAGCTAAATTCTCGTTTATATTTTAACATTGAAGACTTTGTTTTACAATAATTCTGCGGCATAAAATTAGGGAAAATGCCGAAAATATTTCGGATTTTCCCCGTTCTTTCATTTGTTTATGCTAACTTTTATCAAAATATCCGCCGCCTTTTTAATTTCATCCGGATTTAAAACCGGAATTTCTGGAAGCCTCAGTTCCGTATCCGTAACAAGAGCCAGAAGCGTTTTGGCATCACAGACACTTTTTTGTGAAACACCTTTTCGTACCAGCTCAAATTTTGGAAAAACGGAATCCTTCATTCCTTCCAGCAGGATAAAATCTGCTTCAGGGAAAAATCCTATAAGTTCCTCCACTTTCACCTCCGGCTGTTTTTTTACCAACTGCCACTGTCCTTTAGAAAAAATGCAGGTTCCGTACGCCCCGGCCTGCTGCATCCGGTAAGTATCTGTCCCTTCCCTGTCTGCCTGAAACTCATGACCGTCATGCTTAAGTACCGCCACACGATATCCTCTTTGTGTCAGTTCCTTTACCAGCTTTTCCAGAAAAGTGGTTTTGCCGGAATTTTTCACGCCGCTTACTGCAGCCGCAAAAGGTTTATCCGGCTTTCTCACAGCATCCATACCGCCACCTGCTCTCCGGCTTTCACGTTTTCCTTGCCTGCCGGAATGTCCAGCAGGCAGTTGCATCCCCGTAAAGTGCCAATCGCCCCTGACGAAAAAATTCCCTGAGGAAAGGAAACCTTTCCATCTTTATACACAGCTCTTACAAATCTCCGTACCCGGCATCTTTTTTCAAAATCCGCTTCCATTATTCCTCTGCGCATTTCCATGGCAAATGCAGAATCTCCGGTCATGACCTCCAGCACAGGCCGAAGAAGAAGCTCCAGGTTTGCCATCGCCCCGAAAGGATTGCCGGAAAGGGAAAGGATCAGGGTATTCCCATATACAGAAAAAATCGTAGGGGTTCCGGGCTGAAGGCGGATCCTCCAGAATATTTTTTCTGCTCCAAGGATTTCCAAGGCTCCGTGAAGAATATCCTTTTTCCCTACAGAAACACCACCGGTGGTAATAATAATATCCGCGTCCTCTGCCGCTTTTTTCAATTCCTTTGCCAGTCCCTCCTCACTGTCTGCACAGTGAGCTGTCGACTTGGGAGGCACACCCAATTCACAAAGGCGCGCGGAAACCATCATCCCATTGGAATCATAGATCTTTCCCGGCTTCAAAGGGCTTCCCGGCTCACAAAGCTCGTCTCCGGTAGTCAGCACCCGTATCACCGGTTTCCGGTAAACCTCTGCCTCTGTGCGGCCGATGCCGGAAAGGATTCCCTGCTCCGCAAAGGTGATCCGGGATCCTTTTTTCAGAAGAAGACTGTCTTTTTTGTAATCCTCTCCCTGAAAGCAGTAATTATCCCAGGGCTTCTGACTTCTGTAGATTTCCACCACATCCTCGCCATAGTCCGTATCCTCCTGCTTAACCGCCGTATCCGTTCCCTGCGGAAAGGGAGCTCCCGTCATGATCCGGTAGGCTTCTCCCGGTTTCGCCTGAAAGGATTGTCCGTCATCTCCGGCATAAATACAGCCTGCCACCTGAAGTTTGGCCGGATTTCCGCGGACAGCCCCCCGTATGTCTTCTGCCCGAACTGCATATCCATCTACAGGAGAACGTGGAAAAGGCGGATTGTCTGTCCCTGCATAAACATCCTCTGCAAGACAGAAGCTCCCTGCCTCTTTTACTGTCACTTTTTTTGTTTCTGTAATCCTCTTTGTCCGCTTTTCGATTTCTTCCAGAGCATCCTCAAGCAAAATTCCCTCTCTCATCTCTCGTTCCTCTTTTCCATATGCGTTAAAAGCTCCCGGTACAGATTTTAATCATTTGTCTTCCAATCCAATCTGATGTTAATCATTTGTGAAAAAATCGCTTCTTTTACCGTATCACTCAGATATGCCGGATTCAGTTTCCTTTTTAGATATGCCATATAAGTATCTTTTGTCTCGTTGATAAGAATCGCCGTAAAAAACCTTTCCCAACTAAAATACTTCTCACTTTCTACATAATCATATGGCGTACGCAAAATTGCCGTTACAATGCCTTTTTTCAAAATACCAGAAGACAGTATCAACCATTCAAAAGATTCCGGCAAATAAAGTGCCACATTTTTTCGGTCTGCAATCAATTTCTGAACTTTGTCCATTTCTGAACCAAACGCTGCCCCATCTGCTATCACAAGTACCTTTTCATCTTTATGGATATTCAGATAATGGAATATATTGGATTTTCCATTCATGCTTTCACATTTCAGATGATTTTCTCTGCATACCTGCTCAAAAAACTGATATCCTGAGTTACTGTCTTCTGTGATAATCACTTCAGGAGTTATCTCTCTTTGATAAGTATTTGCCCCATATAAGTGATAAAATTCATGATAACTCTGCTTTAAAGTCCCATACTTTCCCGATGTACGAATTCCGTATATTTCTTCTACACTATAAGGTAAAGTTGGCAGTGCTTCTCTGGATACGATCACATAATAATTATCGGTTTTCTGAATCGCACCTGCAAATTCTTCTGTCCGAATAAATTCATTACCTTCATCTATAAATACAATACTGTCAGAAATTCCACCTAGCTGTTCTTTCCATAAAGAGCCTTCCAGTACATAACAGTTCTTATCGCATACCAGTTCTACCGGCGTACCAGATGGATTATTTACATAATCCCGAATCATATCTACCAATGTAGTTTTTCCAGTTGCACTGTCACCTCGGATGATTGTCAGATTCCTTTTTAATTCAAAGTCATATTTTAACCGTTTAGTAGAAACAATGACCCTGTGCTTTCCCTTCATTGTCCTGCACCTCCGTCAAACAAACTCCCCGGCTATCGATACCAGCTCTTCCATCGAATAAGCCATCTGATCTGTATTCAACACATGTACAGCAAATGGTTCTGTACCAAAATCCATCAAGTGCAGAAGATTCACTGTCCTATCTTCTGATTCGGCAATCCTGAGCAGCCATTTTGCACAGTTATCCCCGCAGGTCGAAACATTAAAAACTTTATCTTTATCAAATTTCACAAGGATCAATGTTTTCACTCCGCCTGACAATCCAACGGGAGGAATTTTCCCCAGTACAGGACTGTCAATCACACCACTGTCCAGAACTGTTGACTGATCCACATCCTGAATCATTTCTTTCACAAAAGGATCGACGATCCAACTGTCTTCATAATCATATTTAAAATAAGCAGCTGTGTTATATACAGCTTCTTTCATATTTCCGTAATAAATATTAAGCATTCAATTCTCTCCTTTTTGTGTCCCTCTTTTCCATATACATTAAAAGTTCCCGGTAATCCTCCGGCGTATTAATATTTTGAATCTGCCATTCCTCCACGGAAATCCGACAGGTATCGTAGCCCCATGCATCAAGGATCCGGAACACCGGCGCGGAAGCATTTTGTATCTGTTCTCCAATATAATCAGCCATACAGACAGGATAAATCCCCATCAGCGGCTCAGTCCGTTCTCCATGCACAGCCAGCAGAGGTTTCCCGGCATTACCGTCTGTTTTTCCATACCCCAAATGTCGAAAAGCTTCGGGATCCTCTGTGCCCAGTCTTTCCTCATGAACAGTAAGCAAATCTTCCAGCATCTTCACCGGAAGCTGCGGCACATCCACCGGAAGCACCAGACAATAGGGAGTGTCCATGGCTTTCATACCGGCGTGGAGTCCGCCTAACGGTCCCCGTTCCCGGTAAATATCAGAAATCGCCTGGATATGTATTCTGCTTTTTATTTTTTCGTTCCGGAAGACACAGCCTCCGGCATCATGACCGGAAACATAAACCTCCCTGATTCCCAGCTTCTCCGCTTTTTTTATCTGACAGGAAAGAAAACTCTCTCCGTCCAGAAGAAGTCCTGCCTTATCCTCTCCCATTCGGCTGCTTTTCCCACCAGCCAGAAGAAGAAGAGAATAAAGCTCTGCCCTGTTTCTTTTCTGTTTTTTCCCCACTGTAATGCCTCACCTTTATTTATAAATCTGTACAGTCTGATTATTTTCCTGTCCACAAATACTTTTTATCTTTTTAGTATAAATCTTTTTTTCATACATGTATACAAATAATTGCAAAAACACTATAATATTTGATATTATAATTAAAAACAGACTCTTTTCAATCATTATTCAATGAACTTATAAAATTTTATGGAGAGCAGTGATTTATGAATATTGTAGAAATAACAGATGATTTAGAGAAAAAAGAAATTACACAAAACATACTTCAGGCCCTGCCTGATTGGTTTGGTATTCCCGAATCACGGGAAGAATATATACAGGATTCTGTTAATAAGCCATTCTTTTGTGCACGTACAAATGAAAAAAATATTGGTTTTTTATATCTTAAACAAACAGGAAAAGATACCGTAGAAATCGCGGTCATGGGAGTGTTGAAAGAATATCATCGTAAAGGGATCGGACAGTCCTTATTTGAATATGTCAAAAAAGAGATTCACAAAAAAGGATATTCTTTTATTCAGGTTAAAACTGTACAAATGGGAAAATACGAAAACTATGACAAAACAAATAAGTTTTATTTATCTCTTGGCTTCAAAGAGTTTGAGATCTTTCCAGACTTATGGGATAAATGGAATCCCTGTCAGATATACATCATGGCAGTATAATTTACTTACCTGGGGAGCCGGGGACGTACTCTCACCCATTCCGAGACCTTACGGAAGGTGGTGATTATTATGAGTACATATGGGGAATTAAGCTTAATCGTAAGTGTTTCTTTACTGATTGTAGCTATTCTGAATCTTACACATAAGAAATAGCCGTCCTGCTCTCGTCAAAGTTTAGGAACGGCTATTTCTAAAATAGTTTTACTTAATTTTCGCCGGGACGGGTGACCTGCACTCACCTTCCGGCTCCCTTGTTAATTATATTATATGTCATATAAAAAGAATCGTCAACCTTCGTTTTTTATCTATCTACAACAAAATTATTGCTGTTTATATCTTTTTCAAATTCTATGATCTTGTCACTTATGAGTTTAATCATCTGTTACTGTAAAAATCGGGAGTTTGACAGTTGAATATTAGAAAAATACCTTGCAGGCCTTATAAAACCTGCTTTTTTTATGTCAAATTTTCCGTTTTTATATGTACTTGTTTGCAATAGTGTGTTATAATAAAAGAAAAGGAGTCTTTTCTAATCATGTATATTGCACTTACAGGTAGTGAAAACAATAAAGATGTGTATATTTATCATTCTTTCCGCAAGGAAAATGGCAAGTCCTCATCTCGTATTTATAAAAAACTCGGAAAATATAACACACTTTTAGAACAATTCGATGGTGACAGAGATAAGATGATGGCATGGGCAAGAGAGCAGGCTGATAAAGAGACAAAACTCTATAAAGAAGCTACTGGAAAGATTTCTGTAGAGTTTTCAAAAGCTACTTGCATTCCGATGAATGAACGCCGTTCTTTCAATGTTGGATATCTCTTTTTACAAGAACTTTGTACACAACTTCGTATAGATAAGATTTGTAGAACAATCAAAGAGCGCCACAAATATAAATACAATCTACAAACAATCCTGACCGATTTAGTTTATGCACGAATCCTATCGCCTTCTAGCAAGCTGGCCAGCTATGACTATTGTCAAACACTGTTAGAGCCACCTAAATACAGTCTACAGGACGTTTACCGCTCTCTTTCTGTGATTGCAGAGGAATCGGATTTTATTCAAAGTGAACTTTACAAGAATTCTAACTTCCTTCATCCAAGAAATAATCGTATCCTCTATTACGATTGCACAAACTACTATTTCGAAATTGAAGAGGAAAGCGATTCCAAGCGTTATGGTAAAAGTAAGGAAAACCGTCCGAATCCAATTGTAACTATGGGATTATTTATGGATGCTGATGGTATTCCTCTTGCTTTTGATGTTTATCCAGGAAATCAAAACGAACAGACAACTTTAAAGCCTTTAGAATCAAAAATTCTCCAGGACTTTAACTGCAGTGAATTCATCTATTGTTCTGATTCCGGACTTGGAAGTGCTGCAAACAGAAGATTTAACAGTCTTGGAAACCGGGCATACATCATCACTCATTCTCTTAAAAAGATGAAGAAAGAAGATCGTGAAATTGCTCTGAATCCTACGCAGTTTCGTAAAGTCGGTAGCACAAAATCCATAGATCTGAGTACACTTGATGAAACTGATGAAGAAGTTTATAACACTGTTTATTACAAAGAAGTTCCTGTGGTTACAGGAAACATGGATGAAACTCTGATTGTTACTTATTCTCCAAAATATAAAGCATACCAAAGAAGAATTCGTGACCGCCAAATCGAACGTGCTGAAAAGATCATCAACACACCTGGGCGTAAACGAAAAGGAAAAAATCAGAATGATCCAATGCGTTTTGTAAAGAAGACTTCCGTAACGCCAGATGGAGAAATCGCTGATAAACAAGTATATGATATTGATGAAGAACAGATTCAAAAAGAAGAAATGTATGATGGTTTTTATGCTGTTATTACAAATCTGGAAGGTGATGTCTCTGAAATCATACGGATTAACAAACAGCGTTGGGAAATAGAAGAAAACTTTAGAATTATGAAAACCGAATTTGAAGCTAGACCAGTCTATGTACGAAGAGAGGATCGAATAAAAGCTCATTTCATGACCTGCTATATCAGTCTTCTTCTTTATCGGTTATTAGAAAAGAAACTTGGAGATGCTTATACGGTCAGTCAGATACTTGGGACATTACGTTCTATGCAAATGACACTACTAAATACAGCAAGTGGTTATATTCCTTCCTACACAAGAACAGAATTAACTGATTCTCTGCACAAAACATTTGGCTTTAGAACGGATTATGAATTCATTACAAAAGCCTCCATGCGAACAATTATTAAAGAAACGAAACAGATTAAGTCAAAAAAATCATAATATAGCACATATCGTTACGAAAAGGAAAACGGCTACAGAGCCCATGTTTACTGGGTTTGTAGCCATTTTTTATCTTTCCAACTGTCAAAGAGGGTTTGTCAAGTTTTTTGTGTAAGTTTTAAGAAAAAAATTTATGGGGAGGGGAA
>SAMEA3387494__coassemble_2251_pt1 | contig 20290 bp, 17 predicted proteins | sample SAMEA3387494__metabat2_high_PE_015 | metagenome-assembled genome bin SAMEA3387494 (sample SAMEA3387494) | Felis catus | biome: Faeces | place: United Kingdom | collected 2012
CCCGTCAACGTAGCAGCCGCAGATGCGTGTAATAGAGCATCTGTCAGGAGTAAACTGTTTTTTGATCTCGGATATTTCTTTTTTATTCATAGAGTAAATGTCTCCTTATTTTTATGCAGAGTTCAGAAATCTATTATATCCTGAAATCCTGTCAGGGGCAAGAGGAGGACTTTCAGAGTCTGAAATTATGAATGGCTTCATTTTTTTGTGAATGGTTATGGAAGATAAAGAAAACATCTGTATTTTTTTTATGGAGACTGTTAAAATAATGTTAATGGACATGATTAGTCCATGAGGTTAAAGGAGGGGGAAACTAATGAAAAAAAGGCTACTGGCAGTTTTGTCCTGTGCCGCAGTTATCAGCAGTGCAGGCATATCCGTGGAGGCTGCAGCGACAGAGAACAGAGAAAATGCCAGGATAGGTATTTCTATTTATGATTTTGAAGATGATTATATGACTTTATATCGCACAGAGCTAGTACGCTATCTTACAGAGGAATTAGGGTTTTGTGAGGAGGATATTCTGGTGGAGGATGCTGAAAATAATCAGGAGATACAAACGGAACAGATCAGAGGATTTATTGATCATCAGGTGGATGCTATGATCCTGAATCTGGTACATCCGTCCAGTGCACCTCAGATCACGGATATATGCAGTGAATCCGGGATACCTGTAATCTATGTTAATCGTCAGCCTTATGAAGCAGAAATGCTCAGATGGGAAGAGGAAGAACTTCAGGCTGTTTATGTAGGGGCAGATGCGAGGCAATCCGGGACATACCAGGGTGAAGAAATTGCGGCTACAGAGACGAGAGGAGACATCAATGGAGATGGAACGGTTTCCTATGTGATGATACAGGGCGAGCCAGAAAACATAGATACCCAGTACAGATCTGCATATTCGGTGAAAGCATTGGAGGATGCAGGAATCAAAACAAAAGAACTTATGGCAGAAAATGGAAGCTGGAACAGAGACCAGGGAGCTGATATTGCCAGAAAAGCGCTGGAGGAGTTTGGAAAGGAAATAGACGTCATATTCTGTAATAATGATACAATGGCTCTGGGGGCGCTGACAGCAGTTAGAGAGGCCGGAAGAGAGACAGGAAAGGATATTTATCTTACAGGTATAGATGCACTTCCGGATGCTGTACAGGAGGTTGAGGAAGGAGAACTGACAGCTACGGTACTTAACGATTATTTCAGTCAGTCTCATACAGCCGCGGCAGCTGCGGTACAGTATATTCAGGGAGGAGAACCGGAAACGGTAAACATGATCGATTATATAAAAGTGACAAAGGATAATGCAGAGTCGCTTCTGAAAAGAATCAGCTGACCGCAGATAAGGCTAAAATCCGTTTATAAAATTTCTGCCTCATGGTATAATGAAGGTCAGAACTTGGAGGGAATTGAATGGAACTATATAATGTACTTCTGGTGGACGATGAGGCAGATGTGCTTCTTGCCATGAAGAAAAAAATAAACTGGGAGGCTCTTGGTTTTTGTCTCGCAGGAACAGCAGAGAATGGGCAGGAGGCTCTTGAAATGACAGAGCAGCTTCATATAGATGTGGTAATGACAGATATCAAGATGCCGTACATGGATGGTCTGACTCTTTGCCGCAGACTGAAAGAAAATTACCGGAATATGAAGGTGATCATTTATTCCGGGTTTGATGATTTTGAATTTGCCCGGGAGGCTGTACATCTGGAGGCAGAAGAATATCTTCTGAAACCGATCAGTGCAAAAGATATGCAGGAGGTTTTTGCCAGGGTAAAGAATAAACTGGATCAGGAGTATAATGAATACAGAAATCTCAGCAGACTTTCAGAATACTACAGAAAAAGCCTTCCCGTAATGAGAGAACAGCTGGTTATGGGAATTCTGGAAGGACATTTGTCAGGAGAACGGGCAAAAGCTATGATGGAGACTTACGAAATAGAACTGGACGCCCCATTTTATGCCGTTTCCATGCTTTATGCAGAGGAAGATATAAAAGATGATGCAGACCGGGCAGCCCGTTTTCTTACGCTGCCATTAAAAGATATGGTACAGGACTATCTACGTGATAAGATACGCTTTTTCAGTACATCTTTTCTTGACCGAGTAATCGTTGTTTTTCTTCTTGACAGTCCGGAAAGCATGGAGCAGGTACTTTATCATATGGATCAGATCTGCAAAATGGGATTTCGCGTTCTTAAGGCTTCTGTAACAGCTGCGGTAAGTCAGGTATGTACCCAGACAGATGCGCTGCATACCGCTTACGAAGAAGCTGCAGGCGCTATGGAATATAAGACGATTCTGGGAAGCGGACAGGTTCTTTATATTAATGATATTGAACCCTGTTCCAGAGAAGCGGATTTTGCAGGCGAGTATGACTTTAGAGAACTGGTCCGGGCAGTTAAGCTGGGAGACAGGACTGAGACAGATACGGCTATCTCTCATTTTATGAAAAGCATCAGAAAAGACACAATATCTCCAGGGCAGTATCAGCTTCTTTTTATGGAGCTTTTATCAGAACTGATGAAGATCATACGTGCATATAAACTTCAGCCCGGTCAGATATTTGGAGAGCATGCAGGCTCCTGGCAGGAATTTTATAAGTATATTTCTGTAGATGAGCTGGAAAACTGGCTTCAGGAGATATGTACCAAACTCCGTCATACTCTTCACCATGAAAGAAGGGATTCCACAGTACGTCTTACAGAACAGGCCAAAGCATATATACGGGAGCATTATAAGGAAAATGATCTTTCGGCAGACAGCCTCTGCCGGCATTTAAATGTCAGTGCAGCTTATTTTTCAACTATTTTTAAGAGGGAAGTAGGAATGAGCTTTGTGGCTTATCTGACTCAGGTACGCCTGGAACATGCAGTAGAGCTTCTTCGCACAACAGAGGATAAAACATACATTATTGCATCCCAGGTAGGATATACAGAACCAAATTATTTCAGTTATGTATTTAAGAAACAATATGGGATATCGCCGTCCAGATATCGGGCGAATATGGTATCTCAGGAACAGAAAGCAGAATAAAAAGGTTGCTGCCCTATGAACTATTTGAAAAATAAATGGAATGAGCTGCGTACATATATCAACAGGCGGGAACTTCAGTTTATGCTATCCGTATCCTTTACGCTGGTAGCGCTGGTAGGAATGGTGTTTATTGGCGCTTTTCTTTATCAAAGCTATGGAAGAGCGGCGGAGGAAATGATGTTCAATGATAACCGTCAGCTGATCAATCAGGTGGAGATTAATCTGAATAATTATCTGCGTAATATGATGAGGATTTCTGATGCCATGTACTATAATGTGATCAAGCAGGTAGATATGAAAACAGACGATATCTCTCAGGAACTGGATCTCCTTTATGAGGTGAATAAGGACAGTCTGGTAAGTGTAGCCTGTTTTTCGGAAGATGGAGAGCTGATCAGTGCGGCCCCTGTAGGCAGTGTAAAGAAAAATGTGGATATTACAGAACAGAGCTGGTTTGCCAATGCCAGGGATAAAATGGAAAATCTGCATTTTTCTGAACTTCATGTACAGAATATATTTGAAAACAGCAATGGACGCTACTATTGGGTAGTGTCTTTGAGCCGTGGTGTGGAACTGACTACAGAAGGGAAAATGTCTGGAGGAATCCTTCTGGTAGATATGAATTTCAGCGGGATCCGTCAGATTTTTACCGAGATCAACAGCCGGGGAGTGGGATATGTTTATCTGGTAAATAGTGAAGGGGAGATTATTTATCACCCGAAACAGAATCTTATTTTTTCCAATATGCTTAAAGAAAACAACAAAATAGCCAGCCAGTATGATGACGGAGTTTATGAAGAAACTTTTCAGGGTGAGGATCGGACTGTAATTGTAAAGACAGTAGGATACACAGGATGGAAGATTGTCAGCGTTACACCAAAGAAAGAGCTTTTACAGGATTTCAGCAGTACTAAACTGATGGCAGTGATCATTGTTATCCTGGCAGTAACTTTGATGGTATTTGCCAATCAGTTTGTTGCAGTGCGTATTGCCAAGCCGCTGAAAAAACTGGAAAATTCTCTGAAGGGGATCGGTGTGGATCAACAGCCGGATATTTATATGGGCGGTTCTCTGGAGATACAGCATTTGGGTCAGACGATTCGATCTATGGTGGATCAGCTGCAGCGTCTTACAGACGATATTGTCCGGGAGCAGGAGGAAAAAAGAAAAAGTGAGCTGGATGCCCTGCAGTCTCAGATCAATCCTCATTTTTTGTATAATACGTTAGATTCCATCATGTGGATGATTGAAAGTGAACGTTATGAAGATGCGGTAGCTATGGTAAATTCTCTTGGCAAGCTTCTTCGTATCAGTCTTTCAAAAGGAAAAAATATCATTACGGTAGGAGATGAGCTGCAGCATGCCAGAAGCTATCTGGACATCCAGAAGTACAGATATAAAAATAAGTTTACGTCCTTTTTTGATATAGAAGAGGGAATTGAAAAATACAGGACGATCAAACTGATCATACAGCCGCTTTTGGAAAATGCTATTTATTATGGAATGGAATATATGGACGGAGAAGGAGAAATCCACATCCGTGCATACACAAGTGGTGAGGATCTTTTTATAGAAGTGGAGGATAATGGGCTGGGCATGCCTCAGGAACAGGTTGAAAGGCTGCTGACAGAGAATTCAGAAACAAGGAGCAAGGGCTCCGGTATCGGCCTTAAAAATGTCCATCAGCGTATCCAGCTGTATTTTGGAACAGAATATGGACTGGAGATCACAAGTGAGCCGGATGAAAAAACAATCGTGCGCATCCATCTGCCAAAAACAGAGGAGATCACTCCGGGAGAGGGAGGAAACAGATTATGAAAAAGAAACGGTATCAATGGCAGATTGTGGGTATTCTCCTTACGGCAGCGGTGATATTGGGCGGTCTTTACTATTATGGCATTTTTGCCCGGCAAGGAGAACGTCCTGCAGTTTATTCTGTGATCCTTTATCAGAATACAAATGATGAGTGGGATACTTTTATAGAAGGTACGGAACAGGCTGAAGAAGATTTGGACATAAATGTAAATTATGTTTATCTTGCCAGAGATGATACGGCGGAGGAACAGGCGGCAGCTGTTCGCAGAGAAATCCAGGCAGGCTCTTCCGGAATCCTTCTGGCACCTGTAGACACCGAAGAAGTAAAAAAGATCATGGGATCGATGTATTTTACAGTTCCTGTATTGTGTGTGGAAACTGGAGCAGGGGATGCTTTCCCTGTACTGCGTACAGATGACCGGGCGATGGGAAGAGCGATGGGAGAAGCTATTCTTGAGGACATGGACACCAGTGGAGCTCAGAGAAGAGTAGTGATATTGACGGAATATATGGAAAGAGACAGTGTCAGGCTTCGGTACGAAGGGTTAAGAGAAGCTTTGGAGAAATCCAATGACAGTGTGATCATAGAAGACCGGGCACGGATCCATGAAGATCTTGGACTGGGATATTTTATTAAATCTGTATTTTATGATGACACTCCTGCATATCTGGCAGCGCTGGATAAATATATGACAGAGCAGGCTGCCGCCGCATGGACAGGATACCGACAGGAAAACGAAAATGAGGAGTTTTCCTGCAGAATCTATGGAATTGGAAATACTGCCCGTACAGTAAATGAACTGGATAATGAAAATATTGCAGCGCTTATGTATCAGAATGAATTTAATATGGGATATCAGGGAATCACCTATTTAACACAGAAAAACAGAGAAAAATGGCTGAAGAATAATACCGATATCGGATACAGGATCGTCACGAAGAAATCTTTATATGAAGATGAAAATGAGAGACTGCTGTTTTCGAATACCTGACAGAGAGGAGGGATATAATGCTGAAAAAAAGAAGTAAAGCCGGATTGCTGGCATTTATTTTTATTCTTTCTTTTTTGGAAGGATGCGGGACGAAGGAAGAGACAGAACAGGAATATCCCAAAAGTCTTAAGATAGGCATAAGTGTTTACGATCAGTATGATACCTTTATGGCAGAAGTTCTTTATCAGCTTCAGTCTTATGTAAGAGAAAAAGAAAAGGAATGGGGCATTCCGGTGACTCTTGATATCCAGGATGCAGGTCAGGATCAGCTTCAGCAGAATAAACAGATGGAGGACTTTATTGAAGAAGGATGTGATCTTGTCTGTATTAATATGGTTGACAGGACAGATGCTTCTTCTGTTATTGAAAAAGCCAAGAGCAATGATATACCGGTGATCTTTTATAATCGGGAACTGGTTAAAGAGGATCTTCAACGGTGGGAAAAGCTTTATTATGTAGGAGCAGATGCTTTCCAGTCAGGACAGATGCAGGGACAAATCCTGGTGGAGCAGTGTAAAAAAGACTTTTCCAGTATTGACAAAAATGGTGATGGAGTTCTTCAGTATATTATGCTGGAGGGCGAGGCAGGACATAATGACTCCATGATCCGCAGCATGTCGGTAATCAAAGAAATCACAGACAGTGGTTATGCAGTAGAAAAGCTGGCAGATGAGATTGCCAACTGGAACAGAGATCAGGCTGCAAACAAGATGGCATCTTTTATTGAAGCTTATGGGGACAGAATAGAAGTTGTTCTGGCTAATAATGATGACATGGCTTTGGGAGCTGTCGATGCTTTGAAAGACAGCGGCATTGTTCCGGGAACAAAATCATGGCCTATGATCCTGGGAATTGACGGCACGGATGTAGGAAGAAAAGCAGTGGAAAAGGGAGAGTTTCTGGGAACTGTACTGAATGATGCCAGAGGACAGGCCAGAGGAATGATAGAGCTTGCCTGGTCTATTGTATCAGAGACACCTTTGGATTCTGAGCTGGAGCTTCAGGAGGGAAAATATATAAGACTGCCTTACCAGAAAGTTACCGGTGAAAATCTCAGCGAGATACAGACCGGGCAGACCCAGTAAGCTGATAAGTATGTTTATCGGGATAACGATATAGACAGTCATATTTCTTATACAAAAAAAGGGAGCGTCAAATGGCGCTCCCGTAATACAAGGAAGGGGAAGGTTTTAGCCTTCAATAGCAATATAACCGGTATTTTCTACTTTTTTCGGTACTTTTTTCGGTACAGAAAGTCTCAGGATTCCATCTTCATATTTGGCATGGATATCTTCCTGGGTAACATCCTCGCCGACATAAAAGCTTCTGCTCATGGTGCCGGCATAACGTTCTCTGCGGATATAATTTCCTTTTTTATCCTGTTCATCTTTGTCCAGTCCTTTTGCAGCAGATAAGGTAAGATATCCGTCTTTCAGCTGAACTTTGATTTCGTCTTTCTTAAATCCCGGAAGATCTACATCAAGTTCATAGCTGTCATCTTTTTCACGGATATCGGTTTTCATCATGTTCTGAGCATGTTTTCCGTAGAGTGGATTCTTTTTGCCCCAGAAGTTATCATTAAATCCAAAGTTCATCCAGTCGTCATCAAATAAGTTTTCTCCAAAAATACTAGGCATCAACATAAGTCATCTCTCCTTTTTTTATTTATCTATGTTAATATGTTGTTATAGCGGAACCGGGAGGTTTCAGGAAATTCAGGATACTTTTTTTGTATCCTTTTTATTTCCCTTCCTTTGTTCTAGCTGTAATATAACACACATTATTAGCACTGTCAAGAGACGAGTGCTAATTTATTTGTGAAAAAAATGTGAAGAGAGAAGATTTCTTTTTTATTATTCAAGTAAGAATAGAGTTTAGAGATTACAACAGATATTATTGTAAAAAAATATGTCTGATGGTAAAATAAAGCCTACATAGTGATTATATATTATATTAATTCAGAAAAATATAATAAAATATTGGAGTAAATAAATGGATTGATGAAAAAAGGAGAAATTATCTGATGAAAAAATATCAGGTTTTGATTATAGACGATGAAATCAGGATAGGCCTATTAATAAAAAAACTAATTCATTGGGATGAAATCGGTTTAGAATGTATGGATGTAGTAGATAATGGTGAAATTGCAATTAATAATATCCGGAAGGGAAAATATCCGGATATTGTTATTACAGATATTAGAATGCCGAAAATTGACGGGTTACAATTTATTTCTATGACAAAGGATATCGGATGTAATATAAAATATATTGTTATCAGTGGATATAAAGAATTCGAATATGCACATCGTGCCATGCAGTATGGAGTGGAGAATTATTTGCTAAAACCGGTGAATGAAAATGAATTAAATAAAGATTTAAAAAAGATTGTAGATGAACTGAATATACAGCGGAAAGCGGAAGAAGAACAGAAAGCTTTACAGGAGGTTGTCACAGAAAGCCGACATATTATAAAAAGGGAGTTTCTAAAAAATATAATAGAAGCAGAGGTTTCAACAGAACCGATGGATTCTGTCGTATCTCTTCAGGGAGAAATATACAGAGGAATAGACATCAAATTAGACTATACAGACTATTCTAAAAAAGATGAGAAGCAGGATATGCTTATGGTAACCAGGATAGAAGAAATCGTGGAGCAAATACTGGAAAATGTGGTAGAAGAGGTTTTGATATGCAAAAAGGAAAACCTTCACATTTACTGTTTGTTTAATTATGATGTCAGTAAAACAAAAAAGATAAAAGGATGTATAAACAAAATACTATCAGATATACAGGAACAGCTTTTGGGATTTGAACAGTATGAAGTCACAATCGGTGTAGGAACAGAAAAATCAGAATTCGGAGAAATCAGATTTTCAATCAAAGAGGCAAATCGAGCAATAGGAAATCGTATCAGACAAGGAGTAGGAAGGCTGATTTATGCGGAATCCATAGAGACAGACACTCTATTGGATAAAGAATATTTAACTCATTCAGAAAAAGAAAATATAAAGAAATGTCTGGAAAGTTATTCTGTAGAAATTCTAGAAATGCTGATTAATACAATGTACAGAGATTACCTCACAAATGAGGAAAAAGATTTTTCAGAGTGTTATTTAAAAGCAAAAGAAATTGTAGATTATTTTTTTGATCAGTTTGATGTAAAGCAGGATGAGATTAAAGCGATGCGAAAAGAGATACAGGAAGGATGCCAGCATTGTTATACATTAGGCAAATTAAAAAAATATTTACAACAGAGTTTAGGTGATTTTTTGAATGAGAGTTGTGAGTCTCTCAAAGAAGAATCTACAAAACCGGTCCGACAGGCTAGAAAATATATAGAAGAGCATTATGCAGAAAAGATTGTGTTGGAGGATATTGCAAAACTTGTAAATCTAAACCCCGTATATTTTAGTGTGCTTTTTAAAAAAGAATGTGGAATCAATATTAGCACATATCTGCTGGATGTGAGGATGGAAAAAGCAAAGGAATTTTTGCAAAATTCTAATGATACAATATCAGCAATTGGAGAAAGGGTTGGATATAAAGACACAAGATATTTCAGCCAGACATTTGCAAAATATGTGGGAATCAAACCAATGCTTTATCGCAAACTTCATTCATAGGAGAAAGCAAATATGGAGTATATGAAAAAGGTTAAGAAAATTGTATGGTTTATTTTTGGCTTATGGGTGATGACAATCTTATGGATAATAAAATCAGGTTGTCCGGAGAAAACGTTCATATTGATATTTGTACTGGCGGCAATCACGCTAACATATGTGTTATTAGTGCTGATCAAACCTCTGGATATGTTTGAAAAATATATCAAAGATTGTCTGGAGGGTGAACTGGACGAAAAAAAAGTAAGAAATATTCCTGCGAATATCCCATTTTTATATCAGATCAGTCAGCTTATGGAAAAATATGCGGCATTAAAAACTAAAAAAAATACTGCACAGATATTTGATAAACAAACAGAACTTACCGCGTTGCAAAGTCAGATTAATCCGCATTTCCTGTATAATACTTTGGAATGTATAAGAGGTCAGGCATTACTGGATGATAATATTGAAATTGCAAAAATGGTAGAGGCTTTGTCTTCATTTTTTCGATATAGTATCAGTAAAAAAGGGAATCTGGTCACATTACGAGATGAACTGGCAAATATTGAAAACTATATGTTGATTCAGCGTTATAGATTTAATAATCGTTTTTCTATGGAAATTATTATAGATGAAGAAGATGAGGCTGCATATGATTTTCTGGTTCCACGTTTGATTATTCAGCCAGTAATAGAAAATGCAATTTTTCATGGATTAGAAGAAAGGATGGAAGACGGAATTGTATCTATTGAAGTAATTGTAACAGATTTAGATATGATTATTACAATTTCAGACAATGGGAAAGGAATCGACTGTGAAGAACTGGAGGAATTGAATAACAGAATAAATGCCAATGATATGGAATTAGATGACAAGAATAAAAGCAATCAGATTAATACAGGAATCGCACTTCCAAATATTAACAGGCGAATCCGTCTGTTATTTGGAAAAGAATATGGTGTAAATGTATACAGTACACTGGGAAAAGGTACAGATGTAGAAATTATTATTCCAGCTAACTATAAAAGAGAGGAACATGAAAATGAGGAGAGAGCTTTTGAAAATTAATAACTTAAACTGTACTCATACTCAGGAAGGCAAATTGGATAACATATCTTTATTCATTCTGGAGGGAGAATGTGTTGGTTTTTTAGGTCTGTCCTATTCAGGAAAAGATCTCTTGGCAAAGATATTATCTGGAAATGTGGAAAGAGGATTTTCCGGTCATATTCACATTGCGGGAAGTGATAAGCAGCAGGACAGATTTAAAAGATATATCTATAAAATTTGTCCTGCTAATTATTTAATAGGAGATTGGACTGTTGCAGAATATTTATGCCTGGTAGAATCGAAAAAACACAGAGTATATTTGAGAAGAACAGAGTTGGAAAATGAAGCGAAAGAATATCTGGAAAAGTTAAATCTGAAGATACAGGTTACAAAGAAGTTAAAACAGCTTTCAGAAATAGAAAAGAGAATCGTAGATTTTGCAAAAGCCTGTTACAGGGGGGCAAAGATTGTAATTATAGAGGATGAGTTTGAGGGAATGAGCTATGATGAAATACGAATGTTTGCCAGGATAATACACAGATTGGTTAAAGAACGAATTGGAGTGATTGTAAACAGTCATTCTAATTTTGTTTTAACAACTTTGTCAGATAAATATATTATATTCAGTGAAGGACGAATTGTTAAAAAGTGTAAAAATATAAATAATGATAGTGAAGCTCAGTTGTATCAGTTTTTACAGGAGGGGCAGGTAGAAAAAGAAACAGAAAAGTATTTGTATGATAAGGATCAAAGTGAAATAGACGATTTTTGGTATTGTGTAAAAAATCTGGAACTAAGAAAAAGAGAAACAGCAGAGTTTAATATAAATAAAGGAGAAATCGTTACGATTATTTCTCATGATAAGATACAAAAAGATAAAATATTTCGAGCGTTATCAGGAAGAGAGAAAATAGGAAATACACTTTATATTATCAATGGAAAAACATATAGCAGGATGGATTATTATAAACTGGCCGAAGAAAGAATTGTGTCAGTAAAGGTTCTGGGCAGTTTAGAAGAACTGTTTAAAAGAATGTCTGTAGAGGAAAATTTATTGTTACCATCATTAAAGAAATTTTCTACATTTGATTATATAGGATTTTCAAAAAAAATACGGGATATTATTATGTTGGAAATGAAACAGGATACATCTCATAAAGGGATGTGGATAAAAGATTTAAAGATTAATGAATTGGTAGAGCTTACTCTTGCGCGCTGGTATGTGCTTAATCCGAAAGTAATTGTTCTGCTTGAACCATTCGGATTATGTGATGTAAATGGAGTTAAAATAGTTAAAAGATATCTGAAAAAATTTTCTTCTAAAGGTACAGCTGTAATTGTGATAAGTGCCCGTTCAGAATATATGGAAGGAATATCTGACAGGATTATAGATATGGAGTTTTTGAAGAATTGGCATTTAGAGGCAAATCCTTAAGAATATCACACCTATTCTAAATTTTCCCACATTGATAAGTGATTGGCTAAAAATTATAATGTAAATATCTTAAATCGAACAGAAAAAACACAAAATAAGGAGGAAAGATTGAAAATGAAAAAAAGAATGATGGTAACATTATTAACAACAGCAATGGTAGCTGGAGCTGTTATGCCGACTATTACATGTGCGGCAGCAGAAAAAGCAGAGGATATGACATTTGTTGTCGTTCCTAAATGTGTCCATGCATGGTTTGATGAAGTAAATAAAGGGGCTCAGAAACAGGCAGAACTTCTTTCTGCACAGCTTGGTGTAGAAGTAAAGGTAGATTATCGTGCACCGGAATCAGCAGAAGTTTCTGAACAGAACTCAACTCTTGAGCAGGCAGCAGCTACAAATCCTTCTGCTATTTTGCTTGACCCTGTTGATTATGATGGAAGCGCGGATATCATTAAAGAAATTCAGGAAAGAGACATTCCGGTTATCCTGTTTGACGCACCGTCACCAGAAGGCAGCGGACTTACATCTGTAGGTAATGATTTTTCAGAGCAGGCAACAATCGCAGTTGATATGCTTGTTGAGAAAATGGGAACAAAAGGAAAAGTTGCCGTTATGCAGGGCGCTCCAACAGCTCCGAACCATGCAGAAAGATATCAGGCACATCTGGATGCATTAGCAAAATATCCGGATATTGAAGTAATCGATGGCGGAATTGATAATGACAATGTTGAAACTGCACAGTCTCAGGCAGCAGCAGTATTAGCTGCAAATCCGGATCTTACAGGATATTTGAACTGTGATGCATGTGGTTCCGGTGTGGCGCTTGCAATAGAAGAAAAAGGTATGCAGGATCAGGTTACATTTGTTGCAATGGATAATCTGATTGAGATTTTAGATTATGTAAAGACCGGCACAATTACCGCTACTTCTTCTACTTTACCACAGGAACAGGGAATGTATGCAATCCTTATGGCATATCAAGCAACACAGGGAATGCCGCTTCCGGCAACAGTAGATACAGGAATCGGACGTATTACAGCAGAAAACGTTGATGAGTGGATTGAAATTGTAAGTGGTAAATAAATATTTTACAGCATATTTTCTAAGTGATTATTTCGGTGGGGGCTTGTGACTCGATTAATTCAAGTTGCTCGCTCTCACTTTTTATATGAGGAGCATAAAAATGAAAATATTAGAGGCAAAAAATATTACTAAAATGTTCCCTGGAGTTATAGCACTGGATTCCGTTGATATTGCTTTTGAATTAGGAGAGATTCATGCAATTATAGGCGAGAATGGAGCAGGTAAAAGTACCCTGATTAAATGCCTGACTGGTGTATATGAACCGGAAGAAGGCGAAGTATTGATTGGTGGAAAGAATGCAATGAAAAATAAAATCCTTTTTAATAAAATTGCATATGTTCCACAGGAGATTGATTTATTTGGATATATGTCCGTTGCGGAAAATTTATTCCTTCCGTATGAGAAGTCAGGGATTAAAGGAACTGTAAATCAGAAAGAACTGGAACAAAGAGCGATTTCTGTTCTGGAAAAATTTTCAATTCCGGTAAAACCAGGAGATTTGGTGAAAGATATTTCTATTTCTTCTCAGCAGCTTCTGCAGATAGCAAGAGCAACTGTTCATGAAGATTATGAGGTTCTTATGCTGGATGAGCCGACAACCAGTTTAACAAGTAAAGACACGGAAATATTGTTTGATATTGTTGAAAAGATCAAGAAAGAAAATAAAGCAGTTATTTTTATTTCACATAAACTGGAAGAAATCTTCCAATTGGCAGATGTCATTACAGTATTCCGTAATGGTAAAAAGGTTGCTTATTCAGAGCTTAAAGATGTAGACAGTAATTGGGTTATTCGCCAGATGACCGGCAGAGAGCTTGATCAGAATGAACATTTTTATTCGGATAAAATTTCGGATGATGTATTGCTGGAGGTAAATAATCTTACCGGAGAATATTTTACAAATGTAAGCTTCAGCTTGAAAAAGGGTGAAATTTTAGGCTTTTCAGGACTAGTAGGGGCTGGCCGTAGCGAACTTATGCAGGCTATTTTTGGATATCTTCCGGTATATGAAGGAAACGTAAGATTTAACGGATCTGAATGGAAACTTGGCGATACAAACTATTCTGTTAAGAACGGATTTATCTATCTTCCTGAGGAACGTAAAAAACAGGGTATTTTACCTGAATTATCAATTAAAGATAATATTTCCATAGCGGTTCTTGATGAATTGAAACAGGGAATCAGTATTTCATCAAAAAAAGAAGACCAGCTGGCGAAAAAGGTAATTGACACATATGATGTAAAAACACCTGGAACAGATAAGAAAATTCAGTTTTTATCCGGCGGTAATCAACAGAAGGTTATTATTGGCCGTGCAATGGCATGTAAACCGAAATTATTAGTATTCGATGAACCGACAAAGGGCATAGATGTCGGAACAAAAACAGAGATATACCGGCTAATGAAAAAGCTTGCAGAAGAGGAGCAGATTGGAATTATTATGATCTCCTCTGAAATGGAGGAAATAAAGAAATGTTCTAATAGAATTATTGCAATGTATGAAGGCAGAATATCCGGTGAATTTGATGCGACGGCAGATAAGCAGTCTATTCTTGGATCTATTATTGGTATGAATTCGGCAGAATAAAGGAGTTTTAATCATGGGCAGAGACAGTGAAAAGAAAAAAACAGGAAATGCATTTATTATGGCATTAAAAAAGAGCAATATGACAGCGATGGCAATGATATTAGTAGTAATGATTATCATTGCAAGTATTGTTTCTCCATACTTTTTGAATATTTATAATTTGCAGTCAGTTTTAAGGGATCTTGCATTTGTCGGGATGATTGGTATAGGACAGTCCCTGCTACTGTTAGTAGGCGAGCTGGACTTGTCCGTTGGTAAAATCGCCTGTTTAAGTGGAATTCTTACAGGTATGCTAATGGTAAATCTGGGATTAAATCCATGGCTGTGCCTTGCCTTGGGATTAGTGTTTGGCTTGGTTTTCGGACTTATCAATGGTCTTATTATCACACGGCTCAGACTGAATTCAATGGTTGCAACAATCGGTATGCAGGGCGTATACGGTGGTATCAATCTGGTAATCACAAAGGGAAAAGCAGTTACAGGAATACCACAGGATACACAGTTTCTGGGAAAAAAATCTGTAGGGCCGATTCCGATTCCATTTATTATCTGTATAGCAGTGCTTCTGGTTGTTTTGTTTATGGTAAAGAAAACAAAAACAGGCAGATATATTTACGCAATTGGAAACAGCAGAGAGGCGGCAAAAATTCTTGGAATAAAGGTTGACCGTATCCGCGTTATGATCTATTCCTTTGTGGGACTAATCTCAGCAATGGCAGGTCTGTTATATGTATGCCGTCTCGGATCCGCTCAGACAGCGATTGGTGAAGACTGGCCAATGAACTCCATTGCGGCGTCTGTTATCGGCGGTGTTTCTCTTACCGGAGGCGTGGGAAATCCTGCAGGCGCATTAATTGGCGCAGCGGTAATTACAGTTATCCAGAATATCATTGTTCTGTTCGGCGTCAATTCCTACTGGCAGTCGGCAGTCAGCGGTATCGTGGTCGTACTGGCGATTTCCTTCAGCTCTATTTCTGATATTGTCCGTGAAAACCGACAGAAGAGAATTAAACTGAATTAGGGAGGGAAGTCAAATGAAATTAGGATTAAACCTGTCTTTTGCAGTAAAAAGGTGGATAGAGCCGGAAAGACTGGCGAAGCTGATAAAAAATGATTTTGGTGTGGATCACATTCAGTTCACCTGGGATCTGATCGATCCATGGTGGCCGGAAGAACAGCGAAAGATTATGGCACAGGAGTATAAAACCGCCTTTGAAAAGGCCGGTGTTACAGTGGACGCCACATTTGGAGGACTGGCTTCCTATTCCTATGCACATTTACTGGCGCCATCTGAAATACAGAGAGAGATTGCGTTCTCATTTTTTAAAAGAGCAATCGATCTTACAATAGAGTTAGGTGCAGAAGTTATGGGTACGCCTGTAGGCGGTATGTCTTATGATGATGCCAGAAATCCGGAAAGAAGAGAAGATCTTTATAAGGAAATGCTGCAGTACATAAGAAAACTTGCTGAATATGGAAAAACCAGAGGTCTGAAGGAAATCCATATAGAGGCAACGCCCTTAATAACAGAGTTTCCTCATAGTCCGCAGGTATCCATACAGATGATGAAAGATCTGGAAGGAACAGAGATTCCGGTAAAACTTCTTATAGACTGGGGACATGCATTATATAAACCGTTATTAAAAGAAGAGGCAGATATTAATCTGTGGTTTCAGAAATGTGCTCCATATATTGGATCAATTCATTTACAACAGACAGACGGACTGCTAGACAGACACTGGGATTTTACCCATAAGGATGGAATCATCACTCCGGAACTGATTAAAGATGCAGTGAAGAAGGCAAATCTGGAAAACATTACGCAGTATCTGGAGGTCGTGACAATTTTTGAAGAAGATGACGATAAGGTATATGAAGGTATGAAAAAAACAATGGATTATCTTCACAAAGAATTAGAGTGCTAAAAGGAGAGCCAAATGGATTATAAAGAAACTTATCATAAAATTCTTGAGGAATACAGACAGGTTTTTGAACGGCTGGATCAGAAAAATATGAGAGATTTTATAGATGAAGTAAAGAATCATGACAGGATTTTTCTGATCGGCGTAGGCCGTGAAGGTATGGCGACGAAAGCTTTTGCTATGCGTCTGATGCATATGGGCAAAGAGGTTCACTGGATCTGGGATGATACAACTCCCTCAATAAAACCCGGAGATCTGTTGATTGCTACATTGGGAGACGGAAAGATCGGACATATTGATTATGTATGCAGACGCGCCAGAGAGGCGGGAGCATTCATCTATGTTGTCACAGGATCGCCAAGTGGAGAAACAGCAAAAACAGTGGCAGATAAGGTATTCTTTGTTCCGGCAGCCGTGTACAGGGGAACAGATGATGTGGTACCTTCCTTTCAGCCAATGGGAAATCTGTTTGAACAGTGTCTGCTGATTCTGTTTGATATTATCATCATGACAATTGTAGATGAGATACCGGATCTTTCATTTGAAAAAATGTCTGCTAACCATCGCAATATCGAGTAAGCATGAGAAGTCTGGAGGATGTATAAATGGGGATAAAGAAAATATTAAATGAAGACATATCAAATGTCGTAGAAGAGAGCCTGACTGGCTATTTAACAGCTTACAGAAAATACTATAAAAAAATAGAAGATTATAATGCGTTTTATTATAAGGGACACAGACAGAACAAGGTTGCGCTTGTAATAGGCGGCGGAAGCGGTCATGAACCTCTGTTTACAGGATACTGCGGGGCCGGTCTGGCAGATGCCGTTGCATGTGGAAATGTGTGCGCATCTCCCAACCCTGAACTGATTACAGAAGCAGCCAGGGCTGTGGATCAGGGAGAAGGCGTTCTCTTTGTGTATGGAAATTATGCGGGTGATAACCTGAATTTTGATATGGCAGAAGAAATGTGTCAGGCAATTGGAATGAAAACGGCACATGTTCGTGAATGGGATGATTTTGCTTCAGCTCCCAAAGACAGAATTACAGATCGCAGAGGGATAGCAGGCGATGTTTATACAATCAAAATTGCAGGTGCGGCATGTGACGCAGGTCTCAGTCTGGAGGAGGTAGTCAGGATTACCGAAAAAGCCAGAGATAATACAAATACCATAGGTCTGGCAACCTCACCGGGAACACTTCCGGGAAACGACAAACCTACCTTTGAAATTGCAGATGACGAAATGGAATTTGGAATGGGACTTCATGGAGAACCGGGAATTGAACGTACAAAGATGATGCCGTGTTCTGATATGGTCGATCGTATGTACAGGGAATTAAAACAGGAAATGCAGCTGAAGGCAGGAGATGAGGTTGCAGTTCTGGTAAACGGGCTTGGTTCCACTCCTTTGTTAGAATTAAATCTTGTATATTATGAATTGTATAAACGGATGCATAAAGAAGGACTTAAAGTATATGATGCGGAAATAAAGACATATTGTACCTGTATGGAAATGGGCGGATTTTCTATTACTTTCTTAAAGATGGACGACGAATTAAAGTCATATTATGATGCGCCATGCTTTTCTCCTTATTATGCGAAAGGTTCTGTATCATCAGTAACTGTGGATACAAATGAAGACGAAGAAGAGCTCGAGTTTGACGAAACGGATGTAGAGCCGGCTCCTGTCATAAGGAGTAAAGAGGGAGTTCTTGAGCAGTTAAATGTGGAAGATACCAGAAACATGCTGCTGTATGTTGCAGATAAGATTATCGCAAATAAACCCTATCTGACAGAAGTGGACAGTGCGATTGGCGACGGCGATCACGGAATCGGCATGGCCGGCGGAATGCAGAAAGCGAAGAAAAAACTCCTTAAAATTGAAAATGAACGAAATGCATATCAGGTATTTGAAACTGCAGGGCAGGCAATGTTAATGTCCATGGGCGGAGCTTCGGGCGTTATTTTTGGAAGTCTGTATCTTGCAGGCGCAAAAGGAATGGAAGCAAAGGACATTCTTACAGCTCAGGATATTGCAGAAATGGAAGAAAAGAGCCTGATTGCAATTCAGAAACGCGGAGGAGCCAGGCTGGGAGATAAAACGATGGTAGACGCACTTTCCCCAGCTGTAGACGCATTAAAGGAACATGCGCAGGAGGGCCTTCTGGAGATGATGAAGGCAGCGGAAGAGGCAGCGAGACAGGGAGTTGAAAACACGAAACAGTATATCGCAAAATATGGCCGTGCGAAATCACTTTTAGAGCGAGCGATAGGATATCAGGATGCAGGTGCAACTTCTGTATATCTGATTTTCCAGGGAATGAGAGAATTCATAGAAGGCAGTCTGGAAAATAACTGAGTAAGCTATCTGTAGACATTTAAGAAACGGAGGGAAAACACGATGAGGATAGCAATAGGATGCGACCCAAATGCGCAGAAGGAAAAAGAAGAGATCATTGCATATATTGAAAAAAAGGGTTATGGTGAAGTTACAGATTTTGGAAGTGAAGATGTGATCTATGCGCATGTGGCAATAGAAGTGGGAGAAGCGGTTGCGGAAGGAAAGTACGACAGAGGAATTCTGATCTGCGGAACCGGAATTGGAATGTCCATTTCTGCAAATAAGGTAAAAGGTATCAGCGCAGCCCTGATAACAGACGTTTATTCGGCAGAACGGGCCCGTCTGAGTAATGACGCAAATGTTGCATGTATTGGAGCATTTACAACAGGATGTAAGGTAAGGGAAAAGCTGATCGATGCATTTTTGGGAAATGAATTTGTAGAGGGATGTGCCTCCCAGCCAAAGGTAGATGCATTCAGAGAGTATGATATGCATAGGAAATGATTCCAAAAACCGGTATGAAAGGAAAGATTCATGAAGAAATTATATTTTGGAAGCAATCTGAAAATGTATAAAAACAGAAAAGATACGATTTCATATCTTCAGGAGCTGGCAGAACTGACTAAGGATATCAGCAGGGAAGAGCTTCATTTATTTATTATTCCTTCATACACATCTTTAGAGGGTGCGGCAGAGGAAACGGACAGAAGACTTATTCAGATTGGAGCGCAGAACATGTGCTGGGAAGATCAGGGACAGTTTACCGGAGAAATTTCACCACTCATGCTTAAAGAAATGGATCTGGATCTGGTTATGATAGGGCACTCTGAAAGAAGGCATGTTTTCAGAGAGACAGATATTGAAGAAAATAAGAAGGTTCAGGCAGCTTTGAAACATGGTTTCCAGACCCTGTTATGTATTGGCGAAACCGCTGAGGAAAAGGAGTATGGAATAAGCAGAGAAATTCTCCGTAAACAGCTGATCGTAGGCTTTCATAATGTTTCACCTGCATATGCAAAAAAGATATGGGTTGCATATGAGCCGGTATGGTCGATTGGAGTTAATGGGATTCCTGCTTCTCCGGATTACGCAGAAGAGATGCATAAGGTGATTAAAGAATGCCTGTATGAGTTGTTTGGAGAAAGCGGCAATGAAATTCCGGTGTTATATGGAGGCAGCGTAAACCCGGAGAATGCAGATGAACTGATTACAAAAGAGTCTGTTGACGGACTTTTTGTAGGAAGAGCTGCATGGGATGCCTCAAAATTCAACCTGCTGATTCGTAATGCAATGAAACAGAGAATGTAAAAAGTAAGAAAAGTCCGATGTATCTAGCAGTATTTTGCCGGATACATCGGACTTTTATGCTCTAAAAATTAATCAGTTTTTAATCTTTCTTCAAGAATGGATTAAGAAACTTCTGTTA
>SAMEA3387494__coassemble_2434_pt1 | contig 17241 bp, 14 predicted proteins | sample SAMEA3387494__metabat2_high_PE_015 | metagenome-assembled genome bin SAMEA3387494 (sample SAMEA3387494) | Felis catus | biome: Faeces | place: United Kingdom | collected 2012
TAAGTATGGAATGGCAATGGCATTTACAGGCATCAGACTGTTCCATCATTAATAATAAAAGTATTACTTGAATACTGAGTTTATACAGGATATAATTGAATTATATAATACAAAGCGCTTTTTCTACAACAGGAAAAATAAAAACGGAAGGGAGGAACGGGGAAGCAAGAGAATTCTGTCTGTAGAAAAAGAAAGGAGAGAAGTATGAAATCAAGAAATATAATGACGAAAAAGATTCTGATACTGGCAGTCAGCTTATTTATGATCATGACTGTATTTCAATCACCTGTCCATGCAATGGCAGAAAACAGTAATAAAGAATATACCAAAGGTACTTCTTTAGGATTGAGCCATCCCAGTCTGGTAATGGTAAAGGGCAATCAGAAACAGATTTATGCAAGAGTGACAGGTTCCAATGCAAAAGTAATATGGACGACCAGCAAACCATCAGTAGCGACTGTGGTTAATGGGAAGGTTACGGCAAAAGGTTATGGAAATGCAGTGATCACAGCTTCCGCTAATGGCATCAGACGTTACTGCAAAGTAAAAGTTCTGCCCTCAATCCGACTTCATGTAAATTCCACTACTTTAGTCCAGGGAAAAAGTTTTCGCCTGTGGGCAAGTGTAGACGGTCCATCAAAAAAAGTTACATGGAAAGTGGGAAATTCCAGAGTGGCTTCCGTAAGCAGTAAAGGGATCGTTAAGGCAAAGAATCCAGGGAAAACTACGGTTTATGCAACGGCTAATGGAAAAACTGCCAGGTGTGTGATAACGGTAAAGCCTGCGCCGGGTTATAAAACTTTGTATAAAGAATTTCTCAGCAGAGGAAAATTAACTGTTTCCAATTATAGTTTTCGTCCTGCATTTTTCTATATGATCAATATAGATCAAAAAGGGGTACCGGAACTGATTATCACAGATAAATATACTTCTCCGACAGTTACCTATTATGTGTACACAGTTCGTGATGGCTCAGTTCGCTACATGGGTAAATGTGCATTGAAAGGGATGTCTCATCATCCGACTTTCCAATATTCTCAAAAATATAAAGGAATCTATGTGGGTGGATGGATCAATGGAGTAGGAGGTTCCTGGAGTGCCCTGTATGGAATTTCAGGAACAAAACTTGTACGTAAGCAGCACGGAGAAGAGTATCATCCGTATGGCCAAAGAGATACCTATTATATTGGGCATACAGATAGAGAGAGCAGAAGAGTTTCCAGAAGCGAATGTGCGGCATTTGTGAGGAGATATATGGGAAATCTGAAAAAATATACAATGATATCTAATACATCTTCAAACAGAAACCGTTATCTGAAATAAAATGGAGACAGTAGTTATTGTCTGTGGTGTTATATAAAAAATGGGCAGTCGGGAAATGATGGTTCCAAACAGGGGCATATTTGACTCGTATGAGTCAAATATGCCCCTGAAACTTTTTCATAAAAAGAAGAATCCCACGCAAACATCCAGAGTGAGAAGGGGATTTTGAACTGCCAGATCCGTTCCATTCAGACAGAAGAACATTTTGGAGATATCAAAGAAAATGGCGGTTTTCGCCGTTTCAATTACCGGACAGCAGAAAAAGTATATAAAGAATTAATATAAATAAATACCATCGTTTTCTTCATGATGAGCTTAAGAAATTTTAGGGAAAAACCGAAGAAAAGGCTGCTTAGAAAAAGAGTATTTTCAAAAATGCAGTCAAGGGGTTTTTGTACCCTAAAATACATACAGAAACTAGAAAATAGGAATCTCCCGAAGAAGTTCAAGTATTAAAAATACTAATTTCTACGGGAGATTCCTATTTTAAGTTTTAGAGCTTAAAAATCGGTATTAACCGATAGCTCCTTTCTTTTTAGGGAAGTATCATTTTTAATTGTGTTTTGTTATGTTTTCAAATTGTTTTTCCAACATTTGATAAAACCTGGAAATATGTAATCCATCTACCAGTGCATGATGGCATAATACTGAAAGGGGAAGCAGTGTCCGGCCGTTCTGTACAAAATACTTTCCCCATGTGATCCTTGGGTTGCTGTCTGCAGGAGAAGGAACCGGATTGATCAGAGAGGTATAAGAAATCCAAGGGACAGTAGAGATAAAAATCTTATCCAGGATATCTTCTTCCGATTCTTCAATGGAAGGGGTCTGTTTTGCTTTTTCCTGCTCTTTTACAGCATAAGGAATATATTCTTCGAAAGAGTAGCAGCTGTCCAGCTGACAATAGCAATAGGTTCCGTTATCCAATGCCACGGTATGAGAGGTCTGGCAGTGATCATACTCTATGATCTGGTTATTTAAAATCCTCTGGCGGAATTCAGGAATCTGATTTGCTGCTGTAGAAACGCAATAGCACATGGTCAGAAAAAATGGAAGTCGTTGTTCTTTGATAAAGTGGATTAGTTCTGTAATATCCACATTAACAGTAACACCTACATATGGGTAAGTCAGCCCGCTGAAGTATTCAAAATGTTTTTTCCTTGTATAAGATTTCATATCCAGGTATGTGTAATTCATTTTAATGACCTTCTTTTCCAGTATTTTATGAATAGTAAATGGGAACAGGGTGAATTTCTAAGAAAGCTGGTACAGAATGCCCAGTATTTTTGATGAACAAAAAGACCAGAACAATATCTGCTCTGGTCTTAAGAGCGATAGACGGGGCTCGAACCCGCGGTCTCGACCTTGGCAAGGTCGCGCGTTACCAACTACGCCACTATCGCATATTCTGTTGTGCTCTCTGAGGTGTTTCCCTTATCGACAAAATATATGATAGCATATAGAATTGTAGTTGTCAAATGTTTTTTTGAAATTTTTTAAAAAAATTTGTAAAATCTTTCAAATGAGAAAAATGTATGTTTACGGATGATAATACCGCAGCACATGTTCCGGATATTTCTGATCTCCATAGTCCCAGGGACCGGCAGTGGCATACAGAGGATTATCTTCTGAACGTGGCGTATTTCCGCTTGCCATCTGTGCAAAAGCTTCCGAAGACGCTTCCGACCAGGTGGAGATCCCGTTTTTTTCCAGATAAGCAAAATAAGGGTCTGCACCAAAATTATAGCCCTGGAGGGCAAGACGGATTTTAGCCATATCTGTGGGACTGGCAACGCCTGCTTTATCCATTGCATATTTCAGTTCCTGGATTCCACATTCAATGGAATAATCCACATCCTGGATTCCATTGGGAACCTGGGGATACTTTTTATTATAGGATCCTTCTGAGGCCTGCAGAACATCCGGTCCCTGACCAGAGCTTTCCTGCATCATAAGAGCCAGGATCAGGTCTGTATATTCGGTCATTCCGTATTGAGAAGCTGCATTTTCCACAGAGGTGCGGTAAGCTTCACAGGCAGAATTAATGGAAAGCTGTTCCGGATGCTTTTGACGGGTAAGAAAGACTGCAATAAAAATTGCGATAAGAAAAAAAGCACCTGATACAGTAAGGATAAGCTTCTGGCGCCGAACCTGCTTTTGCCGGAGACGCTTCCTGTGTATGGCCAGTTTCTCATGTCTGGAAAGACCAGCTGATTTTTGTGACAGAGTGGGAGAAACTGCTGTCTGCTCAGAAACCTGGACAGATGGTGTATTTGATTGTATTTTCGGGGTGTTTATCTTTTGTGTATTCATAAATACATTGTATAGGGAAAATATTTATTTGAAAAGAGTGGATTCCTAAAAAAGTATAAAACTTTTATAAAGGAGAAGGGCACTTTTTGAGAGGTAATGGAAATCTGAAAAAATAGTGAACTTTCTGCAGAAAATTGAAAAAGCATTTTTCATGTGTTATGATTTTAAGGAAATGTGATGATCAGCATGAAAGAGGTGATTTCAATATGAAAAAGAAAATAGGCGCAATGTTTATAGCTGCGATTTTTTTGATGAATGCGAATTTTGTGCATGCAGAGGTGGATGATTATAAAACTGTAACCGGACAGACAGGGGATAAAACAGTACAATCTTTTTCCATAGACGACGGAAGCGGAAATACAGTGCAGGTAGCAGCCTGCAGTGACCGTTTATATGTAACGGCAAAGACTGCGGCAATACGTTCTGTTCCCGGAGAAAACGGAACGGAGCTGATGCAGGTAAGTTTAGGAGAGGAAGTCACACGAAGTGCAGTCTGTGATAATAACTGGAGTAAAATCTCTTTGGAAAAAAATGGAAATAAAGTGAACGGCTATATACAGAATCAGATGCTCAGTGATGATATACAGATCCAGCCGGTTGAGGATATGGCAGAAGTAAAAACAGACAGCAGTATTCTGGACTATCCGGGGCGCAAGGACGGTGAAGTGATAGGAGAGGTGCTGGAACTGGATGAGGTGAAGCGTACGGGAACAGTGAATGATGTATGGAGCCGTATAGTCTATCAGAATGAAAGTGGAGAAGAACAGACCGGATATATTCCTACCAGTGTGCTGGATCTTCCGGAATCCATACAGACAGCAGATGCCAGTATTGATAAAGACCTGAATGCAGGTACCCTTCATAAAAGCAGCGGAGAGGGGGTTTTTGCAGAGGCGGTGGAAGCAGGCACCACTGTCAATGAAGAAAACGGTGTACTGGTGGGAACTCCTGTAGCCGCTTCTTCAGATGCAAATCTGAAGCCACTGGGAAAATTCAGGATCACACATTACTGTCCATGCAGCATCTGCTGCGGTCCCTGGGCAAACGGAATCACATCTACCGGCGTGACTGCAACTACAAACCATACGATAGCAGTGGATCCGTCCCAGATTCCTTATGGAAGTCAGGTTGTGATCAATGGACAGGTTTATGTGGCGGAAGACTGCGGAGGCGCTATTAAGACAAACTGTATTGATATTTATGTGGCAACTCATGAAGAGGGAGAGGCCAAGGGTGTTTATTATACAGATGTATACCTGATTCAATAAGAAAAGGAACCGTCAGCCTGGGACTGGCTGTATGCTTACAGCAGCTTGGGCTGGCGGTTCTTTTATTGCTGTTTATGCGTTTTTCAGAGCTTTTTCAAGATCTTCAAGAATATCGTCAATATGCTCAATTCCTACAGAAAGACGAATCATTCCCGGAGAAACTCCTGCTTCTTTGAGCTGTTCGTCGTTCATCTGGCGGTGTGTATGGCTTGCGGGATGAAGAACCATGGTTTTTGATGCTGCTACATGGGTACAGATATTTGCCATTTCCAGACTGTCCATAAAGCGTACAGCTGCCTCCCGTCCTCCTTTCAGCTCAAAAGAGATAACTCCACAGGAACCATTAGGAAGATATTTTTCGGCAAGTGCGTGGTATTTATCGCCGGGAAGTCCCGGATAGATGACTTTTGAGACCTTCTCATGGGAGGAAAGAAATTCAGCTGTCTTTTGTGCATTGAAACAGTGACGTTCCATACGCAGAGGAAGGGTTTCCAGGCCGATATTCAGAAGAAAACAGTTATTAGGAGACGGGATAGAACCAAGATCTCTCATCAGCTGGGAAGTTGCTTTTGTTATATAGGCTTTTTTACCAAACTGCTTTGTGTATACAACACCATGATACGATTCATCCGGCTGGGTAAGGCCATGATACTTGTCACCGTAAGCTTCCCAGTCAAAGTTTCCGCTGTCAACGATGGCACCACCTACCTGAAGCCCGTGACCATCCATATATTTTGTGGTGGAGTGTGTGACAATATCAGCTCCCCACTGGAAAGGATGGCAGTTAACAGGAGTGGCGAAGGTATTGTCAACAATAAGCGGCACTCCATGGTCGTGAGCGGCCTTTGCAAACTTTTCGATATCCAGAACAACCAGTGCCGGATTGGCAATGGTTTCTGCAAAAAGTACTTTGGTATTAGGACGGAAAGCTGCTGCGATTTCTTCAGAAGAAGCGTCTGTGTCTACAAAGGTACAGTCAATCCCCAGTTTTTTAAAGGTAACAGCAAGAAGATTAAATGTTCCTCCATAGATGGTGGAAGCGGCAACTACATGATCTCCCGCTTCACAGATGTTAAAAACTGCATAAAAATTGGCAGCCTGTCCGGAAGAGGTAAGAAGCGCGGCAACTCCTCCTTCAAGTTCAGCGATTTTTGCAGCAACTGCGTCGTTTGTAGGATTTTGGAGACGGGTATAGAAATATCCTTCAGCCTTCAGATCAAAAAGCTGTCCCATTTCATCGGTAGTATCATATTTAAACGTAGTACTCTGATAGATAGGCAGGGCACAGGGTTCTCCTTTGGAAGGAGTATAGCCTGCATGCAGGCATTTTGTTTCCAGTCTGTAATCACTCATGGTTCTGTCCTTTCTTTTTGCTGGATTCTGTTCAGAAGCAGTAATGCATTGCTGTGAACAGGTGAAGAATAAATATGGACATATCATAGCACAAAAAAAGTATTCTTACAATTACTCAGTATAAAAAAGAACAGAGAAATAAGTCTTTTCGTTGCAAATCAGATGGAAATAAGCTATCCTAGTTATAGAGAATGTATATGAATGACTGTGTTTAATGATCTGGAAAGGAAACAGAATGAAGAAAAAAAGAGCAGAGGCAGAAAATAAATTAACACGGGTCGTAGCGATCGCTGTGGTTTCTGTAATTATGGTAATTGTAATTATAGCTGCATTTACCATTAATTTTAATAAAATATATGGACTGCTCCTGGAAAAAGATATGGAACAGGTGAGGTTTACCTCCAGTTTTGTTACGAAACTGATCAGCACAGAAATTGAAAATCTTCAGGCGGCTTTGGATTCCAGCCAGAGAGTTTTTATTCAAACAGGGAATAACCAGGAAGAAACAGCTGCAAAATATTTAGACGATATCAGCAGAAAATTTGGATTTAAAAAGGTTGGATTATCTGATCTTGCTGGAAACAGTATCGATAATACCGGAAAGAGGGAGCGGCTATATAATGACAAAATGTTCGACTCAATAAAAAATGGGAAGAAATATATTTCAAATGTACTGAATCTTTCAGATATAATGCTGATTGCAGTTCCTTTTTATAAAGATAATCAAGTAGCAGGCACGATATGGGGATATTATTCAATTTCTTCGATTTCTGACAAAATAGAATTAAATGACAAATCCCATAGATATTTTCAGATTATTGACGATACAGGTTTGTATATCAGTGACTCGGGCAATATAAATTCTTTCGCAGAGGACCGGAATATCTGGAAAGAATTAACACGTTATAAAATATCTGATGGAATCACGGTAGACCAGATAAAAAAGACTGTGGAAAAAGGTCAGGGAGGAGAGTTTCATTTTTCTTATAAAGGCAAGGGCAGATATGTGACATATGAACCTCTGGGAATAAATAACTGGTATGTATTTTCTGTACTGGTAGAGGAGTACCTTGGAGATTATGCGACAAAAATCGAAACCATATTTTTTGGCATGCTGTGGGGAATACTTATTGGCCTGTTTTTACTGGTAGGGCTGATAGGGCGTTATATTTTTACTGACCTGCGGGAAGTAAAAAAACACAATGAAGAATTAAGCCTTAAAAATTCTCTTCTGTTTATGGTAGTAAAGCATACAAATGATATTCCATTTGAGGTTGATTTCCAAAATAATACGCTGACAGTATACAGCAATACGAATTCTGAACAGCCGCTGGTTCGTAAAATTGAATACTATGCACCGGAAAATATGCTTTCTCATGGGTGGATTACTGCAGAGGAATATCCTGATTACAGAGATAGTTTTAAGAAACTGATCAGAGGCGAAAAGATCCAGCCGGTTGTTTTTAAAATGAAAATAAATGGAAAATGGGATTATAACAAGCTCCATATAAAAATTGTCAATCAGAATCGTATGATAGGATTTCTGGAAGATTATAACGAACAGATGCTTCAGGAACAGAAGATAAAAGAAATCAGAATTAAAAGTCAGACGGATTCGTTAACGGGATTGTACAATAGGGAACATTTTACTATAGAGTGCAATAAATATATAAAAGAAGAAGCAAATAATCCCAATGGAAAAATATCGGCATTGTTTCTATTGGATCTGGATCATTTTAAAAGCGCAAATGATACTTTAGGACATATGACCGGAGATCAGATACTAAGAGAATGCGGCAATAAAATGAAAGCTATAATAAGGGAGACGGATCTTGCAGGAAGACTGGGAGGGGATGAATTTGTTTTGTTTATCCGTAATGCAAAAGATATGCAGTCTCTTCGGATCTGCGCAGAAAAAGTGAATCAGGTTCTGAAACAGTCTTATGGAACAGGAACGAATTCTGTAACAATAAGCGCTTCAATCGGAATTGCGGTATGGACTACAGAAAAATCTTTTGAAGATTTATATAAGATGGCGGATCAGGCCCTTTATAAAGCAAAAGACAAAGGAAGAGACAGATATCATATAGTACTGAAGGATAAGGATGGAAGTATTTTCCAGATAGAATAAAATTTAATATACGGCAGCTGCAGAGAATTCTGATCTGCTGATGAAAAAAGAGTACAGAAAACTCAGAAGAGAGAAATCTGTACTCTTTTTTTGAGGATTAATTTTGTTCCGAGAGAGAAAAAGAATAAATCTCTGAATATTTTTTGTAAAAGTAATCCAGCAGAGGCTTTGCAGAAACTTCTTTGCCGCAGAGACGTTCAGTGACTTCATGTGAAGTGTAAAGACTTCCGTATTGATGAATATTAGTATTTAACCAGTTTGTGATTTCCATAATCTTACCCTGGGAGAGAAGCTGGTCTACGCTTCCAAGATCTTTTTCAATAGCTTCCAGGAACATGCCATCATATATAGAACCCAGAAGATAGGATGGAAAATAGCCAAAGGAACCATCGGACCAGTGTGTATCCTGAAGCACGCCCTCTGCATCACAGGAAGGACGGATTCCAAGAAGCTCCTCCATTTTGTCATTCCAGAGTCCGGGAAGTTCTTCGGTGGTTACTTCATCATTGAATATGGCACGTTCAATCTCATAGCGCAGGATGATATGGAGACAGTAGGTTACTTCATCTGCATCTATGCGGATCATGCTGGGCTGTACGAAATTTATGGCCTTGCAGAAAGTATCAAAAGGAATTTTGCGGAAATCAGGCAGAAATTCACCAAGTTTGTCGTAGACAGGTATCCAAAAGTTAGGATTTCTGCCAAGGATATTTTCGTAGAACCTGGATTGGCTTTCGTGGAGTCCCATCATATTTACCTGCATAACAGCTGTGTGTTTATAGGAGGGATCAATATTTTGATCAAAAATAGCATGTCCTCCTTCGTGGATAGCGCTGAAAATTGCTGCCAGAGGATCTTCTTCACGGAAATGGTTCGTGATACGAATATCTCCGTAACCTATTTCAGAAGTAAACGGATGCTCACTTTCTGCAGTGGTTCCTTTTGTAAAGTCAAAGCCCATATAGGAAAGAAGCATATCCTGTAATTTTTTCTGACCGGAAACAGGATAGGTTCCTTTCATGGCAGACAGGTCCGGCTGCCCTGACTGGTGTATTTTTTTCAGAAGCGGGCGAAGCCCTTCTTTTAATTCTTTAAACAGATGGTCGATAGTCTGACTGTCAATGCCCTCTTCAAACATATCCAGAAGAACTTCATATGGCTTCTGGTCCGGTTCCATATAACGAACATACTGCTTGGTCATCAGAATGATCTTGTCCAGATAAGGACAGTAAATAGAAAAATCACTGGCTTTTTTTGCAGTTTCCCAGGCTTTTTGAGAGCGGGCCTTCAGTGTTACATATTCTGTGTAAAAATCCTCAGGGACGCGGCAGAAGCGTTCATAATCCCGGAGTTCACGTCTGACAGTGACTTTTATGGCATCATCCAGCGCTTCGTAATTTTCCGGGGAAGAAAGTTCTCTTAGAAGAGCACCGTATTCTTCAGAGGTAGAAAGCCGGAAAGCTTCGGTAGAAAAATAACCGATGGCCTCTGCCTTGGAATCAACGCCCTTTTCCGGAGTCATAGTAGCCAGATCCCAGTAAAGAAGATTTTCTATAGTCTGGTACTGTTGGATTTTTTTCATGTGATCTTTTAATTTCATGATGAGTTCGTTCATTTTTTCATCTCCTTGCATATATGATTTTTATGAAGAGTATTTCCTGTTTATGGTATCACAAAACAGGAAAAGAAAAAAGATATATATTTCTGGCATATGTCAAAAAAAGTTATTGACATATGTCGTATTTGATTTATAATAAGATTAAATGACATATGTCAGAAAAAGGAGGTGTGGAGATGCCAAGACCGACGAAATGCAGGAAGGTATGCAGACTTCCGGGGACTCTTTCCTTTGTTCCGGGGGAATCCGGTGAAGATGCCGGAGGTGTGATCCTGACAGTAGATGAATATGAAACCATTCGACTGATAGACAGAGAGGGATTTTCTCAGGAAGAATGCGGCGAATATATGCAGGTGGCACGCACCACGGTTCAGCAGATCTACACATGTGCCAGAAAAAAGATTGCCACAGCCATTGTAGACGGACTTCCTATACGGATCCAGGGTGGTAATTATCAGATCTGTGAGGGAGGAAGAAATTATTACGGCTGCGGAGGATGTAAAAAAAGGCGGTTTAAAAATATGGAACAAGGAGGAAAGACCAATGAGAGTGATTTTACCGGCAGATGAGGAAAAAGATGTGATCTGTGCGACTTTTGGAAGAGCACCTTATTTTGCAGTTCATGATACAGAAACCGGAACAACGGAATTAAAGGAGAATCCGGCTTCTCAGGTTCAGGGCGGAGCCGGACTGAAAGCTGCTCAGTTTGTACTGGATTGTCAAGGGGATGTGCTGATCACACCACGCTGCGGTATGAATTCTGCGGAAGTCCTTCAGGCTGCAGATGTTGAAATTTATAAATCGGAAGGAGTAGGAGTCAGTCAGAATATTAAAGCTTTTAAAGAAGGAAAATTATCTGTTCTGACTCATTTCCACGGAGGATATCAGGGAATACGATGAAAATTGCAGTTTTAAGCGGAAAAGGCGGGGCCGGAAAAACACTGACAGCTGTGAATCTTGCTGCAGCTGCCGAACAGGCAGTTTATATTGACTGTGATGTAGAGGAGCCAAACGGCCGTCTGTTTTTTAAACCGCAGAATATAAAAGCGGCAGATGTGACAACAGCTCTTCCGGAGTTTGATCCGGAGAAATGTACAGGCTGTCGTACCTGTGTGGATTTTTGCCGGTTTCATGCTCTGGTCTATATCAAAAACAGACCAAAGGTATTTCCTGAGGTATGCCATTCCTGTGGGGGCTGTGCTCTTGTCTGTCCAGATAAGGCTGTGACAGAAAAGAAAAAAGTCATTGGCAGGGTGGAAACAGGGTACCATGGAGAGACACGGACGGTAACAGGAATCTTAAATCTTGGGGAGGCTTCCGGCGTACCTGTGATCCGGGAAGCTCTGAAAGAGGGCGATGGGCAGAACGTACCAGTGCTGATCGACTGTCCGCCGGGAAGTGCCTGTCCTGTAGTAGAAAGTATCTCAGAAGCGGATTTCTGTATCCTGGTGGCAGAACCGACAGCGTTTGGCTTCCATAATTTCTGTATGGTTCATGAACTGGCAGAGCTTCTTGGAAAGCCCTGCGGTGTTGTGATCAATAAGTGGGAAGGAGTCTATGAGCCTCTGGAAGAATACTGCAAAGAGAAAAAGCTTCCGGTTCTTCTCAGAATTCCATACGAAGAAAGGATTGCAGAAATTGTTTCTTCCGGAAAGATTCTCGTAGAAGAATTTCCTGAATACAGAAAAAAATTTCAGGAGCTTCTGAAAAAAACAGGAGGTGGGCAGGCATGAAACGTCTTCTGGTATTAAGCGGAAAGGGTGGCACGGGAAAAACGACGGTGTCCTCGTCTTTTATTGAATTTTCTCAGGCACGGGCTATTGCAGACTGTGATGTGGATGCTCCAAACCTTCATCTTGTTACAAAAATGGAGACAGAACCGGAAGTATCTGATTTTATGGGTGCAGAAAAAGCAGTAATCGATCCGGAAAAATGTATTGGCTGCGGACAGTGCGTAGAGTACTGCAGGTTTGGTGCAGTCAAAAGCTGCGGGGAGGTTTATCAGATACAGGATTATGCCTGTGAAGGCTGCGGTATCTGTGAATATGTCTGTCCTCAGTCTGCAGTTACCATGAAAGATGATGTGGCAGGCAGACAGGAGCTTTACAAAGGGGAAAAAGTTTTTTCCACTGCCGCATTAAAAATGGGACGAGGAAATTCAGGAAAGCTGGTAACAGCCGTAAAGCTTGCCATGCTGAAAGCGGCACCTGAGACAGAACTGGCTGTGGTAGATGGTTCACCGGGAATCGGCTGTCCGGTAATCGCCTCCATGAGTGGGATGGACCTTGTTCTGATCGTCGCAGAACCATCGGTTTCCGGAAAAAACGATCTGGAAAGACTGATAAAAACAGCAGAATCCTTTCAGATGAAAATGGGTGTATGTGTAAATAAATGGAATACCAGCCCGGAAAAAACAGAAGAAATTGAAAAATGGTGTAATGCGCAGGGAATTCCTTTTATGGGAAAAATTCCTTACGATAAAGAAGTTTCAAGGGCGGTTAATGCAGGGAAAAGTGCTGCAGAAGTCGATTGTCCGGCGCGGACTGCATTGCTGCAAATTTATCAAAATGTCAGAAATGAATTAAAAATATAATAAAAACAAAAAGGAGATAATAGTTATGAAAATTGTAGTTGCTGCTATGGGAAAAGAAGTTGCAGGTCATTTTGGTCATTGTGAGAATTTTATTTTCTTTGATACAGAAGAAAATAAGATTGTTGCAGAAAACAGCGTTCCAAATCCGGGACATCGTCCGGGATTCCTTCCGAACTTCCTGGCTGATCATGGTGCGGAAGTTATTATTTCCGGAGGAATGGGAGGCGGAGCTGTAGATATCTTTAATGAGCGCGGCGTAGAAGTGATCGTAGGTGCTCAGGGAGATGCGGCTGCAGCAGTAGAAGCATACTTGAAAGGAGAACTGATCTCTACAGGTTCTATCTGTCATGAACATGAACATGCACATGAGTGCGGAGAACACTAAACATATCCTCAGACAAAGCTTCTGAAATACAGAAAGCCTGACGGTATTCACTCACTGTTGTGAAACCGCCAGGCTTTCTCTGCGTCAGCGCGCCATAAGATATATTTTTTCCATATCTTTCATATTCAGCTGTTTAAACACACCAATGGTCCGGGTATCCTCAAAGCTGCATTTAAAGGCAAGCTCATGAATCTGTTTTTCATCCAGATCAAGCCCCAGCTCATGAAGACTGGTGGGCATTTTGATGGAGCGGAAAAAGTCTTCCATTGCTTCAATGCCGGCAAGGGCTGTACTTTCAAAATCTGCAAAGCATGGAATGTCAAACACATTGGTTGCAAACTGTGCAAAGCGTTCCGGATTTTCCTGATAGACATATCGTGCCCAGCTTCCCCAGATGGCAGCAAGTCCTGCTCCGTGAGCTACGTCATAAAGCCCTCCCAGCTCATGTTCAAGCTGATGGCAGGCCCAGTCGCCTCCTCCGGTGCCGCAGCCGGTCAGACCGTTATGGGAAAGACTTCCGGCCCACATGACTTCGGCACGGGCATTGTAATTTCCCGGTTCCTTCATGAGAATCCTTGCATTATAGATCACCGTCTGCATAAGAGATTCACTGATGCTGTCTGTAATCTCCATAGTTTCCAGATTGACAAAATAACGCTCCATGGTATGGAGAAGGATATCCACACAGCCGCTTTCTGTCTGATACTGAGGAAGCGTGTAGGTGAGTCTTGGATTCAGAAGGGCAAATCTGGGGCGGCAGAGGTCGCTTCTTGTGGAGCCTCTCTTCAGCCAGCCGTCTTCATTTGTAATCACACAGGAGCCGCTCATCTCGCTTCCGGAAGCTGCGATGGTAGGGATTGCAGCAATAGGGAGACAGTCTTTTGGAATTTCTGTTTTCAGGAAAAAATTCCATACATCAGTCCAGGGATTGGCAGCTCCATAGCCGATAGCCTTGGAGGAGTCGATGACACTTCCGCCTCCTACGGCAAGGATGAAATCCACCTGCTCTTCCTGACAGAGCCGGATTCCCTCCCGGACTTTACTGAGACGGGGATTGGAAACAACTCCTCCCAGTGTGACGAAATCTACTCCTGCTTCTTTCAGGCTTGTACATATCTCGTCCAGAAGTCCCGAGGAAACGGCGCTGCCGCTTCCGTAATGGACGAGTACCTTTTGGCAGCCATATTCTTTTAGAAGAGTACCGGCCTGAAGATGTGTATCTTTTCCGAAGATCACCCTGGTGGGGGTGTAATATTCAAAGCCTCTCATAGCATTTTTCTCCTTGATTTTTAATACTCCTTTTTATTATAGGAAATATATCACAAATAGTCAAAAAAAACTTAACAAAATTGCAAAATCACCATAAAAATTTTTCTGGTGCGGACAAATGTCTTTTGTGCGTTGACATACAAGGGAGATTCAGGTATAATTTCATTTAGTGATTTTCCTGAGGGAAAGGAAAATCAAAAGATGCATACAAGGAGGATGGATCATGTATTCATTAGGAGAAATTGAAAAAGTTGATAAAGAGATTGCAGAGCTGATCGAGGCAGAGGTAGAACGCCAGAATTCACACATTGAGCTGATCGCATCAGAAAACTGGGTAAGTAAGGCGGTTATGTCTGCGATGGGAAGCCCATTGACAAATAAATATGCAGAGGGTTATCCGGGAAAAAGATTTTACGGCGGCTGCGGCTGTGTAGATGAGGTGGAAACGCTTGCTATTGAAAGAGCAAAGGAACTTTTTGGCTGTGAATATGCAAATGTGCAGCCGCATTCCGGTGCGCAGGCGAATATGGCTGTTTTCTTTGCCATGCTGAAACCGGGAGATACTGTTTTGGGAATGAATCTGGCACACGGCGGGCATCTGACACATGGAAGCCCGGCGAATATGTCCGGTATGTATTTCAACGCAGTTTCTTATGGTGTGAATGACGATGGCGTACTTGATTATGAGGAAATCAGACGTATTGCCCTGGAATGTAAGCCGAAACTGATCGTTGCAGGAGCCAGCGCCTATGCAAGAATCATTGATTTTAAAAAATTCCGTGAGATTGCCGATGAAGCAGGGGCTTATCTTATGGTAGATATGGCACATATTGCAGGTCTTGTTGCAGGCGGACAGCATCCAAGTCCCATTCCTTATGCAGATGTAGTGACAACCACAACACATAAAACTTTACGGGGACCAAGAGGTGGTCTGATTTTAAGCAGTGCGGAAAATGCAAAGAAATTTAATTTTAATAAAGCAGTATTTCCGGGAATACAGGGCGGCCCTCTGATGCATGTGATCGCATCAAAGGCAGTATGTCTGAAAGAGGCTCTTCAGCCGGAATTTAAAGAATATGCCCGTCTTGTTGTAGAAAATGCACAGGCACTGTGTAATGGCCTTCAGAAGAGAGGCGTGGATATTGTATCAGGAGGAACGGATAATCATCTGATGCTGGTAGACCTTAAAAATCTGGGAGTTACCGGCAAAGAGATGGAAAATCTTCTGGACGAGGTAAACATCACCTGTAACAAAAATACAATCCCCAATGATCCGCAGTCTCCATTTGTAACAAGCGGCGTTCGTCTGGGTACCCCTGCTGTTACCTCCAGAGGAATGAAACCGGAGGATATGGATGTGATCGCAGAGGCGATTTCACTAATGCTGAAAAGCCGTGATAATAAAGAACAGGCAAAAGCACTTGTAAAATCTCTGACAGATAAATATCCACTGGCAGGTTGAACAAATAAATCTTGTTCGTCAGTTGAAATTATGTTATAATAGTAGAGCAGTTTGGTAAAGAAAGCACTCTGCGCAGGCAGAGTGCTTTCTTTATAACATTAAAACAAAGAGGAGGAAAGAAGATGAGTGACAAAAAGAAAAACGGAGGAGCCCTGCTGGGCGCTGCTTTTCTGATGGCAACCTCTGCGATCGGTCCCGGATTCCTGACTCAGACATCCAAATTTACCAGTGACTTTCAGGCAAGTTTTGGATTTGTTATTCTGGTATCCATTATCCTGGCAGCAGTGGCTCAGATGAATATCTGGAGAGTGCTCTGTGTGACCGGACTGAGAGGACAGGAGGTTGCGAATAAAGTACTTCCGGGTCTGGGATATCTGGTTGCTTTTATGGTTGTTTTGGGCGGTCTTGTATTTAATATCGGAAATGTAGGCGGAGGAGCACTTGGTTTTAATACTCTCCTTGGCATTCCTACAAAAGTCGGTTATGTGCTTGCAGGTGCGGCAGCTATCCTGGTATTTCTTTCAAAAAATGCAAAAGGTGCTATGGATACGCTTACCAAAATACTTGGAGCAGTTATGATCGTAGTAATCTTTATTGTAATCATTGTTGTAAAGCCTCCGGTAGGTTCAGCAATCAAAAATACCTTTGTTCCTGATGCCGGCGTACAGGCTCTGATACCGGCGATCATTACGCTGCTGGGCGGAACTGTTGGCGGATATATTACCTTTGCCGGCGCTCACCGTCTGATCGATGCGGGAATCACAGGAGAAAAGAATCTGAAGGAAATTAATAAAAGTTCTGTTATGGGTATCGGAATCGCTACTATCGTGCGTATTTTCCTGTTCCTGGCAGTGCTTGGTGTTGTTGTAAAAGGCGCTTCGCTTGATCCGGCTAATCCGGCAGCAGATGCGTTTAAGCAGGGAGCAGGACAGCTGGGATATCGTTTTGCAGGTCTTGTGCTTCTTTGTGCGGCAATCACATCTATTATTGGAGCAGCGTATACCTCTGTTTCATTTTTAAAGACCTTTCATCCGGCCATTGAAAAAAATGAAAACTGGGTGATCATTGGGTTTATTGCAGTATCCACACTTGTCATGCTGCTTCTTGGAAATCCGGCAACACTTCTTGTTGTGGCAGGTGCTCTGAACGGACTGATCCTTCCGATTACTTTGGGAATCTGTCTGATCGCATCAAAGAAGAAGTCTATTATGGGTGAGAATTATCATCATCCGACCTGGCTTCTGGTACTTGGAATTATTGTAGTCATCATTTCCGCTTATCTTGGAATTACAACCTTTGTATCAAATCTGGGAAGTCTGTTCTAAGAAGCGTAAGGAGGGAGAAAGGTGTGATCAGAGAAGGATTGCACCTTTTTCTGTTAACCAGAAATTTTAGGAGAAAAATATGCAGAATATCAGAATTTTAACAGCGGGAGATTCCTCCCTTTTGATTGAGTTCGGAAAGGAAATTAGTCCGGAAATCAATCGTAAAATCGCCGCAACCATCCAGCTTATGAAGGAACAGCATAT
>SAMEA3387494__coassemble_2479_pt1 | contig 16676 bp, 17 predicted proteins | sample SAMEA3387494__metabat2_high_PE_015 | metagenome-assembled genome bin SAMEA3387494 (sample SAMEA3387494) | Felis catus | biome: Faeces | place: United Kingdom | collected 2012
AACAGACCCTTATAGGGTCAAAGCAAACCACCGGCTAAGCCGGTGGTCGTGATTGCCAGAAAAGCAGTACATATTGTACTGACTTTTCTGACAGGAGAGTTCGAAGTAAACGAGTCTGATTTGCTTGAAAATATTCTGAGAGTAATAAATCTTAATGATCTTTTAGCTGATATGCAACCAGGGCTATATTCCAAAAACCCTGTTTGTTCAAGTCTCTTTCACAGTCTCTTATTTTTTTTACACAGGTATCCGGAAGATCTGCAACTGATGCTTCAGGAAAAGAAACGGGGTTGTCTGTTTTTTCTGATGTGTTCATGAGACCTCCTGTTTTTTGTGGTCAACCAGACCATAAAAAGAAAGAAGATACAGACCGCATAAACCTACCAGTCCATAGATGATTCGTGATATCCAGCTCATGCTTCCAAAGAGAAGGGAAACGAGGTTCAGATCAAAGAAGCCGATCAGTCCCCAGTTGACTGCACCAATAACTGCAATCGTAAGTGAAAAATAATTTAAGAATTTATTGTTCATATGTCACCATCCTTTCATGAAGTTAGTATTTCGAAAAGCAAAAAAAATATTCGCAGCAATTTCTGCTGCGAATACAAAAATATATTTTTATTTTATTTTGATGATCTGAGAAGTAATGGTTCCGCCGCCAAAACTAAAGGCTTCTCCGGCTTCGAGAGTTACATCTGTTTCATCTATAAGGGCAAATGCCTGACATACTGTAACTGCCTGTCCGGGCTGGACCTCTGCCATAAACTGATCAATGGCGCTGTCGTCAGATTCCGGGATGGCAGCAGTAAGCGTCTGTCCGTTCTGATATGCCTGGAGATTTACATCTACCATGGCGCTGGATGCAGAAGAACCGTTGTTGCTGTAATCGTAATAAACGAGAAGACAGGGGGCGCCGGAAACATCTTTTGCCACACGGTGCTGTTTGTAATGGATAGAGAATTTGTCATTGCTCATATCTATAGTGCCGGCAGAGTCTGCAGTCTGTTCAGTTTGTTCCTGCTGGGAATCGGAAGTTTCCATTTCTACAAGTGATTGATTGATCTCGTCCTGTACATTGGTAAAATTTGCTGACATGAATTTTACAGTTTCTGTATCCAATGCAACGATCTTCCAACCGTCTCCTGTTTTAATAAGAGGATAGGTAATCTCGGTTTCTGCAAATTTATCTTCTATAGTACCTGCCTTTTCTTCCAGAAGTGCCGCAAGCTTCTGCTGAGTCTGTTCTTCGGTAAGTTCTTCTCCGGAAAAGGCCGTAGAGACAATTTGTTTCAGGAATTCAGTAATGGTTTCTTTGTAAATATCAGAACCGTCGATATAGCGGATCTTTGCTGTGATGTTTGCAGTTCCGTTGGTGAGACTGAAAGAAGTTTTTTTGATCTCAAAGGTCATTTTTTGATTTACATTCTGAAAAAATGCAGTATATGCATTGTTGGTAATATCTGCATTGTCCAGAGCTGACATATCATTGCTTTGGAGCTGAGATTTCATTCCGTCAAAGTTCAGTTTCTGAATATCCCCAAGAAATGTTTTAACCGTGTTTATTGGCTTCTGCCGTTCCATAAAATAATATCCGACACCTCCGGCAGCTGCCAGGATGAGTACTGTCAGAAAGATGATCAATCCTGTTTTTTTTCTTTTTTTCTTGATCGGGGTTTTATGTTCCGGATCATCCGGTATGACTGTTTCAGAAGTACGAGATGATTCTTCAGACTTCTTCAGATTTTCTGTATCCATAGTGCCTCCTTATTTACTTTATGATTCTTATATGATACCCTTTTATTATAGCAGAGCCAGTCCTTATTTGACAAGCATATAAGAAGAGGCAGCAGCTCTGACGAGCAAAATATATTTTGGTTATATAAAGAGCGATTTGTTGGTTTTTTATCTATTGTATCTGACGGATTCTTCTTAAAAAGCCAAACTTCCCCTCTTTTCCTCTTATGCACCCTTTTTTCTTCTTATCTCTCCTCATCACTTCCTTTCTTTAACTGTACGCAAATCTTACTTGTATTTTTTTCTCCAATTCTGATTCATTTTCTTTTATCCTACTGTTTTTCCACGCATTGAGCAGGAGACGGTGCTTTTGCATCCTGCTCTGTTTTACTTTCTTCCACAGCGTCTCCCATGCTTCTATGATCTGGGCTATCATGTGACCAATCTGTATCAAATAATAGTGGTTCTTCATCCCCTGGTAATCATGGCTGAACCGGTGTTCCAGATAATACCCCTGTTTCTTCTGGGTATTGAACCCTTCGTTTTCTATTTTCCATCTCCATCTTCCGCGTTCCACTGTTTCTTTTACATTTCTCTCCGTAATATTCAGATCCGTTACATACAAAAATTTCTTTTTCTCTTCCTTACTCTCGTATTCTATTACGTTGATACTCTCTCCACGGTAATCAATCCCTGTAACATAGTCATAAACTCCTTCTGGCTTTTCCTGACGGTTCTTTTCCTGCTTTTTTAATACCTGATACTCCTGGTTAATACTGGGAATGCTCCCTTCTTTATATCGTAAGATATATTTCCATTTCTTCCTGCGGCATTCTTAAAAAATCCTTCACTCGCATACAAGCTGTCCCCGCAGATACAGATTTGCAGCATCGGGAATTCCTGTTTCAAACGCTCCATCAGCCGTTTCGCACCTTCCTGCTCACAATCCTGCTTATCTACTTCCCGCTTTTCATTCTCAATAAACTCTGTCAGGATGCTCACCTGAATCTTTTCGTGAAGAACAGCCTTTGCTTCCAATACATAATAGTAGTACTCCGTATATTCTTCCTCTGTTCCTTTCTTCTTTCGACAGAACAGGCTGTGTTCCCCCAGATCTTTTCTGCTCCGGATCAGCCTGTGTACCAGCCGCCATACAATTTTCTGTAGTTTGTCAGATGAAAACCGTTTCAGATAATGATTGATTGTTTCCCAATAAGGCAGCTCCCTTAGTTCTTCTCCGCACAACATCCCGATATTCTCAATTACAGTTTCATCATTAAATTCTCCGCTTGTACTTCTCATGCTGTTGATATAAAATATAGATGACAGGATCCGTGTCATCAGTAAAACGTGGTTGCTATAAATAATATAGCTTTGGTGTCTTGGATCCTCTGCCCGCTTTAACAAGGATAAAAGTTCCGGGAAAAAGTGGCGGATAACCTTTACCAATTCACAGGCAAGGTTAAACCGTGCCAGGTGTTCCCTTGATTCTTTTCTCGTGATTTTTTCTTTTGTTTTTGCTGGAAAAACCTCCCTTCTTTCGGGCTTGCGAAGAAAAAAGTTTTTGGGCTAACTTTATTATCTCGCAATTCTTCTGAAAAAGGGAGGTTTTTATTAATAATTATTTTTGGTCGTCAGAGCTGGAAGAGGCAGTACCTAAGGAATCGCAAATTTTTGTTGTGAACTGTGGAGATTACAGACCAGGATGAAGACGGGAATAGAATAGTCCACATACCGGCAGATGGAAGGCTTGTCATATGTACTGGCAGGATTGGATATCAGTTGTGATAGATGACCGGGGCAATGAGCAGGAGGATATGGTTATGGTAAAAAGATACAGACGTTTTTTCAGATCAGAGGCAGATGGACTGAGGATATCAGTACTCAGTATTTGCCCAGAGGAGCAGCCTTATAAAGGAATCGTGCAGATCGTCCACGGAATGAGCGAGCATAAGGAAAGATATGAGCCGTTTATGGAATATATGGCATCGTTAGGATATATGACTGTAATACATGATCACAGAGGTCATGGACAGAGTGTGAGATCCGGAGATGACCTGGGATATATGTATGGCGGAGGCGCAGATGCCATGCTTGCGGATATTGGTACAGTCAATAAAAATATCAGAGAAATGTTTCCGGATCTCCCTCTGATCCTTTTTGGACACAGTATGGGATCCTTGGCAGTCAGAGCATTTGCAGCGGAGCATGACGATTCTATGGATATGCTGATCGTGTGTGGATCTCCCAGTGATCAGAAAGCAAAAACGCTGGGAAAGGTGATCGCAAATGTGGAAGGCAGAATTTTTGGTATGAGACATAAAAGCCGGATACTGGAATTTTTGTCCTTTGGAACGTTTGCATTGAAATTTTCAGAAGAAAAAAATAAAAATGCCTGGATCTGCTCAGACCCGGATGTATATGAGGCATATTCCGATTCGGAACTTTGTGGATTTACTTTTACAGATGATGCATATCTGGCACTTTTTGATCTGATGAAAAGAGCCTATGATGTCAAGCACTGGAAATGTACAAGACCAGAAATGCCGGTGCTGTTTATCAGCGGTGCGCAAGACCCCTGTCTGGGCAGTGTGCGTCAGTTTGCTTCTGCCGTAAAGAATATGAGAAGTGCAGGATATCGTGATGTGAAGGGAAAGCTTTATCAGGGGATGCGTCATGAGATACTGAATGAAAAAGAGAAAGAAAAGGTATATCATGACGTTGCTGTCTATATGGAAAAGAAGGGATTCTGACGCATAGAAGTACGATTTTCGTTCATACTATCGGTAAATACAAGTATGGAGGGCTTATCGTGAAAAAAATATATAAGGTTCTTCTTCTGATCGGAATTCTGACAATCTGCGCCGCAGGCTGCGGCCAGAAGAAAGTGAAGGATGACAGAGGAGAGCTGGTAAGGGCCGGGGAAATTCCCCGGTCTGTTTTTGTGCAGAAGGAAAGCAGTAAGTCCCTCAAGGCCTGAGGGATTCTCCTTGACCGCCACGTATGGGCTTGGTATAATTAGACTATTGTATGAAGATTTATGAAAATATAAACAACGAAGGAGAAAAGAAATGAGAGCAAGCGGTGTTTTAATGGGGATTTCCAGCCTTCCTTCTTCTTATGGAATCGGATGCTTTTCCAGAGAGGCTTATGAATTTGTGGATAAGCTGGCGGAAGCAGGGCAGCAGTACTGGCAGATTCTTCCTCTGGGACCTACCGGATATGGAGACTCTCCTTATCAGTCCTGCTCTACTTTTGCAGGAAACCCGTATTTTATCAGCCTGGAAGATCTGATTCAGGAAGGGCTTCTTACAAAAGAGGAATGTGATGCCTGCGATTGGGGAAAGGATTCTTCTTATGTAGATTATGAAAAAATGTATCATAACAGATTCCCGCTTCTGAGAAAGGCATATGAGAGAGCAGATCTGGAGAATGACAGTGAGTATCAGGGATTTGTGAGAGAATATCAGATCTGGCTGAAGGATTATGCTCTTTATATGGCAATCAAAAACAGCCGAAAAGGGGAAAGCTGGCTGGACTGGCCGGAAGAGCTTCGGGACAGAAATTCAGGCTATGTAAGAAAGGCTGAAAATGAACTGTCTGAGGAAGTGGAGTTTTATTGTTTTCAGCAGTATCTTTTTGAAAAACAGTGGAAAAAGCTGAAAAAATATGCAAATAAAAAAGGGATCCGTATTATCGGAGATGTTCCGATCTATGTGGCGCTGGACAGTGCAGATGTATGGGCGAATCCGGAAATGTACCAGATAGGAGAGGACTATGTTCCGGAAGCAGTGGCAGGCTGTCCGCCGGATGCTTTTTCCGCCACAGGACAGCTGTGGGGAAATCCTCTTTATGACTGGAAAAAGCATAAAGCAACCGGATATGCATGGTGGATCCAGAGAATGACATACTGCATGGAGCGCTATGATGTGGCAAGGATCGATCATTTCAGAGGCTTTGATGAGTATTATTCCATTCCTTACGGAGATGAAACCGCAAAGAATGGCCACTGGGAAGACGGTCCGGGACTGGAACTGTTTGATGTGCTGAAGAAAAATGTGCCAGGACTTCATGTGATCGCGGAGGATCTGGGGTTCCTTACTGACAGTGTGATAAAACTGGTGAAGGATACCGGTTTTCCGGGGATGAAGGTTCTGCAGTTTGCCTTTGACGGAAGCGAGGACAGCAGCTATCTTCCGCATAAATATGAGAAAAACTGTGTGGTATACACAGGCACACATGACAATGAGACAACGAAGGGATGGCTGGAAGGCCTTCAGGGACATGATAAAGACTTTGTCCGTGCGTATATCAACTGCTATGACAAGCCGATCAATGACTGCGTATGGGGGCTGATCCGTACAGCGCTGTCCAGTGTGGCAGATCTGGCTGTGATTCCTGTTCAGGATTATCTCTGTCTGGGAAATGAAGCACGAATGAATGCACCGTCCACACTGGGACTGAACTGGAGATGGAGAATCGGCAGAGAAATGCTTTCAGATATAACGGTTTATACGATGAGGGAGCTGAATCGTATTTACGGACGTCTGCCAAAACCGGAAACGAAAGATCTGGAAAATGACGTACAGACAGAAGCGGCTCTCTAAAATCAGTAAGAAAGGAACTTGTGTTTAATGGAAGATAATAAAAAAGAAGAACTGGAGCAGGCAGAGACAACAGAAGTAAAGCTGCCGGAGGAAGAGCAGAAAGAAGAAAGTGAAACAGAAGACAGCAGGGACCAGGGACTTCCCGGAACAAGTGTCGGTCTTATGCTTCTGGCGGGATTTTACCTTGTGTATACAGGCTATAAGCTCTGTTCCAATGTTCTGGCAGGCGAAGAAGGAGCAAGCTGGGGATTTATGGTGGCTGGAATCGCCTTTCTGGTGATCGGAGCAGGAATGCTTTTTGTCAGCGGAAAAAATCTCCTCAGAAAAAATAAGGCGAAAAAGGCAGAAGAAGTGGAAGAGGAATCAGAGGCGCAGCCGGAAGCAGAGAAAGCTTCAAGACAGATGAGTATTGCAGAACGTGCCAGACTTGCAGAAAGCGTAGCAGAAAAAGAAGCGCAGGAAGCTTCCGAAAAAGAAAATACAGATACAGAGGATTCTGATCAGGAATAAAATTTCAGGGGGACAGCCAGCAGCTGTCTCCTTTTTTACTTAATTAAAATTTTCTATTGACAATGGTATTTTCTGGGACTATAATCATACCAACTTAGTTGGTATGTTAATAAAAGGAAAGGAGTAAAGACAATGAAAAATATTTTTGCGATCAACAATATTATGGAGATGGAAATGGACATGTGCAGCTGTTGTATGTGTATGACTTTTTGCGTGCCTTTTCCGATATGTTCTCCATCTCAGGAGTAACCTTTGTATCGCATAAATGACAGTGGGATAACAATCGCTTACAGCCGGGAGACTTCAATGTCGGAGTCTTTCGGTTTTTATTTTTTCAGGAGGAGATTATTATGAACGATTACAGATTTGAAACATTACAGCTTCATGTAGGACAGGAAAATCCTGATCCGGCCACGGATGCCCGTGCAGTACCGATTTATGCCACCACTTCTTATGTTTTTAAAAATTCTGCTCATGCGGCGGCGCGGTTTGGTCTTTCCGATGCAGGAAATATTTACGGACGTCTGACAAATTCTACGCAGGATGTTCTGGAACAGCGGATCGCGGCTCTGGAAGGCGGTATAGCTGCCCTTGCCCTTGCTTCCGGCGCAGCGGCAATTTCCTATACTCTTGAGGCTCTGGGGCAGAACAGAGGCCATTTTGTCGCACAGAAAACCATTTATGGTGGAAGCTATAACCTGCTTGCCCATACGCTTCCGAACTTCGGAATTACTGCAACCTTTGTAAATATCCATGATCTTGCAGAAGTAGAGGCGGCAATCAGGGAGAATACAAGAGCCATTTATATTGAAACCCTCGGAAATCCCAACAGTGATATCCCGGATATAGACGCTCTGGCTGCCCTTGCTCATAAACACGGTCTGCCGCTGGTTGTAGACAATACCTTTGGCACACCTTATCTGATCCGTCCCATAGAGCATGGTGCAGACATTGTAGTACATTCTGCCACCAAATTTCTTGGAGGTCATGGTACGACCCTGGGAGGCGTTATTGTAGATTCCGGTAAATTTGACTGGGAAGCAAGTGGAAAATACCCTGCAGTTGCAGCACCGAATCCAAGCTACCACGGAGTCGCGTTTGTGAAAGCAGCAGGTCCGGCTGCTTTTGTGACTTATATCCGTGCCATCCTGCTCCGTGATACAGGGGCGACGATCTCTCCTTTTGCGGCTTTTCTGCTTTTGCAGGGAATTGAAACTCTGTCCCTGCGTCTGGAACGTCATGCGGAAAACACAAGAAAAGTAGTGGAATTTCTTGCTGGGCATCCGCAGGTGGAAAAAGTCAATCATCCGTCTCTTCCGGATCATCCGGATCATGCGCTGTATCAGAAGTACTTTCCAAAGGGCGGAGCCTCAATTTTTACCTTTGAGATTAAAGGAGGACAGGCAGAAGCCCATAAGTTTATTGACAGCCTGAAGATCTTTTCTCTGCTTGCCAATGTAGCTGATGTGAAAAGTCTTGTGATACATCCTGCGACGACCACACACAGCCAACTGGAAGAGAAGGAACTGGGGAATCAGGGAATCCGGCAGAATACGATCCGCCTGTCCATTGGTACGGAACACATTGATGATATCCTTGCGGATCTGCAAAATGGCTTTGATGCGGTAAGATCATGATCTCTATAAATATAAGGGAAGGAGGAGCCGGATCAGAATGGGACTTGACTTTGGATTTATGATGGAATATCTGCCCTGGTATGTGGATGCAGCAAGGCTTACTGTAAAAATTGCATTTTGGGGGATACTGATCGCGCTGGCGACAGGAGTGGTGTGTTCCATGGTATTGTACTATAAAATCCCTGTCCTCTGTCAGGCAGTGTCTGTATACATAGAAATCAGTCGAAATACCCCTTTGCTGGTGCAGCTTTTCTTTCTTTACTTTGGACTGCCAAAGCTTGGGATTATCTGGAGCGCAGAGATCTGTGCCATTGCAGGCCTTGGCTTTCTTGGCGGCAGCTATATGGCAGAGTCTCTGAGGAGTGGACTTGGATCAGTAGAGAAAACCCAGATCGAAGCTGCTGCAGGTCTCGGTATGAATCCCTGTCTGATAATGAGAGAGGTTATTTTTCCACAGGCGCTTGCTGTATCGATTCCAGGTGTGTGCGCCAATGTGATCTTTCTTATAAAAGAAACCTCTGTGGTCAGTGGAATCGCACTGGAAGATCTGATGTATGTCACAAAGGATCTGATTGGTCTTTATTATGAAACGAATGAGGCGCTTGTTATGCTGGTGCTATTTTATCTGATTCTTTTACTTCCTGTTTCCATAGCAGCAGGACTTATGGAAAGGAGATTGAAATATGCAGGATTCGGGGATTAGTGTACTTTTTCTGGGCGACAATTTCCTGCGGCTGCTGGAAGGGTTGTGGGACTAAAGAAAAAAATTGGTGATGAGGTCATTCTTGACGGGATTGATGTCAGTATAGAAAAGGGAGAAGTCGTTGTAGTGCTTGGTCCTTCCGGCTGTGGGAAAAGCACATTTCTGCGGTGCATGAACGGACTGGAAATGCCTACAGGAGGGAAAATTTTACTGGACGGTGAAGAAGTGATGTCCAATGGCAAAAAGATTGCCCGGATCAGACAGAGAATTGGCATGGTCTTTCAGAGCTATGAGCTTTTTCCTCATAAAAATATTATGGACAACATCATACTGGCTCCTGTCAAAGTGCAGAAACGCCCGAAAAAGGAAGTAGAACTTCAGGCAGAGCAGATGCATATAACGCGCTTCTGGACGGACGCGGGGATGCATTTTCTACGGATAATACGGAAGTTCTGGCATGGGCGATCCAGAATCCCGGATTTACCGTCGGCATTGAGGCTCTCGGCAATGCGGATGAGATCTCACCTGCTGTTCAGAAAGGAAATACCTCGCTTCTTGACTGGCTCAATGATGAGATCCGGGCACTTGGTGAAGAACGCTTTTTCCATGCAGACTATGAAGCAACACTGGCTCCTGTTTACGGGGAAGCAGCAGATCCGGACAATCTGGTTGTGGAAGGCGGTAAAATAGAGTGAAGCAGCCCGGATCTATCTGCGATGTTTTTTCCTGCGTTTTTTACGTTTGACAGGTCTCGAATCCGGAGAATGCATACTTGACCAGCAAAAAAGCTGAACCATAAGGATACCGATCAGAGCTCCGGCACTGTCAAAGCCCACATCTTTGAGCCCGGGACTTCTTCCGGATACAAAAGACTGGTGATACTCATCCAGTCCGGCAAACCCTACACAGAGAATACCGGCAAGGAAGAAAAGCCAGAATCCTCTTACTTTGTATACATAAAGTGGAAATGAAATAGCAATGGCCAGAAGAAAATACTCTGTCATATGAGCGGCTTTTCGGACATAGTAATGGATCTGTTCTGCTTCGTAAGCAAGCTGGTCATAGCTTTTTTCTGTATGAAAAAGTTCGTTTTTCGTTTCTACGATCTCATAGCTGATTTTGTAGCTGAGTTCCCCGGACACCTCCCCGGTCTGGGCTGAAAATGAAAAAATAACGTACATCATCAGCAGTGCTGGAAGAAACGAAAGTGGTTTTAATAGTGTGATTATGAATTTCATGGGTTCTAATATAGCACGGGAAATAGGATTTGTAAAGCACTGCGCCGTATGATATAATGAACCACAGCACGATGTGGACCAACGAAAAAACAGGAAAAGGAGGCGCAGATATGAGCGTTGCAGATACAGTTTTTATCAATATGTGCAGGGATGTAATTGAAAACGGCACCAGTACAGAAGGAGAAAAGGTACGCCCGGTATGGGAGGACGGCACTCCTGCCTATACGATCAAGAGATTCGGTGTTGTAAACCGCTATGATCTCAGAAAAGAATTTCCGGCTCTGACTCTTCGCAAAACAGCCCTGAAAAGCGCTATGGATGAGATCCTCTGGATCTGGCAGAAAAAATCAAACAATATCCATGACCTGAACAGCCATATCTGGGACAGCTGGGCAGACGAGACAGGATCTATCGGCAAGGCATACGGTTATCAGATGCAGGTGAAGCATCAGTATAAAGAAGGCATGATGGATCAGGTGGACCGTGTTCTCTATGACCTGAAAAACAATCCCTACAGCCGCAGGATCATGACCAATATTTATGTACACCAGGATCTGCATGAGATGCATCTGTATCCATGCGCTTATTCTATGACCTTTAATGTGACTAAGGAACCGGGAAAGGAGAAGCTGACTCTGAATGCGATTCTGAATCAGCGCTCCCAGGATATTCTGGCTGCCAATAACTGGAATGTCTGCCAGTATTCCATTCTTCTGATGATGTTTGCCCAGGTATGTGATATGGAGGCAGGAGAACTGGTACATGTGATCTCCGACTGCCATATTTACGACCGCCATATCCCGGTTGTAAAGGAACTGATCCAGAGAACTCCGTATCCGGCACCTACGGTAAAGCTGAATCCGGAGATCAAAAATTTCTATGATTTTACAGTGGATGACCTGATCATTGAGAACTACCAGACATGGCCTCAGATCAAAAACATTCCGATCGCTATCTGAAACAGGAGGAAGAAACAGAGATTATGAATATTATTGTAGCAGTGGATAAAAACTGGGCTATCGGCAAGGATAACAAGCTTCTGGTAAGTATTCCGGCTGACATGAAGATGTTTCGCCAGGAAACCACAGGCAAGGTTGTGGTCATGGGCAGAAAGACGCTGGAGAGCTTTCCAGGCGGCCTGTCGCTGAAAAACAGAACCAATATTGTTCTGACCGGAAACAGAGACTTTAAGGTAAAGGATGCCATTGTGGTACATACCATAGAGGAACTTCTGGAAGAAATCGCAAAATACCCGTCTGACCAGGTGTATTGCATTGGAGGGGACAGTGTATACAAACAGCTTCTTCCTTACTGCGATACAGCTCATATCACAAAAATCGATTTTGCCTATGAAGCAGACCGTTATTTCCCGAATCTGGATGAGATGCCGGAGTGGAAGGTGACGGCCAGAAGCGAGGAGCAGACTTATTTTGACCTGGAATATGAATTCGTAAAATACGAGAGAAAGAAATAAGAAAAAGGGCGGCTGCAGGTTCATAAAAACCTGTAACTGCCCTTTTTTGATGAGAGATATCCGAAGAAAGCTGCCAGGGGCAGATTCCTTCGGGATATCGTTTATTCGATTACCTGAAGCCATCCCTCCGGAGCCTCGATGCGGCCCATCTGGATGCCGGTCAGTGTTTCATAAAGCTTCTTGGTCACAGGTCCCATTTCGGTCATTCCGCTTGGGAAGCAGATTTCTTTTCCGTGATCTACGATCTTTCCTACAGGAGAGATCACGGCAGCAGTACCGCAGAGTCCGCATTCTGCAAAGTCTTTTACCTCTTCAAATGGAATTTCGCGTTCTTCTGCTTCCAGTCCAAGGTAATGCTGCGCTACATAAATCAGGGAGCGGCGGGTAATAGAAGGAAGGATACTGTCAGATTTTGGTGTGACAACCTTGCCGTCTTTTGTGACAAAGAGGAAATTGGCTCCGCCGGTTTCCTCTACTTTGGTTCTTGTAGCTGCGTCCAGATACATGTTTTCGTCATATCCCTGGTTGTGTGCATCTACAATTGCATGCATGCTCATGGCATAGTTCAGTCCCGCCTTAATATGGCCGGTTCCATTGGGAGCTGCGCGGTCAAAATCGGTTACACGGATGGTCAGAGGCTTTACACCGCCTTTGAAATAAGGTCCTACAGGTGTGGTAAATACACGGAACTGATATTCGTCAGCAGGTTTTACTCCTATGACCGGATTAGTTCCGAATTCATAGGGACGTATATAAAGAGTTGCCCCTGATCCAAATGGCGGAACATAAGCGGCATTTGCCTTTACTGTATCTATGACAGCCTGAATGAAACGATCTTTAGGAAATACCGGCATTTCCAGCCTTTTTGCAGAATTTTCCATACGTTCTGCGTTCAGGTCAGGACGGAATGTAACAATACGCCCGTCTTCTGTGGTATAGGCTTTCATACCTTCAAAAACAGTCTGGGCATACTGAAGGACGCCGGCACACTCGTTGATCACAACATTTGCATCTTCAGTAAGCTTTCCTTCATCCCAGGAACCATTTTTAAAATCTGAGACATATCGGTAATCGGTCTGGACATAGCCAAAGCCCAGGTTCCCCCAGTCAATGTTCTTTTTTTCCATAATATCATCCTCCTGTTATTGGGCGGTATCAGTAAGGGGTACTTTGCCGCTTTAATGTACGATATAAACAGTGTAGCACTTTTGGAATAGGACTTCAACTGAAAACTTGTATTTTATCTGGCACTTCGCTATAATTAATTCATAGTGTCGGTGTACAAGAGGCAATGGGGTTGCTGTCTTGAACTGAAAGAATTTTGTGATTAGGAGGCAGATTATGCATCGGGAACATACAAAAGTGGTACAGATCGGAAACAAAAAAATCGGAGGAGGAAATCCGATTCTGATCCAGTCTATGACAAATACGAAGACTGATGATGTGGAAGCTACTGTAAAGCAGATTCTGGAGCTGGAAGCAGCCGGCTGTGAAATCATCCGTTGTGCAGTGCCGGACATGGCAGCAGCAGAAGCTCTTTCTGAAATCAAAAAACAGATTCATATTCCTCTTGTGGCAGATATCCATTTTGACTACAGGCTGGCTATTGCAGCCATGAAAAACGGAGCAGATAAGATCCGTATCAACCCTGGAAATATTGGAAGCGAAGAAAAGATCCGTGCAGTCGTAGACGTGGCAAAAGAGCGTAATATCCCTATCCGTGTAGGGGTAAACAGCGGTTCTCTGGAAAAGGAACTGGTGGAAAAGTACGGTGGTGTGACAGCAGAAGGTCTGGTGGAAAGTGCTCTTGACAAGGTGAAGATCATTGAAGATATGGGGTATGATAATCTTGTGATCAGCATTAAATCCTCTGATGTGATGATGTGTGCCAAAGCGCATGAACTGATCGCAGAAAAAACAGATTATCCTCTTCATGTGGGAATCACCGAGGCAGGAACTCTGTATTCCGGAAATATTAAGTCAGCGGTAGGACTTGGAATCATACTTTCTCAGGGAATTGGTGATACCATTCGAGTATCTCTTACCGGAGCGCCTCTGGAAGAAATTAAATCAGCCAAACGGATATTGAAAACACTGGGACTCCGCAAAGGCGGTATCGAAGTTGTTTCCTGCCCTACCTGCGGGCGAACCAGGATCGATCTTATTGGTCTGGCAAATCAGGTGGAAGACATGGTTCAGGATATTCCTCTTGATATCAAGGTGGCGGTTATGGGCTGTGTGGTAAATGGCCCGGGAGAGGCAAAAGAAGCCGACATTGGTATTGCAGGCGGCGTAGGTCTGGGACTTCTGATCAAAAAAGGAAAAATCGTAAAAAAGGTTCCGGAAGAACAGCTTCTGGAAACATTGAGGCAGGAGCTTATCCACTGGGAAGAATAAGAAAGAGGAAAAAATGGAAAAAGATTTTTTTGACGTATTTCCAAATCTGAAAATAAAAGATCCGCTGCAGGAACTTCTTGATATGGTATATGTGACAAAGGTTTCCTGTAATCCGGATAAGACAAGACTGTGGGTCTATATCAGCAGTGAAAGATGGATTCACAAAAAATATATTTTTGAACTTCAGCAGCAGATACAGAGGCAGTGTTTTCCGGGAATCCAGATCCAGGTGACGGTGATTGAAAAATTTCATTTATCCAGACAGTATACACCAGATAATTTTCTGGAAGTATATCAATCCAGTATGGAACTGGAACTTCGAAACTACAATATGCTGGAATATAATCTTTTTAAACGGGCGAAAATCACTTTTTCCGGTACAGAAGAAATGGATCTGGTACTGCCAGACTCTGTAATTGCCCGTGAGAAAAGTGAGATTCTTGTAGAGTATCTTCATAAGGTGTTCTGCGAACGGTGCGGAATGAATCTGAAGATCCAGCTGCAGTTTGAAGAGGCTCCGGAGAGTAAATATCGAAAAAATGCAGAACTTCAGATCAAGCAGGAAGTTGAAAATGTGCTGAAGCATGCCAAACTTGATCAGGAAGAAAATGCTGAGGAAGCAGTGGAGGAAAATTCCGGCAAGGATAAAAAAGAAAATAAAAAATCCGCCGGAAAGAGCAGACAGGATAAAAAAGCATTTGAAAAGAAAGGACAGAGCGGAGAGTTTCGGGGAGGATTCCGCAGGGACAGCAATCCGGATGTGGTCTATGGAAGAGATTTTGAGGGAGAGACAATTTCTTTGGAAAGTATTACCGGAGAAATGGGAGAGGTGATCATCCGCGGACAGGTTATGGATGTGGAAGCCAGAGAAATCCGTAATGAAAAAACTATCCTGATTTTTCCTGTTACGGATTTTACAGATTCTATTGTGATTAAAATGTTCCTTCGAAATGAACAGGTTCCGGAGGTGACAGCAGAAATCAAAAAAGGCGCTTTTCTGAAACTGAAAGGAGTAACCACCATTGACCGCTTTGACAGTGAACTGACCATTGGTTCCATTGCCGGAATTAAAAAGATCTCCGATTTCAGAAGTTCTCGAATGGACACCAGTCCTCAGAAAAGAGTAGAGCTTCACTGTCATACAAAAATGAGCGACATGGACGGTGTGACTGAGGCAAAGGCTCTTGTGAAACGCGCCTATGAATGGGGCCACAAGGCAATTGCGATTACAGATCACGGGGTGGTTCAGGCCTTTCCTGAGGCGAACCACTGTTTTGATGCCTGGGGAGGATGCGTGCCGAAAGAATCCGATTTTAAGGTGCTTTATGGTATGGAAGCCTATCTGGTAGATGATCTGAAAGGAATTGTCACCAACAGTAAAGGACAGTCTATGGAAGGGGATTTTGTAGTTTTTGACATTGAGACTACTGGATTTTCCCCTCTTACCTGCCAGATTATTGAAATAGGCGCTGTCCGTGTGGAAAAAGGTGTGATCACAGACCGTTTTTCTACATTTGTAAATCCAAAAGTACCGATCCCTTATCGGATCGAGCAGCTGACAAGCATTAATGATTCCATGGTCATGGATGCTCCGGAGATTCAGACGGTCCTTCCTCAGTTTCTGGATTTTTGCAAGGGGGCGGTCATGGTGGCCCACAATGCAGATTTTGATATGAGTTTTATTATAGAAAACTGTAAAAGACAGGGACTTCCGGATGAATTCACATATGTGGATACTGTAGGGATGGCAAGATTTCTTTTGCCTGCATTGAACCGGTTTAAACTGGATACAGTGGCAAAGGCAGTAGGAGTTTCTCTGGCACATCATCACAGAGCGGTAGATGATGCGGCCTGTACGGCAGATATTTTTGTAAAATTCGTGGAAATGCTGAAAGAACGTGATATTTATGACGTGGATACCTTAAACCAGCAGGGGAATGTGTCAGTAGATACGATCAAAAAGCTTCCTACCTATCATGCGGTGATCTTTGCCAGAAATGAAACAGGAAGAATCAATCTTTATAAGCTGGTGAGCCAGTCTCATCTGAAATATTACAGAAGAAGACCACGTGTGCCCAAAAGCGTATTTCTGGAGCACAGGGAAGGTCTTCTGATCGGAAGCGCCTGCGAAGCAGGAGAGCTATATCAGGCGATATTAAGGAATGCTCCGGATCAGGAGATCGCAAGACTGGTTGATTTCTATGATTATCTTGAGATTCAGCCTTTGGGAAATAATGCGTTTATGATCGCCAGTGACAAAAATGATGCGGTGAATTCAAAAGAGGATCTGATCGAAATCAATAAAAAAATCGTCAAACTGGGAGAACAGTTTAAGAAACCGGTAGTGGCAACCTGTGACGTTCATTTTATGGATCC
>SAMEA3387494__coassemble_2546_pt1 | contig 15800 bp, 14 predicted proteins | sample SAMEA3387494__metabat2_high_PE_015 | metagenome-assembled genome bin SAMEA3387494 (sample SAMEA3387494) | Felis catus | biome: Faeces | place: United Kingdom | collected 2012
TTTTTCGGATCAACGAAAAACTTCACAATGTAAAACAGGGCCTTGCCCTAACAAATATATGCTCCGGCGTTCCTGGGTCATAGAATCCCCTGCATAAAGGAACACCGGAGCATTTCACATTTTATCTGTCATTGTTTTTCAAAGGCTTCTCTAAGTACAGAAATTTCTCTGGTCCAACCTGCATCGTCATTTGGTGTTTCCAAAATGAAAGGAATCTCTGCAAGAGCCGGATGCCGGATTACACGTACCAGCGCCTCCAGACCGATCTCACCCTCCCCGATCTTTGCATGGCGGTCCTTATGGCTTCCCATTCCGTTCATGCTGTCATTCAGATGGACTGCCTTCAGACGCGAAAGACCGATTACCTGATCGAATTCTTTCAGCACCCCGTCCAGGTCATTGACAATATCATAACCACCGTCCCACACATGACAGGTGTCCAGACACACTCCCATTTTGTGATCCTTTTCTACCAGATCAAGAATGGAACGGATCTCCTGGAAGTTTCTCCCTACCTCGGAGCCCTTTCCCGCCATGGTTTCCAGAAGAACCGTAGTCGTCTGCTCTTCTGTAAGCACATCATTTAAAATCTCCGCAATCTTTTGTATTCCAGCTTCTGCCCCCTGCCCTACATGACTTCCCGGATGAAAATTATAATAATTTCCCGGTGTATATTCCATTCGTCTCAGATCATCTGCCATAGTATTTCTGGCAAAATCTCTCAGGTCTTCTTTGGCCGCACAGCAATTCATAGTATAAGGCGCATGGGCAACGATCTTTCCAAATCCATGGTTTCCTGCCAGCTGCAGAAATTCCTCCACGTCTTTTGCATCAATAGCTTTTGCATTTCCCCCACGGGGATTTCTGGTAAAAAACGCAAACGTATTTCCTCCGTTTTTGATCATCTGCTGCGCCATCTTTTTATATCCCTTGGATGAGGTTGTATGATTTCCTATATATAACATTTCTTTTTTCTCCATCTTTCGTATTTATCTCTGAAAGTTTCTTCAGAGCATACTTATTATAGCAGAAAAAGCCTTTTGTAAAAAGAGGAAATCTATTGACGAAATTTCCAAAAATATCTATACTTTTAATAAATATAACTTTTATTTCTCTTTTATATCTACTTTACAAAAGACAAGGAGTATACGTATGAATCAGCCCGCTTCCAACCAACCTTCCAGAAAACATTCCCGGCATAAATCTTCAGGCACTTCCGAAGCTTCCCGGACTCCCAGCCGCAGAAATCCTGCTTTACAGAAAAAGAATGCTTCTCGCCGCCGAAAAATGTATCAGAAATCCCGTTATTACCGTCAGCGCCGGAAGCGTCTGCTGCTGGCCGGCGGAATGGGTTTGATTCTTTTACTTATTCTGCTTACTTTTGCAATTCGCAGCTGTATAGATAAAAAATCAAAACCTACAAACACGCAAACTGTACAAACAGATGGAACGCAAAACTCCGACACAGTAAATTCTGATCAGAAGAAAAAAACTTCTTCTGATGATACAGAGCCTGATCCGCAAGAAAACTCTGCTCTTCCGGCAGAACCCGTGTCCCTTACCGTCAGCGTTGTAGGAGACTGCACCCTTGGAACAGATGAAAATTTTGATTACGATACCAGTCTGAACGCTTATTATGAAAGCTATGGCTCTGAATATTTTTTCCGTAATGTAAAAGATATTTTTTCCGCTGATGACCTGACCATTGCCAATTTTGAAGGAACACTGACGGATTCTGAAGAGAGAGAAGAAAAACAGTTTGCCTTTAAAGCTCCTGCAGAATTTTCCAGCATTCTCTCTGACGGCTCAGTGGAAGCTGTAACTTTGGCAAATAACCACAGCCATGATTACGGCGAACAGGGATTTGCCGACACACTGGCAGCTCTCGATCAAGAGGGAATCACTCATTTTGGATACGATGAAACAGCGGTTATAGAAATAAAAGGCGTCAAGATCGGCCTTGTAGGAATCTATGAACTGAAGGATCATCTGGAACGGACAGAACAGCTGAAACAGAATATCGCCAAAGTCAAAGAACAGGGAGCGGTTATCACAATTGTAATCTTTCACTGGGGAAACGAAAAAGAAGAGATTCCTGATTCCAACCAGACAACTCTTGGACGTCTTGCTATCGACGAAGGAGCTGATCTGGTCTGCGGTCATCATCCCCATGTTCTCCAGGGTATGGAAACCTATAAAGGAAAAAATATCGTATACAGCCTTGGGAACTTCTGTTTTGGAGGAAATTCCTATCCTAGTGATATGGACAGCATGATCTTTCAGCAAACCTTTACCGTAGACAAAAACGGAGTAGCCTCAGATAATAATACAAACATTATCCCCTGCTCCATTTCTTCTGACTATGATTACAACAATTATCAGCCCACTCCCGCAGAGGGCGAAGAAGCTGACCGGATCATGAATAAAATCGAAGAAAGAAGTACCTGGATCACTCCGGCCAGTACAGAAGAAATAGATTCTTCTGCAAACGAGGAGAACTCCGCCGAAAGCGATGAGGACACTTTCGATAAATCATAAAAAAATGCGGTATCTGTAAGCGTGGAAAACATGTTTTTCCAAATCCTGCAGATACCGCGTTTTTTAATATACTTCCGCTCCAAAAGGCATCAGAGCCAGTTTGGCAAGCTTAAACTGCTGCAGCCCAAAGGGAATTCCGATCACCGTCACACATAAAAGCATTCCAAGAACTGCATGTTCAAGGGCAAGGGGAAGACCAGACACTGCCAGCCAGATGATATTTACCAGAAGAGACACCGCCCCTCCACCATAGCGTACCTCTTTTCCAAAGGGAAAACAGCTGAGAGAAGCAAATTTAAAGCACTGCATCCCGATGGGAATACCTACCACTGTGATGCACCACAGACAGCCTGCCACACACCAGCTCAGGGCACTGATTGCACCTCCAAATATAAACCACAGTAAATTACCAAGACAACCCATATTTTTCCTCCTGAAATTGATCTCTTTATTTCGTATACATATGCTGAAGAATTAAATACAGCAAAATTTTATTGTTCTAAGTATATCACAAATACCCTGATTTTCGTAATTTTGTTTTTACCACTTGCATTATTATTCATTATTGATTAAGATAGAATGGCATGTAATTTTTTTAATACAAGGATGAACTGTTATGAGCAAAAAACATCAGATAGACCTCACCAATGGTCCCATTTTAAAAACACTGGCAGAATTGGCACTGCCCATCATGGCATCTGCCTTTTTAGGAACTGCTTACAACATTACGGACATGGCCTGGATTGGAATACTGGGTTCCAAAGCTGTAGCCGGAGTCGGTATGGGAGGAATGTATGTCTGGCTGTCACAGGGTCTCTGCTCTCTTGCCCGTATGGGCGGACAGGTTAATGTGGCACAAAGCTGCGGCCGCAATGATGCAAAAACTGCTGCGGACTATGCTTCCGCCTCTATACAGCTTACCTGCATTTTTGCATTTATTTTTTCTGCTGTATGCCTTCTTTTTACCGAGCCTCTTCTGGATTTCTTTCATCTGGAGGATGCTCAAACTTATTCCCATGCAGTAAAATACATGAAGATCACCTGTGGACTTATCATTTTTTCCTATATGAATTACACTTTAACAGGTCTTTATACTGCACAGGGAGATTCCAAAACTCCGTTTATTGCAAACCTGATAGGACTGGTTATGAATATGATCCTGGATCCTCTCCTGATCCTCGGCACAGGCTTTTTTCCGCGTCTGGAAGTTATGGGAGCAGCCATTGCGACTGTTTCCGCCCAGCTGGTCGTTATGCTGGTAATGATAGCCGGGATCTTTTTAGGCAGAAATAAGGAAAATGTACTAAGGGAAATACATCTATTTTCCATCAGCCACAAAAAAATCTACCATTCCATTTGCAGGATTGGCGTGCCTACCGCTCTTCAGGGGACTCTATACTGTATGATCTCCATGTTCCTGACGCGTATGGTTTCTGCCTTCGGACCAGGAGCTGTCGCTACTCAAAGGGTAGGAGGGCAGATCGAATCCATTTCCTGGAATACAGCAGACGGATTTGCTGCGGCCCTGAATTCCTTTACTGCACAAAATTACGGAGCCGGAAAAAATGACCGCATCCGTCAGGGATATCGGGTTTCTCTTCGTATCATGGTTACATGGGGTCTGATCGTTACTGCTGCATTTGTTCTGTTTCCAGGACAGATCTCTTCCCTTTTCTTCCACGAACCGGAAGTTCTGGAAATTGCCGTGGGATATATGATCATTATCGGAATAGGAGAGGCTTTCATGTGTGTAGAAATGCTGACCATAGGCGCTCTTTCCGGTCTTGGACAGACTAAGATCTGCAGTATTATCAGTATTCTCCTTACCGGAGCACGGATTCCCCTTGCTCTGATGCTCACAAAAACACCTCTTGGACTGACGGGTATCTGGTGGGCACTGACTTTAAGTTCCATTGCCAAAGGGATTGTTTTCTATTTTACTTTTCATCGAATCAGCAGAAAACTGGATTAATAACATATCCGTCAAAAAAGGATATCCTCCGACAGATCAGACTCTGTCAAACGGATATCCTTTTTACTTTAACCTTTATTTATCATACGCCTTCTATATACAGCAGTATTATGCTGCAGCATCGGCTGCGGATTCAGTCTCTGTAATCTCTTCTTCCTGAGGCGGGTTCAATGCATTGTCCACTGCCTGCTGGATCATCTGATCAAAGGCTCCTACAAGTTCTGCAGGAGCACCGGCTGCAGATGCATTATCAAGGATTGCCGTCCAGTCCATTCCCTGAATATAAGAAGTCTCAGCTCCCTCTTCCGTAATATCAAGAGACGCGTCAAGAACTGCCTGTTCCGGTGCGGATACACTGGCATCTGCGTAGCCTCCATTTACAGATAAAGTAACAAGAGCTGCTCCGGAATTTGTTACAGTGAAATCCACCTGATTGGTCTTTGCCTCTGCATCTGATGCAACATTTATATCAAGTCCAAAAGCTGCCAGAGGATTAGGCGCTTCTTCTGTTCCGGCATCAAGGACAGAAACACCGATCTTTCCATTGTAGTATCCCGGAACCTTCGGGTGTGTTTCCAGATTCTCTGCTTTTATCCCAAGCATCTTCACGCTATTTACTGCGAAGACATATTCACCATTCAGAAGTCCCTCTGCCGACTGTCCTGTTCCGGTAAAGGTCATGGTCTCTTCTCCTGCTCCAAATTCAATAAATAAAGCAGATTTTTCATCTGAGGATGGATTTTTCCAGGTAAATACAGGAATGCTTCCGGTTTCATCTTCTGCGCTTATTTCTCTTCCAATGATCTTTCCATCTGCATTCACCCATGCCTTTGAGGTAACAACAGCTGCATCAGAACCTTCTCCGGTAAGGTCTGCAAGAAGAGCATCTGCATTTGTCTGAAGCTGTGCATTCAGATCTTCCCCGCTTGTTTCTGACCATTTATCAAGAAGTCCTTTTAATTCCTGATCTTCTTTTGCTGTTGTCAGGATATTTTTCATCATAGAAAGAACGCCTGCTTCTGTTATCTGAGATTCATATACGGTACAGTCTTCGCTGATACCTTCTACCGAAATCGTTTCCTCAGAAGAAGTTCCTTCTGCAGTACTGTCTATAATAATATTTCCATAGCGGTCCAAAAGAGCAGAAACTGTTGCCGTATCAGGAAGGAATGAAGTAAGATCAGAGAGAACCTTAAAATTATTTTTCATAGAAGCTTTGTATGCTTCCATATATTCCATATACGCCTGCATTTCCTCTTCACTTTCAAATGTCTGTGCCAACTCTTCCTCTGATATCTCCAGAGAATCCAGAAGCGGCATCTTCATCCATGTTTCCGACAGCTCCGGAATCTGTAAGTATTCCACCAGTTCATTCAGATCCATATACATATTCATATTACAAAGCGGAGAATCATTAAGAAGGATTGCTCCATTAACAATTTCTTTTCCTTCTGTTACAGCAGCTGTCATGTCCATAGTCAGAGTATTCAGCCAGGAAAAATCCATTCCTCCTGAAGCTGCACTTAAAAGGGTTTTGCCTCCATCTTCCAGCTTCAGCGTCATAACAGCCTTAGTTCCTGCCATAGCCTTTTCCTGGTCTTCCATCACAACGTCCCAATATGAAGAAAAACCTTTAATAAACTGGGAAAGGGCTACCTTTTCTGCCTCCTGATAAGAAGCCGCCAAAACTGTACTGGAACCTGACAAAAGCAAAGTAGAAGCCGCTGCGGCTGCAGTGATTTTTCTAAATAATGTTCTAGTTCGCTTCATAGAAATCCTCCTCTCAAAATATGGATCTCAAATGGATCTCATCTAATAAATATGTGCATATTTTATCATACTTCATATTATCATTCAACATTTTTCTACATTTCGCCCGAAGATTTCAAAAACATTCGTCCTGTTTTGTTATTTTTGCATATACCATAATTACAACTTTATATATTTTTCCAATGTTATTTTTTCATGAGAATTTCCCGGAAACTCCTTTTTTTCTGTACATTGCCATCCCGACAGGTCCAACTCCAGTTTTTTGTCTGACGGATAGATCCGATTCCACCGAAACACCAGTAATTCCTCAATATTTTCTTCGAACATCTTCAGATCTTCTGTTTCTGCAAGAGCATATTCCCCTGTATCCGCTTTTCGCATAAAGTCCCGGCAGCACTTTATTTCCACGCCTTCCAGATTTCCATAAACCAAATAAGAATAGTCATTCATCCAAAGCACATTTCCCTGGCATAGCATACATATTTCATCTGCAGCTGCCTGATCTCTGCTTTGTCGTCTTTTATTAAACATCATACCGTTTTTATCGTCCAAAAAAATAATTACTTTCATGAGCCCCTCCTGTATCTGTATTTTCTGATAGCTTTCTTTTATTGTATCACAGATTTTCCCAGTATTCACTTCCTTCATAAATTACTATCTTCTCTCCTGACCAGATATCTGACGGCAGCTGTATTTTTATCCGATGTTGACACGTTTTCTCACCACTGATATAGTAATCATAAAACAGCTTTTTAATGCGCTCTCAGGAGGATTTCATATGAATGAACAGGAAATCAAAAATATAGTAGACAAACAAAGAGATTTCTTTCATACAGCCGCCACTCTTCCTACCCGTAACCGCGTCAATGCTCTGAAGAAATTAAAAGTTTCTATAAAAAAGCACGAGACGGACATCCATCGGGCTTTACTGCTAGATCTGGGAAAAAGTGATTTTGAAAGTTACATGTGTGAAACAGGTCTTGTTTTAAGCGAAATATCTCATATGCTCCGTCGCCTTTCCACTTATGCAAAAGAAAAAAGAGTCCGGACACCACTGTCGCAGTTTCCTTCCAGAAGTTTTCAGAAACCTTCTCCTTATGGAGTTGTACTTATTATGAGTCCCTGGAATTATCCTTTTCTCTTAAGTATGGAACCGTTAATAGATGCTCTTGCTGCCGGAAACACTGTGGTTCTGAAACCCAGCGCCTACTCTCCCAATACTTCCCGTATTGTCCAGCACATCATCCGGGAATGTTTTGACGATTCCCATGCAGCGGTGATCACGGGAGGCCGCAAAGAAAACACCCATCTTTTAAACCAGCATTTCGATTATATTTTCTTTACCGGAAGCCAGCACGTAGGAAAGGAAGTATTAAGAAAAGCATCGGAATATATTACTCCGGCAACTCTTGAACTTGGAGGAAAAAGCCCCTGCATCGTTGACCGGACAGCCGATCTTAAGCTGGCCGCCAAACGGATCGTATTTGGCAAATTCCTAAATTGCGGACAGACTTGTGTAGCTCCGGACTATATTTATTGTCACAGAGAAATCAAAGATGAGCTGCTACGGCAGATAAAAAAACAGATAATAAAGCAATTTTCGGATCAGCCGCTAAAAAATAAAAATTATGGACGGATCATCAATCAGAAACATTTTGAACGGATACTTGGTCTGATAGATAATCAAAAAATCGTCTTCGGCGGAGAATATGACAGGTCAGAACTCAGGATCTCTCCTACTGTAATGGCAAACGTTTCTTTTGACGATCCCATTATGCAGGAAGAGATCTTCGGACCTGTACTTCCCGTCCTGACCTTTGAAGCTCTGGATCAGGCCATTTCCCATATACAGTCTCTTCCTCACCCTCTGGCCCTATATTTTTTTACATCAGATAAAAAAGATGCGGATAAAGTCATGTCATGTATTGGATTTGGAGGCGGATGTATCAACGATGTTGTTATACATCTGGCTACCAGCGAAATGGGATTTGGAGGGTTTGGAGAAAGCGGAATGGGAAGCTATCACGGAAAAACAGGATTTGATACCTTTAGCCATACAAAAAGTATTGTAGATAAAAAAACCTGGCTTGATCTCCCTGTCCGTTATCAGCCATATGGTAATTTATATAAAAAAATGTTAAAATTATTTTTGAAATAAAAATCCGTGTCTGTCAGCTGTTTTTCCACAGCTGTCAGACACGGATTTTAACTTTTCGTCTAGTCACCAACTTCCATTTTGTAACGATTTACCGCCATTTCTGCTTCTCCCAGAAAAGACAGAGAGCCAAAAATCACGATCACCGCATCCTTATCAATCTGCTCCATTACCTGATTTACTGCCATGCGAAGGCTTCCGGCAGCTTCTACAGACGGATTTACCTCTGCTACCGCTTTTTTCAGTTCCTCCGCCGGAAGTGCTCTTGGATTTTCAGGAGTCTCTACCGTAATAATATATTCAGCAAGCGGGGCGGTAAGCCGGATCACCTGATGATAATCTTTATCCCGGAACATTCCAAATATATAATAAAATTTCTTTCCAGGATAATAGAGCTTCAGAGAACGAACCAGTTCCTCTGCTGCCGCCTGATTATGTGCTCCGTCCATAATAATAAAAGGTTCCTTTGATATTATTGTAAAACGTCCTTTCCAGACAGCCTTCTTCATTCCCTGATAAACAGCATTATCGTTAAGTTGATATCCCAGTTCTCTCAATGCCTCTATAGCCTCCAAAGCCAGGGCAGCATTTTTAATCTGATAGCTTCCCATCAGGGAAATCTTTATATTATTCCAGTTTTTATAAGAAAAACTTTGCCCGTCACATCCATAAGAAATATGTTCTATCTGTTTTGGATCTACCATATTGCAGATACACTCTTTTTTTCTGCAGACATCTAGAATCACCTCCGCAGCCTCTGTCTCCTGCATGGCAGATACCACAGCAGTATGGGGTTTAATGATCCCGGCCTTCTGCAAAGCTATTTTTCCAAGTGTGTCTCCCAGAAATTCCATATGATCCATACTGATAGAAGTGATCACTTCCATCACTGAAGTCGTGATCACATTCGTGGCATCCAGTGCACCGCCCAGTCCAGTTTCCAGAATCACGATGTCACATTTCTGTTCCACAAAGTAAAGAAAAGCCAAAGCTGTCTCTATTTCAAATATAGTAGGAGATCCCTTGCCACTGTTCTTCATTTCTTCTGCTGCTTTCTTCACCTTCGCTGTCAGACGAGCCAGATCCTCTCGACCAATAAACCTTTCATTGACCTGGATCTTTTCCCTGTAGGAAAACAGCGTAGGAGATATATATCTTCCTGTACGATACCCTGCTTCTTTAAAAACAGTAGAAACATATGCAAGCACAGATCCCTTGCCATTTGTACCTGAAATATGTACAAACTTCAGGCTGTCCTGGGGATTTTCCAGTCTTTTTAACAATTCTCTCATATTGTCCAGGCCAAGGACGCTTCCTCCTTTAGAAACCTGGTCCAGATACTCTCTTGCTTCTTCGTAATTCATGCCTGCTCCTATCTGAGCCGCTGCGGCTCCATAAAATCAGGTTTATTATAATCCATTCCTTGTATCGTTACAATATTAACAGATATATTTTATTTATTTTTAATATCTGCAAAACAAAATCTTCTTTTTTTTGACCATTTATTTTCCGGCACAGAAAAACGCAGTCTCCATAAGGAAACTGCGCCTTTGTGTATTTTTATCAGCAGGTCGCTCCGCCTGTAAGGTGTTTCTGTGCTTTGATGTTTTCTTCTTTTCGTCCAAGAAGTTCATCGGAAAGAAGCTGTTCCTGCACATTTTCAAATCCGATGCGTGCTACGGTATCTGCAAAACGTTCTCCTGTATTTCCCTGTTCGCGGAAAAGAAGGATGGCTTTTTCTACAATGGAAAGCACTTCTTCTTTATCTGTAAACACCTTGTCCAGGTAACGTCCCTGGGCAACTTTTTTGCCCCAGCGTCCTCCAATGTAAACACGGTAGCCGTTTGTATAATCTTCAATGGCATGGAACGGACATTTTCCTACACAGCGTCCGCAATGATTGCATGCATTTTCATCAATAACGATCTTTCCGTTTTCTACTTTTGCAACATGGATCGGGCAATTCTTTTCAATACGGCAGATCTTGCATCCTTTACATTTTTCCGGATCAATCTGCGGAATACGCTGGCCAATGATTCCCAGGTCGTTAAGATCAGGTTTCACACAGTTATTCGGGCATCCGCCTACAGCAATTTTAAATTTATGAGGAAGCTTCACATCTGCATAGCCATGGAAAAATCTCTCGTGAATCTCTTCTGAAAGTCCAAAGGTATCGATCAGTCCATACTGACATGTAGTTCCTTTACAGGAAACCACCGGTCTTACTTTAGATCCGGTTCCTCCCGTCTCCAGACCTGCCTGCATGAGATACTCCCGAAGAGGCTCGATATTATCAAAAGGAACTCCCTGAATTTCCATGGTAAGGCGGGATGTCATAGTCACCTCACCGCTTCCGAACATCTCAGCCGCCTCTGCAATAGTTCTGGCTTCTTCAGCTGTGATCTTTCCGTTTCTTGTGATAACACGGCCATTAAACTTATCTTCTGTATTCTTATCTTTCAAAAATCCCAGTGCTTTTACACGTTTTTCTTCTTCCGGAGAAATGCTTCCGGATGCATTGGAAATCTTAATGTCATTAAAGAATCTTGCTCCCTCAAGTACTGCTGTATTCTTATAGCCAAACTGACGAAGACGATTCTGAAGGAAATATCCCCTCTTTCCTTTTGCACACACCAGAAGAAGCTTATCTTCTTTATCCAGCCCCTCTATTTCTCCGTTTACTTTGGCAAGATCTACAAACATAGCGCCACGGATTGAAGGCTGCGGATTTACATCGATCACTTTATAGTCTTTTGCTTTGCCTTCTGCATATTCTGCAGGAGTCATGCTGACCAGTGTTCCGTTGATCTTATTAAGCAGGATATATGCCACCTGTACAAAAGGATGGATTGCAGTAGAGAAAGGCGGAGCATATGCAAAATCCGCATTTTCAAAATCCTCAAGAACTGCTCCCATATTCATTCCCATAACCGCGATATCAACCATTTTATCTACTGCGCCCGGGCCAAATACCTGTACGCCAAGAAGTTTATGAGTTTTTTTGTCTGCAATCATCTTTGTGATAAAGAAAGATGCGTCCGGATAGTAATGAGCTTTATCATCTGTAGGCGCTACTACGGTAACTACATCATATCCTGCCTCGCGAGCCTGTGCTTCTGTAAGACCGGTACGTCCGATATTCAGATTCGGAAGCTTCACAACACCAGTTCCTAATACACCTGGATAAGATTTTTCCTTACCTGCCAGTACCTGTGCCAGAGTTCTTCCTTCCATATTGGCAGATGATCCCATAGGAGACCACTGATTTTTTCCTGTAAGGCGGTTTGTAACCATTACACAATCGCCTGCTGCATAAACGTCTTCAAGGTTTGTTTTCATTGTACGGTCTACAAGAATCGTTCCCTTAAACATTTCCAGACCGGTGTCTTTCAGGAAATCTGTATTTGGGCGAATACCTGCTGCCATGATCAGAAGCTCGCATCCAAGAACTCCTGCAGAGGTTTTTACTCCTGTCACTGCTTCATTTCCAAGAACAGCCTCTGCCTTTGTTCCTGTAATCACGCGGATTCCTTCTCTGAGAAGATGTTTTTTGGCATACACAGCCATTTCCGGGTCAATGATATTCGGAAGAATCTGTGAAGCAAAATCAATTACTGTTACCTGCACTCCTTTTGCTTTAAGGTTTTCTGCAGCTTCCAGACCGATAAAGCCAGCGCCGATAACCACTGCTTTTTTCACACCCTTTTCTTCTACGTAGGAACGGATGGCAATGGCATCGTCCGGTGTACGCATTTTAAACACGCCCTGCTTCTCTGTTCCCTCAATTGGAAGCACTGCCGGAGATGCTCCTACAGAAAGAACCAGCTTATCATAGGAATAGACTTCTTCCGCACCTGTATCCACGTCTCTGACAGTCACCTGTTTTTTATCCGCATCGAGCGCAATAGCTTCTTTTCCTACGCGAACCTCGACTCCTGTAAGTCCTGCATATTTCTGAGGAGTATTTACAATCAGTTCGTCACGGCTCTCTATAAATCCGCCCACATAGTAGGGCAGTCCACACCCTGCATAGGAAATATCCTTATCCTTTGTAATCACGGTCACTTCTGCATTTCTGTCTTCTCTTTTTAATTTTGCCGCTGTTTTTGTACCTGCAGCAACACCGCCAATAATCAATACTTTCATTCTTATTCTCCTTTTGCCTGATGGTTTTCCTGCTGTTTATGACAGCAATATTTTTCATTTACACATTCCGGGCGCATTTCTTCACACACCACCACATCACCTCCGCTGATGGTTATGCCCCGTCCGTTTACAAGTGCATCTGCAATTTTCTGCCGTGCGCCATTATAGATCCGAGTCACTGTAGGCCGGGAAATATCCATCTTTCTGGCACACTGTTCCTGGGTCAGACATACAAAATCCAGGAGACGTACTGTTTCATATTCATCGTAAGTAAGATTCACACAATGTTCTCTGGAGCACCCCTCAGGGATAAACTCTGTAACCTTAGGTTTCGAACAGATGCATCTGCATTTTTGTGGTCTTGCCATGACTCCTCCTCTCTATGGCTGCATTTTTAACACCCTTACAATACTGCTTTTTTGAACATAAGTCAATATTTTTTGAGCATATGTTTATAATACTTTCTTATAAAACCTATAAGTATATTCGTAAAATCATGTTTATAAGAAAACCTTTTATCAGGAGCAACACAAAAAGCCCCCTGATATCCAGGCACCTTTCCAACGGATACGGTTTCCTGCAATATCAGGGGACTTATTTTATGCTGTTGGATTTAACAGCGGTTTATTGCTTCGTTTGGACACAATTATATAATTTACTATTGTCAAAGGGCAACCCTCTTCATCCTTTAGAGGACAAAAGTTTATATCCTCCTCTTCACCCGACGAAAGTGGTTTTGTGTCTCAATTTATAACCAATAAGCAAAGACCTTGTTACAATATTTAATATTATTTAATATTTACCACATTTGTGCTATTTTCTATTATAACTGCTTCGTTTGTAGTTACATGAAGGTCATTCACACCTAGTATATTGCCAATGAAAGGTGGATTTCATTGGTATTTTTACCTTACAAAACCCCTAGAAAACAAGGGAATTTGTAAAGAGAAATCTTCATTTTCGCTTTAGTTCGCTAAAGTTTTGCTATTTCTTCTAAAATCACACTGATACCTGCTGCCACCAAAACCATTTTGTCTATAAATCACAAAAAAGACCCTGATTCACAGAGATGTATACCGAAATATATCATCTCTATAAAATCAAGGTCTTTTTATTTTCTACATTCCAAAGCATCTATGGGCTACAAAGATATGTCACCTGCTGCCAATTTGAATCCCTCCAACCTCTGCGTATTTATAAAGCAAATGTGCATTACTACGCAGAAATTCCTCGAAAAAAGTTATTTCTTCATCTGAGTACCCTTCGTTTACTGTCCATTTATAATCTGGCAGTTCGCATCTAGCAGAATTAAATCCTTTTTCGACAGGTCTTTCAAAATTTACAATAACCTTTTTACACCATTTTCCTCAATAATCTGGGAATGTACAATTTCTGTTTCATCTGCCAGTGTCATGTATGGATACATCATATGCTCATACCATAAATTGCATTTTCATATAAGAACATTTTTAACGTTTCGCTATCTCCACTATTATAATATTCCAGCAACAACGTATTAAACTGTTCCATGTTCTTGTCTACTATGGTCATGATCCCTGCGCCAGCAGAAACTAAAAGTTTATTTGCAAGAGTCAAGCTTGTTCGTTTATTACCATCCCAGAAAAACTGTCCCCGAACTCCCCAGACAAAAGCTTCCAATGCTTTTTCTGTCGCCGTAGAATCTGTATCTGACACAATTTTATTAAATTCATAAATCGTTTGTTCCTGCTCAGGAACAGGCGGTTCATATTCTGTACCAGATATATCTACTGATCCAGTCCTTAGCTTTCCCCCATTCGAGTGCTTCATTTCTTGCAATATATCCATTTAATTTACACCAATACTCAAATGTTAGCGGTTCATTGACAGTTGACAACAAGTATCTCCATGCATCCCTCATATTTAAGATTGCCTGAATATCATCAAGATGGACGTTTGGAACATTTACACCATTTAATATCGTCTGTGTCTGCGGAAATGTAACTGCTCTGTTTTCCATTTTCATTCCACAATATACGTTCTCATCCATTTTCTTCTTTGCAAGAAACAGACTTTGCTCTGGTGTTAAGCAAAATTTATCTGGATATTTCACGAATCGCATACCTCTTTTTATTTTGGAATCCCAAAATATTTGTACCAACGAGCTATAATAATCGTTTTATTCGCACAAATATATTTGTAAATTCTATTTAATTCATTTTGCGGAATATTCACATGATTATAAGCTATCTCGATTCCGTTTTCCCTAATCCAGAATTTTACAGAATTCTTAGAAGGTTTTCCTTTTGATACATGAACATGAATAGGTTCACTATTCTCATTGGAATAAAAGTAGAAATTATATCCTAAAAAATCCAATAATATTTTAGGCATTTCATTTTTCATCTCTTTCGTGTGCAATTTCCCAGATCAGAAAACTATTATTCCTTATATATTCTTGCATCTCAATTAACTCTCTATCCGAAAATCCATAAGATTCATATATCTGGTTCTCTGGAAGTTTTCCTTCTGCAAAATCATAAGCGGAAGCATTTTTACGCTCAAAACGAAATCTAATAGCATCAAATCCATTTTTGTCCTCTTCTATATCAGAAAAGGTCAAAATGATGTCATCCACTGTGCTATAATAATTTTGCATAAGAAGAACCATCCTGTAAGATATATATTCTCAGTTCCAAATATGAAGAGTATACAAAAGGCCCTGATCTGCGAGGTTTCCATTATAAAATGTGGCCTCTATAAAATCAAGGTCTTTATATTATACTGCCTGATTTGACAGCGGTTTATTACTTCGTTTGGACACCAGATGCGTGAAGTTATCACGTATGATTAACTCACAGCATCACCACGGGAGAAAGGCTTTATCTTAACTGAATTGCGGTATTGCCGAGGATACGACATTTTGCCCCAAAACAGGATATATGGCTTTGCCCCGTGACAACTATATCTTACGCGTTCTTCTCAGCGATAGCTGCCTGAGCTGCTGCCAGACGAGCGATCGGTACACGGAACGGTGAGCAGGATACATAGTTAAGGCCAATCTTATGGCAGAACTCTACGGAAGAAGGATCTCCGCCGTGCTCACCACAGATACCTACATGAAGGTTCGGGTTAACCGGTTTTCCAAGTTTGATGGACATTTCCATAAGCTTGCCAACACCGATCTGATCCAGTTTTGCAAATGGATCGTTCTCGAAGATCTTAGCGTCATAGTAAGCG
>SAMEA3387494__coassemble_2668_pt1 | contig 14452 bp, 7 predicted proteins | sample SAMEA3387494__metabat2_high_PE_015 | metagenome-assembled genome bin SAMEA3387494 (sample SAMEA3387494) | Felis catus | biome: Faeces | place: United Kingdom | collected 2012
GTCAGAGGAACCGGATTCAGTCTGGCAAGATCCGAATTATCAATACCTACTACAGAAAGATCTTCCGGGATCTTTTTGCCATTCTGAAGCATTCTTCTTGTCAGTTCATGGGCAACCTCGTCATTATAACAGACACAGGCAGTACATCCACGCAGACGGTTTTTCAGTTTTTCCACTATCCGGGAAAAATCTTTTATTTCCAGGGTATCGATCCAGCAGATCCTGCTTTCATCCACCTCGATCCCTGCATGTCCCAGGGCTTTCAAATATCCCAGATACCGCCTCCGTCCCTGTCCGTCATCTGTCTTAAAGACACCTGCAATGCGAGTATGTCCTTTTCGGATCAGATATTCCGTAGCAATCTTTCCTGCCTGGATATCATCCATGCTGATATGAGGAATATTCAACCCCTCATAAAAACTGTTAAAAAACAGGATCGGAATCCCTCGGGACATCAGCCGCCTGTAATATTTCAGATTTGGATTTGGCAGACCGCTCATGACCGGCTCTGCAATAAGCGGATCTCGATTTCCTTCTTCAAGGAATCGTTCCAGCAGTCTGCGTTCCGTTTCAATACGATTGCCTGTGAACATAATGCGCGCACTGTATCCGTCCTTTTCCAGCCGTTCCACCATAGACCGGAGGATGCGGGGAAAAATATAATTATCCACATATGTAGTAAGGATAGTCACTGTATGGGAAAGTTCTTTTTTTTCTTCCTCCACTGCTTTCTCGTCACTAACGTATGTTCCGCTTCCCTGAACCCGGGTCAGAACTCCCTGCTGCTCCAAAAGTCCCAGCGCGTGCCTTACCGTCTGGCGGCTGATCCCGAAGACACGGCTGATATCATTTTCTGATTCAATCTGATCTCCACGGTTCAGCTCTCCGGATGCTATTCTGTTTTGAATCCATTCCGTCACCTGACGGTATTTTGACATTCTCATATTATATACCAGCTATACGATTAATTCTTTTTCTTTTTCGTTGTTACATCAAGTACAACAGCGCCGAGAAGTACGGCACCTTTTACTACTTTCTGAAGGTCTGTAGACATACCGCACATGGACATACCATTGTTCAGTACACCCATTACAAGAGCACCTACAACAGCACCGATAACAGTACCTACACCACCGGATGCAGCCGCACCGCCGATATAACAGGATGCGATGGCATCCATTTCAATTCCATCACCCATTTTCGGGTTGGCTCCACCCTGACGAGCGGATAACACAATACCTGCAAGAGCTGCAAGAACGCCCATATTTACATATACCCAGAAGAATACATGCTTTGTATTGATACCAGACAGTCTTGCTGCTTTGGCATTGCCGCCCATTGCATAAATCTGACGTCCGGCAACCGTTTTGCTTGTGATGAAATGATAGACAGCCACTACTAATCCAAGTACGATCAGCTGAATCGGAATACCATTGTACTGGCCAAGCTTGATAAAGAAGAACCATACGATCAAAAGGATAACAATATCTTTTACAGCCATCTGCCACGGAACAATATTCGCAAATCCATATTTGTTGTTTGTTTTGATGGTATTCAGTTCGGAAAGGATAATACCAACTGTCACAACAACAGCTACTGCCACACATACAAGGTCAAGAGTTCCTCCTGCAAAGTCCACCTTAATGGTTGGAAGGAATCCGGTTCCGATAAATGCATAATTCTGAGGAAGAGGTCCTACTGTAAGAGATTTCAGTAAAGTATATGTAAGACCACGTCCCATAAGCATGGTTGCCAGAGTTACTACGAATGGCGGAATATCCAGGTAGGCAATAAAGAAACCGGAAAAGATACCAACTGCAAGTCCGATTCCGATAGCAACCAGCCATGCAAGAGCAACCGGTACATTCTGCTCAACTACAAGCTTTGCCGCACATGCAGCACCAAGAGCTACAACAGAACCGACACCCAGATCGATATATCCGGTCAGTACGCAGAGCAGCATACCTGTTGCAAGGATGATGATATAACCATTCTGCATGATCAGGTTATTGATATTTGTAGGCGTTGCATTGGATCCGCCTGTAAGCACATAGAAAATAGCGAAGATAACAACAAGCGCTACGATCATTCCAAGGGACTTTAAGTCCAGATTCACATATTTTTTCTTAGTATCTGTTCCCATTACTCTTCTCCTTTCGCATTACTGTCCATAATGCACTTCATGATACTTTCCTGACTCAGTTCTTCGTGGCTGAGTTCTCCTGCAATACGGCCTTCATTGATGATGTACGCACGGTCGCAGGTACCGATGATCTCCTGCATCTCGGAAGAGATGACGATCACTGCTTTTCCTGCCCGGGCCATATCATTGATGGCACAGTAGATCTCATATTTTGCACCGACGTCAATGCCTCGTGTAGGCTCATCCAGGATCAGTACATCCGGCTGAGTCATCATCCACTTGGCAAGTACCACCTTCTGCTGATTACCTCCGGAAAGAGCGCCAACAGTCTGGTGGATGGATGTAGCTTTTACATTGATCTTCTTCTTGTATTCCTCTGCCTCAATGTTTTCTTTTCTCTCATCAACAACCACACCATTTGAATAATAATTGCGCAGTGCAGCCATTGTCATATTTGTCTTGATATCATTGATCAGCACCAGACCATATGTTTTACGGTCTTCTGACGTATATGCGATCTTATTATTAATGGCATCCTTAACGGTCTTTGTGCTGACCTTTTTGCCGTGCATATAAACCTCGCCGGAAATCTTCTGTCCATAGGAATGGCCAAAAAGACTCATGGCAAATTCTGTACGTCCGGCTCCCATCAGTCCTGCAAGTCCTACTACCTCTCCTGCCCGAACCTTGATGTTGATATTTTTCAGGATCTGCATTTCTGCAATTTCCGGGTGATATGCGTTCCAGTTTTTAACTTCCAGCACCACATCACCAATCGGACAGTTATCGCGAACCGGATAGCGGTTGTTCATTTCACGTCCTACCATACCTTTGATAATACGGTCCTCTGTCCATTCATCCACACCTTTTTTCAGTGTTTCGATAGTCTTTCCGTCACGGATAATCGTAATGGCATCTGCTACATAACTGATCTCATTCAGCTTATGGGAAATAATGATACAGGTAACGCCTTTCTTTTTCAGCTCCAGCATGATTTCCAGAAGCTGCGCAGACTCCTCGTCATTAAGAGCCGCTGTAGGCTCATCCAGGATCAGAAGATCTACGTTCTTTGCCATTGCTTTTGCAATCTCGATCAGCTGCTGTTTTCCTACTCCAAGTGTATTTACAGGAGCATTTAAGTTTTCATTTTCAAGACCTACATGAGCCAGGGCTTCTTTTGCCTCTCCTCTTGTCTTGGTCCAGTCAATGACACCTTTCATGGAAACACGTTCGTTGCCCATGAAAACATTTTCTGCAATTGACAGATAGGGGCTTAATGCCAGTTCCTGGTGAATGATAACAATACCCTTGTTTTCACTGTCCTTGATCTTATGGAACTTACAGGTCTCACCTTTATAGATAATGTCTCCCTCGTATGAACCATAAGGATACACACCGGAAAGTACATTCATCAGAGTTGACTTGCCTGCTCCGTTCTCACCGCACAATGCATGGATCTCACCCTTCTTCACCTGAAGGTTTACATCATCCAGAGCCTTTACGCCGGAAAATGCCTTTGTTATGTGCTTCATTTCCAAAATAACTTCAGACATGCCTCTCCCTCTCTCCTTTTCTTTTATTCTAAAACAAGGGCGGCGGATTCTCCCGCCGCCCCTAAAAATCGCGCATTCAATTAGTTTTATTATTTAAGCTGATCCTCTGTGTAGTATCCGCCGTCGATCAGAAGTTCCTTATAGTTGGACTGATCTACTGCAACCGGCTCACACATGTATGTAGGAACAACCATTTTGCCGTTGTCATACTGCTCTGTATCGTTGATCTCCGGCTCTTCGCCCTTAAGAACTGCATCTACCATAGTAACAGCTTTCTCAGCAAGAAGACGTGTATCTTTGTAGATAGACATTGTCTGAGTTCCGTCGATGATGTTCTTTGTAGCCATAACCTCAGCGTCCTGACCTGTGATCATCGGCCAGTTTTCTGTTGTGTATCCGGCACCAAGAAGAGCTGCTTTGATTCCGTATGCAAATCCGTCAAATGCGGAGCATGCGATATCAAGATCTTCATCTGCATAGTTTGCTGTCAGGATGTTCTCACAGTTAGCCTGAGCTGTTTCCTGAGACCATCTGAGGATACAGGTGTCTTCAAAAGAAGTTCTTCCTGATTTACACACCAGAGTTCCGTCATCCAGATACTCCTGAAGTACTTCCATAATACCATTATACAGGAAAAGTGCGTTGTTATCATCCGGAGATCCCATAAAGAACTCGATGGTATAGGATTCACCAGCCTCACGAGCTGCATCAAGATCTTTGTTCTCTTTGATGTAGTTACCGATAACAGTACCAACACCCTTGTTATCAAAAGTTGCATAGTAAGAAACAGCATCTGTGTCCATCAGAAGACGGTCATAAGCGATGATCGGGATGCCTGCTTCCTTAGCCTGTGCCTCAGCATTTACAAGTACGCCTGAGTCGATTGCTGCAATAACCAGACAGTCAACACCTTTTCCTACATAGTTCTCAAGCTGAGAAACCTGCATTGCGGTATCATCTTCTGCATACTGAAGCTCTACTTTGTAGCCTTTTTCTTCCAGCTGTGCTTTCATGTTGGCACCATCGTTGATCCATCTCTCTGATGACTGAGTCGGCATCAGAATACCAACAGTCTTCTGCTCTTCTTCCTCTGCAAATACAGTTGCTGTGGAAGCTACGCCCATAGAGCATACCATTGTAGCTGCAAGTACTGTGCTAAGTAATTTCTTGTTCATTTTGTTTCCTCCCTTTAAATGATTTCATGTACAAGTTATGTACATGTTGGTTTTTTCTCACGATAAAACATGCACAATGCTTTGGTTTGTTTTTTGTGCATTTTGCACGTTACGTATCGTGTATCACCTTTAACTGTAAGCACATTGTACACCTGTATTTCATTTGTGTCAAGAGGATATTCTATTTTTTTAAACATTTTAACGGAAAATTGTATTTAAGTTGTATGTACTATTGGTACATTTGTTCCATTCAGCTTGTATGTACATATCATACAACTTGTACATTATTACCCCGTAACAATGGCTTATCCGGCGAAAAAAACAGAAAAACAAAAGAAAAGTATCCTGAATTTTCAATAATAGACAGATGCCAAATCCATCCATCTGTGATATGATGAACATTAGATGTCAGTCTTCCTTACTGATCATCATGGACTCTGACATTCCAATAAATAATACTGGAGGTTAATATGGGAGAATTATCCAATATCGAAATGCTTCCTTTACCTTTTCTTGAGCGTATGAAAGAAATGCTCGGAAGTGAATATGACGCTTTTTTAGAAAGTTATCATTCCCCCAGAACTTATGGACTTCGTGTTAATACATGCAAAATAAGCTGTGAGGAATTTGAACAAATTGTGCCTTTTCCGGTTTCCCCAATTCCCTGGACAACAAATGGCTACTTTTATACAGAAGACATCCGCCCTTCCAAATGTCCCCTTTATCAGGCAGGGCTCTACTATCTGCAGGAGCCCAGCGCCATGACCCCTGCCGCCTGTCTTCCTGTAGAACCGGGAGAAACTATTCTGGATCTTTGTGCAGCTCCCGGCGGAAAAGCTACTGCTCTAGGAGCTGCACTGCGCGGAGAAGGACTTCTGATCGCCAATGATATCAGCGCTTCCCGCACAAAAGCACTGCTCCGAAATCTGGAATTGTTCGGAATTTCCAATAGTTTCGTAACAAATGAGACTCCGGCACATCTGTCAGAAAAATTTCCTGAGTTTTTTCATAAAATTCTTCTGGATGCCCCCTGTTCCGGAGAGGGAATGTTCCGAAAAGAAGAAGCCCTGGCCAAAGACTGGACTCCAAAAAAATCCAGCGAACTGGCCTCCATTCAGAGGGAACTGATCCTTCAGGCTGCAGATATGCTCCGCCCCGGAGGCCTTCTGCTATACTCTACCTGTACTTTTGCTCCTGAAGAAGATGAAGGCACCATTAATTTTCTTCTGGAACAACGAACCGATATGAGTCTTCTGCCGCTTCCGGAATATGAAGGATTTTCCCACGGAGTTCCTGAATGGGGAAACGGAAATAGCGAACTGACAAAATGTATCCGTCTGTTTCCTCATAAAATAAATGGAGAAGGACATTTCCTTGCCCTTCTCCGGAAACATGGAGAAACAGACTGTATCCAGCAGCCGGCTTCTGTCCGTTCCAATCCGGATACCGAAAAATGGCTCCGTCTGTTTTTGGAGGAGATCGGACTGAAATCCCTGGGCGGAAACCCATTTGACTGGAGCCGTGTAGAAACAAGAGGGGATAAAGTTTATTATCTTCCACCTGTCAACAGTAATTTCCGCGGACTTACCTTTTTACGAAACGGACTTTATCTGGGTGATCTCAAGAAAAATCGTTTTGAGCCTTCCCAGCCCTTTGCGCTTGCTCTCCACAAAGGTGATGCAGAATCTGTGATTTCTCTTCCGGTAGAAGATCCCCGTCTTATCCGATACCTTAAAGGCGAAACTCTCCTTATTGAGGAAGGAGAAAGCACCAGAAAAAAAGGATGGCATCTTCTCTGTGCAGAAGGCTATCCTCTTGGCTTTGGCAAACTGGTAAACGGAACCTTAAAAAATAAATATCCAGCCGGATGGAGAGTCTGACAAGCAGACTCTCCACAGCTTTATCTTACCTGTATTTCTTTATGGAGCGCAAAGGAATAGATCACACACTCCTTTACTTTTTTCTTTCTCATCTTCTGCAGCGCCCTTGCATAATCCTTAAGCTGGCTGCGGTAGCGGGCGATCAGTATCGGCTCCTCTCCTTTTTGAATCCGGTCTGTCTTGTAATCTACAAGCACAATCTCATCTTCTTCCAGGAAATAGGAGTCAATGATCCCCTGTACAAGAATCTTTTCTTCTCCATCCCACAGTTCATCTACCTCAGCTGCTTCTACGGCGATCACAAAGGGCTGTTCCCGAAAAAGACAGCCCTTCTCTGCTGCTGTTTTCATTCTTTGTCCAAGATCAGAAGCTGCAAATTTAAGAATATCCTTAATATATATGCTGGCAGCCTCTTCTTCCGTAAGCTTTTTCTGTTCTTCCAGACGAATGATCTGTGCTCTTATTTCCTCATAAGAGCCGGTTTTCTTATAATCCAGACATTCCATTACACGGTGATAAGCAGTTCCTCTTGCAGCGCCCTTACAGCTCTGAGACTCTTCTGAAATAAATCTTGGGATCAAAGGAACAATATCCGGTTCTGCTAATGTATTTTCTTCTATTTCCATTTCATCCTGCCAGCTCCGTTTTTTCAGGTCCGAAACACTGACCTTCACCGGAAGCTCTTCCAGATAACTATAGGGATAACGGAAATTAAATCTTTTTTCCAGAATATCATGAATCTTCCTGTCATAGATTTTACTGCTGTCCCAGTTTTTCAGTACCTGTTCCCGAATCTGCTGTTCTGTCATATCCATAATTTTATTTTCTATCAGATCTGCCGCAGTGATTTTTCTCACAATAAAATCTGTTTTTCCATCGTACCAGTTCTCCTGCATCTCCCCGCCAAAACCATATTCCATGTACAGTTCTCTCATTGCCGGATGAATACTCAGAGCAGGAAGAATATAATCCCAGAAGGTTTTTGCCCGGATACGCTGCCCCAGAGAGATTCGAAGTTCTGCATCTTCCTTCCAATTCCAGAGATTTATAATTCTTTCTTTCAGTCTCCCTATGGTACCTGTAATATACAGCTTCTCCTTTGCACGGGTCAAAGCCACATACAGCACACGCAGTTCCTCTCCAAGACTTTCTCTTTTCTGAACATTTCTTATCACCTGCTTCTGAGGTGCAGAAGCCAGCAGTCTTTTTTCCGGAAGGATCACATCCGTTCCAAAACCAAGCTCCGGGTGAATGAGAAATCTTGCGTTAATATCCTGAAAATTAAACTGTTTTCCCATACCAGCCGCAAAGACAACAGGAAATTCCAGTCCCTTACTTTTATGAACTGTCATAATCTGTACCGATCCTTTACCTGCATCCATTACATTGACTTCTCCAAAATCCACCTCATATTTCTGAAGATTTTCAATGTACCGCACAAAATTAAACAGACCTCTGTAGCTGGTTTTTTCATAATCCATGGCTTTTTCCACCAACATACGAAGATTAGCCCCTCTCTGGCTTCCCCCCGGAAGAGCACGGACAAAATCTTCATATCCGGTTTTCCTAAGAATATACAAAATCAGCTGATGAACCGGAGTATAGGAAGACATATCCCGGATTTCCCGAAGCTGTTCCAGAAATCCGGCAAGTTTATCCCTAAGTTTTTGTTCCTCTTCTGTCTCCAAGCTTTCTCTCTCAGTAAACTGGCAGAGACATTCATAGATCAGTCCTTTTGGACATGCCTTCCGTATTTCTCCCAGTTCCTGGGTTGTACATCCCACCATAGGAGAATGAAGCACACCGGTAAGGGGAATATCCTGAAGAGGATTGTCGCATATCCTCAGATAATTCAGAAGATTTACCACCTCCGGAGCAGAAAAATATCCCGTTCTGGATGAGGTATATGCAGGAATTCCTCTTGAAATAAGAATTTCACGAAACGTTTCTGCCCATCCGTAGGCAGACCGAAGAAGAATAACAATATCTCCATATTCTACCGGACGGTATCTCCCTGTTTCCTTATCAAGAACCTGTTCTTTTCCCACAATACGAGATATCTCTCCTGCTATAGCAAGAGCCTCCAGTTCCCTGTCTGTCTGATTTCCAGTCTCCTCCTCCAGCTCTTCTCCGTCTTTTTCCACCAGAAGAACTTCTGTGGTGCAAAAGCTTTCATCTGCCCCCTCCGGAAAGACAGCTCCGGGATAAAGAGCATTGCTGCTGTCATAATCAATCCCGCCTACATCCGCTCCCATGATCCGGTTAAAAATATAATTGACCGATGTAAGCACCTGATGACGGCTGCGGAAATTTTTATGAAGATCGATCCGCTGTTCCAGGCTGTCCGAAGTGGAATAACTGTAATATTTTTCCATAAAAAGCTCCGGTCTCGCCAGTCGGAAACGATAAATACTCTGCTTTACATCCCCTACCATAAAAATATTCTTTCTGTTTTCAGCCCATCCCGAAACCAGATTTGTGATCATCTCCTGCACCGAATTACTGTCCTGATACTCATCGATCATCACCTCATCATATTTTTCTGAAAGCTCCCTGGCCGCCTGACTGGGAATGATCTGATCTCCTTCTTTTTCTGCCAGAATATGCAGGGCAAAGTGCTCCATATCGGTAAAATCCAGAATGTTCTTTTCCCTTTTTTTCCGGGCAAACCGTTCCTGGAAATCTGTCACCAGTTCCACAAGACTCTCCAGCGGTGTTCTGCACAGCTTTACCGTATTCAGTAATTCGTCCTCATCCCAGCAAAGATATTTCTCCATCATGTTCTTCAGGATTCCCTTTTCTTCATCACGGAGATTCTTTACCCAGTCTTTTTTTGCAGGATCTACATCCGGTGCTTTTTTACGGGACAACGCCTTAAATGACATTTCCTCTGCAGCATCCCGCAGCTTGCCGTAATCCATTTCTTCTGTCACTTTTTTCAGAACATTCACCATGGTAAGATCGCTGTCCAAAGCTTCCAGGTAGGGAAGAGGGCCCTCTGCTTCCAAACATACCGATCTGGCTTTTTTGACAAGCTGCTCCGCCTCCTGTATATTTTCTTTTATTTCTTTCCAGAAAACATTAATCCACCGGGACTGGTAAATTTCACGAGCCTTATCCACCTGATATTCCTTAAGACACGCCTTCAGCCACTCCTCCGGAAAAGGATGACTCATAGATGCCTCATATACCTTTAAGATCAGATCTTTCAGTCCCTCATCTGTTTTTCCCGGTGCATAACATTCCACCAGCCGGAGAAATTTATCTTCTTTTTTTTCGTAAGCATCCTCCAGAAGCTCCCTGACCACATCCTCCCGGAGAAGCTTCAGTTCTCCCTCCTCCGCCGTACGGTAGCCAGGATCCAGTCCTATCATATGAAAATAGTTGCGAATGATATAAGAACAGAAACCATCTATGGTGGTAATCTGGGCTGTATGGATCAACGTCATCTGTTTCTGAAGATGCGCATTGTCCGGATCCTCATAAAGAGCCTTTTCCAGTGCAGCAGACAGCCGTTCCCTCATTTCCCCTGCTGCCGCTCTTGTAAAGGTCATGATCAGCAGCCGGTCCACATCTACCGGATGTTCCCTGTCCAGGATCTTGTTCAGGATCCTTTCTACCAGAACCGCTGTCTTTCCGGATCCTGCCGCTGCAGAAACCAGAATATTACGATTTCTGAGAGAAATTACTTTTTGCTGTTCTTCCGTCCATGTGACCGCCATTTTACTCTGCCTCCATTTCCATAGATTTCCATATCTCCTCATCTGTAAACTGTCTCAGACGTCTGTATTCATATCCCGGGATTTTTTTGTCAAACCCGCAGACCCCCTGATAGGTACAATAGGTACAGGCATTTTTCTTTCCCATTTCATAAGGAGAAACCTCCGCATCTCCGGAAAGAATATGAGAACGGATCTCCGCGATCTTATTTTTGACATACTGATTCAAAAGCTGAAACTGCTCGCGGGACGCCACAGAAGAACCTTTTCGGAAACCTCCGTCTTTCGTAAAAGAAACAGGCAGCGAAGAAGCTCCGGCATCTAGTTTATGAATGATATTGTCCGATGAATTTACCAGCCCGTTCATTTTCAGTTCTTTATAGATTTTCCTTTCAAGTTCCTGGAGATCCTCCTGAATATCGGTCTGGATCATTGGATCTTTGATATTATAATAAAAAATTCCCGCAGGCTCGATCTGACAGTCCGGGTGTTTTTTCTTTTCTGCTTCCATAGCTGCATCCATATATACTACAAGCTGAAGCTGAAGGCCATAATAAACCCCAACAAGATCAAAGGAAGTATTTCCGGACTTATAATCAATGATCTTCACATAAACCTTTTTATCCTCTTTGAGAACATCCAGACGGTCGATCCTTCCGCCTCCTATGGAGACTTCAAATCCCTCCGGTACAAATTCCCCGCAGCGAAGCTGTTCCTGCAAAGCCCAGACGGTACGTTTCAGGATTCGGAGCGTCCGCTGGATCATATACTGATTTCTGGCGCTGCTTTTCAGAATCGTATTTCCATAATCTGCCGCCACCTGTTCCATACAGTATTCCGCAATCCGGTCTCTCTGTTCCTCTTCCAGGTCTGCCCAGTCAAGACCTTTTCTCCGAAGCTCTGCGGCAAATTTTTCAAGTGCCTGATGAAGCACATTTCCCATATCCATTGCCCGAAATTCATATTCCGCCCGTTCTGTCACAGCCAGACCATACTGCAGAAAATGTGCAAAAGCACAGGCGGCAAACCGTTCCAGCCGGGTGGCGCTGTAATCGGAGATTTCTCCGTACAGAGCCTTTGCCACACTTTTACTGATCCTGTCCTCAGGTTTTCGGACAAAAGCAGCCTCTGTAAGCTTTTTTGTAAGATCCTGATATTCCGGACTTCTCAGATACCAGCTGTATAATTCCTGGAACAGAGGGTCCTGCTGCATTTCTTCATTTTCCAGACCAGACAGCAAAAATCCAATACCGGTGGACGGAGTTTCCAGAAGGTCCAGAGGATTCTCCGGTTCCTCCGCCTTTTCTGCCAGAAGATCCGGATACAGCTTCCGCACTGTACCAATCAGGTAGGCCGGACTGACCGCTTCTCCTTTGGCATTGGAGCAGCTGTAAGAAAGATATAAATGTTCAGAAGGTCTGGTAAGATTCAGATACAGATAAAATCTCTGCATATTCATCAGTTCTTTTGGCCCCGGAGCAAGCTCCACTCCCTGATCTTCAAAAAAATCTCTGTCCAGTTCTGTAAGAAGTCCGCCGGATTCTGTTTTCTTTGGAATGTTTCCTTCATTCATTCCCACAAAAAACAGAGCACGGATATCTTTCAGTCGAGTTCTCTCCATATCCCCAACAAGGACCTGATCGACCCCCGGAGGAATCAGAGCAACCTTTGCCTGGGACATTCCTGTTTCAAGAATCTGTCGAAATTCTTCCGAAGATACGATTTCCTCACCCAGGATCTCTGCCATTTTATCCAGCAGCTCCATAACGATCCCATAGATCTGAGCATACTCTTTTTCCATTGCCCTGATGCCTTTTCGTGCAAATATCTCCTCCTGAATCTTTAATTTTTCCTGAATACGGCTTTTCACAATAAACTCGTAAAGATACTGGCAGTATTCCCTGACGGTTTTCTTTCTTCCGGAAAATCCCAGTGCCAGAGCCTCCGTTTCTTCTATGAATTTCTCACGGATTCTGTTGATCTCCAGAAGAGATTCCTCTTTCATGCCCCGATAAACCCGCACCCACTTTTCCTTCCACCGTTTAAATCCACGGATCCCCAGCGCCACTGCATAGTTCTCCAGCCAGTCTGTCTCCTCTCTGGTCACATCGGACATTCCGCATCTGAGATATCGGAATACACTTTCATAGGAAAATCCCTGGGCAGCCATTTCCAGAGCAGCCCGGATATATTCCACAAAAGGATTCATAAGAATAGAATGCTTTTCGTCCACAAAGAAAGGAATTCCTGCATCTTCAAATGCCTGTCTTGCAAGACTTCCATAGATTTCCAGATCTCCTGTGATCACCGCGATCTCTCCATAACGGCAGCCTTCCTCCCTGACAAGCCGCAGAATTCTTCTTGCAGTTTCCTCCATTTCTCTGACCGGATCTCCCGCACAGAAAATCCTTATGGAATCCTGCTTACCGGAAAATGTTTTTTTCTGGTAGCGGAAGATATTCTGCTCCAAAAATGCCAAAGCCTCTGCCCGGGCATGGCGGGACTTACTGCCCGGCGCTATCCAGATCGGCTCCAGAATATCTTTCGTAAGTTCACAGAGACTTCGGATCATCTTATGACTCATATAAAAAAGCTGATGAGATTTTTCTTTATACAAAAATGGCTCCCGCACGTCCATAGTCACTGTAACAGATACCTTTTCACATGATATCAGCAGTTCCCGGATCACCTGGATCTGTATCGGTGTAAAACCAGTAAATCCATCCAGCAAAAGAACACTGTCTTTCAGTTTTTCGGAAAAAGCAATCTGCTTTGCCAGGATTTCCAGAACTTCCTCAGCTGTCATATAATGATCTTTCAGATAATCCCGGAATCCATGATACAGTACTGACACATCCTGAAGCTTCATCTGAAGAAGGGTTCTGTCTGACGCATCCTCCTGCATCTTCTTTATCTCTGCCTCTCCCACACTATACTGCATAAATTCCGAGATCAGAGATTTTACCTCATCCAGATATCCGGGTTTTTTCATCTGATTTTTCAGATATACCAGTTCCTTCTGATGTTTCTGAACCAGTTTCTGGAGAATCATATTTTTTCCGGTTTCTTCCAGTATCCTTCTGACATCACCGCCGGTTTCTTCCAGTACACGGTAAGCAAGACGGTCAAAACTCAGAACATCTATATTCAAGATTCCACCATCCGGGTGCATCTGTACCAGAGTTTTCTGTGTCTGCATGGTAAACTGCTCCGGCACGATCACATAATACAGTTTTTCCGGATGGTCCACAGCATCAGAAATAAGACTCTGAAACGCTGTATAAGATTTTCCGGCTCCGGAATTTCCAATGATAAACTGAAGCGGCATAATTTCCTCCCTGAATTTTTTCTTCCATTGTAGCACATATGTTCGATTTCTACAATCACTCATTTTTATCATAAAGAAAAGACTGCCTGCATATGATAAATCATAAGTTCTTTTCCTGTTCTGTATGATCCATACAGATGTTATTTACAGCAGTACTTACATATTCTGACCAGGAGGCAGCCATATGAGTTCCAGAACCAAGATCATTGTTTTACATATGAAGGAGATCATTTATACAGGAATCTTCCTTTTGTTTCTTTCCATCCTGGGAATCCTGCTATTTGTCATGTTCGGTCCCGGCAGAGCAAAAACAGCTTCCACAACTCCTGACGCTGTCTACACTCCGGGAATCTACCGCTCCTCCATTGCACTGAACGGAAACAGTTTTGATGTGGAAGTCACTGTAGATGCAGACAGGATACAATCTATCCATCTGGCAAACTTAAGCGAAAGCACAGCAGCTATGTTCCCGCTTGTGGAACCCGCCATCGAAGAACTGGCAAGTCAGATCTACAGTGGGTGTGATCTGGATAAACTGGAATATGCAAGTGATCAGAAGTACACCTCTTTGATGCTGATCCATGCCATCCAGGACGCAGTTAAAAAAGCAGAAATCCAATAAAAAATACCCGTTACCGGATTTTTACATTTTGA
>SAMEA3387494__coassemble_2702_pt1 | contig 14139 bp, 17 predicted proteins | sample SAMEA3387494__metabat2_high_PE_015 | metagenome-assembled genome bin SAMEA3387494 (sample SAMEA3387494) | Felis catus | biome: Faeces | place: United Kingdom | collected 2012
ACATTTGAAATGCTCATCCACTCTTACAAAACTGGACAGCAAAATATGTAAATCACGTTCTTTAAACTCATGTCTGTCCCCTGCTTTCTCCTTTTCCTGTTTTCCCTCATACTGAGCCAGTCCGGCTATCCTGTCTTTCAGAAAAATTTTGCAGGACGCTTACTTACCTGTGTAAAACAGGAATTCTCATTATTCTTGATATCCACATATATTCTGGCAGAGAGAGTTCAGATTGGTGTTTTACCGGAAAAATTTAATCTCTCCCACAATCCCTGTTGTTCTGCAAACTCCCACATTTCTTCTGCTGAAAGCGGGATATTCTCCCGTTCCAAAACTTCCTTTGCCAAATCTAAAAAACTATAATTCATCCTTTGTCACCCCAATTCCAACAGCATTAGCACTTCTGTTCCCTGCTCCTTCACAATCTGAAATCCAAGACTCTTATACATTTCAAAGGCAAAATTTTCTCTGCTCACACTAAGAGAAACATTCCCATAACCTTTCTTTTTCAGCCGAACGAACATCCTCCTCATTAACTGCTTTCCAATTCCCTGATGCCTGAATTCTTTCTTAACGGAAATTGCCAGCTCCGGAGTGTGTTCACTAATGTTTCCGTATCCTCTCTTTTCCCCTGACAATACCCTGCACCACACTGCTCCCAGAAGGAACCCTCCTGATTCTGCCACCAGGCAACAATCATCCGGTTGTCCAAAATCCTCTATATACACCGCCAGTTCCGGCTGTCTGATAACCTCTCTGGACGGAGTTTCCATGCCCTCTGGTATATATATGGCATCATACAAAAAATCCTCCAAAAATGAATATTCTTCCGGACGAATATCCCGTATCGCCAATTCCTCTACTGTCAAAATCTCTTTTTGAACCTTTTTACTGAAGCTGTGCAATACCGTATCATAAGCGTGGTCAATCATATTCTACAACTCATCCTCTGGAAAATCATCCAAATAAATGGTGTTCCAATACGGCTGCTGTACTGGAGGACAATGATATCCCCGAACTACCACGCCCGGATAAATCTGACGATAAAACTGCCCGAAATCTGGCGTACATTTTAACGTAATTTTATAGTCGTGTGGATTGGGATAAATCTGTGCAAATATCTTTTTATTCAGTCGATAGCAAATGGGGACGTCTCCAAAAGGACTGTCCTCATAAGCTTTCCATTTGCCGAGGCAATAATTTTTGATTTCCTCTGTGTTCATCTTTAATCACCGCCTGCCTGTTTTTATAAATTCCATCAGCATTTCTATATCTTCAAAATCATCATAATCTCCGGTAATTCCCTGTCTATGGTAAATAACCCCATTGCGTTCATTTCTTTCCAGACACTCCAACAGCTCTTCTTCCCCGTATTTTTTTGCAAATAGTGTAAACGCATATGGTTTTATTTTGCTAAGTAACCCTCTTCTGCAATTTTCCTCACATTCAAAGCAATGCTTCAAATCTCTTTCCAGAGAACAGATGCGATTTTCACATCGGTCTTTATCCAGACATTCTCCAGAATCACAACCGGAACATGTCACATTTTCAGAACAAAGACAACAGGCAAGTCCGCATCTTGCAATTCCCAATTCCCTTTTCATATACGTTCATTCCTCTCTCTTCTTTTGTATTTTCCACTGGCACTCACTGCACTCCGCATCATGAATAGAAATAATGCCGCCGCACTCCGGACAGGTAAATTTCTCTTTTTGCTGCTCCATAAATATTTCCACTCTCTGTGTCTGTACCATACGGCTGTTTTCTACAAGACTTGCATGATATCTGGTATTGTAACTCTTCTCCAGAGACCTTAACTGCCTGCAGGGATATTCCAGGCATTCATAGCAATAAGACAATTCTCTTCCTATCACACACTTTTTAATTTTACATTTTTGGCAATGTTCCGACTTTCCCTCATCTCCTGGAATACAGCCGGCACACGGTTTCTTGTGATAGCAGTGCTTATAACACACCATGCAGTTCATTCCACATGGAGCAAACATCTCTGGACGAATTCCCTCCATCGGCATCTTCATGGCTATATCCCTCCTACATCTCTTTGACTTTTGCAGGCTTCTTCCTCAGTTTTAAACATATCCCCTTCTGATCGGCTGCCTCATGAAGCAATCCTGCCATACGAGCCGCCTTTTCTTTTATGGAAAGACATTCCTCATCTTCTTTTACCTGCTCTTTCACTTTTCGTAAATCATCCAACTCCAGAAGATTCACTGCCAGACAAAAAAGTTTTTTCTTTCTTCCATCATTATAATTCTCAAGCAGTTCATTCAGAATAGCAGCCCTCTCACTCTGCTCCTCCTGATATGCTTTTACACCAATTTTTTTCAACTTCTCAAAATCCCGGTATCTGTTGCGGTATGTAATAAAAGAATCAAATTCATCTTCTCCCGGATACTTTTCACAGGGAAAGTGCCCACACTGATTGCAATATGCTATTTTCCCATGCTCCAAACTACATTTTGCTATTTTGCAAGGTTGGTTTCCCACTCCGCCACCGCAGCCGGGACAGTGCCCACCTAAGTTCATAGAACATAATCCGCAATTCAAGCCGCAGAGAGAAAAAAACTGATCTTCTCTAGTAAAATTTTTCATAATCCTATTTTCTCCATAATATGGCAACAAAGATATGATCCGTTTCCTGTTTCAATGTTCAAAAGAAATCAGGAAATCGTCACCGTCAGCTTCTGGCATGGATATTCAAATACGGTTAATTTCTCACCATCCTTGAATCCACTGGCATGGTAACAGTGCCGTGCCGCAATCCCCCTCTCATCCCCTGCCTGGAATGTAACAACCGAAAGCTCCTCGCCACTGCGAAAACAGCTTTTTACCCGTTCAATCAGTTTTCCAGCTATTCCACACTTGCGAAACTCTGGTCGCACTACAAGAAAGGTAATCTCCTTTTCTTCACGGGAAAAACTAATCATTCCAACCAGTTCTCCCTCTGCCTCCTCTAAAAACACCTCTCTGTTCTGAATCGCTTTCTCCAATACCTCTAAAAACCCTGCTTCCTGATATCCGGGAAAGTCCTCTTTTACTTCTTCCATCATAGACAGTACCTGTCCGATATCTTCTTTCTCTACAAATCTTATCATTTCTGTTCCTTTTCCGGATACTCCTTATCCTTCCAATACCACCATTTTAATTTCTCGGCTTCAGGTTCCTCATGCTCTGCGAAATACACCGCACTCCGAAAAACATAAAGCTGGCATCGATCCTCCTGAAAGCCTTTATAAATACAATCCATTTGATACAATTCTTCCGGATCTTTTCCTTTTAAATCTTCAATCGTTCGGATTCCGATATTCAGCAAATCCTCTTCTATATTTTTGCCTACTCCCGGAATCTTCTGCAAATCACAGATTATTACTTTTCCCATCTTCATTCCCCTTCTCCTGAAAAAAGCATGAACAGCCGCCAGTCCATCAGCGTCCTGCCCATGCTTTTTGTATGTTTCGGTTTATCTTGTGTAATCGTAATTTAAAAACCGACCAATTACTTCTGCCGCCCGTTCTCCATTCCCCTGAACTTTGATTTTATACTGCATAGCGAAAGTATGCAATGGGTTTTCAAAGTGGGGTAACGATTTTATCCCCTTATACAGCATTCCTCACACTACGTTTCTATGTATACCTACTTAATCTGCAATAACAGCGGCAACAATGCAATTCCTACATCAACGCCTTTATCAGCAATCCATTTAACAATTCCTTTTGCATTTTCCCACTTTTTTGATTTGCGGTCTGAAGATTTAACAATTTTTTCTAATTCGTTAATTTTATTCAAAATTTCCTCTATTTCAGCATCCGGCAATGCCGACATATTCTCAATTTCTTTTCTTACATCACTAAATGAAATATTGACATCAACTTTGTTTTCGTTTGTATTTGTTATCTGCACCATTGGGACGCTCTGAGGAACCGTTTCTTTCAGTGAAGGATACCCCAACGCTTTAAAAGACAACATTTTATTATATACTTGCTTAAGATTATGAAATAACGATTCTCCAGACACATCATCATAAAATGCATATGCCTGAATATAATCATATAGACCATCGCTAAGTTTAGGTATATACGGATGATACTTTGCAGTTACATCTTTATATAGCTGTAACTTTGCTGATTCTGGTGTCTCTCTATTTTCAGCATCGGAAATAGCTTTTTTCAACGAATCCAAATCATCCTCATACATGACTTTAAAATTAAACAGAGGATCTTTGTCATTATCTGTTACAATGAGTAACTCTAATTTTTCTTTAATTGCATTCAGCTCTGGTCTATAGTTAAACTCTCCACCTCCAAAAGCTGCCTTTCCAAAGGTTGGTATGTCCTTTTCAAAACCTTCAAATATTCCATTATATTTTGCAATCAATGCTTGGTACAAACGATGCGTACCTTCATTTGAACTTTGAGCATCTTCACATCGTTTTATATCTTTTTGCATTATCTCTAATAACTCTGTGGTCATCTTATTTCCTCATTTCTTCCCATACTTCAAAATTATTATTTAAAAAGCTCATTGAGTTGTTCTTCCACTTCCTCGTTCGAAGCTGCAACTAAAATAGTTATACCTTTATTGGATGGTTTCATAGCACACTCAACACCGAAGAAAATATATGCCATTTTCTTTGCCGCCAAGGTATAATTAAATCGGACACCGTTGTCTGCATCATCCATGCCTTCAACCCATTCATTCCCCGCAGTAACCAGCAAACCACTTGACGCAAGACCATAGTCAGAATCCGAATTCAATTTAACAGGGTCTTCTGTAATATTATCCTTCAAATATAATAAATCGCTATACAATGTACGATCTGTCAAAATCATTAATCTATGGTACTCATTATCATCAATAAAGCCATCCATTTTGGCGTTAAGAATCTTTAAAAACAAAGGAATCTTCTCATTTTCCTCAATTCTATTTATTACATTAAGCACAAATACACTTTCTTTATTAAACTTCTCTTTGCCAAGAAGTTTCATATATTTTTGCCTTTTCTCCAGAGGTATCGTTGTTAACCCCTTACAATACCTCTCAAACTTTTTCATATATAAAGCTGTTGGTATGCTTGCAATTTTCTGCGCAACCTTTAGCGATTTAATAGCTCCAGAAACCGCTTCACCAACCTGTGATAAGATTTCTGTTCCATCTTGCACAATATCTGAATTCATCACCTGCACAGCAATATCTGTTGCTTCGTTCATAAAAGTCTCAAGAATATCTTTTAATACATCAATGTAATTTGTCTCACTTAAAACATCAAGCTCATTATGTTCTTCCATACGACACCTCCTACTTCGTTTGCGAAAAAGTATCCTTTCGCCAAAATGTATATCTCCCATTCCCCAAAGCATATCCCCTGGGGTAAACCTCCGATTATATCATCACTCTATGGAAACAGAAACACACATCTATTTTATTGCCAAAATGGCGAAATCCTTTGATTTATTGGGCTTTTTTCGACAGAAGGCAGACTGTTTCGACTGTCTTTTCATTGAGCAACCGAATTCTTAAACTCCTCGAATTGCAGACAGTTAAAATAAATTTTACAAATTTATTTTTTCTCTGTTTTCTGTTCCAACATTTTTATCGAATCAAAATAATCCTGCTCCACTTCACTAAGCGTTCGTTCCTTATATTTTCTATATTCTAAAGTTGCCTTATCAACTGCCTGCTTATGACTGATACTTCCATTTCCAATCAGCAGTTGCTCTCCGCTCATAGTAAGAATACGATTCAGATGTTCTGCCCAATCCTGCATAGTCATTGCCTGCTCTCGTTCTGCCTGTCGTTCTGCAAAATCAAGATATCCAGATACAAGCTGACCCATAGCCCGAAGTTCTTTTTCATCCAAATAATTTTTTGCAATAACTGCTTCTTTCAATGTTGGCTGTTTCCCTGCAAATGAGGTAAGCCCCATAAATTCCTTTTCTGCATCTGCTCTGTTATAAATTACTTCTACCGCTGTCTGTCCATGAATGGCATAATGAATTTTATTCTGAACTTTCTTGAAAAACTGGATAGAAACTTCTGCTTTAGGATCGTAGTCGATGCTCGTTGCATAGATTTCTAGAATCTGACGATAAAATACTTTTTCAGATGCTCGGATATCACGAATACGTTCTAATAGTTCCTTGAAATAACCGCCGCCACCAAGATTTTTCAGGCGTTCATCATCCATAGCAAAACCTTTTCGCATATATTCTTTAAGAATATTTGTTGCCCAGATTCTAAATTGTGTACCCCGTTTCGATTTCACACGGTATCCAACAGAAATAATCACATCCAGATTATAGTAATCCACCTGATATATTTTCCCGTCAGCGGCAGTTGTTGCAAAATTTGCAACAACTGAATCTCGCTGCAATTCACCTTCTATAAATACATTTTTTATATGTCTGGAAATCGTTGATTTATCTCGTTGGAACAATTCTGCCATCTGATCCATGGATAGCCAGACTGTATCTTCATCAAAGGTTGTCTCAATCTTGGCTAATCCATCTTCTGTTGTATAAATGATAATATTTGATTTCCGATTTCGATCTTCCTGATAATTCACTTGTACACCTCTTTCCTAATTATGCAAACAGCCCACTTGAAATATTCTCAACCAAATAATTATCTAATTGCCCTAACTTCTATATCACCTAATTTTTTGTCACATGCCCTATGTGAGGGAAACGCTGTAAATCCTGGTCTTGAGATATAGTTACGAGTCTTGTCATAATAAACACTCAGAATTCCTGTTAACAAAAACTGAAATCCCAGATGTATTTCTTCCTCACTATGACTAAAAAATATATATTCTCCAACTTCTCCGTCTTGAGGACGTCTTTTAAAAATGCTCCATTTATTAAACGAACCAATATACCCTATTAGATCATCAAAATAATCATCTTCCTTGGAATAAAATCCTTTTAATTTTTCAAAAATCCATTGTTCTGTAGTTTTCTCCTTTTTCTCAAATGCATCCATTGACACCAAAGCAAAAAATGGACCTCTTAAATGTTGACCACTATCATCAACACAACGACACAACTTTGATGCGGTCTTCAATGCTTGCGCTTCATGTACTATGTCATTTTCATGTAAATTCTTTTTCACAGAAATAATACCTACAACTCCCTCTGGTGGAACAATAACATTTTCTCCAAATCTCTGAAATATAGGATATTTAGCACTATCATAAATTAATATATCTAACTGTGTGGAATGGCTGTCTACTTCATTTTTACAGCTTCTATTTTCCAATCCTGTTTTTACTGCTGGTCTCAAAATAAAACCCGTTAAAACTTCTAAATCTTTTGGTAAATATCTTTTCAGGTATTCTCGTATTAATGTTTCTACATATCTTCCATCTTCTCCTCTATGGGCAGCTCCATTTCTATTTTCTGCTGGAATTAATATTTGAAATTGTTTATAAGTATCCAACATGGCTTTCATCTCATTTGACCAGTAATTTTGGATTCTTTTACCGTCCACTTTATTACGCCTCCCATCTTTTCCTATTGTTCCCATATCACATTCAATTTTAAATTAGTCAGAAGGTATCTGATCAATTTATATTTTTTATACTTTTACAAAACTTTCCTGAAAATGGTTCAATCGTTGCCCCTCCTTCTGCATCCTTAATCCGATAGTAATCTTCCATATCCAAACTTAATTTCACATACGTATCAGGTTTGGATATTCGGTTGCTCTTCTGAAGAAGCGCGATAGTCTCTACATGTGTCGGCATCCGCTGAGGAACATATTTCCCCAGCCTCGTTACCGACTGATGAACACATTTTTTCTGATGCATTTCTATCCAAAATATCCTTATTTGCCTGCTCCATTATGACACCTTCTTTCCCTTCTGATTTGCCTTATAATCTGCTTTTGCATCGTTCACCTTCAAGTCCTGATTCCATTTCAGAACGAAGGTAAGTTTATAAGGTGTCGAGTTGCCGTCTTTATCGTATCCACCGACAATTACCTTCTCTACGATACTTTCAAACACAATACGGTCAAATTCATCAAGAGCATCCTCCTGCTCCAGTGCCTTGCGAAGCTGCGACATACGCTTGCTTATATTCTTCTGCTGTCCGATATTTTCTTCCAGATATGCCTTTTCTTCCTCTAATTTATGAAGTTTTCTCTGAAAACCAAGTTTCTTTTCTTCATAATCTTCCTGTTCTATTTTACCATCTATCAGCAGATCTGTTAACCTGCTTTTTTTACTTTCTATGCTGCTGATATCCTTTTCAATCTGTTTGACACGTTTTAATTCCGTATCATCCTTCAGGACATCTTCAATGGTGTCCAATACAGAATCCAGCACAGCATCAAAATTATCCGCCAGCAGCCGGAACGCATCCTGGAACGCACTCTCAATAATCACTTCATCAATAGCTTTACAGTGTGGACAGTTATTGATTCCATTTTTCGTTGCATTCATACACTGCCATACCGGCTTCTTTGTGGTGGTTGTCTGGTTCCTCGTTCGTCTGGAAAGCTTATGACCACAATACCCACATTCCAACATGCTACTGAAGGTAAACTGCCTTGTATAACGCTCTCTGTTTCCTGTCGCATCCATCATTCTTGGTTTTACACGCTTCAGTCGCATTTCTTCTGCCTTATCCCATACCTCTCTTGTTACAATCGCTTCATGGTGATCCTGAATATAATATCTGTCCTCTTCCCCCATATTGGCAAGACGGCGCTTTGATATTGGATCAACGGTAAATGTTTTTCCAAGAAGAATGTCTCCCTTGTATTTCTCATTTTTAATAATTCCCATGACTCCGTGCGTATGCCATTCTACAGTACCACGCTTATTTTTGATACCCTGTTCTTCCAGTCTTTTTGCAATCGTGGAAGTTCCGTAGCCCTGCAGGTACATATCATAAATGAAACGTACAGTTTCCGCCTCCTGTTCATTTACAGTAATCGATTTTGTATCCCGATGATAATCATACCCAAAGCATCCATTAAATCCCACCATCTCGCCACGCTTCATTTTCATCTTTAATCCCAACTTCACATTTTCAGAAAGAGATTCTACCTCTCCCTGTGAAAGTGAACTGAGTATGGTAAGGAGCATTTCTCCATTCATATCCAACGTATTGATTCCTTCTTTTTCAAATACCACTGCGATATTTCGATCACGTAGCATACGCACATATTTCAGCGTATCCTGCGTATTTCTGGAAAAACGGGAAATGGATTTTGTAAGTATCATATCTATCTTTCTCTTCTGACACTCCCGGATCATGTCCTGAAATCCTTCCCGCTTGTCCACCTTTGTTCCGGTAATTGCTTCATCAGCAAAAATACCTGCCGATACCCACTCTCTGTTTTGACGGATTTTTTCTTCATAATAGGCTTTCTGGGACGCAAAGCTGCCAAGCTGTTCATCCCCATCTGTGGAAACCCTGCAATATGCTGCAACACGGGTACGCTCAACCTGTATCCCTGTACTCCGTCTTCCAACGTTGTTGGTGCCTGTTTTTGTTGCCTCCAAAATCTGAACCTGTTTCATGCTCATATACTTCCTCCATTTCTCTGACCAGCCACATTTGTCTTTTCACATATGCGGCCGGCTTCTTTGTTTGTATTGTCATTTTAATCAAATTTTCAAATATGAACGACTGTTGCAATTCATCATTGTCCATTAATCTTTCCTCATCTTTCTCAAATTCTATGCGATTGCTTTTGCCGGATCATCACTGCGTTCTCCGGCAATCAAATAACTGTCCATTAGCTTCCGTCTGATTTTTTCGTATTCCTTTTCAGAAATAAGTTCAGACCGGAATAACTTCGCAATCAATATCATTTTCTTTGCATACTCTAATTCACTTCTCATTAGAAACTCCCCCTTTCCTTCCGATTTTTTAGCATCACCTCTTTCTATAAAATAATTCTGATACTTCTTTTGGCATCCATTCGTATTCTCTGCCGTCAGCATTCAATCTGACCTCTACCTTTCGGATGCAGGCAGCTCCTTCTCGAGACTTACCTACCGTTGCCAGAGTATCTTTGACGCTCATCCTAAGAAAAGTCTATGGAGTCATGGCATCTTTGTTAGCAGAAAATACAGCTCATTTAGTTTTTAATGTGCACAATTCGCTTTTTTGCGAATTTCAATTATGACATTATTATAATGCGCATTTCTGCGAATGCCAATCATTTGATTCGCCTTTTTGCGAAACTTCCTGTTTGCAAACAGTGATTTTAGCAGTAAAATATATTTATCAAGAAGAAAGCAGGAATGAACTATGACCATTGGAGATAAAATAAAAAGAATCCGGACATTCCGGAACATGACACAAAAAGAATTGGGAGAAGCCCTCGGCTGGGGAGAAAAGGGTGCAAACCGTCTTGCCCAATACGAAACCAACTACCGGGTTCCAAAGAGAGATTTAGTGACAGAAATGGCTAAGATTTTAGGTGTGAATCCGTGGACACTCTACGATGCCACAACTATGGACGCCACAGAAATTATGGAGCTACTGTTCTGGCTGGATGAGTTTAATCCGTCCGCCATCAATCTGTTTCAGCTCGAAACCTATCCAGGCGAAAAATGCAATTCCAGCGATGATACTGCCGTCCGCTATCATAACAACGACAGTTGGCCTGCACACCCGCCTGTGGGATTATGGTTCAATTACGGGCTTGTGAATGATTTTATGAAAGAATGGGTAATCCGGAAAACAGAGCTGAAATCCGGTCAGATTACTAAAGACGAATACTTTGAATGGAAGATCAACTGGCCGCAGACTTGCGATGACTGCGGAAAACATGAACCATCAAAAAAATGGCGCAACAGCTGATTGCTGTGCGCCATTTTAAAAATCTTATATTATTCTTCATGCCTGTATCTTTCGGCAATAAATCCTTCTCATAAATATCATTGCCACCAGCACTGTAAGTCCTTCTGCAACAGGAAAAGTAATCCAAATCAGCTCCGTACTTAACTCCCCATTCAAAACCAGTTTGCTAAGCCCCCACGCTACAGGGATGACAAAGAGAAATTGCCTGCACACAGAAAGAATTAATGACTCAATTCCACTATCCAAAGCCTGAAATATTCCCTGAAATGCAATATTGGCTCCTGCGAACATATAACAGAAGGATATGATCCGAATTGCAGAAACGCAAAGCCCGGCTGTTTCTCCAGTCAAACCAAACACTCCTGCAAGCGGAACTGCAATAATCTCAAGCACAATAAATCCTGCCAACATGATTGCCAGCGTGTACATCATACCAAATTTAATCCCTTCCTGCACACGTATTCTGCTTCCTTTTCCATGGTTGAAGGAAATAATAGGTGTGATTGCATCTCTAAGACCAAATGCTGCAAATAAAAGGAACTGCTGAATCTTATAGTACAATCCATAGGCTGTCACAACATTCTCTCCCACCTGGACAAAGATTATATTCAGAAGATATGTCATTAGAGACATCAGTGCCTGCGCTATCACTGCCGGCAGACCAATCGCATAGATTCCCTTCACAACTGCCGCCGACGGCTTCATATAACTCCATCCGTTCTTTATTTCTCTGTTCACCTTAAAATGAAACAGCACTGCGATAAACAATGAAACACATTGACCTATAACAGTAGCCCACGCAGCTCCACGAACTCCCATCTGAGAAATCCCAAATAATCCATAAATCAAAATAGGATCCAGTACTATATTTACCACAGCACCGGATATTTGCGCAATTGTTGAATACATTGATTTTCCGGTTGCCTGCAACAGCTTTTCAAAAATAGCAAAATACACAATTCCAAAAGACAGTACACAACATATTTGAAGATATTCTATTGCCATATCGGCAATCAGCTTGTTACCGGACTGGGATGCAATATACTTCTCCACACCAAACAGTCCAAAACCAGCAAACAGCAGGTAAATGATTGTTGCCAGAAAAATTGCATTTCCCGCTGTTTTACTTGCCCTTTCGCGCTCTCCCTGTCCAAGACATTTCGCAACCAATGCATTGGCTCCAACTCCTGTACCAATTGCAATTGCAACCATTAACATTTGCACCGGAAATGCCAGCGTCAGTGCATTCAATGCAGCTTCTCCCACTTCCGGTATATTTGACACAAATGCACTATCCACAATATTATATACCGCCTGAAGCATCATGGAAACAATCATTGGCAACCCCATTGACACCATCAATTTTCCAACCGGTGCTGTACCCATTCGATTTTCTGAAGCAGATGTTTTTTCTCTTATTTCTCTACTATTCAACTTCTTTTCCATCCTTTTCTTTTAATGCAGTCATTATCATGTTTACAGCGCCTTGAATGCCCCAGTAACCGCTATCAATACATAAATGATAATTCTCTGTCTTTCCCCATTCCTGCTCCGTGAAATACTTGTAATTCAATTTACGTTTTTTATCCTTTTCTGCCAATCTACGTTCCGGGAAAATTGAACTCTCTCCGTATAATCGGACAATTCGCTCTGCTCGATACTCCTTCGATGCGTAGACAAAGACATTCAGACACTCCGTCCTGTCCTTCAGCAAATAATCTGCACACCTTCCCACTATCACACAGGAACCTTTTGAAGCAAGTTCCAAAATAACCTTTCTTTGTGCAAACCAAATTCTGTCTGCATTTGCTAATCCGTCTGTCCCTCTTCCAAGAAAAGAATATGCAAATCCACCAGTACCTGGAGCATATTCTGACTCTTGCTGAATGTAATCATTGGCATAGCCGGTTTCTTCCGCTATTTTTTCAATTAGTTCCCGGTCATAACAAGGGATTCCCAGTTTTTCTGACAATTCCTTTCCAATTGTACGTCCTCCACTTCCAAATTGCCTGCTGATTGTAATAACTCTGTTCATAAATTCCTCCTGTTTTTGATGACATAAGAAAAGCGTGTAATCTTCATAGCAATGCTACATTAGATTACACGCATCAATTGTGCTGGATTTACATCTACCGATTACACGTTTTTCAGTTTTCACCTTATTCTATCATAGATTTATTCTCAATGTAAGTGAAACTTAATCTAAATAGTGTCCTACAGCAGAGCTATTATACTGCTTGATGATTTCAAGCATAACCGAGCCGTCTTCCTGTACTTCTTCCTTCAGAATTTTGTACTTCGTATTTTTCTTCTCTAAATCACTTTTGTACTTCTCTACCTCTTCATTTACACACCGAACCGCATAATCATGCCCGCAATCTTCCTTTAACATAAAATGCAATGTCTATGTGATGCATGCTGCCTTAATTCGTTTCATTTTTCTACCTCTTTCTTTTATTATATCAACGCAGATTTTTCTGCCTTCATATCTTTTTTCTTAATCGTATCCGCAATCAGCTGACACATCTCACTTTCATCCTTTCCGATTGCATACGCAAGTTCAGAATACAAATATTTTTCTGCCAGTTTAAAATACCGCTCATCCATTGCTGTATTTTTCTTCCCCTGAATATTTCTTTTTTGCTTTCTGAAATACATGGTTTTTATAATACTGATCCATTGCTCCGGATCACAGCTTTTGATTGCCTCTTTGTATTTTTGCTCTCTCTGTTTTTCGTTTTCAATATGAACTGCATCTATTTTTGTTATATTTTCTATCACGCTCCAAGCCTCGTTACATTCAATCGCTTTTCTTAAATTACTCGCTATGGAATCAACAGGAACATAGATTTTCATCTTGTCATCCGAATGTGGCACCAACAGGTAATATTTTTTATTCCTGTCAACATCCATTCCCTCAAGATGCACAATATCTGTAATTCGACAAAGTCCTGTGTTTTCTTTCACAACACAATCTCCCACCTGGTACAAATCGCCACCTCCAAAAGGTTCAGGGTTCATTTCACTTCGAGATAATCCCTGAAAAAAATCACTTCTTTCATGTTTTATTATATCAATACAAAAATTTTTTTGTAAGTCTTTTTTGCTTTCCGATATACGATTTGTTGATAATTATTACATTTACAGTTCTATATTTTGTCTATTTTTACCTTAGTTAAATCCAATAACAACATTCAATGCATGTTCTACATCCGATGCTCGTTCAATAGCTCGTGACAAATCATCTAATTTATATTCATCTGTAATCAATTTCTCAATATCCCACTTCCCGGACTTCATA
>SAMEA3387494__coassemble_2758_pt1 | contig 13674 bp, 14 predicted proteins | sample SAMEA3387494__metabat2_high_PE_015 | metagenome-assembled genome bin SAMEA3387494 (sample SAMEA3387494) | Felis catus | biome: Faeces | place: United Kingdom | collected 2012
ATCACCCCTTTCACTAAAAAGTATTTAGAAATATTTCTAATTAGAATATACCTTTTCTCCCCAAAAAAGTCAACATCTATTTAGAGATTTATCTAAATAGATGTTGACTTTTTTATTTTATCATTCACTCTCCCGGATTAGATGCCCGGATCTGCTCTGTGAGCGCTTCCCCGCCCTGCTGATACCACTGTTCTACGAAAGTATCAAAATAACTGACAGGAACCTCTCCCATAATAATCCTGATGAAAGAATCTTTTTCAAATTGCTTCAGAGACTGCGGAACAACACCATCTGTATCATCCAGATAAGGATGGACTGCCGGTGTGTAATTTCCGTCCACCAGAAGCCCTACCGCAGAAATCCTGGATTTATAAGCCGCCCAGTCCTCTGCCGTATACGTTTCAGAATCCAGATAATTTCTGCATGCCTGATAATACGAACTTTCTATGGCTGTCAGATTTTCCTCCGGACAGGAACCGTCAAGAGCTGCACGGATCTTTTTGGTAACCTGATAGGTTGCCTCATTATAGTCTACATTGATCACAAGAGGTCTTGCTGTAGGGTCTACATTCAAAGCAAAGTATCCATTTACCTCGTCTGCGTCCTCTGCTTCATATCTTGTATAGTCAAAAAGCACACTGATGATCTTCATAACGATTTCCGGATGCTCAAACCCCTTACGCACAACCACATATTTATTATTTCTTAAAGAAGCATATGCTTCCTGTCCGGAAGGTTCCTGAAGATAATAAGGTTCCCAGTCTGCTGTTTTATCTTTTTCCATGGCATCCATCAGTGGATTATTCGGCGTCCACCAGAGACCAAAAAAAGCGCCGCATTTACCTTCAACTACCAGATCCCTGATATTATTCGGTGCACGAAGGGCAAAGTTCCGATCCAGGATCCCTCTTTCATATAAGTCATGCAAAAAAGAAAGAGCATTTCTGGTTTCTTCTGTAAGGGAACCATAAACAATTTTTCCATCTTTTTTTATCCATCTCTGGGGACTGGCATGAAAACTGTCAAAAACCACATCCATGGAATAACTGGAGCTTGTGGTGCCTACAAGTCCTGTGTCGCAGGCAAGTCCTACCGGTTCCTCTCCTTCTTCTGTTCCCATTCTGTGTTCTGTAAAGGCTTCTATCACATCAAAAGCTTCCTCCAGGGTCTCCGGTTCTTTCAGTCCAAGCTGATCTATCCAGTCTTTCCGAAGCCACAGAAGATTCGGTCCATGATCTATGACTGTTTCCGGCACAGCCATAAGCTTCCCGTCAAATTTTCCCGCTTCCAGAAGTTCCCCTCCATAGCTGCCATACATTTCCTTAATCCTTGGGGATGTACATTTTTCGTAAACCTCTGTCAGATCTTCGATCAGATCATTGTCCACCAGTTCCTTTAGTGTTTCCCTGTCTGAAACTACCAGAATATCCGGAAGCGTCTGATCTTTCACAATAATGTTAACAAATTCACTGTACCTGTCTTCACTTTCCATATAGATATTATCGTTCTGTATGTTCAGCATTTTCCGAAGATATCTGGTATAAGCATTATCTTCATAAGTATCTCCTTCCGGAAGATTTGAATTATTTGCTCCGCTCATTTGTCCCAAAGTATAGGTCACAAGCTCCGGATATGCCCCGTAAGGAGTTGTTTCTGCTTTTTCCCAGGCTTTCCTGCTCTCTTCCGATACCTCCTGTCCGGAATCCAGCAGCTGTCCTTTCTGTGAACAGCCGCAAAAAAGACAGGCCGACGCCAAAACTGCCGCCGTTCTACAAAAAAATCTGTACATTTTATGCTCTGCCCTCCCTTTCTGCTGCTGTTTTCTTCGGAAGACGGATCTCTACTCTCGTTCCATCACCGGGATGGCTGAGGATTTTGACCCCGTATTCCTCTCCATAAAGAAGTTTGATCCGGTCATTAACGTTTTTCAGTCCATATCCTTTTGCCTGATAGGTTACAAGGTTCCGGGCTTTTTCCGGATTCATTCCCGGACCATTGTCCGTTACTGCCATCAGAAATTCCTCTCCCTCGTCCAGAATAGAAATCTTCATGATCTTTTCCCCTTCTTCCTTCACATCCAGACCATGCTCCAGTGCATTTTCCACCACCGGCTGAAGAAGAAGCTTCGGCACCATTTCATTCTTTACAGAAGTATCTGTCTCCCATTGCACTTTAAAATCATTGTCATGCATTACCAGCTGGATTTCCAGATATGCTTCCACATTCCGAATGCAGCTTTCTACAGTAACCATGTCTTCCCCCTTGCTTAATGCTGTACGGTAAAAAGTAGACAAAGCCAAAGTAACCTTGCTGATTTCTTTCTGGTTACTGCGGATCGCCATCCAGTTAATAGCCGAAAGCGTGTTATAAAGGAAATGCGGATTAATCTGTGCCTGAAGGGCTTTCAGTTCAAATTCTTTCAGGGCGATCTTATTCACATAGACCTCGTCGATCAGGCGGTTGATCTCATCCATCATACGCCGGAAACTGCGCACAAGAATCCCCACTTCATCCTCACTGTCACTGGATACTGTCACTTCACGGCTTCCATGGTTTACCTGATCCATATTTCTGGTAAGCTCTTCGATTTTTCTGGTAAAAAGCCTGGAAAAAACAGTTCCCAGACCAAACACGATCAGAGTGCAGAGAAAGATCAGCGGAATTTCCTCCAGAAAAAGCTGTTTTACTTCTCCTGCAATTGCTTCCTTCGACCGAAACAGGTAAAAATTCCATCCATTTTCTCCACTGGTGCTTTTTGCATAAAAATAATTTTCCCCGATTTCTTTCAGGACATGATCTTTTTTCATTTCATTCAGAAAAAACTCAGATGATATGTTTCCCCGGGAATCCTTCATATTTGCAATGTTTTCATATACAACCCGCCCTCTGCCGTCTGTAACTGCCGCTCCTGTCTCATCTTCCACCATACCGTAAAAGGGCTGAAAGATCTTGTCATAATCCAGAGTAAGACACAATACAGCTGCCAGAACCCTGTTATCATAAATATTTCGTACCGCTACCACCTCTTTTTTGTCCCGATCCACCATCCATTGGATTCTTACATCATCCTTAAGCTCTGCATTCCACCATTTCTCTTCTGTTTTTTGCAATGGTACAAGAGTATATTCATGTTCTACCTTAATGCTGTCTGCAAAAAGCTGGATCTGGCGAATTGCATCATGATAGGATTTCGGTACCGTCAGAAGAGGATCTGCCACTTTCATATATTTTTCGTAGGCAGAATAATTGTCCATGTTTTTTTCCCGAATGATTTCTTCGATATCCGGAGAATACGTAAGGTAGTTCATGAGACTGGTATATACTGCAATCTGACTGTCAATATTTTCCCTGGTCTGCTCCAGAAGAGATTCCATATCTTCCATTTCTCTCTGACGCACAAAGCTGCTCATACGCATATGACTGTAAAGGGCGATCAAAAGCACCGGCACAAGGCTTGCGATCACCAGAAGCGCCCTGAGCTTATTGCGGTACTTCATATTTTTAATCTTCTGATACAGATTCCTCATTCTCTGTGTTTCCTTTCCGATAGGATTCCGGACTTTTCCCATAAAATTCACGGAAGCTTCTGCAGAAATAGGAGACATTAGAAAAGCCTACCTTCTCACTAACCTGCGCCACCTTCATATTGGTATTTTTCAGGAGCTCTCCTGCTTTTTCCATACGGAAGACCCGGATATAACGATTCAGATTCATTCCAGTTTCTTTTTTAAAGATAAAACTAAGATAACCAGAAGAAAGGTATACTTTTTCTGCCAGCGTTTCCAGGTTCAGATCCTCATCATAGTGCTGATAAATATAATTTTTCACTACAGCTACTTCGTTTCTGGATTCACTCATAGATCTTTCCAGAAATTTCTCATACTCACAGATATTTTCCTCAGTAACCTTAAGAATTTCTATTATATTTCTACAATTATAAAGCCTGTCAATTTCCTTTTCCAACCGCCTTTCTCCGGAAAACCGATCCTCCTGAAAAAGTTCCTGAATCAAATTGGAAAAAACAAATTTAATATACATTGCTGAATATTTCGTATTATCTGTATATTTTTCCTTCAATGTCCGAAAATGTTTTCTAAGCAGCTCTGTATCTTTTCTGCTGATATCCTCTGAGATCATCTGCATCAGATGAGAATCCTGAACCTCTCCCATGGCCATTTTCAGATGCTCCTCTTCATTGGCAAAAATATGTTTTTCCGGATGATAAAATTTTTCTTCCATCTGTTGTTCCAGCTGGCTCATAATCTCCGGCAGACAGCAAACACCTTCAAACATTCTGCTGACGGCAAGATAAAAACGGTCTCTGTAATTTCTTTTTAAAAAGGTATAAATATGATTTGCTACAAGCTGATAATCACAATATATATCCTTAAAGAATAAGATGGACTGTCTGGAATTTAAATTTGAATAATAAAAAGCTCTCCGAACTTCCTTTTGCAGCAGTTCCTGAAAATCATTCTCAACCCTGTCAAAAAAGGACACATCAGCTTCTATCATGATGGCACACCGCCACTCCTCCCAATGTGTAATATCTATCATATTTCCGGCTTTTTCCAGAATATCCTTATTTCCGGAATAAAGATAATTTTCGAGGAAATACTGCTGAAGAAAATCCTGTTCCTGCTGTTCCTGTTTCTGCTTTTCTTTTCTTTCAGAAATCATACTCTCTGTTTTCTGGATGATCTTGTGAAACTCTTCCGGATCCACCGGCTTCAGTACATATTCTGTAACTCCATACCGCATGGCTTCCTGGGCAAAGGCAAAATCACTGTATCCGCTGAATATCACTACCGGAAGTTCCGGATACAGTTCTTTTGCTTTTGATGTAAGTTCCAGTCCATCCATATGGGGCATTTTAATATCTGTAAGAAGAAGATCTATTTTTTCTTCTCTCAAGATCTGAAGTGCATCCTTGCCATTCGCTGCTTCATAAATTCTCCATTCTTTATTTTCCTGAGAAAGAAGATATTTTACCCCTTCTCTTTCCAGCCTCTCATCATCTACGATCAGTAATCGAATCATTTATTTCACCATTTCCTTCTCCATGCAAATATAGTTTTCAATTATACTGTTTTTATTTTACCATTTCCCTCTTTTGCTCACAAGGACACACCATACAAACTTTCAGATCATTCATATACCTTTTGACCAACGACAAAATCCCCGAAAAGCATTTGCTCTTCAGGGATTCTGACCTTTTTATTTCATCAGCCTTTTACCGCTCCGGCTACCACACCCTCAATAATATGCTTCTGGCATACCAGATAAACGATAATGATCGGAATAATATCAATCATAATACTTGCCATCATAGGCCCCATCTGCACATGTCCGAAGCTGCCTCGGAAATACTGGACTGCCATGGGAATGGTACGATATTTCTTGATATCCAGTACAAGCGTTGGAAGGAGGTAATCGTTCCATACCCACATCAGTTCCAGGATCGCCGTAGAGATAATTGTAGGTTTCAGGATCGGAATCAAAATCTGGAAATATACCTGCAGAGGACTGCATCCGTCGATCAGAGCTGCCTCCTCGATCTCCAGAGGGATTCCTTTCACAAAACCTGTAAACATAAATACTGCAAGTCCGGCGCCAAAACCAAGATAGATAATACAGATATTATAAGGATTATTCAGTTTCAATGTATCTGCTGTTTTTGCCAGAGTAAACATGACCATCTGGAAAGGCACTACCATACTGAATACGCAAAGATAATAAAACGCTTTGGACAGCTTACCGTTTACACGCACGATATACCATGCACACATGGAACAGCACAGAAGGATCAGTACCACTGACATCACGGAGATCACAAGACTGTACCAGAAGGATTTCAGGAAATCCATCTGTGTCACACTGGCTACAAAGTTCTTAAATCCATTCCAGGTCTCTCCTGTAGGAAGACTGAACACTCCTGAAGTAGTGATGGCAGATTCTTTTTTCAGAGAGTTAAAAAGAATCAGTACAATCGGATACATCCAGAGGATGGAAATAACTGACAGTATGATAGTTGCCAGAGGATTTTTTTTCTTATTTTCCATTACTGCTGTACCTCCTTGGATGATGTTGCCTTAAGCTGGATCAAAGCGATCGCAACTACAAGAATAAAGAATACAACGGCCTTTGCCTGTCCGATGCCCTTCCACATAGGTCCGCTTCTGGCATAAAACGTATCGTAAATGTTCAGAGCAAGAAGCTGTGACTGTTTGCCCGGAGCTCCTCCTGTAAGGGACAGGTTCTGGTCGAACATCTTAAATCCGTTTGTCAGCGTCAGGAAAGTACAGATCGTTACAGACGGCATGATCATCGGTATCTTGATCTTAAACAGGATCTGTCTGGAGGTTGCTCCGTCGATCTGAGCCGCCTCGATCAGATCCGGTGATACATTGTTCAGACCTGCCACATAAATAATCATCATATAACCGATCTGCTGCCACATCAGAAGAATGAGCATTCCGATAAAGCCGTTTTTGGCAGAAAGCGCAAGAAGTGGCTGTCCCCACCTGGCAAGAAGTCCATTCAGAAGGGTCTGCCAGATATAGCCAAGAACGATACCGCCGATCAGATTCGGCATAAAAAATACAGTACGGAATACGTTTGTTCCTCTAAAGCCTTTGGTAAGCGCCAACGCGATGGCAAAAGCCAGTACATTAATCAGGATACTGGATACAAACGCAAATACCACGGTCAGCCAGAAGGAATGACTGAAAGTTTTATCCAGCATCAGCTTGGCATAGTTTGAAAATCCTACAAAGGTTACATCCTGTACAGTCGTAAATTTGCAGAAAGACAGATAAATGCCCCAGATAAACGGCCAGAGAAAACCGATGATAAATGCAGCCAGTGTAGGCAGTACAAATACCGGCCACCATTTTTTGATTGTTTTTCCTACCATGTTTCTACTCCTCTTTCCCCTGCTTCAAAAAGTACGGGGGCTGATGCAAATCATCCGGGGTATCATCCACCGGGAGCTGATTGCACCGCCCCCTTTCCAGTCACTTTTTTACTTCAGGAACTCTGTTCTTACTCTGTAAGAGCTTTTTCCATTGCCCAGTTGTCAACAAATGCACTTACAACATCATCCCAGGAACCTGTCTCTGCTGCATAAGAGGTAAGAGCTGTTCCCACGCCGTTTTTCCACTCTTCAGACGGCATAGTTGTGAAGTTCCATGATACAGGTGTAAGTCCTGCTTCTGTGTATTCTGCATCCTGTTTTACAAATACGTTTGTAGGAGCAACTGCTGTTTTGAAAGGAATTGTGAAGCCCATATCTTCAGACATAGCCTTTGTTCCTGTTTCAGAAGTTACGCACCAATTCATGAAATCAAGTGTTGCCTGAATGTCTTCTTCAGACGCATTTTTGTTTACGCACCAGTAGTTCTCTGTACCTGTTGCAAGACCCTGGTTCTCGTCATCAACGCCAAAGTAAATCGGAATCATAGCCAGTTCGTCGTCGCCGAATGTTTTTGCAAGTTCTGCATATTCCCAGGAACCGTTCTGATAGAATACTGCTTCGCTGTTTACAAATTCGTTTCTGGAGTCGTCTGCAGTCTTAGCGGAAAGCTCTGCCGGATCGCAGGTAGAATCTGTAATATAAAGATCGAACAGATTCTTGTAATTTTCAAGGTATGTTCCTTTCAGTTCTGCCGCGTCATCTACGCCTTCGTCTTTATATTCATAATAAATCGGAAGGTTTGCAAGATGAGTTTTAAATCTCCAGTCTGAAGATGCGTCCATTCCTGCGGAAGTAAACGCGCCTTTGATTCCCAGTTCGTCTTTTCTGCTCTGGATATCGTCGGCAACTGCCTTTAACTGGTCATAGCTCTTGATATCATCCAGGGTATATCCTGCTTTTTCAAGAAGAGTTTTATTTGTGATAAGTCCATAGGACTCGATTACGTATGCGATTCCAGGAACAGTCTCTCCGTCTTTCAGCGCATAAGCATCAGATGTAAGCTGTGAAAAGATTTCAGAATCCTTAAGATCATAGCAGTAATCTTTCCAGTTCTTAAGTCCTACCGGTCCATTTACCTGGAAAAGTGTAGGAGCGTCGCTCTTAGCCATCTCAGACTGAAGTGTCGTCTCATACTGACCGGAAGCAGCTGTAACAACGGTCACCTCTGTTCCTGTTTCTTCTGTATATGCTTTTGCCAGATTCTGCCATGCTTCATCTGCCTCTGGTTTAAAGTTCAGATAATAAACTTTTCCTTCACCCTCTGCCATAACCGGAACTGCCGGGATCATAGATGCTGCCATTAATGCAGCCATGCTCATTGCTGTGAGTTTTTTCATTTTCATAGTAAAATCCTCTCCTTTTCTATAAATTACAGCTAAATAAATTGATGTTGCACGTTCTCTTTAACTTATCTTTATTATAGAATCAGAGAGGAATATCCGCCATGATAAAAAATCAAGAAATATGTTTGTTTTTCATGTTGTTTTTTCTATATTCAATATTTCATATCCTGCTGCATTCAGGTTCATACAAAGCAGTTCAGAAATTGCCCTGTCATCCTCGATCACCAGGATTTTATTATTCAACTGTATGTTCCTCCTCGGTATTCTCTGAACCTGTCCGAGAACTCCATGGTGCATACTCCGGCTCCTGCTGTTCAGGCGCCGCCTCGTCCTGTACCTGAGAAAACTCAGCATCCACTGTTTCCGCGGCTTCCACAGCCTCTTCCACAGCCGTTTCTGCTTTTTTGATGCCCCGGCGCATCAGCACCAGAAAAACAATATCTGTCACACCATTTGCAAGCATGACACAGCCTGCAAATATCATGGTATATTTCACCATGTCAAAAGGATCCACGATCATGGCAATACCCAGTCCAATAAAGACCAGACTGCCGATCATAAGAACCTTCCATTCGCCTCTTCCTATTTTTTTCAGCTTCAGACTCCCTTTCAGAACCCATATGGAATCCACCAGCACAAAAGTTCCCAGAAGAACCGGAAGAAGTTTTACTACGATCTGCGGATTAAAAAACAGAAAGATTCCGATCACAAGGATCATACCGCCGGACAGCAGGTCCAGAAGGGTAGCGTTCATCCTTTCCAGTACATAGATCAGAATATGATAAACACCTGCAAGGATCAGCACTACTCCAAATACAAATTTGCAAAGGATATTTACTGTATCCACAGGCATAAGGACAAAGCACAGACCAAGTACGGTATAAAGCACTGAAGTCACGATCTGTCCCTTTAATATTTTGTTTATTCTTTCCAGCATATGCACTTTCTCCTTTCACCACAGAAACTGCTTCAGTTCTGCTGCTCTTTTTTCTTAAGTCCCCGTGTGTTTTTTTCCACCATTTTACGAGGCACCATGATCTGATGCCCGCATCCCATGCACTTCAGCCGGAAATCAGCTCCCACACGAAGAATCTCCCAGTCCCTGCTTCCACATGGATGCCCCTTTTTCAGAGTAACAATATCTCCAAGTTCATAGATGTAGTCCATCTTTTTATTCTCCTTTAATCCTGATCTGCGAAAAAATCTGCCCGATGGGATCCTTGATCAAAAGATCCGCATTGCGGTCTCTCGGAGTAGGCGCCTTATTGATCACGATCAGACAGTCACCTCTAAAGTAATCAATCAGACTGGCAGCCGGATAAACTGCAAGGGACGTCCCTCCAATGATCAGTACCTGTGCCTGTGAAATAGCACGAACAGAATCCGTCAGAGTCTGATTATCCAGACCTTCCTCATATAAAACCACATCCGGCTTCACTATACCGCCACATTCACAGCGCGGCACTCCGGTACTGTTTTTTATGTAAGAAAAATCATAAAATTCCCCGCATTTCATACAGTAATTACGATATACGCTTCCATGAAGCTCCAGTACCTTTTTGCTTCCTGCCATCTGATGAAGATTATCAATATTCTGAGTGATCACTGCCTTCAGTTTTCCACATTTCTCCAGTTCTGCCAGTTTCAGGTGTGCAGCGTTAGGTTTTGCTGTATCGCAGAGCATTTTATCCCTGTAAAATTTATAGAACTCCTCAGGACGCCTCATAAAAAATGTATGACTCAGAATCGTTTCCGGAGGATAATCATATTTCTGATGATAAAGTCCATCCTGAGACCGGAAATCCGGTATGCCGCTTTCTGTAGACACACCTGCGCCGCCAAAAAACACGATATTGTCATGTTTATCAATAATCTCCTGCAATTTGATGATCTTATCCTCCATGTGTCATCCTCCTTATTTCTTCCGATTATTTCACCGGTACTGCATCTACCTGTTTGCCCTGTACCACAAATCTGGTGGCATCATTTCCTGTACAGGTAGAAAGAGTCACAATCTTATCCTTAATGGTCATTTCACCAGCCTCCGTCTGGATTTCAGAATAACCTTTGATATTATTCAGATACTGCTGAAATTCATCTCCCGGTCCCTTAAACAGGGTATAAGTGTCACTGTTTACACCGGTTACGTACGCTGAAACAATCTCATACCGGTAATTCATGTCCGGTGTAAGGATCCAGAAGTATTTGCTCTTCTTATATAATTCTTCATCCTGTGTGAACTTTTTCAGGTTTGCAAACATAGATCCGTTTTTCATATTATGGCCATAGATTATCGTATTGCAGTCACTGAAATCGCTGCTGTTTTCATAATCCACAAAAATTGTTCCTGCAAAATTGTAATTCTTTTCATAAGTCATATGAAGATAAGTTTCATTATCTTCTGCCTGGACTACCGGATAGTTGATATTGTCCAATGCTTCCATATAGATCCATCCTATCACATCCGTATTGATGCTCCTTAAGGTATCAAAATCTACATTAATCGGCGGAACCGGTCCTGAATCAGCCTGCTCCATATCTACCAGCTCCGGTTCTCTCTCGGTTACAGCCATCTGTTCAATTTCATTGTACTCGTCTGTACCTTTTTTATATTCTGAATAAATATGGAACAGATTGTATGCTGCAAAGCAAAATACAGCAATGGCTACGATCAGAGCCAATGTCAGGAGAAAATCTCCCTTTTTCTTTTTTTTCTTTGATCTGCCTGTGTTTTGTCTTCCCATGATCACACTCCCTTTTCTTTTCTTTATTATAATGTTCTGAAAGAATTCCTGCAACCAGTTTTATCCTTCCATCTGGCATTTCCGCTGACATAAATTATAGCACAGTTATCTGTAATTTTGTAAAACCTGATTATAACAAAACGGAGCAGTTCTTATTTATTCAAGAAAGCTAGTCCAAAATGCACTGATTTCCTAATAAATAAAAAACAAAAGTGCCTGAAATCAGACACTTTTGAAAGTAGCGGGGACAGGATTTGAACCTGCGACCTTCGGGTTATGAGCCCGACGAGCTTCCGAACTGCTCCACCCCGCGGCATATTATTATACGATTATTATATTACTTATGCACAAATTATATGCCTGTATTTTTTATTTGTCAAGTCTTTTTCTTCTTTTTTCTGAATTTTCCAACATTATAATCCAATGCTCCTGTTGGGCATACCTTTTTGCACTGACCACAGCGGATACATTCCGGATGATTTGGAGATTTTACCGGATCCACCTGCATTTTACATGTTTTTGCACAGGCTCCGCAATGGGTACACAGCTCCTGATCCACTCGATACCGAAATACAGAAACCGGCTGGAACAGTGAATAAACAGCTCCAAGAGGACAGATATACTTACAAAAAGGACGGTAAATAATCACTGAAAGAAACAGGATTGCCACAAGAAGTACATTCTTCCATGCATAAAGCCAGCCGATTGCTCCCCGCATTCCCTTATTAAGAAGTACCAGAGGAAGTCCTCCTTCCAATGTCCCTGCAGGGCAGATCAGTTTACAAAAATAAGGTGCCCCCTGCCCCAGAAGATCAACGACAAACATGGGCATCAGGATAACAAACACAAGAAGGATCACATATTTCAGTTTACGCAGAAGCTTATCTCCCCAAAATGTACTGATCTTTTTGGGAAACGGAATCTTATGCAAAAGATCCTGAATCAGGCCAAAAGGACAAAGCCAGCCGCAGACAAACCGTCCTGTAAGAGCACCTATAAACATCAGAAATCCTGCCACATAAAAAGCCAGTTTAAAATTCCAGCTTCCCACAACCGCCTGCATGGCTCCTACCGGACAGGAACCCAGAGCTCCGGGACATGAATAGCAGTTCAGCCCCGGAACACAAAGATTTTTCAGTTTTCCCTGGTAGATCCTTCCTTTTGCAAAGCCTGCCAGATAACTGTTGGAAAGAAACGCCCAGAGAATCTGAACTCTGTGGCGTCCCCATTCATTTGTACGTTTTTTCTTATCCAATGCCAATACACTCCATACAAATATTTACTGCTTTTTCAAAAACAACTGCCATTTCCCCTCGCCAGATCCCAAAAGCCATACAAATCAGCCCCAGGATAGTGATACTGATTCCGATCTTCATGGCAGTCCTGTCAGAGATCTCTGGCAGGACTCTGTTTTTTTTGCTTTTTTCTTTCATTTTTCCTCCTGTGCGGATTCCAGGTTTTCTAATTCTGTATAAATGACCTCTTCCCATTCCTCCAGGCTGCGGGCTCCGCTGTAAGTTTCACCTGTAATATTTCCATTTTTATCTACAAAGAAAGTCTCCGGATAAGCCTGAATCGAGGAAAGTCTTCCATTCATATACCCTGAATCCGGCAGCAGGAACGGGTATTCTGCTTTTGCCTTTTTTTGAAGAGTCTGAGATTTTTTGATTCCCTCCTCATCCTTTTCGCTGCTGTTTCCCGCATCCATCACAATACCAACGATCTGAACGCCTTTCTCTTCCATTTTTTTATCCAGCTCTGCAAGATATGGAATCTCATTTACACAAGGACCGCACCAGGTGGCAAAAATATTGACCATAGTAAGGTCTGCCTCCTGAAACAGCTTTTCTGTATATTCCTTTCCATTGATATCTTCTGTGGAAAAGCTTCCAATAGAATCACCGGCCTTCATTCCTTCACTGTTATTATAAGAAACCATAGGCGTGATCTCATATGTAATCTCTTTAATGGTTTCGACCAGTTCTGCATCTGCATCCTTCTTTGTGCTCAGATAGTAGCTGTATGCTTCGTCTTCACTTGTACCTATCTTTTCGTGTTCCGTGCAGCCGGTAATCTTATCCAGATCTTTTTCCAGTTCTTTCTGATAAACGCCAAGACATCCTATTACGCCCAGACTTTCTACCCATTCCCCATATTTTTCAGTATCTGCACTGATCTCTGCTTCCCGTTGCTCTTTAGTCATCGTGCTCCAGCTTACAAATCCATATTTCAGGCTGTTCCCATCTGAAGTAACCTCCGCACCCGGAAGCATGGCAATTTCTTCTTTCTCCATTTTTTCCAGAAGAAGCTGCGGAAGTTCAAAAGAAAGTCCCATATCTGCATAAGAATAACTTTCCAGGGCAGGCAGAACCAGATCAGAAGGACGTATCTTTTTTTCAGATTCCTTTTCTTCTGTTTTCTCTTTTGCAGCCTCTGCCGATACAGCGCCTCCTGTTACAGAAATCCCTCCCAGAGCAAGCACGCCAGCCATAACCCATATGGATATTTTTTTATTCATTTTAATCATACAGAATATCTCCTTTCATTACAAAATCCATTAGGCGTTTGCGAAACGCCACAAGCCGCATAAATACGGCATTTTAACTTTTAT
>SAMEA3387494__coassemble_2760_pt1 | contig 13671 bp, 9 predicted proteins | sample SAMEA3387494__metabat2_high_PE_015 | metagenome-assembled genome bin SAMEA3387494 (sample SAMEA3387494) | Felis catus | biome: Faeces | place: United Kingdom | collected 2012
CAGTCCGCCGCCAATTACTGGCTGACCGAATACCATATAGACGGTCTGCGAATGGACGCCATCAGCAGAGCCATCTACTGGCAGGGAGATCCGGCCAGGGGCGTAAACGGAAATGCAGTGGAATTCCTCCAGTACATGAACCAGGGACTGAAAAAGCTCCATCCTTCTGCGATCCTCGCAGCCGAGGATTCTACCTCTTTTCCAAAGGTTACCGATCCCGTGGAGCACGGGGGACTGGGATTCGACTATAAATGGGATATGGGATGGATGAACGATACTCTGGATTATTTCCGCACAGCTCCTGAATACAGAAGCCGTGAATACCACAAACTGACATTTTCCATGATGTATTATTACGACGCACGTTTCCTTCTTCCTCTTTCTCATGATGAGGTGGTACATGGAAAAGCCACCATTCTCCAGAAGATGAATGGTGACTATGACGGAAAATTTCCTCAGGCAAGGGCTTTCTACATGTACATGTATGCTCACCCGGGCAAAAAACTGAATTTCATGGGAAATGAATTCGGACAGCTGCGGGAATGGGACGAAAAAAGAGAACAGGACTGGTTGCTTCTGGATTACCCCATCCACAGTGGATTCGCCCGGTTTATGAAAGATCTGAATATACTTTATCTGGAGCATTCCGCCCTGTGGGAAAAAGACTATGAAGCAGACGGTTTCCAGTGGATTGACTGTCATCAGGAGCCGGACTGTGTTTATGTTTTCCAGAGAACCAGCAAAACAGAAAAGATTATTGCTGCCTTTAATTTTTCTGACAGAGACCTGTCTTATGAGTTAAGGCTTCCCGAATGCCAGAAAATCACAGAGCTGCTTAGAAGTGATATGGAAATCTACGGTGGAAACCGGAAACGCCGCCGCCCTGCCAGAAAAATAACCGACGGCAGATACCAGGCTGAACTGCCCGCATTTTCCGCAGTGTATTACGAAATTCAATAATTAAAAATGATATAGTTCTGTCTGTAAAATAACATACAGGTCTCCTCCCATCTGTTACAGAAACTGATTTATGGTTTCTGAACAAAATGGAAGCAGACCTGTATTGTTTTTGTCAGATAATCCCTTTTCATAGAAAATCACACTGACCATACTATGAGATATCCCTATATCATCTCATTCGTTTTAATTTTATGCCTATATTTCTTTCATATTCCATACAGTAATTTGTGTAAAAAAAGTTTTTCCTTTTACAGCTTCAATAGTAAGCCCCTTTTCTTCTCCTGGCAAATAAAATGTATTTGTCATTGCGGTTGCATAATCATCTGAAAATATTTCAATAGATGATGAATCAAGATAAATATGTAACTCCAGCTTTTTTTGTGTTACCGATTTCAGATTGCATTTACGAATTCCCTCCTTTTTTTGGAGATCATTTGTGCGGTTAAAAATTAATTCAGCCTTTTTTACATCTACAATGACTTCTATATAATTTCCTTTTTTATTTCCTAAAGTCATCTTAATTTGATCTGCTGTATTTTTTTGAGTATCAATTATTATCTTCATTTCTAAATGTCGATTATCTTTTGTCTCAATTTCAAAAAAACTTTCATCTAATTCAACATCTTTCCAAATATACTTATTCTCGCGAAGTATTTCTATCTCCTCCACAGGTTTACTGCACAATCTGTTTGCATCATCTAACCAAACTCTTCTTGGAAGAGACATTCCTCCACACCATCCCATTTTGGTTGTAAAGTAGGTTCCATCACTCCACGGCATCCATTCCCAACTATTCATCCATCCAATAGATATTTTTCTTCCTCTTTCATCCGTAATAATTTGGGGAGCATAATAATCCATACCCCAATCAATTTCCCCATAATTATGCCAGAAAAATTTCCCTGTTGTATAATCAAAATCTCCAACTAAATAAAGTGATTTTCTGTAATTCATTCCATGGGGTGAAATAAACAGCACATATTTTCCATTTATTTCTATAAAATTTGGGCATTCACAAACAGTTCCGAGTTCTCCAAGACTTTCCACCAAAAAATTCTTGAATTCCCACGTTATCCCATCATATGATTCATATAAAGGAATACAACCGAAGCCTTCTTTGGAAGACCCAAGCAACATGTAGTACTTCTCTTCATGTTTCCAGATAAAAGGATCTCGAAAATCCTTTGCTCCTGCTTCACATAGTGTTTCTCCAAGTATAGGATTTCCTTCATACTTACTAAAATTAATTCCATCATCACTAATAGCCAGACATTGCTTCTGTCGTTGATCTTTATCCAGCCCTGTATAGTAAATAAACGTCTCTCCAGCTTTTTCAAAAGAGCATCCTGACCAACAGCCCATTTTATCTTCATTATTTTCCGGTCCTATTGCTATTGGCAAATTTTCCCAATGAATTAAATCATTACTTTTCGCATGTCCCCAATACATAACAAAATCATCTGGATCTGCACTATAAGGCATATGTTGATAAAATAAGTGATATGCTCCCCTTTGGTACGAAAATCCATTCGGATCGTTACACCAGCCTGAAGGAACCTCAAAATGGTATTTCTGACGAAATGGATGTTTCCTGATTTTTTCTGCTTTTTCCTGAACATATTTATCTGCTTTTCCTAAAAATTCAGATCTCTTTTTCTGATTTCTCATTATCTTTTCTCCTCCACGATTAAATTATCCTTTTATTCCTGCATTAGCAATTCCCTGTACATAGTATTTTTGAAAGAACACAAACATTATAATGACAGGAATCGTACTTACTGTTAGCGCTGCTAAAATTGGTCCATAGTGTACCGGAGGTGCCGTAAATAATGTCTGCAAACCTAACTGTACTGTTTTTGTTTTATCATCCGTCACAAGAACTGGCCAGAGAAAATCTCCCCAATGCTCAATAAACTGCAAAATTAATACCGTTGCATACACAGGATAGGATAAAGGCAAAACAACTGAAAAAAATGTTTTTAATGGTGATGCTCCATCGAGTGCTGCCGCTTCAATTAGCGAATCCGGAATATCTACAAAAAATTGCCTAAATAAGAAAATACTAAAACAATTTGCAATAAATGGAGCTATTAATGCTGTAAATGTATATAACATTTTTGCTTTAAAAACCAAAAAATACAATGGTAAAATAATACTTTCCAACGGAATAATAATTAAAGCAACAATTAACGAGAATAAAAAATCTTTTCCTTTAAATTGAAGTTTTGCAAGTGCATATCCACACATAGAATTTACAATAAGTCCAAAAAAGATTGTTATTGTCACATAATAAATACTATTTAAAATACTTTTAATAATTTCTCCTTTTTGAAAAATATTTATGTAATTATCAAAACTTGCTTCTGTTGGCCAAAATGCTTTCATTGATGACATGTCCGCAAAAATACTTACTTCTGGCTTCAAAGAAGATACAACCATCCATATCACAGGCGCTAAAAATAATAATGAAAGAATTATATTAAAAGTGTACATTATAACTTTAGACACTCTTTTTTTCTTTTTTATCCCCATAATGACTCTCCCCGTTCCTTTATTCTTTTTCTATCAGTATTCTCTTTAACAGCATAGAAATGCATACCACAATCAGAAAAAATACAACTGCTATACATGACGCATATCCTGCTTTTTTATATTGGAATCCTTGTTGATAAATATAATAAACCATGGTTCTGGTACTGTTTTGCGGTCCCCCATTGGTCATAAGATACGGTTGGGTAAATACTTTAAACGCCTGAATTGTAACATATACTACAATAAATGAAATCACACTTCTTAATCCAGGCAGGGTAATGTACCAAAATTTCTTTATCGCATTTGCACCATCTATAGCAGCTGCCTCATATAAATCTTCTGAAATATTATTTAAACCTGCTATAAAAATAATCATCTGATACCCTACACCCTGCCAAATAGACATTACTAAAATGGAATTCATGGCTTGGTCTGCGCTTCTCAAAAATTTTTGTTTTGGTAATCCCAGTATACTCAATACAGCATTAAAAAGCCCATTATTAGGATTATACAAAAACACCCACAAAATAGATACAACTGTTAAAGATGCAATTACCGGTGCAAAATATGCAGTCCTAAAAAATGTTCTGCCAAACATTTTCCTATTTACCAAAATAGCCATTCCCAAAGCCATTATTGCTTCAACAGGAACAATCGTAAAGGTAAAATAAGCAGTATTTTGCAGACATTTCCAAAACAATTTGTCCGACAGCAAAGTTTCATAATTCCTCACCCCTACAAATGTCATTTCATCTGGCTTTAACACATAAAAATCAGTAAAAGAAAATACAAAAGCCATAAATGCCGGCAAAATAAGAAAAACGAAAAGCAATATTACCGCTGGCGTTACAAATGTCAACCCCATTCTGGTTTGCCGTGAATGATAATTCGACCTTATTTTCATAACCTTTACTTTCCTCCATTTTGATGCAAATCAATTCTAAATCATCTTTTATTTTGCATAAGTTGCTTCCCACTCTGTGTCAAAAGCTTCTGCTATTCCATCTAAAGCCTCTTTTACATCTGCCCCTAATAAAATATCATAAAAAGCTTCTGAAAACTTTTGTGTGAAAATAGGATAATTTGGTGTAACAGGTCTCGCATGACCGGTTTCAAACAGGGTCTCCTTTACAATTTTGTTTGCTCCCTCTTCGTAATCATCTAATAAATCATAAGCTGAATACCTTACCGGAGGATATGCCGGTCCATCTTTTGTAAAGCTTGCACATGCTTCGGGGGATGATAAATAATGAATAAACTCCATAGCCGCATCAACATTCTCGCAATTCGGAGTTATTCCTACTGTCCATCCACCGGACGTACTGCCTGCATCCTGTTTTTGCTTTGGAATAAAGGTTACTCCCCAGTTGAAATCAACATCTTCCAATGTAGGCATAATCCATGCTCCTGCCAGTTTTGTGGCACATCCGCCTTCCTGAAATTCTGTAGCTGTCGGATCAATGTTTATCAGACCTTCATCTGCAAATTTCTGTAAATACTCTCCGGTTTCAATAGCCGCCTCTGAATTTATATATCCGTCTGCCTTGCTTCCATCTTCTGACAACAGTTCTGCACCATTTGCAATAAGAAATGGCTGAAATGCAACAATAATCCACTCTCCGCTCTTTTCCTGAATAAAGTTTCCTCCATAAATTTCATCTGTAGTAAGTTTTTTACAAATTTCATAATATTCGTCCCAGGTCCAAGCATCTTCAACTGTCGTAGGGGCTTCAATCCCCGCAGCATCCAACATATCTTTATTATAATAAAGGTTAATTATTCCCTCGCCCATACCTACAGCATAAAAATGTCCATCATATGTTCCCTGAGCTACTGTAGATGGCAGAAAATCTTTCATTTCTTCCTCTGTAAAGTATTCCTCAAGAGGAATAAACATACCTGAATTAGCATAGCTTGCAACATTTGGCCCATCTGCCATTAAAATATCCGGAAGACTGTCTGTTGCAGCAGCGGCACTTACCTTATCTTCATAAGCAAACGATTCACCTCTTGTATTTGCCGTTTCTACAATTTTTATTTTTCCTTCATATTCCTTGTTAAATTTTTCTACCATTGTTGCATACCATGCTGCTTCCGATTCCTGACTAATTGGATACCAAAACGAAAGTTCTACTGGTTTGTCTGCCGCATTGACTGTTACTCCAGATAATCCAATCATAGACACCATTGTTGAAATTAATAATACACTAATCGCTTTTTTTCTCATAAAATTCTCTCCTTTTATTTTTTTTGTTGAATTTATAGTTTTGTATACGTTTACATTTTCTGGTAAAAAAATAAATCTTCTCTCCTTTCTTCCTCTCAATTATGTAAACGTATACATTATGTTTTACAAAAAAACTTTACAAAAATATTTTAATATGTTATTATGTTATCATTGTATATATATTTTGTCAATACTTTTTTAAAGTTGTACAAATTAGACAATAAAGTTAAATATTCATAGGAGGAATCCATAAATGACAACCAGCAAAGATGTAGCTAAATTAGCTGGCGTTTCTGTTGCTACAGTATCACGAACATTTACTAAGAGAAATACTGTTTCTGAAAAGACCGCAAAACTTGTCCTCAATGCTGCAAAAGAATTAGGATACACCCCCAATAATATTGCTCGAAGTTTAAAATCCAACAAAACAAATACTATTGGACTTGTAATATCTAATATTTATAACCCTTTCTTTTTTCAGACTGCTGCAGTTATGTCCAAAGAACTTGAAAAACATAATTATAAAATATTGCTTTCCTTTAATAAAGAATATGATGAAAGTCTTTCTAAAAATATACAGAGTCTATTAAGCACAAAAGTGGATGCAATTGCTTTTACACCTATTATTTACGACAAAAACCTTCCTGAAATATTACATAACCGAAATATTTATTTATTACAATTATTAGGAAACAAGTATCCTGAATTCGATTCCGTCTTGTTCGACGACTATCATACTACATGTAATATTACACAATACTTAATTGATCATGGACACAAAAAGATTATGATGATTGCATCAACAGAAGACAGAAAATATGGAATGCTTGATACTCTTAAAAATAATAATATTTCTTCTTATGCCGGAAATTATGTTTCAGTACTTCATGTTAATAACCCTGAAAAAATCATTGAAAATGCTTTATTAAAATATCAGCCTACTGCTGTAATCCCGGTTTCACTTACTATTACAGAAGCATTTTTACGAGTTGCCAAGAAACTAAAGCTTCATATTCCTGATGATGTAAGTATCATCGGATATGACGATAATCTTCTTCTTGAATTATGTGATATCTCTGCTGTAGGACATGATATTGAAATGATAGGAAAAAAGGCTAGCGATCTTTTACTAAGTAAATTAAATAACACTTCTCCAGAAAGTATCCTTTCTCCTCAACACCTATTATTAAATACACGGTTTATTGAAAGAAAATCTGTAAAATACATTTAGATTACTTCATAAAAATAATTTTGACCTTTCCGTCTCTGCTACAATGCTGCCCAGAGCAGGAAACCTTCAATAATCTGATTTACTATCTGGAAAATACAATGCAGGAATGAATTATTCTGGTTCATTCCTGCATTATATTTCAATGCCAAACTTTAAATTACTCCTCTATCTCCGGAAGACTCTGTGTTTCCACTGTTCCTTCTGCGCTTCCTGCATCTCCTTCTACAGAGACTACGCTGTTGGCAGGTTCTGCCTCATTATAAGCAATGGTGATCCTGTCGCCTACGTCATATTTGACGATTCCCAGGAAGTCTGTGATCGGAACATCAAAGATCAGATCGTCATGACCTTCCAGTACAATGTAATAATGGGTATTTCCATCGATTACGCCCTGCGCCATACGCTTGATCTCACCGGTAAGCTTTTTGGTGTTTTCTCCTGCTACTGCCGCGCTGTTTCCTTTGATCATTTTCAAGTAGGTTTTTTCACACTGCTTCACTGTATCTCCAATGGCTACGTTCTGATATTTCTGGATATTCAGCATGGCATATTTTTTTACCAGACCTGCATTATCCTTCAATGCAATGAAATAAGTAGGTTCGTCTGCAATGTTCAGAAGAAGAGGGAAGGTTGCCCGATAGCCCAGATTCTGTACCTGGCCTTCTGCAGATTCCATTGCGGAATACTCTTCTGCTCCCGGTATCTCATAATATTTTGTTTCCTTTGTTCTCTGGTTCATCAGAACAAAGCCTACATTAGAACGGTCTCCGCTTACAGAGGTTACGCCGGTATATACCCATACGTCATCATCAATGGCAAGATAGTTGTAGCCTTCTGTTGTTTTAAGACAGCCTTTCTGTCCCAGAACACTGTTGATAAATCCGTTGATCAGCGTACCGTGATAGTTGTAAAGCTCGATCAGAAGATCCGCCGGATAAGCACGGTCTACCCATGTAGGACAGTCTTTGATCTTATAATCTTTACATTCTCCTGTTACTGCATTACAGAGAACCACTCTTCCAATGGTCTGTCCGCCAAAAAGTCCGATATTGAATTTTTTCACAGGGCATACCCAGTAAGGCGTTCCTTCTTCATCGATCTCAAAACTCAGCTGGTCAAAAATATATGTCGGGTATTTAAAACGCAGATGCCTGTAGATATTCCGGTTAAAATACTCTGCCTGAGAATATTTTATTCCGTCCTTCATCTTTACCAGTTCTGTATTCTGGGTAGCCATATCAATAGTAATATATGCCGGAATACCCTTGCTCATATTTGTCAGCCACTTAATGGGGCTTGCATACACAAGAGGGGTCACACGAACCGGACGTCCCTTATAGTTGATCTGGGAATAGAGATCGCTGACCTCAAACTGAGAAACCATATCTACCATGCTTCCCATTTTACGGTTTCCAAGAAGAGCTGCGGATTCCTTATCCAGAAGCGGAATCTGGTCGTAGCTGATCTGTTGGATATCCTCTGTAAAATCGCCGGTTTCCGGAACCATCAGATCCCGGTACTTTTTGGCATTGACGATAGGGGAGGAAAGAATACTTCCCAAAACGTATACAAGGACCAGGAGACCTGCAAATCCCACTCCCAGTTTCAGCACCTTCGAATGTCTGATTTCACCAGGAGAACGTACTCCCTTTTTTCCTGCGTAAAGCAAAAGTCCGAATACCACAACGGCAATCAGAAATGCCCAGAATCCGCTGGCATGGATATTGATCGCCGGGATCGCTATATAATAGTAAATACCGGCTGCCAGAAGGATCACCAGCAGCATTAAAAATTTGCCTTTTTTTCTGGAACCGGATGATCTTTTCCTGCTCATAAAAAATACCTCCTTATTTTTTGGATATCAGCTGCTTTTCCGGCAGCGTACCCAAGATTGTAGGATATTGTATCATCTTTGAACAGGAAAGTCACCTGAAATTGCAATTTTTAAAGCCGCGATATTCTCAAAAACGAATATCACGGCTGCCCGATTGATTTTTTATATTATAATCTTTTGTTTCCTATCTGTTTTTTTTGATCTTTACAATATTGGCATCTCTGAATATTGTTCTGTTATAACCTCTGAAAAATGGACGTCTGTAAGTATTTCCTGCTATATCTAATCTATAGTAACCGCCTCGACGCCCTGTGGTATATAATTTATTTTTATAATAGTACCACGGTCCGGCAGCTTCACTCTGTGGAATGTAATCAATGATTTTCTGTACTCTTCCATTTCGATATGCATAAACGGAAATACCATATCCTTCATATTTAGTAGCTGGTCTGAAACCTGCATAAGCTACGATCAAAATCGGTTTTTTGTTCTGGCCGGCATTGACTATTGCATAATAGCGGTTTTTTAAATTCCTTTTTAAATATTCTTTATATGCAATAGTAGCCGGGTCACCTTTTCTTACAGTTACTTTGCATTTCGCCGTTACACCGTTTGCTTTTGCACTGATCGTCGCAACTCCTGCTCTTTTTGCAGTTACTTTTCCTTTTGATGTAACAGTTGCTACGGACGTATTGCTTGACTTCCATACAACTTTTGAAGATGCCCCCTGAACTGAAGCAGAAAGAGAAGCGGTTTTACTTCCGGAAGTATATAAAGTAACATTTGTTTTGTTAAGTTTAATACTTGGATTTCTAACCTCCACCCTGCATGTAGCTTTTTGGGAACCAACTTTACAGGTAATAACTGCTGTACCCTTTTTCTTCGCTGTTATTTTTCCTTTGGAGTTAACTGACGCAACAGAACTGTTTGAAGAACTCCATGATGGTTTTCGAGTTGTTCCTCTTATTGTCGCACGCAATTGCCGAGTTTTTCCCTTAACAATGGAACAGGATGTTTCAGAAAGTCTTACTGAAACTCTTGGTCCTCCATAGCTAAAAATATTGGAAGATGAATTTAAAGAAAACATCTTCACGTTTACTTTTTTATTGGGGCGGACATTTGTACGAACATATTCATAAAGTTCCTGTAAAGATACCTTTTCGTTATAATTAGTATCGGCATATATTGCTTCATTATCAAAATTTCCCAACCCCTTTCCCAATGAATAGGTAAATGCATTATGCCTTACTCCCAATGCATCCCAATAATATGGAGTCGGATATCTATAACCCAATTCACTTTGCTCATGATATCCACAGGAACAAAGAGCACTGATACGTGACTTATCTCTTAAATTATTTATCCCATCTACGATAAACGCCTCTGATCCACACGTATCCAAAATTACTATCATTTTCCCTTTATATAAATTTAATTTTTTTGCAAGCAAGTCATAGCTATAATAAGTTCTGTCTTCTTTATGTAAATTAATTCCAAGCGGGCGTGAATCCTCAAAAATTGTATGTCCTGTAAAATAAAAAAAATTAAGATCATTATCAGTGCTGGATTCAAATGCATCATCTAACAGTTTATTAAATTGTTCAGCAGTAAGCGTCTCTGATAATAATTTATACTGATCCCTCCTGTAATTAGAATATCCTTCTAATTTATTTTTACACATAAGTTCATAATACATGTTATAGCTGTTTTTTGTAATTTCATGAGTAGACAACGTCAAAGAATGTATTTTCCCTGGTGCCGCATACACAGGTATTGCCCATAGTACTAATAGAATAAAAATCAACGGCGTGATTATTTTTCTTTTTTTCATGTTCCCTTCTCCTTCATACTAATATTTTATTCCCCATTAAATCCATTCCTTTAATTATTACAATTTATTTCTTGTTTTCGTATAATCTCTTATTACGCATGTGTTACTATAAACACGTCTTGCGTATTTGGTGGTAGCTTTGATCGTAAAAAGATTGGTTTTGGATTTTCTGTTTGCTGTCATAAAATATGTGTTGCCTGGTCTTGAAAAAGTAGTAAGTACGTGTCTTTTTTTGCTTAAAGAAATACCATATTTATTCAGTTCCCTTGTTAAAGCTCTGACATAATTACGATCGTTCTGTCTTCCTGACCATTCGTTCTCATAAAGGGCCGTTCCTGATCTAGAGCTATAGTAATCAACCGCATTGGCAATTCTGGATGCCGGGATTCTTGAAGATATACGGTAAAGACCAACACCGGATGTATAGCCCGGATCAACAATAGCAGTTTTTACAACAAACTGATTCTTTTTATTTACAGTAAGTACAAGCCATGTACAACGCTGCCCCTGAGAAACTTCAGTGCTTTGGTATACAATATATTTTTTACCTCCGTACTGATAAACAAAAGCATGACTCCATGCTCCCATAGCCAGATCTATGCCCGTATCTAGTCTTATGTCCTGGACTTTTTTTACAGATGAACCTTTTTTTGTGTAAAGAGCAAGACGCATAGTTCTCTGATAAGCTGGGGAATGACCATATTTTCTTTTTTCCTTTTTTAAATAAAGTACAAGAAGATCCTTTTTTCTATCGCCATTAAAATCAGATTCATAGGTGCTTACAATACCGTTAGTTTTGCACCAGTCTCCCCACCCATATGTAGTTTTTGAACGTAAAGTTTTTCCTGTTGCTGCTACTCCCAGCTGTCTGCGCAGGGTTCCACTTATAAAGCGATTATAATTGCTTGCCCCCATAACCGGAATAGCCTGCGTTATACAGATGATAACTGTGAGCAACATACATAAAAGTTTTCTTTTCTTTTTCATATTCTTCCCCTCCTATTATGATATAGATTAGAAAACAGCTTACCAACCTGAATAATGGTAAGCTGTTTTCATTGTAGCATAGATCATTTTTTTGAACAATCTGTTTTTCAAAATGAACAGAACGATATTAGAAAATGCGACAAATAATATCGTATAAAATCTTTACTTGATTATAATACCTTCGTGGTCCACTTACTCATATCCCACACTTCATTTACCACATCCTGATAAAATTCCGGCTCATGGCAGATCAGCAGCAGACTTCCCCGGTACTCCTTCAGGGCTTTTTTCAGCTCATCCTTGGCGTCCACATCCAGATGATTGGTAGGCTCGTCCAGCACCAAGATATTTGTATCCCGGTTCACCAGCTTACACAGGCGCACCTTTGCCTGCTCGCCGCCGCTTAAAACCCGTACCTGGCTTTCAATGTGCTTGGTTGTCAGACCACATTTCGCAAGAGCGGAGCGGATCTCATACTGGCTATAGGAAGGAAATTCCTGCCACAGCTCTTCGATACAGGTGTTTTTATTGTCTCCCTTTACCTCCTGTTCAAAATATCCGATCTGGAGGTTTTCTCCCTGGTCACAGGAACCGGAAAGAGACGGGATCAGCCCCAGCATGCTTTTCAGAAGGGTTGTTTTTCCGATTCCGTTGGTTCCCACCAGAGCGATCTTCTGACCTCTCTCCATATAGAAATTCAAAGGCTTTGACAGAGGCTCCCCATAGCCGATCACCAGGTCATGTGTCTCAAAAAGCATTTTTCCGGGAGTCCGTCCATAACGGAAGTTAAATTCCGGCTTCGGTTTTTCCGCTGCCAGCTCGATCACATCCATTTTGTCCAGCTTTTTCTGACGGGACATAGCCATGTTTCTGGTGGATACACGGGCCTTGTTCCTTGCAACAAAATCCTTCAGTTCACTGATCTCCTGCTGCTGGCGGCGATAAGCTGCCTCCAGCTGGGCTTTTTTCACCGCATAGACCTCCTGAAAATGATCGTAATCGCCCACATAACGGTTCAGCTCCTGATTTTCCATATGATAAATAAGATTCACCACTTCATTCAGAAACGGAATATCATGGGAGATCAGGATAAACGCATTCTCATACTCCAGAAGATACCGCTTCAGCCATGCAATATGTTCCTCGTCGAGATAATTGGTAGGCTCGTCCAGAAGAAGGATATCCGGTTTTTCCAGAAGGAGTTTTGCCAGAAGAATCTTCGTTCTCTGTCCGCCGCTCAGGTCTGTTACATCGCGTTCCAGCCCCAGATCCAGAAGTCCCAACGCTCTTGCAACCTCTTCCACCTTGGCATCGATCACATAAAAGTCATGAAGGGTAAGCTCATCCTGAATATTTCCCAGTTCCTCCATCAATGCATCCATTTCCTCCGGATCCGCACTTCCCAGCATGTCACAGATTTCGTTCATGCGCTGCTCCTTCTGAAGAAGGGGATCAAAAGCAGATTTCAGCACGTCACGGATGGTCATGCCTTTTTCCAGGACTGCATGCTGATCCAGATAGCCTGCCCGGACATTTTTTGCCCATTCCACCTTTCCCTCGTCCGGCATCAGCTTCCCTGTCACAATATTCATAAAAGTGGATTTTCCTTCTCCATTGGCTCCGATCAGACCAATGTGTTCTCCTTTCAGAAGACGGAAGGACACGTCAGTAAAAATTGCTCTGTCCCCAAACCCATGCGACAGATGTTCTACATTCAAAATACTCATAAAATACCCCCTGATGATTTCTGTTATGTTCTATACAGGATCTCTGTCCTGTACTGTATCAGCATCTTTCTCTGTTTTTACAGAGTTTCGTCTGCTATTATATTATTTCTCATAACAAAAATCAATCAGAGGGTTGTTATAAAATGTGAAATTTCGCCTAATCTGCAGCTATCACTCCCAGACCGCTGCCAAGCCTGCCACCCTGCTTCAGATATTTCCTGGCATTTCTCTGAAGGCTGGTATTTTCCGGATAGTTTTCCGGATCCTCCATCAGGCAGTCAAAAATTCTTTCTTCCCCTTCCCGGAACTGAAAATCCACCGACTGGATCTCAAACATCTGCT
>SAMEA3387494__coassemble_2797_pt1 | contig 13337 bp, 9 predicted proteins | sample SAMEA3387494__metabat2_high_PE_015 | metagenome-assembled genome bin SAMEA3387494 (sample SAMEA3387494) | Felis catus | biome: Faeces | place: United Kingdom | collected 2012
TTTGGGCTTTTACGAGGTTTCAATAAATTCAAATTGAATTAGCACAACAGGTTAATTATATTTTGTGTATATTCTCCCTGCTCCGCAGAAACAATCTTTGTATTCCACTCCTGATTTGTAGTCAGAGCACTGAGTGTCATATTAGAACTTCCAACAATAATACGATACATTTTCTCTTTTTTAAAAATATATCCTTTCGTATGAAAGCCCGTTTTCCCATGTTCTGTTATAAACATTTTCAATTCAATATTCTTAAAATTTGCAAGAACACTCAATGCTTTCGGTTCACTAAAAGTCAAATAATCTGTAGTAAGAATTTTTCCGGGAATACCTCGCTGCTCCAATTCTCTGAAGGTTTGGAGCAGCGGTGTGATTCCACCCATCGTGATAAATGCAGCACTGATGGCAAATTCTTCACATGACAGAAGCTCATTCTCAATAGATGAAATAACCTTTCGTCCTTCTTTATAATTGTTAGATACAAACTGTGGTCTATAGGCCAAGCTTGATGAACTATTTTGATTTATAAAAGCTGTAGATAATCCCTGTTGTAGTTGTTCTATTTGTTTAACCATTTCCATTTCTCACCCATTTATCAAAACACGCGTTAAAATTTCATTCTTCAAAATCGTTCCCGATATTCAATTGCTCAATTATCTTTTCAAAATTCTTTTAGTATCCAATCCTATCTCTTGGCATCATTCACCTCTTCTACATGGAACGAATAAAATCTTCGCTCTTTGGAACAGCCGCAAGACGTGTTCTAATATACTCCTGCATTCCAGGATCAGTACAATAAATGTAGCATCCCTTCATGCCGCGTGTCATAAGTGTACGATAGGTATTCTTTATGATTTCGTCAGCACGTGCTAAGGCTTCTTTTGGATTTTTCTTATACATGGTCTTTAATCCTTTGATTGAATTATCTGTAGAGGCTCTTTTAGTAAAGTCTGTCACTACCTGACCATTTTCATATCTTATATCATCTCCCAAAATAACTCCTACATAGTCAAATTCCAATCCTTGTGTTGTATGAATGCAGCCAACTTCATTTACTGAAGTATCGCTCAGCGCATAGATTGTATTTCCAAGATTCCAGCTCATCTCAAAATCCCCAATTATGATATCATGATAGTTCGTATCGTTCTGTTTTGCTTTTTCCCATTTCCAACAATAGCCTGCCAGAACTCTTGCCCTGTTTGCAGCTCTGTTTTTCTCGATAATAATGTTTCTAACTTCATTTGGATTGTCGCAAAGATGTACCTCATAATCTATGCCATCAAGATTATAATTCGCTGTGTTTCGTATCTCCAATAGGTCATCCACCCACGCAAGATATCCATTGGAACCATTACAGCGAAACTGAGATTCCAGTTCCATTTCAATAACCTCAGATTTTTCAAATTCTGCCCATTTCTTGATTTCATCGATGGAACCAATATCTGCCATGGTAACTCGCTGACTTTCATCAATAAAAAATACAGAACACATTGCTGAATGAATGATCTCTTTAATCTGATTTTCATTGCCGGTCTTTTTTGTGTACTGGCTTCTTTCTTCAAGTCTGTGTGCCTCATCAGCGATCAGCGTATGTATCTGATTACGTCCCACATTTACATAACTGGATGATCCTTTGAACATATTTTCCACTCCAGTCAATCGCTTCTTTCCCTTTAGTTTCTGAAGATATACCTGCCGAGGTGCCTGGTTTTTCGATACATACTGTACAACTTGATCTCTTTGTGTCAATTCTTCCAGGAGTTGAACTGCAACCACGCTTTTTCCGGTTCCTGGTCCACCTTTACATATTACTGTGCGTTTTTTATGATCTTTCTGACACCTCTCAGATATTTTCAGGATTTCCTCGTAAACAACTCTTTGTTCGTCAATCATAGTAAATTCCTGATTTCCATCCAGCATGGATGCAATAGAATTCTGTAAGCTCTTTGATGGTTTTATTTTTCCATGATCTACCTGATAAAGGATTTCTTTTTTATCACCCTTTTTGATCCATTTCTTGATAAAATTTTTTAATTCTTTCGTTTGTGTTCTTGTAAATGCCGGAGCTTCATACAAATACTCTGCATATTGTTCGTCATCGAGCGGATCATTATCTCGTCTGATATAGTTATGTAAAAAAGCACATGGTGCAAGTTTGATATCCTTATCCTGTACAATAGCATTATAATCCAATATTAAACGTGCATATGACCAGGCCTGATATGATGGATGAACAACTTTTCTGAGGGCATTTCCTGTATAAGTCTCTACCAATTCAACAACTGCATCCGTAGCCTCTACTTTTTCTATTTTCTGCCACTGCTTCAGTTCAACAATGACCATTCCAGGTTTATTATCAGCTCCATAACCGGAAATCATGAAATCAATTCTCTTCGCTGTCTGTGGAACATTGTATTCAATTGCCACTCCTGCATCAGAGGGAATTTCCGAATCATTCATAATCATGTACATACGAAGCATGGAGTTTTCCCATGACATAAATTCATTAGCTGTTGTATGGAAACCAAGCTTATCCAAGATGTTCTGTTCAATCTCTTTTGCAATAAGACCACCTTCAACGCTTCTCATGAAGTCACTCTTTAAACCATCATAAACGATCATTTTTCTGTTCCTCCCTCTTTTACATATGCTGTATATTTTTCTGCTCTGCCGGATATTTTCTATTATTCTCTTCAAGCTTTGGCGTTACGATTTCTGAAATATCAAGCCCCCAAAATCATTCCCCATCAATAATGCATAGATGTGAACATCCGCCATTTTCTCTTTATTGGATGGTTGTCTTTATCCGGCAAAAATTAAAGTTTATTGTATTTATCACTCTTCCCTTTTGCTTTTTCTACAGGATATTTAACTTCATTCTGGGTCATTTTCATATTAATAATTTCATCCGCATCTAACCCAAGCTTATCTAACAAATTTTGGCTATACACCAGAATATCAGCCAATTCTTCTTTCACATGCTGCAGATCATATTCTTCCTCAGACCATTGAAAGCACTCTAAAAGCTCCGCTGCCTCAATCACAATTGATTTCGCAAGATTTGCAGGGGAATGAAATTGATCCCAGTCTCTGTCTTCAGTAAATTTTCTAATTCTGTTTATCGTTTCCTGTTTCATAATTTATAATCTCCTCTATTTCAAACACTGACGAAAATAATTTTCCAATGCTTGATTCATGTAATACCATCATATTCTTTCATTGTTCCTGTCACAGGTCGTAATATTTATTTTACTATTTCTCATTACTCAAAATATATTTCCAGCATTGCCTCCTGATAAGCAGCTTTTTTCTCTTGTTTCATAGCTTCCCGGATTTCTGTCAGTTCTTTTCTATACAGTTGATCAAGCTTTTTCAGCCTCTGTGAACTTAATTCCACCTCTGACAAAAACTGTAAATACCATTTCTTCTCATATTTCCAGAAACAGAAGCTGTCTCCATATCGTTCTTTTAATTTTTGTGCTATAAGCAGTCCCTCAGGATCATAATCACCCGCATAGAAAAGTCTGTAACTATCTTTTAATTTGTCCAAAAGAGTTAATGCTGCAAGTCTTGGCTGACCATTGACACACACAGCCGTACATTCGGGAATCTGGTCGATCAGCAAAGAAAATACCGCCGGATTTTCAACCACATAAATATCTTTCTGCCGGGCCTTCACACGTTGAATATTGCCTAATGTATTCAAAGTCAGACGCAATGGCTCATACTCTTTCCAGAATCCTTCTATGCCCTGATGCAGACTTCCGTCTTTTTTCCATGCACGAATCCCATAAACAAGAACGTCATTGGACAGATCATCCTTTCGGATTCCCACATTATAGAAAAGACGGTTTTTATCTTCTGCTCCTGATATCTTTCCTTCATGATTTTCCGGAAAATGCCATGTTAAAAAAGCTGTCAGTATTTTTTCTGCTGTTGTTCCTGTGTCAAAATAATGAGGATTCCCAGTTACTTTTGCAGCAAATACCGAAAGCAGTTCTCTGTTTTCAGCACCTTCCATATGATTATCATCCAATCTTCTTACTGCTGCCAGAAAACTGTCAAGTATACTGCAAAGACCTTCTGAATTTTCCCCATACTGCTGGATAAGAAGCTCATAGCCTGCCAGATGCTTTTCCATAACCTGTTCAATCCACAAAGCGCCTGGATTCCCCTTCCACGTTTCTATGATCCCTTCAAAAAAAGCGCATCTCTTTTCCAGTTGTTTTTGTTTTTCCTCTTTTTTCACCTCCAGCTCCTGGCCGAAATATTCTCTCAGCAGCTCCTCCCCTGTAATTCCTGCAAAACGACTGTCCTGAAGACATTTTTCAAACAATGCGGCAGAAATGGTTACTGTTTTATTCTCTGTATAGTCTTTTTGAAAAAAACCACTGAGTTGTGCCTTTTCTTCTTTGCTTAATCCAGAAAGAACAACTTTGCCTCCCAGGCGTCCAAGACTGGCATACTTCTCTTTCCATTTCAAAAATATTTTTCGGTAGACCGGGCGTTGACGAAAATATTCCAGGCATTCATCCAGTCTTTTTTTATCCTGTATGTCTTTCATTTACTGCAGCCCCTGTTCCTCATTTCTATTCACCATAATTTTCATTTTTCCATTCCAGATATATCGTATCACAGAAACAAATCTTGCATTTTCCGGCCGGATCAGCTGATAAATAGCCAGTCCCGGAACCGTATCATAATCCCCCCATAAAATCTGAGAATTAATCATAAAGTTAAATTCAAATTCTACCATCAACCGGAACATATCACGGATATTTGTTTCATCCACACCGGCAAAAGCCTCATCAAGAGAAATCAATTTGGGGGCGTCATCCCGTGCTCCTGCGTACTTGGCTACCACTGCCGAGAATAAAGGAACATACATAGCCATAGCTTTTTCACCTCCACTGAAAGTGAAAAATACGCGGTCTGTTAATTCTCTTTTCTTTTCCCCTGTTTTCTGGCATTCTAACTGAAATTCAAACCATTTTCGGTAATCCAGTACTTCCCTCATAATTGCATGAAAAGACTGAACAGCTCCGGTTTCACCTGCAATTTTACGCGCCTCCTGGATTTTAGAACGAAAATGGCGGGAAAGACTTTCTGCTTCTTCTTCACGCATGATCTCCGCATCTTTCTGCAGCAATTCTACTAAAGTACGAGTATCCAGCTGTTCCTCTTTTTCTGCCCTTTTATTCTTCCATCGAAGACTTAATTTTAATCCACTGGATGTCTGCATAGACTCCATCAGCATATTCATTTTATCCACCCAGCGTCTGCTTGCCTGTATTTTTATCCTGATCTTTTTGCTGATAGTATTGGCAAGGATATCTTCGAATAACTCTCGATCCCTCTCATTTAGCAGTCTGGACAATGCATCTGCATCCTCCACAAGCTTTCGGATCAATTCTTTAAAGGTTACCGGAGTTCCCCTGTATTTTGCAGAAATGTCAATTCTCTTTACACTTCTGTCAAAGAGGACTGTTTCTTCATCTAATTCTGTAAACAGAGACAAAAGTGTAATCTGATAATCCAGGAGACAGCCTCTGTTCTGATGATAAATCTCCTGAAGATTCCCAAAGAGATCGTTTTGTTTTTTATTACCAAATTCTCCTGCATACATTCTGCAGATTTTCCTGGCCTGGTCTTCCATATCCTCTGTAAGCACAAAATTTTTCTCTACATACCCCAGATCATACTCTTTCTTAAATACAATCTGATAGCGCTCCTTTTTTCTCTGCAGCTCATGCTTTTTTATTAGATTATCCTGCTTTTTTTCTTCAAGAATCTGTATTTCTTTTTCCAGTGCCTCCTGCTTTCTCACACAGTTTTCCCGTTCCTTTGGAAGCTCCTGAAGACGTTTTATACAAATATCCAGACGTTCCCGGATCTGTTCATAATCCGTAAGTTCCAGCTGTTTCCTGGCAGAATCTAAAAGTCCTTCTAATTCCCTGATTTTCTGCTGATTTTTTATCTTTTCATACCGGATCTCATCCAGATCCTGTTCCAGCTCCTCCAGATATTCCTTCTGGCTTTCTGCAAATCGAAGACTATTTTGATAATTTCCCCAGGAAATCTGAAGGCCGGATAAAAGATCTTTATAACAGTTTAAGGAGTCCTGTACCTGTACAAACAGATCAAATCGCGGCGCTAAAAATGCTTTTGAACAAAGCTCCCTCACACGAATTCGTATCTGATCCAGAAGTTTCCTCTCTTTTTCTGTCAGCGCCTGCTGCTCTCCCATTCGTCTGACTGCAAGCCCCAGTTTATACTCCCATTCTGATAATGATTTTGCCGCAGTTTTCAGATCATCTTCTTTTGGAAAGTGCTCCCATTCGTCTTTCAGAAGTGCTTTTCTGTCTTCATATTTATTTAAATCCTCTTCTAAAAGAAGCAATGCATTTTCTTTATGTTCCAGGATTCCTGTCAGCTCTTCTATCTTATTTTTTCTGTATTCTTCTCTGGCGCTTACACCGATAAAGCGAGCTTTATATTCTTTGGTTACCGTTCCTTCCAGTACACCGATCCGATAATTTCCGTTCCTGTCGATCCAGGAATGCCCGTCCTGCTGATTATGATTTCCAAAGCCTATAGAAGATAATATATTAGAAATACTCTGATACAGAAGGATATCCTGATCTCCGTTATCTACTGCCAGAACCTGAGTTAAGTTTTCTTTCACATGAGAAACATCACTGAAAATATACTTATCACAGATACCTGCATCCAAGGCAAGAACCTGCTCCCGATATTCCTCTGAAATAATCAGAGCATCCAAAACTCCCATATTTAACAGTGCTTCTTCCAGATGATCTGCCTGTTCCCTGGTTAATTGTTCATCAAATTCAATGGTCTTATAAAACTGCATATAGGGAATTCCCTTCTCCATTAAACGATGACGGTTTTCTTTTACACTGTCCGGTTGTTCCGGTTCAGGATCCTTCTGGTTTTTCCAGTCTTCCAGTTCTGTTTTTGTTGCCTCCAGTTCTTCCCAGACTCTTTTTTTATCCTGTTCTATCCGGAGAATCTCCCGATTTAATCCCCCTTCTTTACTGAACATAACATTCTTTACCAGATCACGAATTTCCAGAAAATCCTTTCCCAGTTCATACTCATGGATTTTGCGGGTCATCTCTTTTAAAATATCCGGCTCTGGATGAAGTTCCTTGTTTCCATGTGCCCAGATATAAATTTTTTCAGTCAGCTCTGCCTTTGTTTCCTCAAAAAGTTTTTCATACTGCTGAACTTCTCTTTCTGTGTAATCTCGTTCCTTCTGGCAGAGATCCAGTTCTTCCAGATATCTATCATAACGTTCCTGACTGTTCCTTTCCTCCTCCAGCCCCTCCTTTCCCTGTCGTACTTTTTCACTGTAGTCTTTCAGCAAAGCATTATGAGCGGAAAAAGAATAGGATGGATTCTGATCCTCCAGAAGCTCTTTTCTTAAAAATGAAAACTCATCAAAGGGGACTTCCTCCATGACCTCTTCCATTTCATCCAGACACTCTTCCATAGAGCACCATATACTCTCATTTTTTTCTTTTTCTTTTCTGAGTTTCTCATCAGCATCCAGCTGTTTTTCTTTTTTCTCCTGCTCCTGTGATTCCTTTTTCTTCTGCTCTGTCTGTTTTTCCTGAAGTTCCTGTACAAGCTTCATTTCCTGTTCTTTCAGTCTTGCCGCATCACTTCCTGCCAGAGAATCACGCTCTTCTTTTAATATATTTTCTTCACAGATCAGATTTTCATAGTGTTGCTTTTCATGGATCAAAAGTTCTTTCTCATCCTTAATTTTTACTGAATTTTCCTGTTCTGTTTTTTCGCAGATATCCAGATTTTTCAGAACCTCAGTAAATATTAGCGCTTTATCATAAAGCACAATCTGATTATACTGATCATAAACTTTTTCAATCTGTCTGGCTGCACTTATACTTTCATTTAGAGCATCTAAGTTTGTTTTCAGACTGTCCATATTTTCAATTGCTTCAGACATCGGACGAAGGTCATCCTCCGACAAAGTCTGCAATGAACTGCTCAAAATTTCATTAATCACCGAGGGCTTAAAATCTTTGGAAAGTTTAGGTGTTCGGAGCTGGATCAGAAGTTCCAGAAGTTCTTTGTATTCCTCTGGTGTCTCAAAACCAAATAAAAGACGGTTAACACAGGCAGCATATTCTCCCTGTGTTTCCATAACCATACCACCGGTTCCTATACGGTTTCTCAACTCTGTTTTTGAACAGGTTATCTTATTTTCTACATCCTTATAAAGAAAAATATCCTGTCCTACTCTTCGATTATCTGTAATACAAAAATACCAGGATTCCAGCTTTTTATTTTTTCTGGCACGGATTCCCAGTCCTAATGTCATGTATTCTTCACTTTTTAACCTCTTAAATTCCATATAAAGATATCCGGTACGTTCCTCTCTGTCATCTCCTTCTTCCAAAAGATAATTTTCCATTTTTCTTGCCCTCGAGCCAAAAGGATCCAGGCGTTCCGGCCGCATATTTCCATCCAGTAAAAGTGGGATAAAACTCTGCATTGTAACAGATTTTCCGGATCCATTGGCACCTCTTAACAACATACGACCATCCAGAAAATCGAACTCTTCTTCATCATAATACCAGAAATCAATCAACCCTACTTTATTAATCTGCCACTTGCTATTATTCATCCTTTGCTCCTTTTAAATGAAAATCTGGTGGATAGGTTCCCATAATCTTTCCCATTACCGGCTTTATAATAATATCTTCATGCCGTTCTTCAATCAACATTAATTCACTCATATACTCGTATACTTCCCGGTATATTTCTCCAAATGTCATTTCCCGATATGTTTTATTCCAGGCACAGCAAAATCGCTCTTTGCACTCCTCTACCATCTTCTGAAAGGTTACTTTTGGAAGTCGGATTTGCTCATCCGTCTCTATATAAATCTCTCCTGCCTGGATTTTTTCCTGCAGCACACCATTAAATAAAAGTACAATATCTGACAAAGTATTTTCTTCCGGAAAGGTTCTTCCCAGGTGACAGCTTTCATCCAAAATCAAAAATACACTGTTTCTGTGTACCTGAAGTTCACAGTCGATTAATTCAGAAAGTTCTCCCTGTATCATATTTCGATAATTTCTAATATAAGCAAAATCTTCTTCTGAATCTGCATTTTTGTACATTCCCATAGACATCAAAAGCTTTCGATAAACTCTCTGTCTCCGTACAATGCCCCGGTCCTCATTTACATCTATCCATTCTTCCTTTTCAAAATCTTCCGGTTTCGCATAGCTCATAATATCTTGGGTAAAATTCTTCATAAAATATCTGGAAGCTCCCGTATTTTCGTACAAAACTTCCCCTGTATAATCTCTGGCAAATCCGTCTTCACTTCCGTCATCCACCTGTAAAATACCACAAAATGTACAATATTTCATAACTTTTATCAGATGACGGCGATATCGATAAATAGTCCAGTCAATCTGTTCTTTTTCATACTGACTTTGTATATACTCCGTAAGTTCAGAAAGTACAAACTGCTCTTCTGCTTCTTTTTCTTCCAGAAACATAAGAACAATACAGAAAAAAACATATTCCACCGGATCTTTAAATTCCATAATTCCCATCCAGTTTTCAGGCTTTGCAGGCATTTTTTCCACCTTGATAAGATAAGGATTTACAATTACCTGATATCCCATTTTTTCTCTTAAAAACCGTTTCTCTTCCCCGGAAGCCAGAGCTTCTTTTACCTGATAGTAAAGTTCCCTGTCTCTTGCTTTCAGTATCCATCTCCGATTTAATAAAATCTCCAATGTGTTCATTTTATTCCTTTTCTTCCTCGAATATTATGGTATAAGCCGGCATCTGAAAAACACCGTCAGTACAGTTCAGCGTACAGTATTTACGGACATCTGTTTTCTCTATATAATAGGTTTGTCCCTCTTCTGTCTTCGCCCTGGAATTCTTTTTTTCCAGAGCCTTTGACAGCCATAACAGAAACATATCTCTTACCTGTGGTTCAAGTATTGGCAGCTTTGAAAATTCCAGACGATTATCTTTTATATAGCTTTTCAAAAGTTTTCTTTCTTTTTCCTGTTTCTCTATTTCTGCTATACGCATTTCCTCTTTTTCCCTGGAACGATCACGGATTCCTGTTCGTTTTGCTTTTTCACGGTATGTTCGAATTCTTGGAGTCAAAGTGAGTACACAGGGATTTTCTTCATATACTCCACTGTTAATGCTGTCTGTTTCCCGCTGGATAGCGCCCTTTAAATGCAATGGCTTTTCTATGCCAAATACAACCGCTGCCAGTCTATGAGCCTCCTGAATATCTCTGCATTCAGAAAAAATCTGAGCTACTTTTTTATACTCTTCTCTTCGGTTTGCCCCCTGGCTGCTCATTTCACTGATTCGGGCTGCATACCGGGTAATCTTGCGGATAATCTCATTAGTTGTATCAAATACTTTTCCGGCTTCTGACTGTATTCCATCTTTGCCAGCAAACCATTCCACCATACTTTCCCATCGACCCATAATTTTATCATAGATCATCTTCTCGTCCACTTCTACATCAATTCTCGGAATAGAAAGCTCATAGGATGTGACCTGTTCTACAAGCTTAGTTACAATTGTTTTGTCAATATTCCGAAGCTTCTGTTCAATTGCAGAAACATTCGCCTGAAGTCCTTTTACAAAAGAACGCAGATACTCAATAAGGCGATCTTTAAATAGCAGAAATTCCTTTGTTTTCATCATTTCTTCTGCTTTGACACTGTTCAGCTCCCGCATATAATCCTGATAGTTCTGGTTCAGGCGAATAAAATCATTGTTCAGATCATTCCACCATCCATACAGCTTTTCCGGATTCTTAGATACCATTTCTTCCAGTCTTCCGAAATTAATTCTCAGACGTTCCAGAAGAGTTGGTTCCAATGAAGATCCCTCTATAAACAGATTTTCCACCCTTATAACCATTCGTTCTATTTCTACTGCTGTTTCCGAAAGCTGATAACGAAATTTTTTATTTTTAAATTCTTCAATACTGTTTACCTTTCTGGTATCCTGAATTGTAATCAGATTTCCCCAGGATGCCAGTGCAGTCAGATCCTGTTGACATTGCTCCATTGTATAGGATCCAAAATATGGATCTTCTTTCAATTCCTCAAATACTTCTTCCTGATATAACCAATATTTTAATTTCTCATACTTTAAATAAAAAAGCCGGATGATCGGACGATATCTGTCTGTATTTTCTACGTTCAGATATTTCGCCTCAAGCATCGGCTTTCTCATTTTTTCCTGGATCTTCATTGTATTTACCTCAGATATTTTATCCCTCTACGTTTACTTTTTTATAATAGCATATAATAAATAAATCTACAATAACTGTCTGTAAAATCAATTCAGCTGACCATTCTAAGTCTGCCGTCAAAGGATAATGTTCCTGATTTTCAATCTGATCCATCTTTTTCATTATAAATATTTGACATATATTTTTATTATCCTGATATCGATATGTATTACAACACAAGTTAGTATTGACAAATTTTGAAATTCATGTATAATGAACATTGTTCATTTAAAAAAGCGCCTGAAAAGACGCTTGCAAATAAACTGGTTTCTATTCAAAAGAATAACCTTATTTTATAAAGGAGTTTTTATATCGTGAAAGTAAAGAAAAAAACATTATTACTTATTGCCTGTATCGTATGGTTTATGGCCGGCTTTAATATTTTGAGAATAGGTATTCTCTCCTATCCACCATACCTTTCAATAATAAATATTCTGCTCTCCATTGTTGTTTTTTCTGTTTTTCAACATTTCATTTTTGGACGGCTTGTAAAAAAACATACTGTACGAATTCAAAATTATGAAGAAGAACAACACTTTTTTATGAAATTCTTTGATGTAAAATCATTTATTATCATGGCTGTTATGATGAGTGGAGGAATTTATCTTCGTGCATCTTCATTTGTTCCGGAACGCTTTATTGCAGTATTTTATACCGGTCTTGGATCTTCTTTGCTCTTAGCCGGAATTTTATTTGGTAAAAATTACATTCAATATAAGGCAAAATAATAGAAGCGTAATCACGACCACCGACTTAGCCCAGCATCATAAACTTAAGAGAATCTCAGGGCAACCGCATAAAAAATATTAATACCAAAATGATCACTTTTCCGTTATAATAAAAGAAAAGGGTGTTTTTTATGATGGAAATGAAAATGTATTTTTCAGATTTAGTAGATAACAGAGATAACCGGGGACTGAGACACGACCTTGGAAATATTATAGTTATGAGCATTTATGCTGTCTTATGCGGTTATACAGATGCAGAAAATATGGCATTTTTTATGAAACTTCAAGAACCTTATTTTGAAAAAATACTGGATTTAAAGTATGGGACTCTGTCTGTGGATACCCTGCTTCGGGTGTTTGCGATTATAGAACCGGAAAAATTTATGGAGATGTTTTATCATTGGATCCGGGATGTACTGTCCACACTTCAAAAAAATGAAATTACGGAACCGCAACGGATTGCCATTGACGGGAAAGCAGTTCGTGCAGCGGCAGTAAAGGGTGGAAATATCCCCTATATCATATCCGCATATTTGGAAAATTATGGTCTTTCCATCGGGCAGTTAAAAGTAGGAGAAAAAACAAATGAAATCAAAGAAATACCAAAGCTGTTAAAGAAACTTGATATTTCAAAATGTGTCATAACCATTGATGCAATCGGTTGCCAAAAGGAGATTGCGAAACAGATTGTAGAACAAAAGGGGCATTATTGTCTTGCAGTAAAAACAAACCAGGCAATCCTGTATGATGAGATCAGAGAATATTTTTCTTATGCAGAAAAGGAAGAACCTGAAAAGCTCAGTGCTTATGAGACATTTGAAAAAAATCATGGGCGGATTGAAAAAAGGAAGTACAAAATCTCACAGGATATTGATTATCTGACGGGAAAAGAGAATTGGAAGGGATTAAAATCCATCGGCAAGGTAGAAAGCATCCGGGAAATTGATGGAAAAAGAAGTACAGAAACAAGATATTATATCTTAGATCTGGAAATGACATCAGAAGAAATGTCTCATATCGTAAGAGGACATTGGGAGATAGAAAACAGTCTGCATTGGGTATTGGATGTTCATTTCCGGGAAGATGCCTGTAAGATTAAAGCAGAAAAGGCAATGCAAAATCTGTCCCTGATCAGAAAAATTTGTTATAATTTGATGAAACTGGATAAACGGTTTGATAAAAAGAAAAAATGACTTATAAGAAAATGAGTATGTTATATACGTATCATTTAGAATATATACAGGAATTGATTTTTCAGAAAATTGCAGAAA
>SAMEA3387494__coassemble_3016_pt1 | contig 11686 bp, 10 predicted proteins | sample SAMEA3387494__metabat2_high_PE_015 | metagenome-assembled genome bin SAMEA3387494 (sample SAMEA3387494) | Felis catus | biome: Faeces | place: United Kingdom | collected 2012
TCTATGGGGCCTATAGGGCTCGAACCTATGACCCTCTGCTTGTAAGGCAGATGCTCTCCCAGCTGAGCTAAGACCCCATATCCTTTGTCTGTTTCAGTAGTTTTTTGTGTTTCCCTCAACCGACTTCGTTAGTATATAATATATAGTTCCAATTGTCAACACTTTTTTTGAAAAAAATTTATTTTTATTTTTTTCTGGAATTTACAGCATATACAAAGGGTTTTTGAATAGCTAAAAAGTATTTAGTTAGTAAGTTGTTTCTACCTATGGTAAAATACATGTGTTTATTATTTTGAGAGAATCAGAGGGGATATTATGACAGCAGATGAAAGATTTATGAAGAAGGCCATTGAACTTGCAGCCCTTGCTGTGGAGCATGGCAATGAACCTTTTGGCGCAGTTCTTGTAAAAAATGGAGAAATCGTATATACCAATGAAAATCAGATATACACTGCCACGGATCCTACATTCCATGCAGAAGCAGGACTGATACGGAGATTCTGTAAAGAGACAGGCATCATGGTTCACAGCTGGAATACACTATGTATTCCAGCTGTGAACCATGTTTTATGTGCTGCGGTGCTATGGTATGGGTGAAGCTGGGAAGACTGGTGTATGGAGCTTCTGATGAGGATCTTTGTAAGATTCTGGGAGAAAAAGGAAATTTATGTACAGATCTTATATTTGAAAGATCACCCTGGAAACCGCAGGTAACATCGGGAGTTATGAGAAAAGAAAGTCTGGAAGTTCTGGAAGAGTATTTTAAGTCACACAGAAAAGGATGAGGTCCGGCGATTTTGGTTCTTATAATAAAGAAAATGGATGGCAGTAATCTGTCGGTTTTGACAGAAATTTAACTCTAGGCATTTTTTCTTTTTTGTTGTATCATAATAAACGAATATGCCTGTGTTTCAGCAGGCGGCACAATGATCGAAAGGGGATGGGACTGTGAGAAAGAGAATGCTCTTTGTTTTTAACCCTAAGGCAGGAAAAGGAAAAATCAAGGCACACCTGCTTGATATTATTGATATTTTTAACAAAAATAACTATGAGGTGCTTATTCATTCCACCCAGGGACCAAAAGATGCTTATGAAAAATCAAAAGAGTATGCAGATCAGGTTGACCTGATTGTATGCAGCGGCGGAGACGGCACCCTGGACGAAGTGGTAACCGGTATCATGGAAATGAAAAGTGCTGTTCCGATCGGGTATATTCCGGCTGGAAGCACCAATGATTTTGCCAACAGTCTTTTTATGCCGAAAAATATGGCAGAGGCTGCCTCCATGATCATGGAAGAAGAACTGTATCACTGCGATATTGGAAGATTTAACAGCCAGACCTTTGCCTATGTGGCAGCATTTGGTCTTTTTACAGATGTATCTTACGAAACAGACCAGGATCTGAAGAATATCCTCGGCCATGTGGCCTATGTTCTGGAAGGGGTAAAGCGTCTGTTTGATATTAAATCCTACCATATGAAAGTAACTTCAGATGAAGTTCAGGTAGAAAATGATTTTATGGTGGGGATGGTCACAAATTCACGGTCTGTAGGAGGTTTTAAAAATCTTACAGGTAAAAATGTAGATATGAATGACGGGCTTTTTGAAGTTACCCTTATTGTAAAACCCAAAAATCCTCTGGAGCTGCAGGAAATCATGACTGCGCTGGTAATGGCAGAGGATAATACAGATCTGGTATATTCTTTTAAAACAGGAAAGATCACAATAGAAACAGAAGAACAGGTACCCTGGACTCTGGACGGAGAATTTGGGGGGAACCAGACAAGAGTGGAAATCGAAAACCTTCACAAGGCACTGAACCTGTATCTGAAAAGTACAAAGAAAAATTAAGTGAAAACACAAAACATAAAGGAGAAAGGCAATGTCAGACTATACAAACGTAAAAGAACTCTTTGGATGTGATGTATTCAATGATTCTGTTATGCAGGAGAGACTTCCCAAGAAAGTGTATAAGGAATTAAAAAAGACCATAGAAGAGGGAAAAGAGCTTTCCATGGAAATTGCAGATGTGGTTGCTCATGAAATGAAAGAATGGGCAATTGAAAAAGGAGCCACACATTACAGCCACTGGTTCCAGCCGCTGACAGGTGTGACAGCAGAGAAGCACGATGCATTCATTACTGCGCCAATGGAAAACGGAAAGGTTCTTTTAAGTTTTTCCGGAAAAGAACTGATCAAAGGCGAGCCGGATGCGTCCTCCTTTCCTTCCGGAGGTCTCCGTGCCACTTTTGAGGCCAGAGGCTACACTACCTGGGACTGTACTTCACCGGCCTTTGTGCGCCATGACGCAGCCGGCGGTATTCTCTGCATTCCTACTGCCTTTTGTTCCTATACAGGGGAGGCACTGGATCAGAAAACCCCTCTTCTTCGTTCCATGGAAGCAGTAAATAAACAGGCGCTTCGTCTGATCCGTCTTTTTGGAAACACAACTTCCAAAAAAGTTACTCCTTCTGTTGGAGCCGAGCAGGAATACTTTCTGATCGATAAAGAGAAATGGCTGCAGAGAAAAGACCTTACTTATACAGGAAGGACTTTATTTGGGGCAATGCCTCCAAAAGGACAGGAAATGGATGACCATTATCTTGGAACTATACGTCAGCGGATCTCTGCATATATGAAAGAAGTAAACGAAGAGTGCTGGAAGCTGGGAATCACTGCCAAGACGCAGCACAATGAGGTTGCTCCGGCCCAGCACGAGCTTGCGCCTATTTATGCGCCGGCAAATATTGCGGCAGACCATAACCAGATGATGATGCGCATCCTGAAAAAAGTGGCAAGCCGTCATGGAATGCGTTGTCTGCTTCACGAAAAACCCTTTGCAGGGGTAAATGGTTCCGGTAAGCACAATAACTGGTCTCTGACAACAGACGATGGAATCAACCTTCTGGAACCGGGCAAAACCCCTCATGAAAACGTTCAGTTTCTTCTTGTGCTGACATGTATCCTGAAAGCAGTGGATACCCATGCAGATCTTCTCAGAGAATCTGCCGCAGACGTTGGAAATGATTACCGTCTGGGAGGAAATGAGGCGCCGCCGTCTGTAATCTCAGTATTTTTGGGAGAACAGCTGGAGGATGTGCTGGAACAGCTGATCAGTACCGGTGTGGCAACACACAGCAAAAAAGGCAGCAAACTTCATACCGGTGTAAAAACACTTCCTGATTTTATGAAGGACGCTACAGACAGAAACAGGACTTCTCCCTTTGCCTTTACCGGAAACAAGTTTGAGTTCCGTATGGTTGGATCCAGAGATTCTATTTCCGAGTGTAATGTTGTGCTGAATACGATTGCGGCTCAGGCGTTCAAAGAGGCCTGCGACCGGCTGGAGGCAGCTCCGGACTTTGCACTGGCTGTCCATGATCTGATCAAGGAATATGCCACTGATCATCAGAGGATTGTATTCAACGGCAACGGTTATGCTCCGGAGTGGGCAGAGGAAGCAGAGAGAAGAGGTCTTCCGAATCTTCCTTCCATGGTGGACGCTATCCCGGCGCTTACAACAGAGAAGGCAGTAAGCCTGTTTGAAGAATTCCATGTATTTACAAGAGCAGAGCTGGAATCCCGTGCAGAGATCCAGTATGAAATTTATGCAAAAGCCATTAATATTGAGGCAAAGACCATGCTGGATATCACTACAAAACAGATCATTCCGGCGGTGATCAAATATACAACGGTACTTGCCCAGTCTATTAATGCAGTCCGTGCGGCAGCGGCAGTAGATGTAGGTGTCCAGACCTCCCTTCTTGAGAAATGCTCCAGCCGTCTGTCTGAGACAGATAAAGCAATGGGTGTTCTGGCCGATGCAGTTGCTCATATCGGCGATTATCCGGAAGGAAGAGAACGTGCGGTATACTGCAGGGAAAAGGTGGTAAAAGCAATGGAAGAACTCCGTAAACCAGTGGACGAGCTGGAAATGCTTGTGGACAAAGAAATGTGGCCAATGCCTTCCTACGGAGATCTGATATTTGAAGTCTGACAAAATCAGGAGAAAAGAATGGAAGAATTAAAATTTCTGGAGGAACAGAAAGTCTCTCCGGCGCTGATCCGCCAGATTGAGACATTCCGAAATACATATGGAACAGCAGAGGAAGCAGTACACAGGATCGTGAAGCCTTCCATTCCTTTTTATGGAAAAGATATCCTGGAGATGGCTATTGCAGGTCTTCTCCAGGGAGAAAATCTTCTCCTTACAGGACCTAAGGCTACGGGAAAAAATATTCTGGCAGAAAATCTTGCTTATATTTTTGGAAGACCTTCCTATAATGTTTCTTTTCATGTAAATACAAACAGCGGTGATCTGATCGGTACCGACACTTTTATAGATAATGAGGTGAAACTGCGCAAAGGAAGTATCTATCAGTGTGCGGAATACGGAGGTTTTGGAATCCTGGACGAGATCAATATGGCAAAAAATGATGCGGTGTCTGTGCTTCATGCCACTTTGGATTACCGACGGTCTATTGACGTGCCGGGATATGACAGGATAGAGCTGCATCCGGCAGCAAGATTTATTGGTACCATGAACTATGGATATGCCGGAACAAAGGAACTGAATGAAGCACTGGTATCCCGTTTTATGGTTATTGATATGCCGGCCCAGACAGAAGAATCTCTGAATTTTATTTTTGAAAGGATGTTTCCGAATGCACGCAGGAAAGCAGTGGAACAGTTTATCGGCGTGTTTCTGGATCTCCAGCTGAAAGCCCTTAACAGTGAAATATCTACCAAACCATTGGACCTGAGGGGGCTTCTGGCCGCTATGAAGATCGTAGACACAGGACTGACTCCCTGGAAGGCTGTTCAGATGGGCGTGGTAAATAAAACCTTTGATGTTTTTGAAAAAGAGATCGTGGAGGATGTAGTCCGTACCAGAATCCCGGCAGACTGGACAAGAGAGGACGTCTATGAATAAAGAAGATGATCTGGAAATTGACGACAGCCGTTTTGAGCTGGGAAACAGGATCAGGAATCTTCTCTGGACTGTCAGCGGAGATTATGGGCTTTCGGTAAAACCGGATATTTCCCTTTTTTTAAGATCCGGAGACATTGCTCTTTATGACGGGATCAAACAGGGTGCGTTTGCCAGATATTATGACCGGGATGCTATGGGAATGTACCTGGTAAAAAAAGTGTTTCTTCAGGCGAAGGAAAGTGAACTTACACTGATCGCTCAGCTTTGTATCGAAGAAGCAGTAGGAGAAAAAATCTGTCAGGAGCGTCCTGGAGTACGGTCTATGCAGAAGCAGGCTTTTGAAGATATCCTGGATCAGGAATTTGAGGAAATGCCTGATCCGGGAGATCTTCTGGCAAGACTGAAGATCGCGGTGTTGCGCAGAAGGCTGGACGGAGAAGATTTTCGGGTGGAAAAACGCCTGCGTCCGTATATGGATCTGATCCTGCGCGCAGAAAAAGCAGAGGATACCATGGAACTGATCCGGATTGTGGATGAGCTTTACAACAGGCTGGCAGATCCCCTGTTTGAAAAGCTTCACGGAAATCTGGAACGGGTGCTTGCGGTTACCTTAAAAGAACTGACGGAATACTCCTGGGAGGATTTTCTTACGGAGGAGCTTTATGAGGATGCTCTGGAAAGCTATGTGGAACAGCTGACCGGGCAGATTACCGGAATTGAAGATACATCTGTTACAGACGCCATGGAAGAAAAGCGTCAGGCAAAGCATAAGATAACAGTGGTGTCACAGGAAGCTCTGGAAAAGGCGCATACTTATGTGGAGTTGAATTACGGAAAAACTTATCTTACAGAACTGGAAGAAAAAAGGATGAACCGTCTGATGTGTAAAGGCGTCCATGGAGACTGCAGCCTTTATTTTACAGAGGGAATTCTGAAAAATCCTGTCAAAAGAAACTATCAGTATGAATATGCGAAGCGTCTCCGGAATAAAAACATCTGGCTGTACCATGACAAGCACAGGATCGTGAAGCACAATATTGCGGAACTGACAGATATGCTGCGGAAATCACTGGTTTTGAGAAGCGAAGAGCAGGTTGTACTTTCTGACAGAGGAACTATTCTTCCGTCCCGCTTATGGCGTATTGGAAGAAGCAGCGAGGCAACTGTGTTTCAGAGAGAACTGAAAGCAGATGCGGCGGATTTTGTGGTAGATGTCCTGATCGATGCCAGCGGTTCGCAGATGAGCCGTCAGGGTGAGGTGGCTCTTCAGGCATATATCATCAGTGAGGCTCTCAGTAATGTGGAAATCCCTCACAGAGTAATGAGTTTTTGTACCTTCTGGGATTATACGATCCTTCACAGGTTTCGAGAATATGATGATCCCCGTACCGAAAACGACAATATATTCAATTATGTGACTTCCTCCAACAACCGTGACGGACTTGCCCTGAAAACAGCAGGGTATGGACTGCTTCAGCGGGAGGAAGAGAAAAAAATCCTGATCGTACTCAGTGACGGAAGACCTTATGATGTGATCGTCAACCGTCCCAATGCCAGAAACCCCAAGCCTTATCAGGGAAGTATGGCAATCTCCGATACAGGGACAGAAGTACGGCGGCTCAGAAATCTGGATGTCAGTGTGCTGGGTGTATTTGCAGGAGAAGAAAAAGACCTTACTACGGAAAAGAAAATTTTTGGCAAGGATTTTGCTTACATTCGCGATATCCGAAATTTCTCGAAAATTGTAGGGAGATATCTGAAAAGACAGATGGAAGTATAAAAGCAACCTGATAGAACGTAAAGCATTATAGTTCTGTTCAGGTTGTTTTTTCGTGAAAAAATATTTAAAAGCAACAGAAACAAAAGGTTTTTTGTAAAAAAATATGGAAAAAGCAAAAAAACAATTGAATATTTTTGTGAAATCAGATATAATGTGAAAATGCAATAAAGGGCTGAAGCGGAATCTGGAGAAGTCCTATTTTTTTTACCGGTCATGTCCGCTGAACATGGACAGATGTTTACACTAAAGTGATAAAAGAAAGAAATAGACGTACTTTTTTTATACTGATTCCAAAAAACAAAAAATAAAGAAAAGTATCCCTGATATTGTCAGAAAAAAGAAAAAAGGAGTGTATTTACGTGGGAAAATACGTTACAAAGCGAGTTCTCCTTGCCATTGTCACCGTTTTTATTGTATGCGGCATTACATTTTTTGCCATGAACGCTATTCCAGGCGGTCCTTTTGACGGTGAAAAAGCGCTTTCTCCGGAAGTAAAAGAAGCATTGGAGAAGAGATTCAATCTGGACAAACCGGTTCCTGAGCAGTTTGTTCTTTATATGAAGAACCTTGCACATGGAGATTTTGGTGTTTCTGCCAAAACCGGACGTGACATTAAGACAACAATCTTTGAGTCCTTTAAGGTATCAGCGAAGCTGGGAGGAATGGCGATTCTGACTGCTCTGGTACTGGGGCTGATTTTCGGAAGTCTTGCAGCTCTTACAAGAAATCATCTGCCTGACAGGCTGATCATTTTCTTTTCGACCTTATTCACGTCGCTTCCAAGCTTTGTGTTTGCCTCGCTTTTACTGTTGGTATTTTGCGTTACTTTGAAATGGGTGCCTGTATGGAGCCCGGACAACCAGAACTATCTGCTTCCGGTGATCGCGCTGGCTGCTTACCCGATGGCATACATAACACGTCTTACCAAGAGCAGTATGCTGGACGTGCTTGGACAGGATTATGTCCGTACTGCAAGAGCCAAGGGTGTATCTCAGCTGAAGACTATCTTCAAGCACACATTGAGAAATGCTCTGATCCCGGTTGTTACCTATGTAGGTCCTATGACAGCATCTATCCTTACAGGAAGTCTTGTTGTGGAAAAAATCTTTACCATCGGCGGACTTGGTGCAAAGTTTGTAGAGGCCATCACGAACAGAGATTATCCTCTGATCATGGGAACTACTATTTTCCTGGCAGTTCTGATGGTAACAATGAACCTGATCACGGATATCGTCTACAAGATGATCGACCCGAGAATTAAACTGGATTAAGGAGGTAACTACGTGGATAACACCAGTAAGAATCTGGATGAAATGCCGAAAAAATCGCCATTGAGCTTCCAGATTGATTTGAAAAAATTTGAAAAAGCAACGGATGAAGAGAAAAAACAGCAGGACGTTATGAGCGAGTCCACCTCTTTCTTTAAAGATGGTATGCGGAAACTCAGAAGAAACCCGCTGGCTATGGGAAGTATCGTAGTATTGATCCTGATCATGGCTATGATCTTTATCGTACCGCATATTGTTCCGTATTCTTATTCTCAGATCATTACAGTAAACGGAAGAAGAGATAAGACAGCTTCCAATATGGCTCCTTTTGAGTATTCACAGCTGGAGCAGAAATATATGGAAGAAGGCGGAAAGGTCTTCCCTCATATTATGGGAACAGATGAGATGGGACGTGACTACTTTGTCCGTGTTATTTACGGAACCAGAGTATCCCTGGCAGTTGGCCTTTTTGCCAGCATCATCGTACTGATCATCGGTGTTCTTTATGGAAGTATCTCGGGATACTTTGGCGGAAAAGTTGACCTGGTAATGATGCGTATTGTGGATATTATTTATTCCCTTCCGGACATGCTGATGGTAATCCTGCTTTCCGTGGTGCTCCGTGAGACACTGAAGGTAGATAATATTGCCTTTCTTCAAAAACTGGGACCAAACATGATCTCCATGTTTATTGTATTTGGTCTTCTGTACTGGACCGGAATGGCGCGTATGGTACGAGGACAGATCCTGACCATCAAGCAGAACGAATATGTTCTGGCTGCCAAGATCAGCGGCGCGAAATCAGGACGTATCATCCGGAAACATATTCTTCCGAACTGTGTCAGTGTTATCATTGTAGCAGGCGCACTTCAGATTCCGTCAGCTATTTTTACTGAGAGTTTCTTAAGTTTTATCGGTCTTGGTGTACAGGCGCCAATGCCTTCTCTCGGTTCTCTGGCAAATGCAGGCCGTGCAGGTCTGACTGCTTATCCTTATAAGCTGATCTTCCCTGCTGTTATGATCTGTCTGATCACACTTGCATTTAACTTACTGGGCGACGGCCTCCGCGATGCCTTTGACCCGAAACTGAGGAGGGACTAAGATGAGTGAGAATATACTTTCAGTCGTAGACTTAAATACCTCTTTCCATACAGACAGAGGAGAGGTCATGGCGGTAAACGGTGTTTCCTTTAATCTTGACAGGGGTAAGATCCTGGGAATTGTAGGAGAGTCCGGTTCCGGAAAAAGTGTTACCGCTTATTCAATTATGCAGATCCTCGAAAAGAACGGAAGCATCAAAAAAGGCCAGGTTCTTTATAAAGGAGAGGACATTACAAAATTTACAGAAAAACAGATGCGGGAATTCCGGGGAAAATGCTGTTCCATTATTTTCCAGGATCCTATGACCAGTCTGAATCCGGTGTTCACCATCGGAAATCAGTTAAAAGAAGCCATTGAGCTTCACACACCGCGTAAAGGCAAAGAAGCTATGGACCGCGCTGTGGAGATGCTGACTCTTGTAGGTGTAAATGAGCCGGAAAAACGTGTGAAACAGTATCCATATGAGCTGTCCGGCGGTATGCGCCAGCGTGTGATGATTGCCATGGCTCTGGCATGCGAACCGGATATCCTGATCGCAGATGAACCGACTACTGCGCTTGATGTTACAATTCAGGCACAGATTCTGGAACTGATGCAGAGCCTTCAGAAAAAGCTGGGAATGGCGATCATTATGGTTACTCATGATCTTGGAGTAATTGCAGATATGTGCGATGAGATCATTGTTATGTATGGCGGCCGTGTATGCGAGAGGGGAACGGCAGAGGATATTTTCTATCGTCCTTCCCATGAATACACAAAGGGACTCCTGAAATCAATCCCAAGTGTAGACCGTATGGGTGAAAAGCTTGTTCCTATTCCGGGAACGCCCATCAACCTTTTGAATATGCCTAAGGGCTGTGCATTCTGCCCGCGCTGCGAAAATGCCATGAAGATCTGTATTGAGGAGATTCCGCCGGAAATGCAGATGCCGGACGGTCATTTCGCTTCCTGCTGGATGAATGTGAAGAAACAGATGGAGGCACAGAGTAATGAGTGAAATGAAGAAAAAAAGTGAATATCTGGTTGAGGTCAATAACCTGAAACAGTATTTTCCCATAAAGACCGGTTTTATGAAGACAACTCCACTGAAAGCAGTGGATGGTGTATCTTTTAATATTAAAGCCGGAGAGACACTTGGCCTTGTAGGAGAGTCCGGCTGCGGAAAAACAACCGTAGGACGTTCTCTTCTTAGATTATATACTCCTACCTCCGGAGATGTGTTCTTTGACGGAGAAAGAGTAGACAAAAACAGCATAGGCCATATGAGAAAACAGATGCAGATGGTATTTCAGGATCCATATTCTTCACTGAATCCACGTATGACTGTAGAGGATATCATCGGAGAGCCTCTGGACGTACACAAACTGTACTCCGGCAAAGGGGAACGCCGTGACCGTATCCTTGAACTTATGGAACTGGTTGGTCTGAATGCCGAACATGCAACCCGTTATGCACATGAGTTCAGCGGCGGTCAGCGTCAGCGTATCGGTATCGCCAGGGCTCTGGCAACGAATCCGCGTTTTATCGTCTGTGACGAGGCAGTCAGTGCCCTGGACGTTTCCATCCAGGCACAGGTTATCAATATGTTTGAAGAACTTCAGGAGAAGCTTGGCGTGGCATACCTTTTTATTGCCCATGACCTTCTGGTTGTTCATCATATTTCTGACCGTATTGCAGTTATGTATCTGGGACGTATTGTAGAAATTGCAGATGCAGATGATCTGAATGCGTCTCCGATTCATCCGTATACACAGTCTCTGTTAAGTGCAGTTCCGTATCCAGATCCCAAAATGGCAAAAGAACGTCAGCGTATTATTCTGGAGGGAGATGTTCCAAGCCCTCTCAATATGCCGAAGGGATGTGCATTCCGTACAAGATGCAAATATGCCACGGAACGCTGTGCACAGGAGTGTCCGACACTGACAGACAGAGGCAATGGACACATGGTAGCCTGCTTCAATAAATAAAAGCAAGGCATAAAACCATAACAAAGGGAATACAATTACCGTGCAGTATTTGTGTGGTGTTTGTATAAAATACAGTGAAAACTGTAAAAAAATCCAGATAGGAGGAATTTTTTATGAAGAAGAAACTTGCAGCACTGGCTCTGGCATCAGCTATGGCAGTGACCACCGTAGGGGGGGCAACTGTATACGCTGCTGAAGAGCACGGACCATCCAGCGAAGCAGCTCCGGCATGGGAAGCTTATAACGCACGTATCGCTGAGATCAGAACAGAGACAGATCTGGCTAAACGTGAGGCGCTGATGCATGAGGCAGAGGACGAGCTTATGAACACATGGGCAGTTGTTCCGCTGTACTACTACAACGACGTGTACATGCAGAAAACAGATGTAGAGAACATCTACTGCAATCTGTTCGGCTTCAAGTATTTCGGATATGCAAAAACTCCGGACAACACTTTAAGCCTTCAGGTTGCAGCTGAGCCGAACAAGCTTGACCCGGCTCTGAACTCTACAGTTGACGGTGCATGCCTTGCAATCCTTGCTTTTTCCGGTCTGTATTCTTATGATGCAGAGGGACAGCTTATTCCGGAACTGGCAGAAAGCTATGAAATGAGCGAAGACGGACAGATGTATACGTT
>SAMEA3387494__coassemble_3101_pt1 | contig 11211 bp, 9 predicted proteins | sample SAMEA3387494__metabat2_high_PE_015 | metagenome-assembled genome bin SAMEA3387494 (sample SAMEA3387494) | Felis catus | biome: Faeces | place: United Kingdom | collected 2012
AAAACATGTGATACAATAGAGCCACTTGATAACAGCAACGAGGTTACAGAGATGAATTACAGCCATACGGTAAAAGCCAGATTTCTGGACAGACCCAATCGTTTTGTCGCTCATGTGGAGCTGGACGGGCAGACAGAAACTGTGCATGTAAAAAATACAGGAAGATGCAGGGAACTTCTGGTTCCCGGATATGAGGTGATTCTTGAGGAAGGACAGAACCCGGCACGAAAAACCAGATATGATCTGATCAGCGTGTGCAAGGAGGGACGATGGATTAACATGGATTCCCAGGCGCCAAATAAGGCGGCGGAGGAATGGCTTTTAAAGGGAGGAGTTTTTCCGGAGGATATTTCTGTGTACAGAGAAAGGAAATACGGAAACTCCAGATTTGACCTTTATATTGAGTCGCCTGTCAGAAAGGCATTTATGGAAGTTAAGGGGGTAACGTTAGAAGAGGATAATATTGTACGATTTCCGGATGCGCCTACAGAAAGAGGGGTAAAGCATGTACGGGAGCTGATCCAGTGCATGAAAGACGGATATGAAGCGTACCTTCTTTTGGTGATACAGATGAAAGATGTGAGAAATTTTCAGCCAAACTGGAAAACTCATCCGGAATTTGGAATGGTTCTGAGAGAGGCGGCTGAAGCAGGAGTAAAGCTTCTGGCTTACGACTGCCTGGTAGGAGAAAATTTTATGGAAATATGCGATCCGGTTTCCATAGATCTGGAGGTGTCTCATGGAGAATAAGATCCCTGTATTTCAGGATAAGCCGGACACACATATGGAAAGTACTTGTTCTGATAAAGTCAGCCGGAGTGAAAGTGAAAATCCGGCAGTATTAGAGGAGATAGTATCCCCTCTTATTAAATGGTACCGGGAAAATAAAAGGATCCTTCCGTGGAGGGATCAGAATAATGCCTATTATACCTGGGTGTCGGAGATTATGCTCCAGCAGACCAGAGTGGAGGCAGTTAAGCCGTATTTTATAAGATTTATTACAGAACTTCCGAATCCGGCGGCTCTGGCTTCCTGCCCGGAAAAGAAGCTTATGAAGCTGTGGGAAGGTCTGGGATATTATAATCGTGTGAGAAATATGCAGGAAGCAGCCTGCACAGTGGTGGAGGAATATGAAGGAAAACTTCCTGAATCCTATGAAAAGCTTGTATCGTTAAAGGGAATAGGAAGTTATACGGCAGGAGCCATTGCTTCTATTGCATATGACATTCCTGTTCCGGCTGTAGATGGAAATGTTCTGAGAGTTGTTTCAAGGATTACTGAGAGCAGAGAAGATATTATGAAGCAGTCAGTCCGCAAAAAAATGGAGCAGACTCTTAAAGAAATCATGCCCTCAGACTGTCCGGGAGATTTTAACCAGGCTCTGATGGAGCTTGGGGCTGTGGTCTGTGTGCCAAACGGGCAGCCCAAATGTCAGGAGTGTCCGGTTCAGAAGCTGTGCAGGGCGCATCTGCATGATATAACTGAGGAAATTCCGGTAAAGGCGCCCAAAAAAGCTCGCAGGACAGAACACAGAACGGTGTTTGTGATCCAGGACGGAGAAAGGACAGCCATACAGAAAAGACCGGACAAGGGACTTCTTGCAGGTCTTTATGAGCTTCCCAATGTGAAAGGAACGCTTTCAGCTGAGGAGGCAGTAAAAGCTGTGGAAAAAATGAAGCTGGAGCCTTTGTATATTAAAGAGCTGGAGCCGGCAAAACATATTTTTTCTCATATTGAATGGAGAATGACAGGATATTTGATAAGAGTATCTTCTCTGGAGCAAAAGAAAAATAAAAAACTTATTTTTGTAGATAAAAAGCAGTCCGACAGGCAGTATGCGATTCCGTCTGCATTCGGAGCTTATGTAAAGTACATGAAGGAGGAAATTAAATGAAACTGTTAAGTATTGCTATTCCCTGCTATAATTCAGAAGCTTATATGGAAAAGTGCATCGATTCTCTGCTTATAGGAGGGGAGGATGTGGAAATCCTTATTGTAAATGACGGATCTTCAGACAGAACAGCAGAAATTGCCGATTCCTATGAGAGAAAATATCCTACGATCGTTAAAGCAATCCATCAGGAAAATGGAGGACACGGCGAGGCGGTAAACGCAGGCATCCGTAATGCCACAGGGCTTTATTTTAAGGTGGTGGACAGCGATGACTGGGTAAATGCAGAGGCCTACGCCCAGATTCTTAAGACTTTGGGTGATCTGATCCGGGGACCGGAAACAGTAGACCTTCTGATCAGTAATTTTGTATATGAGAAACAGGGGGCCAGGAGAAAGAGAGTGATGCAGTACAGACATTGTCTTCCGGTCAATGAGATCTTTGGATGGGAAAAAGTACATATGCATAAAGGGAAATATCTTCTTATGCATTCTATGATCTACCGTACAAAGCTTCTCCATGAGTGTGGAATCCAGCTTCCGAAGCATACATTTTACGTGGACAATATCTTTGCGTTTGAGCCGCTTCCTTATGTGAAAAAAATGTATTATCTGGATGTGAACTTTTACAGATATTTTATTGGGCGTGATGATCAGTCTGTCAATGAAAAGGTAATGATCAAAAGAATCGACCAGCAGCTTCGTGTGAATAAGATTATGGTAGATGTATTCCACAGAATTAAATTTAATAATCGCCGTCATCTGCGTAAATATATGCTCAGCTATCTGGAGATCATTACCACAATTTCTTCTGTAATGCTGATCCGTGCAGAAACCCAGGAGGCTCTTGACAAAAAGAAGGAGCTTATGGAATATATTCGGGAAGAAGACCGCCGCATTTATCACAGACTGCGCTGGGGAATTATGGGATGTGCCTCCAATCTTCCGGGTAAGGGCGGACGCAAGACTTTTATTGCTGCCTATAAGTTATGCCAGAAATTTTATGGATTTAACTGATATTTGAAGAAAAACTGCAGGAACATCAGGGAATGATGACCTGCAGTTTTTTATCTGTCAGCTGAACGGAAAAGCCTGTTCCAAGTCCGGCAGATTCTCCGTCTTTATGTATGGCAAGAGATTTTGAACTTTTGACTGTGATTCTTTGACAGCGAAGCAGATGGACTCCGCGAAAGCCGGTATGCCTGCCAAAAATAGAAAGGAAAAGGCAGAAGATCAGCCGAAGCCTGCCCATGCCTTCAATCACCAGTACATCAAGAAGACCGTCTGAAGGGTCAGCACATGGACAGAAGCAAAAACCGCCGCCTTCATATTTCTGGTTCATAACTGCAGTGAGGAAAACCTTGTTATAAGTGTGCTTCATATCCGCATCCGTGTCTATGGAAATGGAAGTGGGAGGCAGAAACAGCAGATGTTTGATTCCAATGAGGAGATAGGCAAGCTTCCCAAGTCCCAGATGATTCAGAACCTTTTTGACAGGAGAGACACTGATCTCATGGCAGACCGCTGCATCAAAACCAATACCGCAGCTAACGGCAAAGCGGCTGGAAAATCCATTGCAGGTGATTTCGGATACATCCATAGGCCGGGTCTTTTCTGAAGAAAGTATGGTTTCCAGGGCTTCTTCCGGTTTGCCCGGAAGTTTCATGCTGCGGCAGAAATCATTGCCGGATCCGGTGGGAATATATCCGAAACGGAGATCAGAAAAATTCTTCAGACCGGTAAGAACCTCCTGAATAGTACCATCTCCGCCTACTGCGATCAATGTGACAGGATGCTCTTTATCAGCAGAGGAACTTATTTTTTCGGCCAGTTCTGTGGCATGGCCGGCACATTCGGTCAGATATGCCTTATATGGGATATTTCTATGATCCAGACTTTGGCTCAGGGATTTCCATATATCGGCTCCTTTTCCGGAGCGGGAATTGGGATTTACAATAAAATAATACATATCACCCTCCTGTAGATTTCAGTCTATCATACCATTTTAGACAGAATTTTACAATCATTTAACCAGGAGACGACAGGAAATTTAACGAAAGATATTTATACTGTAAAAAGAAATATGTAAGAAAGCCGGAGGTAAGCAGATGATCTATCTGGTAGAAGATGATGAAAGCATCAGAGAGCTTGTTGTATATACATTAAAAAGTCAGGATATGGATGCCAAGGGGTTTGAAAGACCCTCTCTTTTTTGGAAAGAACTGGAAAAAGAGCTGCCTTCTCTGATTCTTCTGGATATTATGCTGCCAGAAGAAGACGGGATCAGTATACTGAAAAAATTAAGGGCAAGACCGGATACCAGAAAACTTCCGGTGATCATGCTTACGGCAAAGGGCAGTGAATATGATACTGTTCTGGGGCTAGACAGCGGTGCAGATGATTACATTCCCAAGCCATTCCGCATGATGGAACTTATTTCAAGAGTCCGGGCAAGACTTCGCCGGGCAGAAGATAAAGGTGCAGAAGAATACAGGATCGGAAGTCTGTATGTATGTCCTTCTAAACATATGGTAACAGTAAATAAAGAACCAGTCAGTCTTACACTGAAGGAATATGAGATGCTTTGCCTGTTATTGAAAAACAGTGGTATGGTGCTGTCCAGAACACAGCTTCTTAATCAGATATGGGGATATGAGTTTGATGGAGAGAGCAGGACGGTAGACGTACATATCAGAACTTTGCGCCAGAAATTGGGAGAAGCAGGAGATCTGATCGAAACAATCCGGGGAATCGGATATAAGATGGGAAAATAATCTTCTGTATCGGAAGAAAAAATAAGAGAAAAACAGATGCCATGGGGTTTCCCATGGTATTTTTCTGCATGTCATGTTACAATTCTTTTATGCGAAAAAATATTTTTCACAGATAAAGCATCATTGGTCTGTGAGGAATATCAGAATAACATATATGCGAGGTAATCATTTATGAAATCACTTGTAATTGCAGAAAAACCTTCGGTTGCCAGAGATATCGCCAGAGTCCTCCACTGCAGTCAGAAAGGAAACGGATGTTTGGAAGGAAAGGAATATGTTGTAACCTGGGCGCTGGGACATCTTGTGACTTTGGCTGATCCGGAGGAATATGATAAAAAATATATGAAATGGGAAATGAGTACACTTCCCATGATGCCAGAGCACATGAAGCTGGTAGTGATCCGACAGACTGCGAAACAGTACAATGCAGTAAAGACACAGCTTTTCCGAAAAGATGTGGGAGATATCATTATTGCCACAGATGCAGGAAGAGAGGGAGAACTGGTTGCCCGTTGGATCCTTGATAAATCCGGATGCAGGAAGCCCATCCGTCGTCTGTGGATCTCGTCCGTAACGGATAAAGCTATCAGAGACGGTTTTCATAATCTGAGGGACGGAAGAGAATATAACGATCTTTACCGGGCAGCAGCCGCAAGAGCAGAGGCAGACTGGCTGGTGGGAATGAATGGTACAAGAGCGCTGACATGTAAATATAATGCACAGCTTTCCTGTGGTCGTGTACAGACGCCCACTCTTGCCATTATCGCCATGCGAGAGGAAGAAATCAGACATTTTCAGCCAAAGGAGTATTATGGGCTTACAGTAAATGCAGGGGAGATACTCTGGACCTGGAAAGACCAGAAAAGCGGAAGCTTCCGTACTTTTCATAAGGAAAAGGCAGAGGAGATCCGAGAGAAGATAAAAGATGGAGCGCTGACCATTACTTCGGTGACAAAAAAGCCAAAGAAAACCCAGGCGCCGGGACTGTATGACCTGACTACATTACAGAGAGAAGCAAATCAGAAATACGGATTTTCTGCGAAAGAAACTCTGAACATCATGCAGAGACTTTATGAAAACCATAAGGTTCTTACTTATCCAAGAACAGATTCCCGTTATATTGGAAAGGACGTGGTACCGACCATCAAGGAAAGGCTGAAAGCTTGCGGCACAGGCCCTTATCGGAAGCTGGCAGGAGCCTTGCTGAATAAACCGATCCAGGTAAACGGAAGCTTTGTAGATGATAAGAAGGTCAGCGACCATCATGCCATTATCCCTACAGAGCAGTTTGTACAGCTTGATCATATGACAAATGAAGAGAGAAAGATTTATGATATGGTGGTGCGCCGCTTTTTAAGTGTCCTGTATCCGGCCTTTGAATATGAGCAGACTGCCATGGAGGCAGAAGCTTCCGGATATGTGTTTGCAGCCAGCGGAAAAACAGTGAAAAATGCCGGATGGAAAGAAGTTTATGAGGGCGATTACCGGGAGGAGGAAGACGAAAACGAACAGGAAATGAAAGACCAGAGTCTTCCGGTGTACAAAGAGGGAGAAAAGCTGAAGATTCTGGATATCCGTATGAAAGAGGGAAAAACAAAGCCTCCGGCAAGATTTACGGAAGCCTCCCTTCTTGCTGCTATGGAAAATCCTGTAAAATATTTATCTACAGGAGACCGTCAGGCTGCAAAAACACTGGGAGAAACAGGCGGACTTGGAACCGTTGCTACCAGAGCAGACATTATTGAAAAACTGTTTAACAGTTTTATGATGGAGAAAAAAGGAAATGAGATCCATCTTACTTCTAAAGCAAAGCAGCTTCTTGAACTGGTTCCTGAGGATCTTAAAAAACCGGAGCTTACTGCGGATTGGGAAAAGAAACTTTCGGATATCTCCAAAGGGAAGCTTCGTCAGGATACTTTCCTGAAAGAAATCAGAGATTACACCTGTGAGATTGTTGATGAGATTAAAACCGCAAGCGGAACATTCCGCCATGATAATATTACAAACAAGGTATGCCCTCAATGCGGAAAACGGCTTCTGGCAGTAAATGGAAAAAACAGTAAGATGCTGGTATGTCAGGACCGTGAATGCGGGTATCGGGAAACCATTTCCAGAACAACAAATGCACGCTGTCCCAAATGCCATAAGCGTATGGAGATGATCGTAAAAGGAAAGGAAGAAACTTTTATCTGTGTCTGCGGGTATAAAGAAAAGCTGTCTTCTTTCCAGGCGAGAAGGAAAAAAGAAGGAGCAGGTGTAAATAAAAGAGATGTACAGAAATATCTGAAACAGCAGCAGAAAGAAGCAAAAGAGCCGGTGAATAATGCTTTTGCCCAGGCTCTTGCAGGGATCAGGCTGGACTGAATTAAAAAAGAACTACACAGGAGGAACTATATGCCAGTTTTTGACTTTAACCAAACTCCGGAAAAAGGAACGACACCGGAATGCACATATACTACTTTTCAATCTAATGAAGACAAAGCCACACCGGAAAAACCGATTCTGATCCTGGATAATCAGAAATGCCAGTGGCCCCATCATTCCTGCGGGGTGTTTACCAATCCTGTCCATCGTACTTCCTTTGAATTTAAAGAGGAAAAGACAGCTGCCAGTGCGGATATCCGAAAGGTGGATTCAAGATTTGTAAGTCTGATCCGCTGGCTGGGAGAAAACCGGATCAATGTACGGCTTTCAGGAGAAAACAGAACAGAAGGGTACTGTGTTTACGGAATTCGTGAGATTGCCTTTGGAGGAGGGAAAAAACTGTCTGCAGAGGATGGTTTTCTTCAATATATGATAGAACGGCTTTTGGCCAGCAGCGCACCGGAAGAACTTTCGAAAGATGAAGAAGATATAGAAGATGGAGATGACATGAAGCTTACCAGCATTCAGAGCATAACAGATTTTATGACCTGTGCAGGCCGCACGCTTCCTGATAATATCCGTCTCTGGGCAAGAAGAAATCTAGCAGTGGCACGTTCTTCAGAGGTTTCACAGGAGGAACGGCGCCATGCTCAGAGAGCGCTTTCTATTATGATGAATATTCGGTGGAAAAGCAACTATTTTGAAGCCATCGATCCAGATGAGGCAAGAAGGATCCTGGATGAAACTCTTTATGGAATGGAAAAAGTAAAGCAGAGGATCATCGAGACCATCATTCAGATCAACAGGACTCATACCCTTCCGGCTTATGGACTTCTTCTGGTAGGACCGGCAGGAACAGGAAAATCTCAGATTGCCTATGCGGTGGCAAAGATACTGAAACTGCCCTGGACAACCCTGGACATGAGTTCTATTAACGATCCGGAGCAGCTGACCGGAAGCTCCCGTGTTTATGCCAATGCAAAGCCAGGTATCATCCTGGAAGCTTTTTCTATGGCCGGAGAGTCAAATCTTGTATTTATTATTAATGAGCTGGATAAGGCGGCTTCAGGAAAGGGCAATGGAAACCCGGCAGATGTTCTCCTGACACTTTTGGATAATCTGGGCTTTACCGATAACTATATGGAATGTATGGTTCCCACATCCGGAGTCTATCCAATTGCTACGGCTAATGATAAATCTCAGATCAGTGCACCCCTGATGTCACGTTTTGCTGTTATTGAGATTCCTGATTATACTTTTGAAGAAAAAAAGGTGATCTTTTCCAGATTTGCACTTCCAAAGGTGCTGAAAAGAATAGGATTAGAAGCTCATGAGTGTATTATAGAAGGAGATGCACTGGACGCTGTGATCCGGAAATATTCAGATACTTCCGGAATACGTGATCTGGAACAGGCGGCAGAGCATCTGGCAGCCAATGCTCTTTATCAGATTGAGGTGGATCATAGAAAAGAAGTAAGATTTACAAAAGAAGCAGTGAAAGAGCTTCTCGACTGATGAAATGATTTTTAGGAGAAACAAGGAACCGGCGGAAATTCTGCCGGTTCCTTTGGAAAAATGTATTTAGTTTTGCTGGTAGACGCTCAGGAAGTCTGCGATTTCTTCTGACGCCTTGGAAAGAACCTCAATACGAGGAAGATATACAACACGGAAATGATCAGGCTGCTTCCAGTTGAATCCGCCTCCGTGGATCAGAAGGATTTTTTTCTCACGGAGAAGATCCAGCGCAAACTGCTCATCGTTTGTAATATTGAACTTTTTCGTATCAATTTTAGGGAAGATATAAAAAGCGGCTTTTGGTTTTACTGCCGTGATCCCCGGGATATCTGTAAGGGCTTTATAAATAAATTCTCTTTGCTCGTAAATTCTTCCGCCGGGTATAATATAATCATTTACACTCTGATGTCCTCCCAGAGCTGTCTGGACAATGGACTGCGCAGGAACATTGGAGCAGAGACGCATGTTTGACAGCATGTTGATACCTTCAATATAATCTTTTACATGGTGTTTGTTTCCGCTTAAGATCATCCAGCCAATACGATAGCCTGCAATCATATGAGATTTAGACAGTCCGCTGAAGGTAACACAGAAAAGATCTGGGGCAAGAGAGGCGATAGAAATATGTTCCTCGCCATCCATGACCAGACGGTCATAAATTTCATCAGAAAATATAATAAGCTGATGACGTCTTGCAATATCTACGATTTTCTGAAGGACTTCTCTTGGATAAAGAGCTCCTGTAGGATTGTTGGGATTGATGATAACAATAGCCTTTGTCTTATCAGTGATTTTTTTCTCAATATCATCTATATCCGGGTACCACTCAGACTGCTCATCGCAGATATAATGGACAGCCTTTCCGCCGGCAAGAGTGGCACAGGCGGTCCAAAGAGGGTAATCCGGAGATGGAATCAGAATTTCATCTCCGTTATCCAGAAGAGCAGACAGGGAAAGATTGATCAGCTCGCTGACTCCATTACCGGTGTAGATATCTCCGATGGAAACGTTAGGGATATGTTTCAGCTGTGCGTACTGCATGATAGCTTTTCTTGCGGAAAAAAGTCCCTTTGCATCAGAATAGCCTTCACATTCCGTAAGCTGCTGGCGCATATCATAAATTACTTCATCGGGAGTTCGAAAGCCAAAGGGAGCAGGATTTCCAATGTTCAGCTTTAATACATGGGTACCTGCTTCTTCCATTCGGGACGCTTCTTCTACAACAGGACCTCTGACATCGTATAAAACATTATCCAGTTTGGATGATTTCTTAAATTCACGCATTTTTGTTCCTCCCATAAGTTCGATTTGCGGATCTATTTTTTTGGAATCTCTAGTTTGGACAAGTTCAATTTGGAACTCGGATTTTTCCGGCAATGTTTTTTCAGCGGACATGATTTCTGGTTCAGATTTGGACGTGTCGGTATTTCCTATAAGCCATTCAGGACTTGTGTGAAGAGTTTCTGCAAGAAAGTTCAATATATCAGGACGGGGAAGGGTTTTACCGCTGACATACTGGCTTACATGGCTTTTTCCAAGCTTTATATGACGGGATTCTGCGGTTCGGACAAGATCTATCTGCTTCATATTTTGTTTATTCATTGCAGAACGGAGCCTGTCGGCAAAAATTTCTTTTGAGTTCATAGATTCCTCCTGAAAAATAGAAACTTAAAAAGTTCAATTTATAAAAGGAGTATAGCACGAAGAGTTCAAAAGTTCAATAATAAAATTATGGATATTAATAAAAAAAATGAATGGATTTTTGGCTGTGGATCGTATTATAAGTGAAAGACAGCGTCAGTGTACACCGACGCGAATGTAGGTATTTATCAATGAAGGGAGAAAAGGATTATGAAGAAAAAAGCAGCAGTCGTTTTATTTACAGGAGCATTACTTGTGGCATTTAGTACAACAGGAGTCCTGGCAGGCGGTCATGGACATGGCAGAAATCATATGGGAAGAAACTGCAGTTCAGAAAGAAACGTCTGCATTTATGAGGAACAGGACAGAGTATGTATCTGCGGACAGGACAATGAAAGCAGAGAAGGAAGCTGTGGAGAATGCCCTGGATTTGAAGACGAGGATCATGATGGCATTTGTGATCATCATAAGGAAGAAGGATGCCGTCTGACAGGAGGGCAGGGATGCCACAGGAGAAACAGAAGATAGGAAAGAATAATTATCGGAGAATGCACAGTGCAGGAGGATCCTTCCCAAAATGCAGCACTGTGTGGAACAACACAGAAATTCATACTGTTATTATGCACATTCGGAGGAGGTAAAGGAGGCACATTCCTTTGGACTTTCTTATGGGAAATACAGAGCTTATCTGGAATTAAAGGAAATTGCCCCGGAGATTCTGCCGGAGGACGTCCAGGAAATGACTATGAAAGAAATACGTGAATGGGAAGCTGAACTGAGAAATATGAAAGGAGATACGGAAACAGAAGAGAATAACAGAAAAAATAAAAGTCCTGCTCATAGGAAACATAACAATGGGAAGCATATGGGAGGAAATCGGCACAGGAATCATTCTGAATAAGAAAGATATGCCAGAGAAAATATTTTCTTTACAGAGCAAGCTCTTTCCTGTACTATAATCGTATGGATTTTGTAGGTAATTGCGAAACAAGTCCGCAATTCTGATTGAAAACAGGCGAAGGCTCCT
>SAMEA3387494__coassemble_3138_pt1 | contig 10985 bp, 8 predicted proteins | sample SAMEA3387494__metabat2_high_PE_015 | metagenome-assembled genome bin SAMEA3387494 (sample SAMEA3387494) | Felis catus | biome: Faeces | place: United Kingdom | collected 2012
TATGAGAGCAAACAATCTTACTCTGCTCACTGATCTCTATGAACTGACCATGATGCAGGGTTATTTTAAAAACCCCACAAATCAAACTGTTATTTTTGACATGTTTTACCGTAACAATCCATGCGGAGGAAGCTTTGCAATTGCGGCAGGCCTGGAACAGATGATCGAATATATCGAAAATCTGCGTTTTACAGAAGAAGATATAGAATACTTAAGAAGTCTGGATATGTTTCAGGAAGATTTTCTGGACTATCTGAGTACTTTCCACTTTACCGGTGATATCTATGCCATTCCGGAAGGAACGGTTGTTTTCCCCCGTGAACCCATTGTCAAGGTAATCGCTCCTATCATGGAAGCTCAGCTTGTGGAAACTGCAATCCTGAACATTATTAATCATCAGAGTCTCATTGCCACCAAAGCCGCCAGAGTCTGCTATGCAGCCCGCGGAGACGGTGTAATGGAATTCGGACTTCGCCGCGCCCAGGGACCGGATGCCGGCATTTACGGAGCTCGCGCAGCCGTGATCGCAGGCTGTGTAGGAACATCCAATGTACTTACCGGTCAGATGTTCCATGTTCCGGTTCTCGGTACCCATGCCCACAGCTGGATCATGAGTTTCCCGGATGAGTATACCGCCTTTAAAACCTATGCAAAAATGTATCCTGATTCCTGTACACTTCTTGTAGATACCTATGACGTATTGAAATCCGGTGTTCCCAATGCCATACGTGTATTTGAGGAAATGCGTGAAGAGGGGATCAAACTGACAAAATATGGCATCCGCATCGACAGCGGCGATCTGGCTTATCTGTCCAAAGAAGCCTACAAAATGCTGGCTGCTGCCGGTTTTGATGATGCCACCATCGCAGCCTCCAGCGACCTGGATGAATATTTGATCGACAGTCTGAAAACTCAGGATGCCAAGATCAATTCCTGGGGTGTAGGAACCAATCTGATCACCAGCAAAGACAATCCAGCCTTTGGCGGTGTATATAAACTGGCTGCCGTTAAAGATTCAGACAGCAATAACTTTATTCCTAAGATTAAACTTTCTGAAAATACCGAAAAGGTCACCAATCCGGGAAATAAAACCGTTTATCGTATCTACAGCAAAACCACCGGAAAGATCAAGGCAGACCTTATCTGTCTTGCTGACGAAGTTTTTGATCCTGAAGAGACCATGATCATCTTTGACCCTGTAGATACCTGGAAAAAGACCAAAGTTCTGGGAGGAACCTATGAAATACGTGAACTTCTGATCCCTGTGATCCGGGAAGGAAAACGTGTTTACACTTCTCCTGATGTCATGGATATCCGGGATTACTGCCAGAAAGAACAAAATACTCTCTGGGATGAGTCCCGACGTCTCATCAATCCTCAGAAAGTTTATGTGGATCTTTCTCAGAAGCTTTACGACCTGAAGAAAAACCTGCTGGAAGAAATGAGCGAAAAGGCTCTTGATTAAAAGTCATATCCCCCTGCTGCCTTTCATATCATAAAAGGTGAGGGGGGATTTTTATGGACAAAGACTACACGATCCTTATTAACAGCAAAAACCCGCTTCCTGCGGATTTTATACCAAAACATCTGATAGATACAGGCTTGCCATTTGACGCCATACCAGGCGATCCAAAACGTCTTCTGGAAGAAAAAACAGCCCATGCCGCATTGGAGCTGACAGCAAGAAGCCGCATGGAAGGACTGAGCCTTTACTGTATCTCCGGATATCGCTCTTACATCCGGCAAAAAGAACTCTATACAGGAAATAATTACGTTGCAGCTCCGGGAACCAGTGAACATCAGAGCGGACTTGCTCTTGATCTTTCCTGCCCTGCTGTGCATATGGAGCTGACGGAAGCCTTTGCGGAAACTCAAGAGGGACTCTGGCTGAAAAAACATGCGCCTCTCTATGGTTTTATTATCCGTTATCCGGAAAATAAAACACACATTACCGGATTTCCATGGGAACCCTGGCATATCCGTTATGTGACCAGGCCTCTGGCCTCCTATCTTACCCTTACCGGACTGACTCTGGAAGAATATCATATGATGGAGAATTCTGTGGACTTTCTTGATTTAAAGTGATATACTGTGAATGTTTAAAAATGCCCTATTTTTACTTACGGAGGAAATATATTATGTCAATGAAGATCAATCACCAGCTTCCTTTACCGGATACACTCAAAACCCAGTATCCCTTAAGCAATGAGCTGAAAAAAATAAAAGCCCGGAGAGATGATGAAATCCGCCGGATTTTTACCGGGGAATCTGATAAATTCGTTGTTCTTGTTGGTCCCTGCTCTGCAGACAATGAAGAGACTGTCTGTGAATATGTAAACCGGCTGAAAAAAGTAAATGATCAGGTTTCGGACAAGCTTATGATCATTCCAAGAGTTTATACAAATAAACCCCGCACTACAGGAGACGGCTACAAAGGTATGCTCCACCAGCCGGAACCGGACAAGGCGCCTGATCTCCTTGGCGGAATTATTGCCATCCGAAAAATGCACATCCGCGTTTTAGAGGAAACAGGGCTTTCTACTGCAGATGAAATGCTTTATCCGGAAAATCGCAGCTATCTGGACGATGTCCTTTCCTATGAAGCCATCGGAGCCCGTTCTGTAGAAAATCAGCAGCACCGGCTGACAGCCAGCGGAATGGATATTCCTGTGGGAATGAAAAATCCTACCAGCGGTGATCTTTCCGTTATGCTGAATTCTGTTACTGCCGCTCAGCACTCCCATCATTTCATTTACAGGGGCTTTGATGTGGAAACCGGCGGAAATGAACTTGCACACACCATTCTCCGGGGAGGTGTCAACAAATTCGGTCAGACTCAGCCCAACTATCATTATGAGGAACTTGTACGTCTGGCAGAATTATATCAGAAGTGGGAACTGAAAAATCCTGCTGTCATTGTTGACGTAAATCATTCCAATTCCGGAAAACAATATAAAGAACAGATCCGTATTGTCAGTGAAGTCCTTCACAGCCGTAATTACAATGCAGATCTGAAAAAGCTTGTAAAAGGTGTTATGATAGAAAGCTATCTGCTGGAAGGCCGTCAGGACATCAGTGACCACATGATACCAGGCTGTTCCATCACCGATCCCTGTCTGGGATGGGAGGATACCGAAAAACTGATCTACGAAATCGCTGAGAAATGCTGAGAAACTCTCTTGTTCTTTCTTTTTAGATATGTTATATTAAACTTGTAAAGGAAACAACCGCCCATAAGGGGGTTGACCTGTAATATGTTTAGCATAGAAAATGCCACCCAAAACTGGTCAAAGTTGTGAGGGTGGTTTTTCTATGCCTTTTTAAGCTACTGCTCCATCTGCCTTCCCAGAAACCCTGCTGCTGTCTGCACCAGCATCCTTTCCGTATCCCCAAATACATCCTTTTCGTTTTTTCCTATCAGGATTACTGCCCCTATGGCATCCCCGGCGCAGATGATCGGCTGCAGAATCTCTGCGCCTTCCATTTCTTTCTGGTTTGATATAACCGGAATGCTTCCTTTCTCTCCCGGCCGGAAGCATCTGGCTTCTCTGGCCGCGATACTCTCCTCCAGTTCTTTACTGATCTCTTTTCCTGCAATTTCTCTGCTTCCATGACCGGCTGCCGCAACCACCTGATCATGGTCTGTGATACAGGCAAGAAAGCCTGTTGTCTGTGCAAGAGCCTCCACATATTCCTTTGCAAATATACTCAGTTCTCCAATTGGAGAATATTTTTTTAAAATAATCTCTCCTTCTCTGTCTGTAAAAATCTCCAGAGGAGTTCCTTCCTTGATTCGTAAAGTCCGCCGTATTTCTTTCGGGATGACCACCCTTCCCAGGTCGTCGATCCTCCGTACGATTCCTGTAGCTTTCATATAAAAATTCCTCCATTTACTGTACTTTCCGATTCTGGAAATAGTATCTGTAAATGGAGGAATTTTATACCTGTTTCACACAAAAAACCTAGATTCTGTCAAAAACCCATCCCATAAAAGATGAGAGAATGATCATAATCAGCGAAAAGCTGAAAGAGCTTACAGATATCAATGTGGATCTCTGTTGAGAAGGTACTTTTTCATTTAAAATAATATCTGCTCTTACTTCCATAAAATCATCAAAAAATGCTGCCATAAACCCGCCTGCGATCACTATATATGGATTTCCGGGAACCAGAGATCCCAATGCAGCTGCGATGCCGGAAATGCTGAATATCACAATCCCTCTGAATCTGAGCCGGGAACAATACTGTACCAGCTTTGCTCCAAGGGCAGCGCCCATCTGCATAAAAAACAACGACGGGCCAAGAAGCGACGGAGTCAGTCCTATTTCCGGAAGCTTTGCCTGAAGGAAAAACAAAAGCAGTGTAGAAACAGCTCCCACAAAAGAATTTACCAGGATCAGTCCCATAACCTTTGGATTTTTCCTTAAAAACAGAATACTTTCTGTTACACAGGCTTTGAAGCGCATTCTGATACCATCTTTGTCAGAAACAGACGGCTGTGCCATTTCACACAATCCCAAAGCTGTCACCACTCCAAATATACCAAAAACCACATCCAGACTATAGGCTTTCCGATAGCCCAGCATAAGGGAAAAACCTGCCAGAAATGTGGAACAGGCTGTCCCAATCCGGTAGATCATCATTTCTGTGGCAGAAAAACGGTTATATTCTGATTCCTTCCCATAAGCTTTCAGGCTTTCATAAGCCAGCGCCTCTCTTGTCCCTGATGCCAGATTGTAGCTTAGCGCACTGATTCCTACTGCAATGGCAATACTCCAGAAGGATCGGGAAAAGATCATCGCCAGCGCTGACAGCAGAGACATGATCCTGCTCAGTACCATAACCTTTTTCCTTCCAATGACATCTGCCATAACGCCTGATGGAATCTCACCGCTTAAACTTACCACATGAAAAATTGCTTCCAGTATTCCAATCTGTCCGATGGAATATCCTCTCTGAGCCAGAAGCGCCACCCAGGCAGCATTTCCCAGCGCAAAGGATTCAAAAACCGCTGCCAGGTACAGTTTTCTTATTTGTCTTTTATACATAAAAAAAATCTCCTATTCTGTAAAATAAACACATGAATAAGAGATAGTAAACGTCTTTATAAAACTGCCGGATCTGCCTGAACCAGATCAGCAATTCCTAAAAAAGAGCGCACTATCCCTGTAAGCGTAAAAACTGCATCCATTTACAAGCTGAAGATTACATGTTTTCCACTTCATCCGTACTGCGCTCCTTTCTGATTTTCTTTAAATATTTCTGTGTCATGAGGCGCCGGATCTGACACCTCTGACACAGTTATTACTATATCACAGCATATTGCCAATGGCAAGAATTTATGCTTTTATTATTTTCATCTTTTCCAGTTTCCAGAAACCTCCCCGGAATTCCTCTGCTTCCATCTTCAGAGTATGCACCGGAGATTTTCCGTAAAATCTGGAGGAGAAAACCACTTCTCCCTGATTTACATAAATTTCCATTGCCGAGGTATCCGCAAGAATCCTGATATCTTTCACCTGTTCTACACAGGCATTTCGGCTCCTGCGTCCTGCCCCGGCCTCCTCGTTCATTGTAAGAGTCAGAATTCCGTCTTTGTGCTCCAGTGTAAAGATATCTGTGAGAACCACCTTCACAGGTCCTTTTTCCAGCTGAAGCTCCAGATCAAAGGCTCCTTCTGTCTCCACTTCTCTGTCCTCCTGAGACAATTTCTTTTCCCAACGGCGGAGATTCATAAGCTCTTCCACAGGATACTGGTATATTTTTCCGTTCTGGTATCTCAGTTCTCTTGGAACCGTCAGACAGTGCTGCCAGCCTTCTTCCAGAGTACGGTTCTGGTATTCCTCGTCCGCATCCGGCATTCCCATCCATCCAATAAGGAGCCTTCTGCCTTTCTGATCCAGAAAGGTCTGAGGGGCATAAAAATCGAATCCCATGTCCCATTCGCAGAAATCCTCAGCCTGAACTTTCTCCTCTTTCATCACGAAATATCCGGAAAGATAAATGTTCTGATAACGGTATTTTTCTCTTTTTACACCCTGGGGAGATACAGAAAGGATTTTCTGTCCATCCAGTTCAAACACATCCGGACATTCCCACATATATCCAAATGGCTTTTCTGTCGTCAGTTCTCCGTCAAATTCCCATTTTTTCAGTTCTTCTGAACGATAAAACAGTACTGCTCCCTGATCATTTTTCTTTCTTCCTCCAAGTACCATGTGATATTGGTCATGTTCTTTCCATACCTTTGGATCCCGAATATGGCAGGTATAGTCTTCCGGATACTGGGAGGCAAGGATCACCTCCTCCTTCACGCCGAAACGGATCCCGTCTGTGCTCTCCACATGAATGGTACTGGTGATGCGTCCATTATTAATGTAATCATAATCTCCGTCCAGCTTTACATTCCCGGTATAAAAAAGATGCATGGTATCTTTCTCTGCCAGAGCAGAGCCGGAATAAACACCGTGACAGTCCATCGGGCTGTCCGGATAAAGGGGCACTCCCTCATATCTCCAGCTTACAAGATCCTCACTGGAATAATGTCCCCAGAATTTCAGTCCTCCCTTTACCTCAAAAGGAGAATACTGAAAGAACACATGATATCTTCCCTTATAATAACACAGTCCGTTCGGATCGTTCAGCCAGCCGGCCGGAGGCATCAGATGATGGGTCAGCCGGTGAGGAAAAAGATCTCTCTCCATAAATTTTGTTTCTTCGATCTTTCTAATCTCTTCTGCAAGAACCTTTGTCAGTGTACTCATTATTTTATCAGCTCCAGTACATGATCTTTGTAATCTACTTTTCCTGTTTTCAGGACTTTTACGTCCTGATATTCGTCTGTATTGGTTACGATCAGAGGAGTTGTTACATCGTAGCCTTCCTCTTTGATCCTGTCCATATCAAAGGTGATCAGAAGCTGTCCTGCCTTTACATGATCGCCTTCACTTACATGAGTTTCATAATATTTACCGCCAAGCTCTACCGTATTTACTCCAATGTGGATCAGAAGCTCCGCACCGTTGTCTGCTTTCAGCCCAATAGCATGTTTTGTATCAAAAACAGTTTCTACCACCGCATTACAGGGTGCTTTTACCTGACCCTTTTCCGGAATCACAGCAACTCCTTTTCCAAGGACTTCTGCTGCAAAGGTTTCATCCTTTACCTGAGCCATAGGAATTGCTGTGCCTTCCAGAGGGCTGAAAAGAAGGGGGGATTCCGATTCACTGTCTGATTTTGTTATTATTTCTGCTGTTTCTTTTTTCTGTTCTTTTTCTTCATCTTTATATCCAAACATCCAGGTAAGTGCAAATGACACACCTACGGAAACTGCCATCATAAGAAGATATGCCACCGGCTGGTTCAGGCAAAGCAGAATACCAAAAATTCCTGTTACACCGGTTCCTGTTGCGCCAAGTCCGGTAATGGAAGCTGCCAGCGCGCCGCAGGCGCCGCCGATACATGCGGTAATAAAAGGTTTCCCGAAACGAAGATTGACACCGAAGATCGCCGGCTCAGTAATTCCCATGCAGGCGCTTAATGCTGAAGGAACTGCCATAGATTTAATCTTCTGATCTTTTGTTTTAAGGGCAACTGCAAGAGCTGCGCCGCCCTGGGCCAGATTTGCTGCAGATGCCAGAGGAAGCCAGAATGTCATTCCAAATTTGGCAATCTGTCCCAGATCGATGATCGTGTACATGTGATGGACACCGGCTACTACTGTTGGCGCATAAAAAGCTCCCATGATAAAGCTTCCAATTCCGAAAGGCAGAGCAATCAGCCACTGTACGCCGTCCAGAAGTCCATTCTCAACTGTTACAAATACCGGTCCGATAATAGAAAGTGTTAAGTAACCTGTCACAAAAACACTGACAAGAGGTGTCACAAAAAGATCCAGCATAGCAGGAACTACTTTATGAAGACGTTTTTCAATCTGCGCCAGCACCCACACAGCGATCACTACCGGGATCACGTGCCCCTGATAGCCTACCATATCAATGGAATAAAGCCCGAACCATACTTTCTGGGTAGCCTGTACTCCTTCTGTTGCAACTGTCCATGCATTCTGCAGATTGGGATGGATCATAATCATACCGATTACTGCTGCCAGGTAGGGATTCGCTCCAAAAACCTTACCTGCACTGTATGCAATAAGGATTGGCAGGAATGTATAGGCGGTGTTGCTGAAAATCTGCGCAAACGTATAAATAGATCCGCTTGTATTAATATCCAGGAATCCATTATTTACCATAAAGTTCAGGGCTTCCATGATACCCATAAGGAAACCGCTGGCAACAATAGCCGGAATGATCGGAACAAAAATATCTCCCAGCGTCTTGATCAGTCTCTGGAAAGGATTTGCCTTTGACGCCGCCACCTTTTTCAGTTCTTCCTTGCTGCTTTCGGAAATCCCGGCGATTCTGATAAATTCATCATAAACCTTATTGACAACTCCTGTTCCCAGAATGATCTGCATCTGCCCCTGGGCAAAGAATACACCCTTTACTCCATCGATGTTTTCTACTGCATCCTTGTCTGCTTTGCTGTTGTCTGCGATCACAAGACGCAGACGTGTGGCACAGTGTGCTGCGGAAATAATATTGTCTTTTTTCCCTACGTGATCGTAGATCTCCTGGGCTGTTTTTTTGTAGTCCATAGCTTCCTCCTTTTCTCTTTCCCTTTATTATGTTATCGTTTCCATATAATATTTTCTTTAATTTCATACTTTTTATTTATTTATGCCTTTTATTTATATGGAATCGTTCTCATATCTTGATTTTATTATATTCCTGTGTTTTTCAATTGTAAAGACGGAAAATGTAATAAATATTTTCCCCTGATTTTGTATATATTAAACAAACTCCGCTTTGCGCGCCAGATGCAGACTGCTATGGGAAGTCATATTCCGCATAAATAAAAAACCGGGAGAAGCCAGCTCCTGTTTTCTGGTTCCTCCCGGTCTTTCCTTACAGAGAATTTCTATGGGATTTTCTGAGAACGATTTCACATCCCATTTTTATTTCTTTTTTAATGCCGCTTTCCGATTCCATAAGATCTACAAGCATGGCTGCTGCCTCCATACCGCTTGTTTTATAAAAAAAATGTACAGTTGTCAGCTTGGGATCAATAATCTTTCCAGGTGTACCGTCTCCAATCCCTACCACCTGCACGTCCTCCGGTATCCGCAGTCCTTTTTCCTTCACATACGTCATTGCCCCTACTGCCATAGTATCTGTAGCGCACATCAAAGAATCTACAGACGGATCTCTTTCAAAAATTCTTTCTGCACATTCATATCCGGATTCCATGGTAAAATTTCCTGTTTCCATCATTTCCGGAGCTACGGACAGCCTATACTTTTTCAGCGCATCCTCAAACCCTTTTCTGCGCCTTGCGCCAACTGCTTCATCCTTTTCTGTGACTCCGATGTAGGCAGGCTTTTTTCCATGCTCCAGAAGCTTGTCTGCAATCATATAGGCTGCCTGATGATCGTCCTGATATACACAGGGATATCCCTCCAGCTTCTGTCCCAGGATCACAATCGGAACTTTATATTCCTTCAGCATCTGCTTATGCTTTCTGGTAAACATCGTAGCAATAAATACCACTCCGTCCACCTGATTGTCCCGAAAAAGAGAAAGAGACTTTAATTCCTCTTCAATATCATTATTAGTATTTGCAAGTATGATCTGATATCCTTTTCTTGTCAGTACATCGCTGATGCCTGCCACTTCGCGGCTGATAGTATCTGAATTAATCTTCGGAAGGACCACTCCCACCAGTTTTGTTTTTTTTGTCCTGAGCATCTGGGCCTGAGCAGAAGGCTGATACCCTGTTTCCTGGATTACCTTCCGGATTTTTTCTTTTTTCTCTTCGCTTACATATCCGTCATTTAAATACCTGGATACCGTTGTTCTGGAAACACCGGCCAGTTTGGCAATCTCGTTAATATTCATAAAAGAGCCTCCCTTGTGTTCTGTGTCTATCTTACCAAATCGTTCATCTGTTTACCAGTCCTTCTCCATGATATTGCCCATCTTCTCCACCAAAATATTTCACTCACCAAATTTCGCTCCCCAAAAACTTTGAACATCAAAATATTTGTTAAAAATTTATGAAATCCCTTTACAACTATGAATTTTTGATATATAGTTATCATACATCTTATATATAGTATTCATTACTACATGAAATCAACATCTATGTTTAGACTAAATTCAGGAGGCGATTCTAATGAAACTGAAACTAAAAGACCCATGGAGCGCGATCACACATGGTATTGCCGTACTTCTGGCCTGTGCCGGGGCTGCTCCCCTTCTTATAAAAGCTGCCCGTGCAGAAGATACTCTTCATATTACTGCGCTTGCCGTATTTATCCTGACAATGATCCTTTTATATACAGCCAGCACCATTTATCATTCTGTAGATTCTACGGAAAAAGTCAACCGGAGACTGCGAAAAATCGATCACATGATGATCTTTATCATGATCGCAGGAAGCTATACTCCAGTATGCCTCATCGCCCTTCACAACAGAGTCGGTTATATTCTCTGCGGACTTGTATGGACGATCGCCATAGCCGGAATCCTGCTGAAAGGTTTTTGGATCAACTGCCCAAAATGGCTTTCCTCGGTACTGTATATTGGAATGGGATGGCTCTGTGTACTTGCCTTTGTCCCCATCTTCCATTCTCTTCCCAGAGCCGGATTTAACTGGCTTCTGGCAGGCGGCATTATCTACACCATCGGCGGAATCATTTACGGACTGAAGCTCCCTATCTTTAACTCAAAGCACAAAAGCTTCGGTTCCCATGAAATTTTTCATGTGTTCATTATGCTTGGAAGCGCCTGCCACTTTATTGTCATGTATTTCTTTATCTCGACTATGCCTTTATAAAAAATTTCCCCCTTGCCCTTCCTATATTGATGCCTGAACTGCTTCCCGTCAAGTAGACAATCAAAAAAATATAAAGTTTTTTCTGCCAG
>SAMEA3387494__coassemble_3147_pt1 | contig 10944 bp, 4 predicted proteins | sample SAMEA3387494__metabat2_high_PE_015 | metagenome-assembled genome bin SAMEA3387494 (sample SAMEA3387494) | Felis catus | biome: Faeces | place: United Kingdom | collected 2012
TTTCAGTCTTCAGCGGCGCTGCGGTGATCGTACCTTCTGTGTACGGATATTCTTTCACGGAAGTCAGGTTTCCTCCCAGGTCATAGGCATAAACAAAGGTTTTGTTCTGCTGCTGGCTGTTCTCACGGATCAGCTGGTTTCTCTCGTCGTACTGGTAGGTTTCCTTCCATGGTTTTTTCGTGCTGTTCAATGCCGGAAGAAATTCAACACTGGTGATATTTCCATTTGCATCATATTCATAGAAATACCTTTCTCCATTAACTCCGATGGAACTTGGCCGTGCTGACAAAGAGCTGCCTGTACTGTTTCCATATTCAAATATAGCAGCCAGCGCTGCATTATTCACGTTCATATACAGCCCCTGTACTCTTCCCAGACTGTCGTAATCGGTCACACGGCTGAATTTCCCGGATACCCTGGTCTCTTTCTCCCTGCCATCCTTATCGTAGGAATAGGTTGTCGTCACATGAGCCGCCCCTCCCTGGCTTCCCTGCTGGAACAGCTTTTTCATATGGTTGTTGGAATCATAGGTGTACTCATAGTAAGAGCCTTTTTCATCCCTGACACGCATCAGTCTGTCAAGAAGATCATAATCCAGATAGTAAGTCTTACCGGACATATGGTTTGTCACCTGGCAGAGGTTACCCTCCTTGTTATAAACATAGGTGTTCAGCTTCTGCTCTGCCGCACCTGCGGAGGCTTTAAAAAAGCTTGCTGTCATGCGGTCCTGATCATCGTAGGTATAACGGATCTCATGGCCGTTGGCATAGGTGGTCTTCACAAGGTTTCCGTTCCCCGGTTCATAGGTATAACCGACTACCTGTTTTCCTGCAATGGAAGCTGCAGTGGTACTGCCAAATCCGTCATAGGAAAATCCGTAGCGGAAACCGTTGTGGTCGATGGAAGTCAGGTCATCCCCGGTATATCCGTAAGTATTTTTTACCGTCTGTTTCACACCGTCCACAGTCACCTGCTGCTCCACAGACACCATCCTGTCTGCACTGTCATAACCATAAGTCAGCTTTCCCCACCTTCCGTCAGTCAGGGAAAGGAGCCTGTCTGATGTCAGATCCCAGCTGTATCTGGTTACATTTCCTTCCGCATCAGCCACTGCCGCCACATGGTTTTTGTCTGTGGTAAAGGATCTTGTGACCCAGATTCCGTTGGCCTGGGCATCTGGCTGTACGGTGCCGCTTTTGGTGATATTTCCTTTTTCGTCATACCGCAGACGACTTACCACTCCCATAGCAGAGGTTCCTTTGATCACATTGTGCATTTTGTCATACTCGTACCTGAACTTATTTCCCTGGGGATCTGTAATGCCGGTCAGGTCGCTGCCTTCATTGTATTCAAACCGGGAGGCATTCCTCTGGGCGTCCACTGCAGAGATCACATTATTTTTGTCATCATAGGTATAACTCTGTCCAAATTCCTCCCTGTACAGGGAAAGACCGTCAAAGAATGCCATGTTAGCATTTTTACAGTAAGTATAGGAGATTTTTATACTGGTATAATCCTGTTTTGCCACATAAACATCGCCAAGGAACTGCCAGTCCATGATGTCCGGACTGAAGTTGGTATAATGAACGTCGTTCTTTCCGTCAGCTCCCACAAACACTACTTCCACACCGAAGCGACGGTTCTTGTCATTGTCGGTCTCCGGAAGGGAGGTTCCCCTGCCCCAGGCATTTACCATATAGGTATCGCCTTTCTTTCCGGTCAGATCCAGCACCTTTGTCAGGCGTTTGTTTGCCTGCGGATCCCCATAAAAACGGAAGATATGACTGTCAAGGCCTCCAACGCCTGATGTAACGGAAAGTGAGATCAGCTTATCCAGCACAGGCTCCATATTCAGCTGGCAGTAACGGCTGTGCAGGAAACCAAATTCCTTCCCCTGAAGCACTGCATACCATTTCTGATTTCCATTCTGCAGCACACCCCTGATACGGATCTTCTGTCCTTCTTTCAGTGAAGAGGCTGCTGTTCCGGACAGAGACGGACTGTAAAATACCTTGTCTGCCTGTTTCATCGTACATAAAGGATAATTTCTGCACAGACGGATCACGGAGCTCTGTCTGATATATCCATAATAACGTTTCTTGTCTATCTGCATTCCTACATAATACCAGGATTGGCCGGATGCATCTTTTACTGTTGAACGGATCACCACGCCGGTTCCTTTCGGGATCACTTCCTCCACAACAGCGCCCGTATCAGATGCCTCTGCACGTAAAATTGCTCCTGAGATTCCTACCGCTCCGCAATCGTCCCCGTTATTGCCGGAAAGGTATGGACGGGCCTGGGTTCCCGGGAAATATCCCTTCTGCCCGGCTGCATTTTCCACGCGATACCACTCACGCCCCTCATTTTTCATGGAAACAGAGGCAAAAAGATGGGTTCCCTTCACAGCGCTGGCTATCTTCTTTCCATTCAGGGAAGGCGTGTCATAAATATAAGGAGTTCCGGCAGCTGTAACAGTAATGGCACGGTTTATCGGAAGAAGATTGGAGGTTCCTACAGAAGTCAGTCCGTCTTCAAAATATCCTGTTTTTTTGAATCCATAAGTGCTTCCCAAATGGAAATCTCCATTATCCACAAGGTTACAGCGGCTGGCTGTACTTCCGGTTTCCAGCTGTGCCATATCAGCGTATGCCGTGCCTGTGGCGTGATTCAGGTAGAAGTATACACGGACTGAGGTATCCTTTGCGTCCTCCGGCAGAGTAAAGGTTCGGAAAAGCCTTACAAAGTCGTCTGTAGTTCCAGTCAGCTTCTCACTGTCTGCAAAGATCCATGCTCCTGTACCGTCGATGTAGCGGATCCTCAGCATGGCGCCGCCGTCTGACGCGGCCTGTTTCAGCGCAGTCTTTACATACATGGAAAAGGTATAGGTGCTTCCTTTTTTCAGAGTGACATCCTGGAGCCAGCAGATATATCCGTCCAGTGTGGTGCTGTCCAGCTTCAGAGAACGGTCTCCCACCTTACAGTTGGCTTTATCTGTGTTGATGGTAATAGAGCCTGCCCCGCCTGTTCCAATGTATTTGTTCCATCCGGTCTTTGCCGCCTGGATGATCGGGTCCTTCAAAAGCTGTACCACACTAGTCTGGAGCTTTGTAGCATTTTCCAGGCAGTTCACATGGTTTCCGCTGCGGTTGTATTTTGCACTGGCAGCATGGCCGAAGCCGTCATGGATATGGAGAAGGTTGCCGCTGTTATTAAACCGGCAGATTTCGACGCGGTTTTTGTTGTCTGTAAATTTTGTACTGTTGTAACCATAAGTCAGGGTCAGGCTGTTTCCCTCTGTTGTCCCTGCATACTCTGTGATCTTTTTCACACGATAGGGAGATGTTCCATAATATTCATATTTTACATGGTAACCGTCAATGTCTGCCGCATCTGTAAGCATATGTCTGCTGTCATAGATATAGGATACTCTTTTTCCGTCTATATCTGTGATGCCCACCAGATTTCCGCCGCTGTAGCTGAACTGTTTCTTTTTGCCGGAGGGAGCTGTGACAGACTGAAGATACGTCAGTTTTCCATTGCTGTCCTTCAGATAGGACAGTACCGTCTTCCTGCCTGCCCCGTCTGTGATTCCGATAATCCTGTTGTTCGACCAGGATACTGTCAGGACATTTCCGTTTTTGTCTTTTACTTTTACCAGATAACCGTTGCGGAACAGAAGCTGGTTATTCTCCTTATCATGGATCACAAGCTGTTCTGCCGCATCTGCATGGATTGTCACATAGGCTTCGGATCCGGATTCGTCCAGCCATTTCTTTTTTTCTGTATCATAATAAAAATAGTGAACTGTGCCGTCTCCATCCACATGCTGGTAATAATCTGTCCCTGCAATCTTCAGCTTTTTCAGGGTCTGGTGATAGCTGAGTGCAAATCCATAGCCGTATCCCAGATTCACAGTACGGTTATTGGAATTATACACATGAGAAAGGCTCACAGGCATCAGACTTCCTCCGGTTGCCATAGTATCATGGATCAGGATCAGATTTCCGTTGTAATCATTGACATGGATATTTCCGGCTCTGCCCACGCTCTGGCTGTGGTAGCTCCAGTAATCCTCCAGTCCGGAATAATTCACATAGGAAATCTCGATCCTTGGACGCATATCCTGATATCCGTCATCACAGTCTGCAGAAAGGAATTCTGTATATCCGGACAGTTCCTTGTTGCTTTTGAACATCAGACCGCAGTTCCCGCCATTCTGATACCAGTTTTTTACCATCCTGGTGATATCCAGCGTAATGTATTTCTGTGCATCTCCTTTATAAGTACACAGATCCTCCACGGTGTCTGAATAAAGAGGCTTGTTATACCAGTTAATGGAATAGTCATGCCAGCCCTGAAGAACCTTGTGTACGGCAACGGTACGCTCTTTTCCATCCTGTGCCAGAGAAACCAGTACTAATCGTGCATTGATCACCATATCCCCCGTCTTGATCTCCGGAAGATCAAAGCGCACAAAGCTCCTCTGTACATTATCTCCTCCCATAGTCTTCAGAATAATGCTCTGCTGGAAATTGTCCTCCTCGTACAGAGAGTCTACATGAGCATCTGCAATATCTGTTCTTTTCCTGGAAGTGGTGGTAACAGGGTCGATGATAACCGGGAACAGACGAGCCGTACTTCCCAGCCATGCCATATCTGGAACAAAAGTGATCCTGCATTCTTTTGCCTGCTCCTTATCACCGGTGCGAAGTACTTCCAGGGAAAGACGGATGGCTTCTGACTTTTCGCCTCCGGCATCCTTCATGCAGGGTGCATGGACGCAGAAGACTTCATTTCCCTCATCGTCCAGGAAAGATACCCTATTGTCTTTCAGTACTGGCTGCAGCCCTTTCATCCTGTAAATATAACGATAGCTTTCTCTGACGGCTTTCGGATCATGAAGGATCAGGTCTTCCTTTACCCCTTCTCCATGTATCCGGCAACGAAGATCCGCCCCTTCAAAAATTTCCGGATAGATCACCAGGTTTTTCTGCTGTTTCCGGGCTTTTTCCCCATGGCATCCCTCCATTCCCCAGGAAAGAGAGGTCTTTTCCTTCTTCATGGAAACTGTGCGGGATTCCTTTGCCATACGGTGCAGGGAGATATCCAGCGCACCCTTACGGTTACGGAAATCTGTATCCTCCTCCAGAGAATCGTCCATGTCTTTCCAGGCTCCGTCCAGATCCTGGTAGTGAATCGGCTCCAGATAAATCTCCACTGTTCTGGAATGATCCTGATTCTCAAATACTTTACGGTTTGCCGTACGCATATCTGCAATTTCTCTTCGATTTTTGTTTCTTCTCTGCTTCATAAATTTGTTCTCCTTTATCAAAATTATATTTTCTATTACCTGTAACTCAGTTCCGGTTCTGTTTTACATGAATTATGATAGCAAACTTATGTTCTGTTTTTCCATATCTGCTCTGTATAAAGCTATTCAGCTGTGTTATAAGGCGTTACTGTTCACGACCTTCACAGTAACTATAAGGCTTATATACTATATATATGGTTTTCTCTCTTGACAAATACCCTACAGGGGTATATATTGTTTACATAAACGCATACCCCTTTGGGGTATATTTCAATAAAAGGAGGCAACTCATATGTCAGACCAGACCACATGCTGCTGCACCAGATCCACCCACCGTTCTCCGGAAGAGAAGAAAAAGCTTATCAACCGGATGAAGCGTATTGAAGGACAGGTGCGGGGAATCATAAAAATGGTAGAAAACGATACCTACTGCAACGATATCCTGATCCAGTCCGCTGCCGTAAACGCAGCCATAAATGCTTTTAACAGAGAGCTGCTTTCCGCACATATCCATACCTGTGTAACCCGGGATATCCGGGAAGGAAAGGACGAAACTGTTGACGAGCTGATGACAACTCTGCAGAAGCTGATGAAATAAAAATCCGAAAAGGAGGAATCTGAATGGAACAATATAATGTAACCGGAATGAGCTGTGCAGCCTGCAGCTCCCGGGTAGAAAAAGCAGTCTCTCATGTGCCGGGAGTCACTTCCTGCTCCGTAAGCCTTCTCACTAACTCCATGGGTGTGGAAGGAACTGCTTCTGAGGCAGATATCATCGCTGCAGTGGAGGAAGCAGGCTACGGCGCTTCTGTAAAAGGCTCTGCCGGTCAGAAGGTATCCCCTTCCGAAGCTGCGGAAGCCCTGGCCGACCACGAAACACCTGTGCTTAGGAAACGTCTGATCGCATCTGTTGGCTTTCTGCTGGTACTGATGTACTTTTCCATGGGACATATGATGTGGGGATGGCCGATTCCCGCCTGGTTTGAGGATAATCACATTGCCATGGGGCTTCTCCAGCTGCTTCTGGCAGGTATTGTCATGGTCATCAACCAGAAGTTTTTTATCAGCGGTTTTAAGAGCCTCTGGCACAAAGCCCCCAACATGGATACCCTGGTAGCCCTTGGCTCCATGGCGTCCTTTGCATGGAGCGTGTATGTGCTGTTTGCCATGACAAGGGCTCAGGTGGACGGCAACATGGACGCTGTCATGGATTATATGATGGACTTTTATTTTGAGTCCGCCGCCATGATCCTGACTCTTATTACTGTAGGAAAAATGCTGGAAGCCCGTTCCAAGGGAAAAACCACTGACGCCCTGAAAAGTCTCATGAAGCTGGCGCCGAAAACAGCCGTGGTGATCCGCAGCGGGCAGGAAACCACGGTTCCCATTGAACAGGTAAGAAAAGGAGATATCTTCGTTGTCCGCCCCGGAGAAAACATCCCGGTAGACGGGATTGTTCTGGAAGGCTCCAGTGCGGTAAATGAATCCGCTCTTACAGGAGAAAGCATCCCCGTTGACAAGGCTGCCGGAGATACGGTTTCCGCAGCTACAGTAAATCAGTCCGGCTTCATCCGCTGCGAGGCCACTCATGTAGGCGAGGATACCACCCTTTCCCAGATCATTAAAATGGTCAGCGACGCAGCCGCTACCAAGGCTCCCATCGCAAAGATCGCCGATAAAGTTTCCGGAATCTTTGTTCCGGCTGTGATTGCCATCGCCGTGATCACCACCCTTGTATGGCTGCTTGCCGGACAGACCTTCGGCTATGCCCTTGCAAGAGGAATCTCTGTTCTGGTAATCAGCTGTCCCTGCGCCCTTGGACTTGCCACCCCGGTAGCCATCATGGTTGGCAACGGAATGGGCGCCAAACATGGGATCCTGTTTAAAACCGCCGTTTCTCTGGAAGAAACAGGCAGAGTTCAGATCGTTGCCCTTGATAAAACAGGCACGATCACCAGCGGTCAGCCGGAAGTGACCGATATCCTTCCAGCTGAAGGATTTACTGAAAAAGAGCTTCTCACCCTTGCTCTTTCCCTTGAGAAAAAAAGCGAACATCCTCTTGCCAGAGCTGTTCTGAAAAAAGCAGAAGCCCTGTCTCTTACTGCCGCTGACGCAGAAGATTTCCAGGCGCTTCCGGGCAATGGGCTTTCCGGGAAAGTAAACGGAGAAACACTTACCGGAGGAAATATGAAATTTATCAGCAGCCGGGTAACGGTTCCCGCCTCTCTTCGCAAAAAAGCCGAGAACCTGGCAGAACAGGGCAAAACGCCCCTTCTCTTTGCCAGAGGAAACCAGCTGGCAGGTATCATTGCTGTTGCGGATGTGATTAAGGAAGACAGTCCCCGGGCAGTAAAGGAGCTCCAGAATATGGGTATCCGGGTTGTGATGCTTACCGGCGATAATGAAAAAACCGCCAACGCCATCGGCAGACAGGCAGGCGTGGATCAGGTGATCGCCGGAGTCCTTCCGGACGGAAAGGAAAGTGTGATCCGCTCCCTCAAAGAAAAAGGCAAGGTTGCCATGGTCGGAGACGGGATCAATGATGCGCCGGCTCTTACCAGGGCAGATATTGGCATTGCCATCGGCGCCGGAACAGACATTGCCATAGACGCGGCAGATGTAGTTCTGATGAAAAGCCGGCTCAGCGATGTTCCTTCCGCCATCCGTTTAAGCCGGGCTACCCTGCGCAATATCCACGAAAATCTTTTCTGGGCATTTTTCTACAACATCATCGGCATCCCCCTTGCCGCAGGTGTGTGGATCCCCATTTTCGGCTGGACGCTGAATCCTATGTTCGGGGCGGCGGCAATGAGCCTTTCCAGCTTCTGCGTGGTAACAAATGCCCTGCGGCTGAATCTTTTTAAGATCCATGATGCCACAAAAGACAAAAAAATCAAACAAATGGTTTCCATTGACACAGAAAACCCTTATAATGAAAATAAGAATGAAAAGGAGAATCAGACTATGGTAAAGATCACTGTAAATGTAGAAGGTATGATGTGCCCGCACTGTGAGGCTCACGTAAACGAAGCTGTCAAAGCCGCTTTTCAGGCGGAGGATGTGGTTTCCTCCCACGAAAAAAAGACGACTGTCTTTACGGCGCCGGAGCGTGTGGACGAGAATAAAATCCGCGAAGTTATCAAAAACGCAGGATATGAAGTAATCGGAATCACACAGGAGTAATCATGGATACACAACAAAATATACAGGATAGAAAAGGACTGGAACGGATCCTTTTCTATTGGAACCAGATATGGAAGTACACGGCGCATCTTCTTAAGTGGCTGACGCTGGCTGTTATCACCGGGCTGGTGGTAGGCGCGGTAAGCAGTATTTTTGCTCATGCACTGAAGGCAGTCACCGGGTTCCGCATGGAAAATCTCCAGGTCTTTCTTCTGCTTCCCATTGCAGGCTTATGCATTGTATTCCTTTACCAGAAATTCGGAAAAGACGACGGCGGCACCAATCAGGTTCTTTCTGCCATTCGTTCCCAGGATAATATCCGTCTCCGTTCTGCCCCTATGATTTTTGTCTCCACACTTCTGACTCACCTGACAGGAGGCTCTGCAGGACGTGAGGGAGCCGCCATTCAGCTTGGGGGCAGTATCGGAAATCAGCTTGGTTCCTGGTTTCATCTGGACGAAGAGGATCAGCATGTGATTATTATGTGCGGCATGAGCGCCGCTTTTTCTGCTGTTTTCGGAACTCCCATGGCTGCCGCCGTTTTTTCTCTGGAGGTCGTCAGCGTAGGGATCATGTACTATGCCGCCCTGCTTCCCTGTGTGATTTCCTCTCTGATTGCAGCTAAATTTGCCGCCGGCATCGGCATACACCCGGAAAGCTTCCATGTATACGGTATCCCGGAGCTGACCGCTTTTACCGGCTTAAAAATGCTTCTTGTGGCTGTGGGCTGCGGACTTGTCAGTATTCTGTTCTGTGTAACCCTGAAAGGCATAGGAGATTTTTATAAGCGTTTTCTGAAAAATCCTTATTTCAGGATCCTTGCCGCCTCTGCCGCTCTGATCCTGATCACCGTTCTTCTTCAGACAAAGGATTTCATGGGCGCAGGAAATGAACTGATCCAGTTAGCTGTAGAAGAAGGACAGGCCCGTCCCTCTGATTTTCTCTGGAAGCTGCTTCTTACAGCCATTACCATGAAAGCAGGCTTCCGGGGCGGCGAGATCGTTCCCTCCTTTTGTATCGGAGCTACCTTTGGCTGTGTCATGGGACAGCTTGTGGGACTTTCCCCGTCTCTCTGTGCCGCTTCCGGAATGGCCGCCCTGTTCTGCGGTGTGACCAACTGCCCCATTACCTCTATCCTTATTGCCTTTGAGCTGTTTGGATTTGAGGGCGTGTCTTTCTATCTTATTGCCGTGGTTGTCAGCTATGCCGTATCCGGCTATTATGGATTATACAAGAATCAGACCATCGTATACTCCAAATATAAGGCGAAATATATCAATCGCCAGACAGAGTAAATTGCGGTATTGCTGTGTCTTCGAATATTTTAGCTGCGTTTCTCATGGCATTGGTCAATGTTTAGCCAACCATTATTTCTACAAATGTAGAAATAATGGTTGACTTTTATCTTCTACAGATGTAGAATAAAATTAACTTCTACAGATGTAGAAAATAAAATTCAGGGAGAATCCACTATGAAGAAAAGAACAACAAAGTTTATGACACTTATGACTGCAGCAACACTTGGGATTTTTTCAGCAGGAACTGTTATGGCAGCTGGAAATAATGATTTTTATACGCAGCCGCCGACTGGTTCTGCCTGGGAGAATGCAGATACGGAAGGTACTTATGCCAGCTATACCAATGGAAGTGATTATGTAAATATTTATAAATATTCGCTGGAGGATGTCAAAACAGGAATTGCCAAATGCAACGACACTTATGAGGCCTGCTATCAGACTGTTTATTCAAAAGGAGACAGCCTGTATATGGCAGTAGGATATGCAAAAGACGCAGCTGATATAGGTGATGTGAGGAAATTTATAGAATATATCTCCTATCCTGGAAACCCGTCTTTTACCAGACAGGCAGAGGAAAATGCAGCCGGAGATTCTGATAAAGCAGAAACTGATACTTCCGTTCAGCAATCCGGAGAAGATTCAAATTCTTCCGATACAGAAGAAAATAATTCTTCAAATTCCGAAGATAACAGTGATGATTTGGCTATTATTTCTACTGCGCCTATGGTATTAGCTGACAGTAACGGAAATACAATTACAGTCAAATATATTCTCTACGAAGACAACTCTTATGAATATCGTGGTGATGATGGAATGACATATACCGATAACGGGGATGAAACCTATACGGACGAAAACGGAAATACGTATTCAGCTCTGAATGATGCTACACATCATATGGGATATCCGCTGGAACAGCACCATCTTCAGGATGTGGAGGGCAATACTGTAACGGTTACCCAGACTACAAATGGCGATTACTATTTCGCCGATGAAAACGGCACCGGATTTACCAACAATGGAGACGGGACATGGTACGATGAAAACGGCAGCAGTTATACGGAGATAGACTGACAGCGGTCAGCAGCTGAAACAAAGGGGCTATCGGGAAATAAATAGTTCTAAATAAGGGCAGATGTGACTCGTGCG
>SAMEA3387494__coassemble_3209_pt1 | contig 10649 bp, 8 predicted proteins | sample SAMEA3387494__metabat2_high_PE_015 | metagenome-assembled genome bin SAMEA3387494 (sample SAMEA3387494) | Felis catus | biome: Faeces | place: United Kingdom | collected 2012
GGAGTTCCTGCACTGACCTTTATAAATCCATCCTTCATATTTTCCCCTTTCCTGTCCGTTTCTGCCGGACATCCGGCGTTCCTGTTCACTCTGTTCACAGCAACGGGCCGGCGTCTTATCACAGTTCTTATTTACATTTTCTGAGAATTTCTTTCAGTTCCTCCACATTGAACACATAATTGGTGTTACAGAAGTGGCAGTTCAGCTCTACTTCCTTCCCTTCCTGGATCATCTCATTCAGATCCTTGCGTCCGATACTGATCAGGGCTTTTTCCACACGTTCCTTGCTGCAGTTGCAGTAAAACTCTGCCGGAACCTTATCCATAATGTCCACATCAAAACCTTCAAACACCGCATCAAGAAGACTCTCCGGTGTATGACCCTGCTCCAGAAGTGTAGTAACCGACTGAATCTTCTGAATATTTTCCTCCAGCTTTGCAATCGTTTTTTCTTCTGCGAAAGGCATAACCTGCACAATAAATCCTCCGGCCTGCTGCACCGTGTTATCCTTATTCATCAGAACTCCAAGGCCAACTGCTGACGGAACCTGCTCACTGACTGCAAAATAATAGGTCAGATCTTCTGCAATCTCTCCGGTCTGCAGATCCACCTGTCCGGAATAAGGCTCTTTCAGCCCCATATCCTTGATCACATTCAGAAAACCATTTCCAACTGCACCGGACACATCCAGTTTTCCCTTTTCATTTGCAGGAAGAATTACCTCCGGATTTCCCACATATCCTTTAACTCTTCCCTGGGAATCTGCTGTAACAGTGATTCCGTTGATTGGACCATCAGCCTTAATCTGAAGAGTAAGGATATCTTTCTCCCCCTTCATCATCACGCCCATCATGGCACCTGCTGTAAGAAGACGGCCCAGAGCAGCCGTTGCTGCCGGGCTGGTATTATGCGACTTTCTTGCTGTCTCTACTGTCTCTCTTGTCACAGCAGCAAATGCACGAACCTGGCTGTCTGCTGCTGTTGCTCTTACAATATAATCTTTCATTTCTTTCCTCCTGAATCATCATATTCTAAAATCGTTTTTACTTAAACTTCTTTTCCTTTTTCTCTTGCCACAAAAAACAGTCGCTCGCTGTCCTCCCGGGCAGGAGCCATGGTATAAGCATCATAAACCGCCAGAAGCTCCATACCTGCCTCCCGGATCAGATCCTGGATTTCCTTCTGTTCGTAAGCTTTCTGACAGTGCAGTTCCTCACATTTTTCGTAGAGGCCGTCCTCCCGCGGAAGAAAAACAGCCAGCTCATAAATATTGATCCCATTTTCCGGATCATAACTGTTTTCCCAGATAAAACTTCCTTCGTCACGGTTTTCCGCAATAGTTGTCTCTCCGAGGATATCTCTGTATTTATGTACGGTATTCATATCAAACAAAAAAATCCCCTTCGGATCCAGATAATTATTTACCAGACGGAATACCTGAAGAAGTTCTTCTCTGTCCGTGATATAATTCAGACTGTCGCAGACACTTACCACTGCCCGCACCGTTCCATACAACTCAAATTCCTGCATATCCTGCAAAAGATACAGGATATCCTGTCCGGTCTCCATTTTTTTCTTCATGGCCTCTGCCAGCATTTCTTCAGAATTATCCACACCGATCATATCATATCCCTTTTGTGCCAGCAATCCTGTCATCGTCCCTGTGCCGCAGCCAAGCTCCAGCACAAGGCCATCTTCTATCCCCCTGGCTTTCAGGTGCTCTTCTATATATTCCGCCCACTTTTCATAATCTATGTTGTCCATGAACATATCATAAACCTGCGCAAATTTTCCGTATGCTTCCACTGTCCCTCTCCTTATAAAAAGGCAGATGATCTCTCACCTGCCTTTACTGTCTGCTATATGATACTTCTGCCGTAGTTACTGAACAGGCATATAGTATACGTCTGCAGCTTCTCCGTGCCAGTAATAATCGGTTCCGTCCTCTGCGTAAACATCCTCGTCGTTTACAAAGTTGTAGGTATTACCGTCAAAGTCCACCCAGCTTCCGTTTCCATCCGGCTGGATTACGATCGGATGTCCGTCAGAGTTTCTGTAAATAGTTCTTGTTGAATCTGTATTGCTGAGCTGCTCCTCTGTAAATCCACCTGAGCTGGTAGTTCCGGAGGAAGTGCTTCCCTCAGATTCTGTATTGGTTCCTGCTGAATCTGATGTTCCTGCATCCGTTCCTGACGCAGTGTCTGTTCCGGCGTTTTCTGCTGCCGGTGCATTTGTGCCGGCATTATTGGCTGCAGCATCTGCTCCATCCGTTCCAGTTGTAGTTCCTGCTGCCGGTGCTGTTCCCGGAGCCGCTTCTTTCAAAGTAGAGTTTCCAAGAATCTTAAAGGAATCCACTGCACTTTTCACAGAAGCAAGAGCCGCTTCATTTTTCACAGATGCCTCAATTGTATAATATTCACTGGCATTGGCAAATACCTTATGAACCACATAAAGAGCTCCGTCACTTTTTTCTGTATTTATCATTTTTGTCACATAGCTGTAAACACCGATACCGTTTACATCTTCTGCTTTATAATCCTGGATCTCAAAGTCTGTTCCCTGAACTTTATCGCCGTCTGCCTGCTCCAGAGAAACCGCCATATCCTGAGTGCTTGGGATTACGGTTGCTGCCATAGTCTCCTCTCCCTGGCCATGAAGAATCAGGATATTTCCGTTTTCCGGTGATTCAAAACTAATAGTACCTGACTCATCTGTCTTATTTGCCCAGGTAGCATCCGGGAGATTAATAGAAACAGATTTGTCCGCTGATGTATAAGTGGTGTTCTGTACATTAGGAGCGATGGTCGGTGTCGCAGTCGGTGCCTTGGTCACTTCCGGTGCAGGTGTTACGCTGACAACCTTCTGCTCTTCCGGTTCGTCGCCGCCAAAGCCGCAGCCTGCCATAAAAACAGATGCAGTTACTGTAAGTGCCAGAACAGCAAGTAATTTTTTATTCTTCATGATATCCTCCTTAAATACGAATCATAATTGAAGCCTTTGTACCATATTTTACAATTTTATTACATGCCTGTCAATAAATTTTCCATGCCGCAATGTGAAAATCCTATGAAAAAAATATAAACTCCTGTCATATTTTCGGTTTGAAATTCTGTCGTCTGCCGTCTCCTGACAGCAATTTCTGCCTTCTGTACAGGCTGTTCCCATTAACAGATTCTGTACATAAACAACTCATGAAGCGCCCTTGTGGCAGTGATGTATTCCGCCTGCGTCTTTAGGGAACTCTGGTCTTTTTCGCTAAACACACCATAAACTCTGTCGAATTCCAGTCCCTTTGCAAGGTAAAAGGTAGTAACTGTCAGTCCCTTCTGGAATTTGCCGCTGTTTCTGTTAAGATAGAACAGCCTGTCTGTTTTTTCAGGAGCCAGATCTTCCAAACGATCCATCAGATATATCGAAGCTTTCTCTGCCTCTTTTTCTGTCATCAGGATCACTGCCGCAGTTTCCAGACGATCCTCCGCCTGCAGCCATCCTTCCAGAACAGCATCCAGCGCTTTCTCCTGAGATATAAAATTTTCCTCCCGAACCGGTTCTCCATGACGTTCAAACAGTTCCATATCTGTAATCCCGGCCAGTCGGTTGGCATATTCCGCGATTTCCACCGTATTCCGGTAGCTTCTGTTCATATAGATTTTACGGATATTTCTCCCGAAAATCTTCGGCAGGAATTTCATCACATCCTGCTGTTCCTCCTCCATGGTCTGAGCTTTATCTCCCAGGATCGTCATCCTGCATGGAAAAAGCTTCTGCAAAAGAAGATACTGAATCCAGGAATAATCCTGCATCTCATCTACTACCAGATGACGGATCTCGCTGTGCGTCCGGCACCGGATCAGGTGATGTTTCAAATAAAGAAGCGGGTAGACATCCTCATATTTAAGAGCACGTTTTTCTACAGGACGTTTCGGCAAAGGCCGGTAGCCCTCTCTGTCCAGAAAACGGCTGTACAGAACATAGCAGTCTCTGGTGCTGTACATTTTCATAAATTTATCTGTGAGTTCCTCTCTTTCCTCTTCAGAAAGATCTCTGTCACGTAGTGTTTCCACCTGATCGATAAAATATTCCGCAATGGCTTCCATTCTGGATAAAAGGGGAATGTCGGGAAATCTGTCATAAAACAGCCGGATGATCTCAGATTCCGTCATTACACAGCCTTTGTACTCCACCTCCCGGAAATTCATCAGCTCATCCTCCAGTTCCAGCATAAACCCGTCCAGGCGGGAGGCAAACTCCGGCGACTGTTTTTCCCTGTACTGTTTCCAGGTGGAAGGATTCTGCACCGCTTTCTCAATCTGATCATACTTATCCTCACAGTCTGCAGCGATATCCTGAAGATCTCTGTAAGCAAAAAGATCAAAGCTCATTTCCCGGATATTTTCTTCTCCAAGCTCAGGCAGGATATGGGAAATATAATCGGCAAACACACTGTTTGGCGAAAGGATCAGAATATTAGAAGATTTCAGATTCTTCCTGTCATGATAAAGAAGATATGCGATCCTGTGCAGAGCCACAGATGTCTTTCCGCTTCCGGCAGTTCCCTGAATTGCCATGATCCGGTCTTCGGTATTTCGGATAATCGCATTCTGCTCCTTCTGTATGGTGCGGATGATATTTTTCAGCTGCACCTCTCCACAGCTTCCAAGTTCTGCTTTCAGGATGTCATCATCAATCTTGATATCACTTTCAAATTCATAGATCATTTCTCCCCGGCGAATCTTATACTGCCACTTGGAGCAGATTTCTCCGGCAAGCGTTCCCATCGGTGCTTCATAAGATGCCGGTCCTTTATCGTAATCATAAAACAGCCCGCTGACAGGCGCTCTCCAGTCATTGACCAGAGGACGTCCTCCTGCCTGTTCCGCCAGGTTCCCGATCCCGATATAAAACTGTTCCGGCTCTTCATCTCCTTCGTAAATAAAATCCACTTTTCCAAAAAAGGGAGAATCCATCATATTTCGGAATCTTTTACGCAAAAGGAGCTGCTCCTGGTTTGCATTTACCTGAGCCAGAAGGGCCTGCCTGTTATCAAATTCCTCATATCCGTACTGGTCCATCTCTGTATAATTTTCCCAGTAGTATTCATGCATGTCTTCGATCTCTCTGGTACCTGCTTCAATAGAAGCATTTACCTCCTCCAGTCTTTTTCGGAGGCAGGAGATCACCTGATCCAGATATTCCCGTCCTGTCTTTTCTGCAGGCATAAGATTATGAGACCACAACAGCTGTACCGCTGACAGTTACCATGATCATTCCATTATCAGTTCCCAGAACTTCATAGTCTACATCCACACCGATCACTGCATTAGCGCCCCGGCCTGCTGCCCTTTCTTCCATTTCACGGATAGCCTCTTCCCTGGCATTCTGAAGTTCTTCCTCATAGCCGGCCGATCTTCCGCCAAAAAAGTTTCTGACTCCTGCGGTAAAATCTCTCAGCACATTTACACCGCTGACAACTTCACCAAACACGATTCCTTTATATTCTACAATTCTTTTTCCTTCTATTGCATTAGTTGTAGTTACGATCATGTTAAATCCTCCTTTATTCTGGATTTTTTCGTAGTATCATTTTTATCATACACGTTGCTCCGGATCCGACTGTAATATGCAATCCCCAGAAGAATTCATTTACAGTCTTTTCATGCAGGTATCTTTCATTATATCTAAAAGAACAGCCGATGACAAGAGTTCTGTCACCGGCTGTTCTTTTCAGGAACACATCTGATCTTTTCTTCCATTTTCAAACTGACTATTATACAACTCGGCATAAAATCCGCCTTTTTCCAGAAGCTCCTTGTGATTTCCCTGCTCAATGATATCTCCGTCTTTCATTACAAGGATAAGATCTGCATCCTTAATGGTAGAAAGGCGATGAGCGATCACAAAGCTGGTTCTTCCTTTCATCAGATTATTCATTGCTTTCTGGATCTGCATTTCCGTTCGGGTGTCTACCGAAGAGGTTGCCTCGTCCAGAATCAGGATCTTATTGTCTGCCAGAATGGCTCTGGCAATGGTAAGAAGCTGTTTCTGCCCCTGGGAGATATTACTGGTCTCTTCATCCAGCACCATCTGATAGCCTCCGGGCTGCTGCATAATAAAATTATGGATATGAGCCGCCTTAGCCGCTGCAATAACCTCCTCATCTGTGGCATCCAGTCTTCCATAGCGTATATTCTCCATAATTGTTCCGGAAAACAGCCAGGTATCCTGAAGTACCATGCCAAACATTTCCCGAAGTTCACTTCTGTTAAAGTCTCTGATATCGTGACCATCCACCCGGATCTGTCCGCTGTTTACATCATAGAATCTCATAAGCAGTTTCACCATTGTAGTCTTTCCTGCACCTGTAGGTCCTACAATGGCAATCTTCTGACCGTCCTTAACCTTGGCAGAAAAATCATGGATAATGATCTTCTCCGGATCATATCCAAAAGACACATGATCAAACTGTACCTCACCGGAAAGTTTCTCAACAGAAACAGGATGTTCCGCTTTCTGTACCTCTTCCGGCTCATCCAGAAACTCAAACACTCTCTCGGAAGCTGCTGCAGACGACTGCAGAAGGTTCGTTACCTGGGCGATTTGCTGGATCGGCTGGGTAAAGTTTCGGATATACTGGAAGAAAGACTGGATATCTCCTACCTCAATACTTCCCTTAATGGTAAATACACCTCCCAGAAAAGCTACCATCACATACCCCAGATTGCCTACAAACTGCATGACAGGCATCATCATTCCGGAAAAGAACTGAGATTTCCATGCAGATTCATAAAGTTTTTTGTTATCTTCTTCAAATTCCCTTACTGCATCCTGTTCCTTACTGAACACCTTGACTACATTATGTCCGCCATAATTTTCCTCGATCTGCCCGTTTACTTTTCCAAGATAGCTCTGCTGATCCCGGAAATATTTCTGAGAATGCTTCATCACAAAATTGATGATCAGCATAGAAACCGGAAGAATCAGCAAGGCTGCAGCAGTCATCCAGACATTAATGGAAAGCATCATAAACAGTACACCGACCAGTGTTGTTACAGAAGTGATCAGCTGCGTCATACTCTGATTCAAGCTCATCTGAAGGGTATCTACATCATTTGTTACCCGTGAAAGGATTTCTCCGTTTGTTCTGCTCTCAAAATAGTTCATCGGCAGCCGGTTTATCTTCTTGGAAATATCCTTTCTCAGATTATAAGTCACATCATTCGATATTCCAGTCATGACAAATCCCTGTATAAATGAGAAGCAGGAACTTACCAGATAAAGTGTCATAACACTTAAAAGGATCATCCCTATTTTTTCAAAATCAATGCCGCCTGTGCCGTTCACCTTTGCCACAAGACCCGAAAACAGCTCTGTAGTGGCTTTTCCAAGGATCTTAGGTCCCCAGATATTAAAGATCGTACCTGCTACTGCAAAAAAGAACATCAGAATAAATCGGAATTTATACCGTCCCATATAACGGAGGATTCTTGCCATGGAGCCTTTAAAGTCCTTGGCTTTTTCTCCTCCATGCATTCCTCTTCCATGGCCCATGGGGCCTCCCATATGACCTCTTCTATTTTCACTCATTTGCCAGTTCCTCCTCTGATAACTGTGACATGGCGATCTGACGATATACCTCACAGTTTTTCATCAGTTCACTGTGAGTTCCAAGACCTGCCATTCTTCCCTCATCCAGTACAAGGATCTGATCTGCTCCCAGAATAGTACTGATACGCTGGGCTACAATAATCGTTGTCGCATTTCCAGTATGCTCCTTCAATGCCTGTCTCAGAGCTTTATCTGTCTTAAAATCAAGGGCCGAAAAGCTGTCGTCAAAGATAAATATCTCCGGATCTCTTGCAATGGCTCTGGCAATGGAAAGTCGCTGCTTCTGTCCACCGGACACGTTCGTACCGCCCTGAGATACAGGAGAATCATAACCATGTGGCTTTTCCTCAATAAAATCCTGTGCCTGCGCAACTGCTGCGGCCTGTTTTACCTGATCCCGGGAGATATCTGTCTTTCCATACCGGATATTGGAATCAATAGTTCCAGAAAAAAGTACACCTTTCTGCGGAACATAGCCCAGACGGTCTCTCAGATCCTTTTGTGCCATATCCCGGACATCTGTGCCATCTACCTTTACCTGTCCCTCTGTTGCATCATAAAATCTGGGGATCAGATTGATCAGGGTACTTTTTCCGCTTCCGGTACTTCCTATCACAGCAAGGGTCTGTCCTTTCCTGAGCTTAAAGCTGATATCCGTCAGTACGTTTTCTCCTGCATCCGGATAGGCAAAGGATACATGATCAAATTCTACCGTTCCCGTCTCTTCTGCAGACGGATGAACCGGATTCTGAGGATCTTCCAGAGAATTCTCTGTTTCCAGAATCTCCACAATACGAAGTGCTGCCACATTTGCTCTTGGAAGCATAATAGACATTGCAGTGATCATCAGGAAAGCCATGATGATCTGCATTGCATACTGAATAAATGCCATCATATCTCCCACCTGCATATTACCGGCATCTACTGCGTGAGAACCATTATATACAATCAGGACAGAAATTCCATTCATGATCAGCATCATGGACGGCATCATAAAGGTCATACACCTGTTTACAAACAGATTTGTCTTTGTCAGAATGCGGTTTGCATCCTCAAAACGCTCTTCCTCATGTTTTTCCCGGCTGAACGCACGGATTACAGGAATTCCTGTAAGTATTTCACGGGTAACCAGATTCAGTCTGTCGATCAGCACCTGAAGCTTTGTAAACTTCGGCATGGCAATGGAAAAAAGAAGACCGATCAAAACAAGGATCAGCACCACTCCCACACCAAGGATCCAGGTCATAGAAGAATCGGTATCCAAAACCCGGAGAACACCTCCGATACCAATGATCGGTGCATACAGTACGATACGGAACATCATAGCCATTGTCTGCTGGACCTGCTGCACATCGTTGGTGCTTCTTGTGATCAGAGACGCTGTAGAAAATTTATTATATTCATTGCTGGAAAATCCAATGACCTTCCGGTAAACATCTCCTCTGATATCATGTCCAAGACTGGCAGCAACCTTTGCGGAAAGAAATACAACAGAGATGGACGCTGCCATGATCAAAAGCGCCATGAGGATCATCTTAAAACCTGCTTCCCCAATATATCTCATCTGTATCTCATCAATGTCCTCTCCCATAGCTTCATATTCCATCTGCACATAGGAAACTGCCGCCTGTGTAATGATCGAATCCGGCATTTCTGCAAATTTCTCTCCCATAGCTTCCGTCATCTGAGCTCTTGCCTCTTCCGGCATAGCCGCAATAGCCTGAACCGGATCGGTTCCTTCAGGAATGTGCATTTCTGCCAGCATTTTTTCTGATTCCTCACCGCCGGCAGTAAGGCCCATAAGGATTAGCATAGGTTTTCCAAAACTCTCATTCAGTTTCTCTCGAGTTTCTTTGTCCACATCTTTACGGAGGGTACAGATGTCTCCCTCCTCTTTATAGGCATTCTCTGTCTCAGAAGCCTCATCCTCACTCATAAACAGCTTCAAATGATCCATAGAGGATTTCCGCAGTTTCCCGGGTACGCCGTCTTCAATGCCTTTCTGCTGGATTCCCACATTTACGATCCTGGAAGTGTAATCCGGCAGTGACAGATCACAATATGCCTGCAGAAACAGCAAGGCAAAGATCAGCACCACATATCCGATGGATCTTTTCAGATATTTCATTAATTTGATCAATTGTCAGCCTCTCCTTTTTCCATAATTTCCCCTTGGGTATCCTCCGGGATATTATAAATATTTTCTATGATCTGCTCCATAAACCGACGGAACAGACATTTTTCCGTATCAGTAAACCCTTTCTGCACATAGGTTTCATTTTTTTCTACCTGTCTAGCAACAAGTTTCTTCATTTCCTGTCCCTTTTCTGTTAGAAAAACTCTTGTTACTCTCTGGTCTTCCTGATCGTGCTTCCGGCCGATAATACCGGATTTTTCCATACGCTGCACCATGACATTTACTGTCGGCGGCTTCACCTGAAGCTCCTCCGCAATCTCCTTCTGGCTCATATCCTCATGCTGAGATAAAAGCATGATAAACGGAATCTGCCCCGGATGGATTCCCAGCACAGACATCTGATGAAAACATTTTGATGCATAAGCCCGATTCAGCTGTACAAATAAATCCTGGAATCCAGTTTCCTCTGGTTCTTTTACCGTTTTCATTTTCTACCTCCCATCTTTAATTAGTCGGCTAATTTTATATGATACTCATTTGCACAAAAAATGCAAGTGGTTTTTGTGCACTTTACACTTTTTTCATCTTTTAAACACATTATTTTCACAAATTAATCATTAGTCATGTAATTATATTTCGCCTGCATCCGGCCGTATCCCCGCGTATAGTTTTTAATTTAGCAGGAAGCCTGGTGCAGGATGCACTGCATTCCTGCTAACAGCCGTAAAAAGCCGGAGAAACCAGCCCTGTACACAGGGTGTTTCTCCGGCTTTTTCTTATATAAACTGGTTTGTCGCCTCATCATATTCATAATCGATCGACTTCAGCTTTTCTACCAGTTCATTTTTCTTAAGACCTCTGCAGGTACAGAGCGCTTCCAGGGAATCATAATAATCCCGAAGCTGCG
>SAMEA3387494__coassemble_3308_pt1 | contig 10294 bp, 7 predicted proteins | sample SAMEA3387494__metabat2_high_PE_015 | metagenome-assembled genome bin SAMEA3387494 (sample SAMEA3387494) | Felis catus | biome: Faeces | place: United Kingdom | collected 2012
AAATCCCGTGGGTAGTGATACCCGTACCGGTTCGATTCCGGTCTGCGGCATTGATGAAAAGTGGGAGAAACGTTGAATTTACAGCGTTTCTCTTCTTTTTTTCATTATTTTACTTTGAACACCCTTGAACACTTTTTTGGGAAAGCCCCAGATTTTTAAAGGCTAACTTTGCTTCCCTCTATGCACTGGCAGGAAGTGCGTTGGCTGGTATTGGAGCAGTAAAACTGAAATTTAGGAAAAGAAAATAAATCTTTTTGAAGGTAGGGTACTGTCATTTTGGCAGTACCTTTTTTGAGCAGATGGTTAAAATTCCAATTTTTAAAATAAATAGAAAAAACGGAAAACAGTTGCAAATGAGATCACCTCTGGTATAATTTATACAGGAATTGCGAAAGAGGTAGCAGACGTGCATATAGTCGGAAAAATAAACCGAGAAATATACAAATGTATTACGGATGATATTGTAACGGATGAAGTAGTTATAACTGATAACCAGATTCAGCATATAAAAGACAGGCATCCAAATGATTATGAACGGTTTGCATCGTATTTTGATGAGATTGTAAAGGAACCAGATTACATTATTGAGGCTAATAAACCTCATACCGCTTTAATTTTAAAGGAAATAAAAAAAGAAAATGAAGTGTTTAAAACTGTATTACGTTTGTTAACATCTAATGACAATCCACAGTACAAAAACTCCATCATTACATTTATGAAAATAGATGAAAAAGAATGGAATCGTCTTCTAAGAAATAAAAATGTTCTTTACAGAAGAGGATAGGATTGTTATAATTAGCATATAATAAATAGGCTTTACCCGAGCAATTATTTGAGGTGGAAGATTTCGCACGATCCACACGCCGACGGTACTGACAAGGGGAAACCCTGAGAGATGCAGGAGAAACGTGCGCCTGCCAAATAATTGTTCGGTTGAGCAAATATAGATTATGAACGCCGCCAGTCAGTAAATGTCCGGCGGTATTTTTATATTCATTTTAAGGAAAGAAAACTGACGCTTGCCCGAACATCCCACCGCCCTGCTAGGTACACCGATGCTTCGGGCATCCTGCGGAACGCTGGGTGGTGAAAAGAGAGTGGACAAGGAAAAATAGCATATCAATATTTTACAGGATGGAACTATTCCATTCTTTAAAAAACAGAAAATATGTTGATTACACGTTTGATTACATTTTTTTGAAGATGTGCTGAAACCGCCTTATTTACAGTGTTTTTTTGCCTATAGGATTATTCGATTCCGGTCTGCGGCATTGATGAAAAGTGGGAGAAACGTTGGATTTACAGCGTTTCTCTTATTTTTTTGCCACACAGATAATCCTGTCAGTTGTAAAAAAACCATAATTGAGCTATACTGTTCACCAGTATATTGGGAGAAAACAGAGAAATAATGAAAGAGAAAGGATGTTTTAAATGAACGACAACAAAAGTTTTCTGGGAACAGAGCCAATCGGAAAGCTCTTGATGAAGCTGGCGCTTCCTACAGTAGCGGCTCAGCTGATCAATATGCTTTATAATATTGTAGACCGTATTTACATAGGGCATATTCCCGGAGATGGAGCGCTGGCATTGACCGGTGTGGGTGTCTGTATGCCAATTATCATGATCGTGTCTGCTTTTGCAGCGCTGGTAGGCAACGGAGGTGCCCCCAGAGCAACTATTTATATGGGAAAAAAGGATCATGATACTGCTGAAAAAATATTAGGGAACTGCTTTACTGCACAGATCATAATTTCAGCTTTTCTTACGATGATCCTTCTGATCTGGAACAGGGATCTCCTTCTTGCCTTTGGTGCAAGTGAAAATACCATTGATTATGCAGTGGCATATATGAACATCTATGCTTTGGGAACTGTTTTTGTACAGCTTACATTGGGAATGAATCTGTTTATCACAGCTCAGGGATTTGCAAAAACAGGAATGCTTTCTGTACTTCTTGGAGCAGTGACAAATATTATCCTGGATCCGGTTTTTATTTTTGGATTCCATATGGGTGTAAGAGGCGCTGCACTTGCAACAATCCTTTCCCAGGCTCTTTCCTGTATATGGGTGCTTTGCTTCCTGTTTGGAAAAAAGACAGTTCTGAGGTTGAAAAAAAGATATATGACAGTCAAAAAAGAAATTCTTTTTCCCTGCCTGGCGCTTGGTTCTTCTGTGTTTATCATGCAGTCCAGTGAAAGCGTGATCTCTGTATGCTTCAATTCTTCCCTTTTGAAGTATGGAGGAGACCTGGCTGTAGGAGCTATGACCATTCTTACCAGTGTTATGCAGTTTGCCATGCTTCCTCTCCAGGGACTTGGACAGGGGGCACAGCCTATTATCAGCTACAATTACGGAGCCGGAAATAAAGAGCGTGTGAAAGGGGCCTTCTGGCTGCTTTTAAAGTGCAGCATGTTTTATTCCGTATTATTCTGGGCAGTTGTCATGCTGTTTCCGCAAATGTTCGTAGGAATGTTTACCTCTGATACAGCGCTTGCAGCGTTCACCCGGGATGCTCTTAAAATTTATATGGCAGTGGTGGGCCTGTTTGGTATCCAGATGGCATGCCAGATCACATTTGGCGCTCTGGGAAATGCAAAAGCATCTATTCTTGTGGCCGTTATGAGAAAATTTGTACTGCTGATCCCTCTGATTTATATTATGCCTGCGGTTCTTACAGCAGACAAGGCAAGGGCAGTTTATATGGCAGAGCCGGTTGCAGATACACTGGCAATTACATTTACCGGATTTTTGTTCTTTTTCCAGTTCCGTAAAGTCCTGAGACAGATGAACAAAAGTACAGACAAATAAAAGGTAAACTGGACAGAAATATATAAAACTCTCAGATTTTGGAAAATGTCTTCCGGACTCTGAGAGTTTTTTTTAGTCAGTTGTTTCGCGACGGATCAGGACAGGAGTGATTTGCTTATGAACAGGGGACTTTAAAGGAGAAGGTTTCCTTTTTTTCATTTCATCCATTTGAGAGACCAGCAGTTCCAGAGCAGTTTCAGCGATTTTGTCAATCTGTTGACCAATGGTGGTAATGGGCACGATGGCTTCATTTGCGATAGGAGAGTTATCAAAACCTACAAGACGGTACTGCTCTGGCAGATGTCCATATTTCTGGATGATAAGATTCAGAAATATATTTGCATAAGTATCGTTGGCGAAAAAAATGCCTTTTTTTCTGTCAGGATATTTTTCTTCGATAGTTTCAAAAGTTTCTTTTATCCTGTCAAAGGTTGTTTCGTAAGTGGAGCCGAGATCGCCCAGCATGAGTTCATATGGTACATGATACTTTTTGCAGGTATCTTCAAAAGCAGCGATACGATTATGAGCAGGAACATTTTCGGGCACGGGAACATTGATGTGAATCAGGATATCGCAGCGGTTTCGTATCAGAAGGCTGGTTGCCTGTAGGCCACCCATATAGTTGTCAGTATCCACACTGCAGATATGTTCGGCTTCCCGTTCAATAGCCACAATGGGGATGTTGCATTTTGCCAGTTCTGCCGAGGAAAAAGTGTGGCTCAAAATGATCAGTCCCTCAATTTTATAAGCCAGAAGCTCATTGATGTACTGCTGTTCCCGTTCTCTTCCATCATTGCTGACAAAAACAAGAAATTTGTAGCCGAATTTTGAGTAACTGGATAAAAGCTGATTTAAGATTTCTGAATAATAATGAAGATAGAGATTAGGGATGATGATCCCGACAAATTCGCTTTTTCCGTTGGCAAGGACTTTTGCCAGTTTGTTTTCCTGATATCCCAGATCTTCTAGAGCTGCGGCTATTTTTTCCTGATTTTCAAGGGTTAGTGAATCAGGGTTATTAAAATATCTGGAGATCGTTGTTTTTGAAAAATTTGTGTAAGCTGCAATATCAGCGAATGTCACTTTCTTTTTCACCATAATTATGTACTCCCTGTAATTATATGGCCATGATGTTATGTCGGACATGTTTTTATAGATATTTACAAGTATAACAAGGAAGATATAAAAAATCAACCGAAAAATAACTGGTTAAGTAACCGGTTATTTTTTGCCTTCAATCTATTGACAGAAAGAAAAAAGTGATGTATTATCAAATTAAAGTAACCGGTTACTTAACCGGTTATAAGATCAAAAAAGAAAACGGAGGGAAATGGAGTGAATATTTTAGCGAAAAAGAAAACATTACCTGTTAAGCGTACGGCAAGAGATAAGCTGATATATGTAAAAAAGAACTGGCAGCTTTACCTGTTTTTTCTTATGCCGGCACTGCTTCTCACTATCATCTTCAAGTATCTTCCCATGGGCGGAGTGTTGATTGCCTTTGAAGATTATAATGTCATTGACGGTATTCTGGGAAGTGAATGGGTAGGATTGGAATACTTCAAAAGATTCCTGTCATCACCTGATTTTATGGAATACCTGATGAATACTCTGAAACTCAGTGCATTTGGTCTGCTTTGGGGATTTCCGATTCCTATTGTCCTGGCTTTATTGCTGAATCGTATCAGACGCGAGGGAATACGAAAAAAGATACAGCTGCTAATCTATGCTCCAAATTTTATATCTATTATCGTCCTCTGCGGTATGGTCCGCATGTTTCTTTCTCCGGTAGGCCCTGTCAATTCTCTTCTCGGGATTGATACAAACTGGATGACAATGCCTTCAGCTTTCCGTACAATTTATATTGCCAGTGGAATTTGGCAGACAGCCGGATGGTCATCTATTATGTATACGGCTGCGCTTGCGAATGCCAGCAAAGATCTGGAAGAGGCAGCAATCGTAGATGGAGCAAATATCTTCCAACAGATACGTTATGTAGAACTTCCGGCGATTAAAAACATCATTGTGATCCAGTTTATCCTGCAGGCCGGAAACATTATGAGTATCGGATTTGAAAAAGCTTTTGCATTACAGACAGACATGAATCTTCCGGCATCTGAAATCCTTTCAACATATGTGTATCGAATGGGTCTTCTCAATGGAGATTACGGTTATTCTACAGCAGTAGGTTTATTTAACGCTGTTATCAATGTTATTTTACTGATTGCAGTCAACTGGGTTGTGAAAAAGTTAAATGATGGCGAAGGTTTATAAAGAGGAGGAAAGAAATGGAAACAAGAAGAAAAATGAAACTCGGAACATCTGATAAAGTGATTCTGGGAATCGGATATACTGTTCTTGGTATTTTTGTTTTATCAATACTGATTCCTCTTGTATATATTCTAATGGCTTCCTTTATGGATCCCAATGTACTGAACAGTCGGGGAATCAGCCTGAATTTTAAGGATTGGACGCTGGATGCGTACAGACGAGTTCTGGAGAACGATATGATCTGGCGTGGATTTTTTAATTCATTTTTTTACTCGGCGGCATTTACTGTGATTTCTGTGTTTATCACACTGCTGGCAGCTTATCCTATGTCAAAGAAAGAATTTGTAGGAAGAAAATTTTTTAATACAATCTTTCTTATTACAATGTTTTTTGGTGGAGGAATGATTCCTACCTTTATTTTGATCAATCAGTTACATATGGTAAATACTATTTGGGCTATTCTTCTTCCAGGAGCATTTAACGTATGGAATATGATACTTGCAAGAACCTATTATCAGTCTATTCCCAAGGAACTGCGGGAAGCATCTTCTATTGACGGTGCAAATGAAATCCAGCATTTTTTCAAGGTAATGCTTCCTGTCTGTAAACCTATTATTGCAGTTCTGGCATTATGGTCGTTTGTAGGAATGTGGAACAGCTATTTTGATGCAATGATCTATTTGAACGACGCAGAGCTTCAGCCGCTGCAGCTTGTATTAAGATCGATATTAGTTCAGAATACACCTCAGCCGGGAATGATAGCGGATATCCAGAGCACGGCGGAGATGGCAAAGGTTGCAGAACTTTTGAAATATGCTACGATCGTAGTATCCAGTCTGCCGCTTCTGATCATGTATCCGTTCTTCCAGAAGTATTTTGATAAAGGAATCATGGTTGGTTCTGTAAAAGGTTAAGGGGGATGTAAAGCATGAAAAAAAGAATAAAAATGCTGATGGCAGCAGGCCTTTCTGTTGTGATGCTTGCTTCTGTCACAGGATGTGGAAAAAGAGAGCGTATGGAAGCAGAGATCAATCCGGATACTCCTGTATCAGAGGTTTCATTTCCTCTGAAGGAGCAGGCGGAGTTATCTTTTATTACAAGCGCACCGGCAACATCAACGCAGGATCCGAATGAAAGGGTTATTTTCCAGAGAATGGAAGAACAGACAAATGTACATATTGACTGGACCTGTTTTGTTGCAGATCAGTTTGCAGACAAAAAGAACCTGGCTTTGGCACAGTTTGGAAACCTTCCGGATGGTCTGTTTAATGCCGGAATGAATGATTATGATCTTCTGAGATATGCAAAACAGGGAATTATTATTCCCCTAGAAAATCTCATTGACAAATATATGCCTAATCTTCAGAAGGTATTTGAACAGTATCCGGAATACAGAACTATGTGTACGGCGCCCGATGGACATATTTACTCATTCCCATGGATTGAACAGCTGGGGGCAGGAAAAGAGGCTATTCAGGCAATTGGAAACATTCCCTATATCAATAAAAAATGGCTGGATTATTTGAAGTTGGGAGTACCGTCTACGGTGGATGAATTGAAGGAAACCCTGATTGCCTTTCGCGATCATGCCGCAGAATTAGAAGAAGAATTTGGGATTGAGGGCGGAGTGATTCCAATGTCCTTTATTATAAACAACGGAGATCAGGATCCGTCCATTCTAATCAATGGATTTGGAGAAGGTTATGGAGATACGGGAGATCATTTTGCAGTGACAGATCAGGGTGAAGTGATCTACACTACTGTCCAGGAAGGGTATAAGGAAGGAATCCAGTGGCTTCATCAACTGGTGGAAGAAAATCTGGTAGACCCGGAAGCCTTTACCCAAGAGTGGTCTACATATGTGGCAAAAGGTAAAAATCACCGTTATGGCCTTTGCTTTACCTGGGATATTTCCAATATTGACAACTATCAGGATTATGTGATGCTTCCAGCTCTTGCCGGTCCGGAAGGTCTTGTTAATATCACAAGGCAGAACAACAGTGAGACCAGCGGTTTTGACAGAGGACGCTGTGTGCTTACTACTAGCTGCAGAAACACAGCTCTGGCAGCAGCCTGGATCGATCAGATGTATGCACCTCTCCAGTCTCCTCAGAATAACTGGGGAACTTATGGAGAAGAGGATTCCTTTAACATTTTTGAGATGGGTACAAATAAGGGCGGAGAGCCTATGCTGAGGCATATGGATCTTGGAGATCAGTCTCCGGTAGAGGTAAGGGAAGCTCAGTCGGTAAACGGGCCTCTTGCAATACTGAATGAATATTATGATGTATACGTGACACAGCCGGATGATGCTAAATGGCGCCTGGATAATATGCATGAGGTATATTTGAAGGATATGAACAGTAAATACGTTTATCCCAATGTATTTATGAGCATTGAGGACACTAACAAAATATCCCAGTATGATACAGATATTAAGAAATATGCAGAACAGAAGAAAGCGGACTGGATTCTGAATGGTGGGATTGAAAAAGAGTGGGACAGCTATCTCGAGAAAATGGAGCAGTATGGCTTGTCAGATTATCTGGCCATCAAACAGAAGTATTTTGATCAGTATCAGGAAAGTCTGGGGGAAAACCAGGGAGATACAAAGTAAAAATATATAGTGATACAGGAGTTTGAAATGAGCGAAAAATTAATAAAAGCAACTCAATTTCAATATGAACAGATGAATCAGATGCCGGAAGGAGAGAAACCTGTTTTTCATGTTTCTGCTCCTATAGGCTGGATTAATGATCCCAACGGATTCTCTGTATATAAAGGAAAGGTGCATCTGTTTTATCAGTATCATCCATATTCCATCTGCTGGGGTCCTATGCATTGGGGACACAGCGTAACAGATGATATGATAAAATGGAAAACAGAGCCGGTGGCTTTGGCGCCGGATCAGGAATATGACAAAAAAGGATGCTTTTCCGGAAGTGCTGTTCAGGCAGGAGACAGGCACGTACTTATTTATACCGGAGTTACAGACGAGGAAAACTCTAATGGAAGTCGGGAAGAAAGACAGAATCAGTGTATCGCTTTTGGCGACGGTATAACATATGAAAAATCAGCGAAGAATCCGATAATCACCGGGGATATGCTGCCGCAGGGATGCAGTCAAATTGATTTTCGTGATCCGAAGATCTGGGAAGAGGACGGAAAATATTATTTGATCGTGGGAAATAAAAGTGAAAAATATAAAGGACAGGTGGTATTGTTTTCCAGTTCAGACCTGGAAAAATGGAAATTTGAAACCATTCTGGCTGAAAATACATCGGGAAAAATCGGATGCATGTGGGAATGTCCAGACTTTTTTGAACTGAATGGAACTCATATTCTGATCTGTTCTCCACAGAATATGACCGCAGAGGGATTTGAGTTTCATAATGGACACAATTCTCTGTATTTTTCTGGAAGGTATGAGAAACAGAGTCACACATTTATAAAAGATGCACCCAGATCACTGGACTATGGACTGGATTTTTATGCGCCACAGACAACCTGTCTTCCGGATGGAAGGAGAGTCATGATCGCCTGGATGAAGTCATGGGATTCTAGTGTGATTTCTGATGGACAAAGCTGGCAGGGAATGATGACGCTGCCAAGAGAACTAGAGTATATAAACGGAACTCTTTTTCAGAAACCCATAAGGGAATTGGAAAAATATCACAAAAATCCTGTTTTCTATAAAGAAGCGGAAATTAACCATAAAACAGAACTTCCGGGAATCCGGGGCAGAATACTGGATATGACAGTGGAGATTCCCGGGGAAGATTATGAAGAGTTCCGGATCGATCTTGCACATAATGAGTCTTATACAACTAGTTATACATACTACAGGAAGCAGGGAATACTGGAAATAGACAGAACCTACTGTGGAATAAACAAAGATGTTGTATGCCAGAGAAAAATGAAGATACAGGATATGGAAAAAGATCTGCAGCTTCGCTTTATATTGGACCGCCAGTCCATAGAATTGTTTGTAAACGAGGGACGGCAGGTAAATACAACGGCAATTTGTACACCTCAGGAAGCAGAACAGATTGTATTTTCATGTGACAGAAGTATAAAAATAAATATTCAGATGTATGAAATAGCATAATAACTTAAATATAAAAATCTCAGATTTCGGGGAAAAGGTATCCCCCAAATCTGAGATTTTTTATGGAACAAAGAGTTATTTTATGCGCTCAGGCATCCTCCGCCAGGATAGTACCGCCGCCAAGTACGGTATCCCCATCATAAAAAACTGCAGCCTGGCCGGGAGTAACGGCTCTCTGAGGTTCCTGGAAAGTAACGCGGATCCGGTTTTCGCCAATCTGTTCAATAGTGGCTGGCTGCTCCGGCTGGCGGTAACGGGTTTTTACCTTACACTGGACAGGTCCATCCAGATGATCCCAGGGAATCAGATTAATATCCCCCACCAGACAGGAGGAGGACATAAGGTCATCTTTTCCTCCAAGGATCACCTGATTGTCTTTCAGGGATTTGGCACAGACATAAAGAGATTCCGGTGCGGAAATGCCCAGACCTCTTCTCTGGCCGATTGTGTAATGGATGTGTCCTTTATGGGTTCCCAGAACCTTGCCCTCTTTGTTGACAAAATTTCCGGGTACAGAGGTTTGTCCGGTATATTCCTCGATAAAGGAAGCGTAATCGCCGTCAGGGACAAAACAGATATCCTGGCTGTCCGGTTTGTCTGCGTTGATAAAGCCCTGCTCCTGAGCAATCTGACGGATTTCAGCCTTGGTATAGGTTCCCAGAGGAAAAAGCGTATGGGCAAGCTGTTCCTGAGTCATGGAGTAAAGTACGTAGCTCTGATCCTTGGTGTGATCCAGACCTTTTTTCAGAAGATAGCGGCCAGTGTCCGGATCCTGATGGATCTGTGCGTAATGACCGCTGACAATATAATCGGCCCCCAGTTCCTGAGCTTTTTTGATCAGAGCATCAAATTTAAGGAAGCGATTGCAGTCGATACAGGGATTTGGAGTACCTCCGTTTAAATAGGTAGATGCAAATTTATCAATGACGCGATGGCGGAACTCCTCATGCATGGGAAATACATAATAAAGGATTCCAAGTCTTGCAGCTACGTTTCGCGCATCTTCTGTATCCGAGGGAGTGCAGCAGGAACGGTCACCCGGCTGGCTGCATTGAGGTTTATCATAAAGCTTCATGGTAGCTCCGGCGCAGTCATATCCTGCCTGGA
>SAMEA3387494__coassemble_3471_pt1 | contig 9669 bp, 10 predicted proteins | sample SAMEA3387494__metabat2_high_PE_015 | metagenome-assembled genome bin SAMEA3387494 (sample SAMEA3387494) | Felis catus | biome: Faeces | place: United Kingdom | collected 2012
GGAGAAATGCCGGAGACGGCTCCTGAACCGAAAAAGGCTCAGAAAGCAGCCCCGGAAGACCTGCAGAAGATCGTTGCCGGCTGGAAAGTGATCGTGGGACAGACTACAGCAGCTTTTAAGCAGGCTCTTTTAAAATCCATTCCTAAATATAACGGCGAGACAGGGGAGCCTGTACTGTATGTGGAATTTCAGACGCCTCTGGGAAGAAACTATCCGGATGATTCGGATGCCTGCCGGGAACTGAAGCAGATCATAGAGAGACAGACCGGAAAAAGTGTGGAACTTCATATGCTGGTGGCAGAAGATCATCAGCAGACGAATCTTGTTAATATTACCGTAGACCAGGCTATCCGTGAAAATATCCATATGGATGTTGTGGTGGAAGAGGAACCGGAAGGAGAGTCCTGACTTCAAACATATTGACACAAAGGAAACAATAAAATATAGTAGAGTAGGTATAAAAGTAAAAATCAGGAGGAAGATAAATATGGCAAAGCGCGGAGGATTTCCAGGTATGGGAATGCCTGGGAATATGAATAATTTAATGAAACAGGCGCAGAAGATGCAGCGTCAGATGGAAGAAAACCAGAAGGAACTGGAAGAAAAGGAATTTACAGCTGCAGCAGGCGGCGGAGCCGTTGAAGTGACCATTTCCGGAAAGAGAGAGATCACTAAAGTAAAGCTTTCTGAAGAAGTTGTGGATCCGGACGATATTGAGATGCTGGAAGATCTGATCGTAGCGGCAACCAATGAAGCTCTGAGAAAAGTAGAAGAAGAGTCTTCTGCTGTGATGTCCAAGCTTGCAGGTGGTCTTGGCGGTCTTGGAGGAGGCTTTCCATTCTGATGGAATATTATAGTACTCACATCAATAAGCTGATCGAACAGCTTTCGCATCTCCCGGGAATCGGAGCAAAATCTGCCCAGAGACTTGCCTTTCATATTATGAATATGCCGAAGGACCAGGTGGAGCAGCTGACATCTTCGATTACCGGGGCAAGAGAAAAGGTCCGCTACTGTAAAAACTGCTGTACGCTGACAGATCAGGAACTTTGTCCTATTTGCAGCAATCCCCGACGGGATCCGTCAACCATTATGGTGGTGGAAAATACAAGGGACCTGGCTGCCTATGAAAAAACCGGCAAATATGAGGGGGTGTATCATGTGCTTCATGGTGCGATCTCTCCTATGCTGGGGATCGGGCCGGATGATATCCGGCTGAAAGAACTGATGCAGCGACTGCAGAAAGATGTAAAAGAAGTGATCATTGCCACCAATTCAAGTCTTGAAGGTGAGACAACAGCAATGTATATCAGTAAACTGATCAAGCCTACAGGAATCAAAGTCAGCCGGATCGCAAGCGGTGTTCCGGTAGGCGGAGACCTGGAGTATATTGATGAGGTGACACTGCTGCGTGCATTGGAGGGCAGAGTAGAACTGTGATTTTTAATGAGGCAGAGAAAAGAGGGAGAAGCCGGTGGCAAAGAAAAAAATAACTTCCTCTCAGGTTGCTGAAAGAGCCGGGGTTTCTCAGGCGACAGTGTCTATGATCCTGAACCGAAAGAGCAATGTTTCCTTTTCGGCAGAAACTGTGGAGCGTGTGGAACAGGCTGCCAGAGAGCTTGGCTATGAGCTGCCTCGAGGAAGGAGCCGCAGAGATAATAAAAAAGAAAAACTGATCGTTGTATTTTGTCCGACTTTGACAAGTCCTTATTATGTTTTGCTGCTGCAGGGGATCGAGGCAGTTGCCAATGAAAAAGGGTATGGTGTTTTTATCTGCAACACCCAGAGAAATGCAGGACTTGAGGAAAAGTATCTCCGCATGATCCGTACCATACAGCCCCAGGGGATTATTTATACATGTAATCCCCACCCGGATTTCCAGAAAAAAGTGGAAGAGACTGCAAAAGAGATTCCTCTTGTGATCATCAGCAATAAAGAAAAGACGACTACTGTAGATGCTATCAATCAGGATAATACTATGGTGGGACGGCTGATGGCCCGTCATCTTCTGGATCTGGGACACAGAGATGTGGCGTTTATCACACCGCCTTTGACCAGGAGGCAGTGGCAGAGATCCCGGAGGATCGATGGGTTTGTGAAAGAGTTTGAACGGGACGGACTGGAAGGTCATGTTCTGATCAAAGCCGCAGACGAATCTATTGACAGGCAGATCCCCCGGATGGATTCTGAATACACTATGGGATATCAGCTTACTTTGGAGCTTTTGAAAGAAGGAAGGCATTTTACAGCTATTGCAGGACAGAACGATATGATGGCAATAGGCGCAATTGATGCTCTGGAAAAATCCAGGATTCGGGTACCGAAGGACGTGTCGGTGATCGGATGTGATAATATTTTTTATTCCGGAATCAGAAGGCTGTCTCTTACGACCATTGATCATTTTGTTGCCTTAAAGGGAAGAGATGCCTGTGACATCATTATCCGCAAGATCACTACTAACGATCAGTTTTATACAGGCCCTCAGCCTACCAGCCTGTATAATATAGAATATACTCCTAAATTGATCGCCCGCAGGACAACTGCCTATGCCAGTACAAAAAATAAATATTCTGGTAAAAATTATTATTAATAATTTTATGTATAAGGATTTCCAGAAAGTTGAAAAAGCTGAAAATATTTAGGGGTTTTTGTTAAAAACATTTTAAACTAAAGGAAAATTATTTATAAAAATCAAAAATATTAATAAATATTTTATTAATAAAAAGTGTGGTTCTTGACCCTTGCTGAGTTTTTGCTATAATAAAATTACCAACGGTGAAAACCGACGTAAAACAAAAGGGCGAAAACAAAACAGGAGGGAAAAAGAATGAAATTTTTTATTGACACAGCAAATGTAGAAGATATCCGTAAAGCTAATGATATGGGGATTATCTGTGGTGTTACCACAAATCCGTCTTTGATTGCAAAAGAAGGAAGAGATTTTAAAGAGGTTATCAAAGAAATCACTTCTATTGTAGATGGACCGATCAGCGGAGAGGTAAAGGCTACTACAACAGATGCAGAAGGAATGATCGCAGAAGGACGCGAGATCGCAAAAATCCATCCGAATATGGTAGTAAAGATTCCGATGACAGTTGAGGGGCTGAAGGCTGTCAAGGTTCTTTCAAAAGAGGGTATCAAGACAAATGTAACTCTGATCTTTACCGCAAATCAGGCGCTTCTTGCGGCAAGAGCAGGCGCTACTTATGTTTCTCCGTTCCTTGGAAGACTGGATGATATTTCCACAGACGGTGTTGAGCTGATCCGTCAGATCGTTCAGATCTTTGACATTGCAGGTCTTGACACAGAAATCATCTGTGCAAGTGTGCGTCATCCGATGCATGTAACAGAGTGCGCTCTTGCAGGCGGACATATTGCAACTGTACCGTACAAGGTTCTGGAGCAGATGACACATCATCCTCTTACAGATGCGGGTATCGAGAAATTCCAGCAGGACTACAGAGCTGTTTTTGGTGAATAATCAAAACAAAAAGGAGAATATCATGAATAAATTAGAGCTTCAGAAGACTGCCAATGAAGTCCGCAAGGACATTGTAACGGCAGTTCATGCTGCAAAGGCCGGACATCCGGGCGGATCCCTTTCTGCAGCTGACTTATTTACTTATCTGTATTTTGAAGAAATGAATATTGACCCGAAAGACCCGAAAAAGGCAGATCGTGACCGTTTTGTGCTTTCCAAGGGACATACTGCGCCGGGACTTTATTCTGTACTGGCTGAGAGAGGCTATTTCCCAAAGGAGGATCTTAAGACTCTTCGCCATCTGGGCTCTTATCTTCAGGGACATCCGGATATGAAGCATATTCCGGGAGTTGACATGTCCAGCGGATCTCTGGGTCAGGGGATTTCTGCAGCAGTAGGTATGGCTCTTTCTGCAAAGCTGAGCGGAGACTCCTACAGAGTATACACTCTTCTTGGAGACGGTGAGATCCAGGAGGGACAGGTATGGGAGGCAGCTATGCTTGCAGGCTTCCGTAAACTGGACAACCTTGTAGTGATCGTTGATAACAATGGCCTCCAGATTGATGGAAGAATCGATGAGGTATGCTCCCCATATCCGATTGATAAGAAATTTGAGGCATTTAATTTCCATGTGATCAATGTGGAAGACGGAAACGATATGGACCAGCTGAAGGCTGCTTTTGATGAGGCAAGAACTGTAAAGGAAATGCCTGTAGCTATTGTCATGAAGACAGTCAAAGGCAAAGGTGTATCCTTTATGGAAGATCAGGCAGGATGGCATGGAAAAGCTCCGAATGATGAGCAGTATGCACAGGCTATGGAAGAACTGGAAAAGGCAGGTGAAGCATTATGTCAGATGTAAAGAAAATTGCAACAAGAGCCAGTTATGGTGAGGCTCTGGTAGAACTTGGAAAAGAGCATGAGGATCTTGTTGTTCTGGACGCTGACCTTGCTGCAGCTACCCAGACAGGAATGTTCAAAAAAGAATTCCCGGAACGTCATATTGACTGTGGTATTGCAGAGTGCAATATGGTGGGAATCGGCGCAGGTCTTGCCACAACAGGCAAGGTTCCTTTTGTAAGTACTTTTGCTATGTTTGCAGCAGGCCGCGCTTTTGAACAGGTACGCAACTCTGTGGCATACCCAAAACTGAATGTAAAGATCGGCGCTACTCATGGCGGAATCTCTGTAGGCGAGGATGGTGCTACCCATCAGTGCTGTGAGGATTTTGCCCTGATGAGAAGCATTCCGGGAGTGGTTGTTGCCTCTCCTTCTGATGATATTGAAGCAAAGGCTATGGTAAAGGCTGCTTACGAGCATGTAGGCCCTGTATATATGCGTTTTGGACGTCTTGCTGTTCCGGTGATCAATGACAGACCGGATTATAAGTTTGAGCTTGGCAAAGGTATTGTTCTTCGTGAAGGAAAAGATCTCACGATCGTTGCAAACGGACTTTGCGTGGCAGCATCTCTGGAAGCTGCTGAAAAGCTTGCAGCAGATGGAATCGATGCTAAAGTCATCAATATCCATACTATCAAACCGCTTGATGAGGAACTGATTGTGGCTGCTGCGAAAGAAACCGGCAAGGTTGTTACAGTAGAGGAACATTCTGTTATTGGCGGTCTTGGCGGTGCAGTCTGCGAATGTCTGGCTGAGAAGGCTCCTGTACCGGTAAAACGTATCGGTATCAATGATGTATTCGGTGAGTCCGGCCCGGCTGTGGCTCTCCTGGAAAAATATGGTCTGGATGCAGAGGGAATCTATAAGCAGATTAAAGCTTTTGTATAAAACAGGAGTTTTGAACTGAAGAGGGGACTGCGGCCAGTATCCCTTCCGTAATCTTGTCTGCCAGACTGATCACAGTGGACAGACGTGTGGTCTGCAGAGTAAGCTGCTCCATCATTCCGGCAGTATTTACGATTCCGGTAATATGAATATCTCCAACAGGAGGAAGTTCCTTCTGGACGGCAGCGCCTGGGTAAAGTGCACCATTTCCAATGGTTACATATCCCAGGTGCTTTTTTTGTCCCAGAGAGGCATCTATGGCGATCACCAGAGCCTGAGGGTGGTGTTTGATGATGTGACGGCTTGTATCGCAGAGATTCAGTGCATGGACAGGATGAGATAAAGTTCCGTATATATGAAATCTTCCGGGAAGCTGCCGGGTAAGCTGCTGACCGACATAAGGACCCAGGCAGTCTCCGGTAAGCCGGTCTGTGCCAATACAGAGAAAAACAAGTTCGTTCCAGCTGGCTGAATAATTTAGAATGCATTTTTTCAGAAACCATGAGATCTTCCCGGCGGAGCCGGCTTTTTTCGTGTCAATATAAAAGGTCATAGGCATCTCCTGTGCTGTTTGTCCTGATTTATTTTATCCTTTGAAAAAAGAAAATATGCACTTTGCAGAATATGTCGTTAAATTATTATAAAGCACTCTTATAATACGATAAAATCTGCATTTTCTATATGTTATTCTTGTACCCGAAGGGGTGATATAAAATGATAGAAGTCATCTATAAAGATGAAAATCGGGAAGCGAAAGGAAGAGAAGGGATATTTTCTGTGCCTAAAAATATACGCCAGATAGGACTGATAAAAGGAAACTGCCGGATCTATATGGAGGATTACGTATATACTTTTCTGGGAAAATATGCAGGGGCAGAAGAAAGCGGCGGAGAAGAAAAAAGCTGTCTGGCAGTTTTGACGGGAGAAACAAAGTGGGATTCGGGAGACGCCTACGTATTTATAAAGGGGGCACTGACTGCGGAAACAGAAGAATTATCCCGGGAGCATATTGAATTTACAGATCAGCTATGGCAGAAGATACATCAGGAGATGGAGAGGTGTTTTGAGGGCCAGGAAATTGTAGGATGGTTTTTTGCGGAAAGAGCGCTGACGCTGGAAGCTTCGGAAATTTTTCAGAGGGCACATTTGAAAAATTTTGGAGGAGGAGACAAGGTTCTGCTGCTGATGGATCCGGCAGAAAGAGAAGAGGCCTTTTTCAGATATGAAAACAACTTTTTGGTAAAACAGAGCGGATATTATATCTACTACGAAAAAAATCCTCAGATGCAGGCATATATGCTCGAGAAAAATGCGGGTAAAGAACAACGTCAGGAAGAGGTTCCGGATGAAGCGGTAAAGGCTTTCCGAAAAATCATACAGAAAAAGAAGAATAACATTGAAGAAAAGGAAACGGAGGAACTGGAAGAAAGAACCTCTGTTTTTTCATATGCAGCAACAGCCTGTCTGGTTTTTGCGGTGGCAGTGGCAGGGACAAAATTTTATCAGCATTATCAAGAAATCCAGGTACTGGATTCCCAGACAGAGGCAGTATCGGCAGTGATGGAAGCCGAACAGCAGGGAATGGAGGATGATGAGACGACAGATAAAAAAGAGACGATAAAAAAAGAAGAAAAGACAGCAGGACAGGAAGAAAATAAAACGAAAGAAAAGATACAGGAAAATAGAGAAAAGACAAACGGTTATCAGGATGATAAAAGCCAGAAGAACAGCAGCGGAACAGCTGCAGAAGAGAATCTGGAATCGGACAGCCTGAAAAAAGAAAATGAGGATGAAGGACTCCGGGAAACGGGAAAACAAAATGAGAAAAACGGAGAAGAGTCAGGCGCGGAAAGCGAGAAGCAGGAAAAAAATCCGGAATCTATCTATAAACAGGAGTCTGATATAAGAAAAGCAGAGAAAAGGGTGCGGGAGCAGCAAAAAGGGGTGGAGAACAAATCAGAAGAGACATCTGGAAATTCCGGAACATATATTATCCGGCCGGGAGATACTTTATACCAGATCAGTATACAGAATTATGGAAATATGGATGCAGTCGAAGAAATATGCAGATTAAACGGAATCACTGCGGATGAGATTATTTATCCGGGACAAATAATTGTATTGCCCTAAGATATTTGCTATAATAACATATCAGAAAACGGACAGGAAACAGGAGTGTGTCTGTTTTTGGTGAGTTAGTGACAGTATCCGAAAGGTAAGGTTTATTATGTCAAACGTATTTAAAAAATTTCTTAAGAAACGGAAGAGGGCAAAAATACAGGCTCAAAATCAAAAAGCTGCCCGGACCGCAGGCAGGAACGGTGACGATTATCAGCAGCAGCTGTCCAGGCATCGGCATGCAGTGATCCGAAAAACAGTCATTACTGCTTCTGTGGTCATAGCGGCAGCAGCAGCGCTGCTGATTTTTATAGAAAAAAGAAGCTATCGCAGTTATAAAACCATACAGATCCATGAACAGGAAGATGTTGTTTCCAATCAGTATGAGATGATGTCCGGCAAAATTTTGCGATATAGTCCGGAGGGAGCTTCTCTTGTCAATAATGAAATGAGCGCATACTGGAGTTCTCTTTATGAAATGCAGAATCCGGTGGCTGATATAAATGATGACTGGGCAGTGATCGCAGATGTGGACGGCACAGAGTTGAGGATATTCAATAAAGAGGGAGAAGCAGGAAGTGTAACAACCTCCTATAGTATTGTAAAGGCAAGGATATCGGCAAATGGACTGGTTGCTGCAATTTTGGACGGAGGAGATTCTACATGGATCAATTATTATGCTTCAGATGGAAGTCTGATTGCAGAAAATCAGACTCATGTAGAAGATCCGGGATATCCTATGGATATTGCTGTGTCAGACGATGGTGAGATCATGATGGTTGCTTATCAGTTTATAGATGGCAGTGATACTACAAGTTATGTTGCGTTTTATAACTTTGGAGATGTTGGCCAGAATGAACCGGACAGAATTGTCAGCGGTTATACATATGAGGGAGTAGTGATTCCGGAAATAGAATATTTGGATGCAGACAGTTCATTAGCGCTTCGTGAGGATGGCTTTACGTTATATAAAGGGCGGCAGATACCAAAAGAGGCTGTAACGGAAAAAGTTGATAAAGAGATTGTCAGTACATTTTCCGATGACGAGACGATAGGAATGGTATTTAAGAATGGAGACAAAGATAAGAAATATACCATGAAAGTATATTCTCCGGAAGGAAATCTCCGGTTTGAAAAGAATTTTAATATACCATATACCACTATTAAAATGAGCGGAGGAAATATTCTGCTTTACAATGACTCTCAGATCTGTGTAATGAACAGCAGAGGAACCACAAAATATACAGGTACTGTGGACGGCAGTATTAACAATTTTATAAAAATTGGATGGAACCGTTATCTGCTGGTAATGGACAGTGGAGTCAGGGTGATCAAGCTGAGCTGAGGAGAGTGATAGGATGTTAACTTGGTTGGGCGTGGTGATTCTTGTACTTCTGCTGCTGACAGCTGCAAAAGGGTATAAACGAGGATTTGTCAGGGAGATTGTGTCATTCTTTTTTGTCTTTTTGGCTATAGCAGTCTCCTGGGCAATCAATCCCTATGTGAATGAATTTTTAATGGAAAATACGCCTGTGTATGAAAAAATACAGAAAAGCTGTGAGAGTTTTGTGATATCCCAGCAAACGCTGTCGGGGAATAATACTGGCGGCAGCGGGGATCAGTATAGCTTTATAGAAAATATGGAGCTTCCGGAATTGCTGAGAAAGGGGCTGGAATCAAATAACAATTCTCAGGTCTACAGCCTTCTGGCAGTAGACAGTTTTGCAGAATATGTGTCAGAAGCTCTGGCACATATGATCGTCAATGGTCTGTCTTTTTTTGTATCATATCTTCTGGCGTCGGTAATACTGCGCATGGGCACATATATTCTGAATCTTCTTGCCGGGCTTCCTGTTCTAAAAAGTGCAAATAAGCTTGCCGGGGGAGCGATAGGGCTGGTAAAAGGGATTGTGTTTGTATGGATCGCTTTTTTGGTGCTCACAGTCTTATGCAGTACGCAGATTGGAAAAGAAGGACTGGCATTGATTGAAAAAGATGCCTTTCTCAGTGTCCTGTATGAATATGATATTTTTGTAAACTTCTTTATGAGTATTTTTTACGGAAATTAAAAAAGTACTTGACGTAATAGAATTGCAGTGTTATACTGAAATCCGCTTCGAAATGGAGCGGATTTCTTGTTTTTCTGGTTAAAAAAGAAAAACAAAAAAATTGAAAAAACTTGTTGACAAGCACAAATAAATGTGTTAAAGTAAACAAGCTGTCAGCGAGGCAGAGATTTACAAAATCAAACATCAAAAAAGTTTGAAAAAACTTGAAAAAAGTTC
>SAMEA3387494__coassemble_3549_pt1 | contig 9325 bp, 8 predicted proteins | sample SAMEA3387494__metabat2_high_PE_015 | metagenome-assembled genome bin SAMEA3387494 (sample SAMEA3387494) | Felis catus | biome: Faeces | place: United Kingdom | collected 2012
CACATATCCGGCTCTCTCTGCCGCCTCTGTTGCATGAAGCAGAAGGATTTCCATGCTGTACTCCTCTTTAATATGAACCGGAGTGATACCCCAGGACATGTTCAGCTGTCTGCAGGTATGTTCCTCCGGAGAACAGCCTACGATCATGCAGCCCGGACGGTATTTGGAGATCATCCGCGCCGTATTTCCGGAACGGCTTACTGTAATGATCGCCTTTGCACCCAGATCAATGGCTGTCATACAGGTTGCATGAGAAATCGCGGTAGTCATATTAATAGCAGATTCATGTTCTCTGGAAAGAATACTGAATTCTTTATTGTATGCAATATCGCTTTCTGTGCGCAGAGCAATCTTCACCATGGTGCGAAGTGCTTCCACCGGATATTTACCTGCGGCAGTCTCACCGGAAAGCATAATAGCGCTGGTTCCCTGATAGATGGCATTGGCAACATCCGTTGTCTCTGCACGGGTAGGACGTGGGTTTTTCATCATGGAATCCAGCATCTGAGTTGCTGTGATTACCTGTTTTCCTGCATTATAAACCTTGTTGATGATCTCTTTCTGGATCACCGGAACGTCCTCCAGCGGAATCTCCACTCCCATGTCTCCGCGAGCGATCATAATGCCGTCGGCAACCTCAATAATGCTGTCGATATTGTCTACACCCTGCTGGTTTTCAATCTTTGCGATAATGTTCAGATCACGGCCGCCATTTTCGTCAAGAATCTTACGGATCTCCAGAACATCATCTGCAGTTCTGGTAAAGGAAGCCGCAATAAAATCAAATTCCTCCTGAATACCAAACAGGATATCCTCCCTGTCCTTCTGGCTGATAAAAGGCATATTTACGCTGACGCCCGGAAGGTTAATACCTTTTTTGTTGGAAACGATACCGCCGTTAATGACCACACAGTGGATATCGGAACCTTCGATCTCTTCTACTTCCAGACCAATCAGACCGTCGTCAATAAGGATACTGTCGCCTGGCTTCACATCCTTATAAAGCTCCTTATAAGTAATGGAAACTCTCTCTTCGTCTCCCTGAATCTCATCTGCTGTCAAAGTAAACTTCTGACCTTCTGTCAGAGTTATTTTTCCTTTGGCAAACTCCCGGATACGGATCTCCGGTCCTTTTGTATCGAGCAGCGCAGCAATGGGTCTGTTGATCTTTGTGCGGATAGCTTTCAGACGATCCAGACGGCCTTTCTGTTCCTCATGATCCCCATGAGAAAAATTGAATCTGGCAACGTCCATTCCCTCTATAGCAAGCTGTTCAAGTATTCCCTCTTTATCTGTTGACGGACCCATAGTACAAATGATTTTTGTTTTGCGCATATACAACTCTCCTCCTCAAATTTTACGAAATATATATCTATTTTATAACAGATGCATGGTATTGTACAAGCAGATTTCTGTAAAAAATTTTGAAGATTTTCCAAAAAAATTTAATACAATTTGCAGATTCAGACCCTTTTTCTATTTTGCCAGATCTTTAAGTACCTCTCCTGCAATGATCAGTCCTGCCACAGACGGTACAAAGGCCACTGAGCCTGGAACAGAGCGTTTCTGCGGAGCCAAAGGAGATGTTTCCTCACTGTAAGAACTGAGAAGCTCCGGATCAGGCATCACCGGAAGCTCCTGAGAATAAACTACCTTCAGCTTTTTTATCCCTCTTTTTTTCAGCTCGCGGCGCATGACCTTTGCCAGAGGACACACGGATGTTTTATAAATATCCGCCACCTGAAAAGCCGCAGGATCCAGCTTGTTTCCGGCTCCCATACTGCTGATGACCGGCACTCCCGCCGCTTCCGCCTCCTCAACAATCTGCAGCTTTGCCGTCACCGTATCCACAGCATCTACCACATAATCATACTGAGAAAAATCAAACTGATCTTTCGTTTCCGGAAGATAAAAACATTTGTGTACATGAACTTTCACATCCGGATTGATATCCATGATCCTGTCCTGCATTACATCAACTTTATATTTTCCTATGGAGCTTTTTGTGGCTATGATCTGACGGTTCAGGTTAGTAAGGCTTACTGTATCACTGTCGATCAGGTCAATCTCTCCAATGCCGCTCCGTACCAGAGCCTCCACAGTATATCCTCCTACTCCACCGATGCCAAAAACTGCCACCCGTGCTCCGGCAAGCTTCTCCATAGCCTTTGTCCCAAAAAGAAGTTCGGTTCTCGAAAACTGATTTTCCATTTTATTTTACTCCATTTCTATTACATGATCCATTTTCCTATTACAGGTATCTTTTCAACGATCCATGCACCTGCCATACAAACTGCAAACAGGAATACTGAATACAACGGGACTGACAGCCATGGATCACATATCAGTGAATTAATATGGAACCAGATATTCAGATGTTCCATAACAAAAATATGGAACAGGTACACAAACAGGGTATATTTTGATAATTTTGCAACAATTCCGGCTGCTTTCGGATTATTCAGTTTCTTAGGAAGCCTTAAAAACATACTAAATATCAGTATTGCTTCCACGCACACCGGAAGCGCCAGATATCCAAAAAAGATACTCTTAGGCTTTCCTGCTGCAAGGGCTGCCAGCTCACCTGCTTTTGCTGCGATCATGATAATAACTGCCAGCGCTGCAGCCAGATAGCCCGTCTTTATTTTCACAAATCTGTCCTTATATTTATCCAGTGCATATCCCAGAAGAAAGTATCCGCTCAAATCACCTAATGCATATGTAAAATCCTTAAAAATCCGCTTCAGATAAAGATTCTCAGAAAACAGCAGCATCAGGAATTCTTTTCCCACACCCCAGATTAAAAACAGGATACAGGCATAAGGCACATAACGTCCTCCTTGATATTTTATAAGCCCCATAAATAACGGAAGCAAAAGGTATATACTGATCAGCGTGGACAGATACCAGAGATGAAATTTAGATCCCACTACACAGGCGATCAGATTACGGTAATTTCCTTTCAGGATTTCCGCAATTCCTACTGTATCCACTGCATAAAGAAAAGCCCATACAAGATAGACGATAAGCAGCTTTTTGATATTTTTACTGAAGAATTTTTTCATGGAGAAATCATCTCCATGGGAAAGAAGAAGCTTACCGCTCAGCATCAGAAACAAAGGGACTGAGCTTCTTACCGCACTGTTATACAGATTGAAAACATGCCATTGTTTCCCTGTCACATCCACCGAAGACCAGTTCTGTGCAGCTACATGAAGAAATATAACCATAAAACAGGCAAAAATCCTCAGATAATCCATATTATATTCTCTTTCCCGCATTCACAGTCCCTCCCTGTCTCTCTCTACCGTACTTAACGTTCATTATTATATCAAAAACAAAAGAGCAAGGAAAGTCTTTTGGATTTTACTATATTTTGATTTTTTCATGATAATTCTAATAAATATGCGTGCTATACTTATAAAAATCTGATAAAATAAAAGCATGACCGGAAGCTGCAGATGACTTCCGAAAACACGGCTTTTCAAGGAGGATACTTATGAAATTTAAGCTAAACAGTATGGAAAAGAAATGGATCCTGTACGATGTGGGAAATTCTGCCTTTACGCTTCTGGTTTCCACCATCATGCCCATTTATTTCAACTATCTTGCAGATCAGGCAGGGATTTCGGAGATAAATTACCTTGCCTACTGGGGCTACGCAGTCTCTGTGGCCACAATCATCGTTGCCGTTCTGGGTCCTATCGTAGGAACAGCCTCTGACACAAAAGGACGAAGAAAAAAGATTTTCCTTGCCGCGCTTCTGATAGGCGCAATCGGCTGTGTCTTTCTTGGATTCAGTCAGTCATGGCTCTGGTTCCTGCTACTTTTTGTCATCGCAAAATCCGCTTACTCTCTGAGCCTCGTAGTTTACGACTCCATGCTTCCGGATGTAACCTCCGAAGACCGTGCTGATGAAGTTTCCGCACAGGGCTATGCATGGGGATATATCGGAAGCTGCATCCCCTTTATCCTGAGCCTTGTTCTTGTCCTTTTTTATGACAAGATTGGTCTTTCCATGAAAACAGCCATGGGACTGGCTTTTCTTCTGGTAGCGATCTGGTGGATCATGATGAGTCTTCCGCTGCTCAGACATTATGAGCAGACTCACTACCAGACAACAAACGCAAAAAACAATCTTGCAGCAAGCTTTAAGCGTCTGGGCGGAATTTTTTCTGAACTGAAACAGAATAAAAAAATCCTGTTTTTCCTGATTGCATTTTTCTTTTATATTGACGGCGTCTATACCATCATAGACATGGCAACTGCCTATGGAACTGCTTTGGGACTTGATTCTACCGGTCTTCTGCTGGCTCTTCTGGTAACCCAGATCGTGGCCTTCCCGGCAGCTCTGATCTTCGGAAAATTATCCCGGAAGGTCAATTCCTCACAGCTGATCACTGTCTGTATCGGCGCCTATTTCCTGATCGCCATGTACGGGATCATCCTTAAGGAACAGTATCAGTTCTGGCTTTTGGCCATTGCTGTGGGCATCTTCCAGGGTGCGGTCCAGTCTCTTTCACGGTCTTATTTTGTAAAGATCATCCCGGCAAATAAATCCGGCGAATACTTTGGGATTTACGATATCTGCGGCAAGGGCGCTTCCTTTGCGGGAACAATGGTTGTATCCATGATCAGCCAAATCACCGGCAGCGTAAATCTGGGTGTAGGGGCACTTTCCATTATGTTCCTTATCGGTATTTTCTTCTTCCGCAAAGCAGACAAAATCCCACTGGCATGATTTATGTAAAAAAGACAGAACCACAACGCTTTATCCTGCGCTGTGGTTCTGCCTTTTATTCATCAAAATTCACTTCAAAAACACCCTCCGGAAGCCGCATGGTCAGCACTCCCAGATTAAACTCATCATCCATGACTGTAATATGATATTCAAAGATCACGTCATCTTCGAACTTGGACAAAAGTACATAGGAACCGTTCTCTTTCCCATCAATCTGATCGCAGATATCCTCATAAACCGCCTCTCCGGAAATCGGTCTTGGATAGCCGGAGCTTTTGATCTTATTTTCAATTGCCTTATATAATTCTTCCATATTAATTATCTCTCCTGTTATAAAATTTCCTGATGCAGCACATTACAAGCTCTTGCCGGATTCGATATTCCGGTTCTCATAAGGACAGCGGTATCTTGGCTTTCCAAGAGATTTTTTCCCATATTCTATAGCTTTTGCCGGACACTGAGTAATACATGCCATGCAGTGGGTACATTTCTTTCCCCATTCCGGCCTGCCCTTTACCAGCCTGATATTGTCCAGCGGACAGACTTTTGCACATTTTCCGCAGCTGATACAGGTGTTATCCACATTAAATTTCCCCGCATGCACAAAAAGTGGATAAAAGATTCCATTGATAGGACCGCTGCACACAGCGCCTGCCATATTCTCCTTTTCAGGTTTCAGTTCTTTCCCTTCGGCAATTCTTTTCGCCGTTTCCTGAAGTTTCTCCTGAGAATCCTGGATGATCCTGCATGCTTCTTCCTCAGAGGGAACCGGGAACATGGCAAGGTAATTTTCCGGCATGATAACCTGGGCGCATCCCATATAAACAAAGTCCTTTTCTCTGCACAGCTTCCTTATATATTTTGGTGCATTTCCAATCCCGTCACCACAGGTCATTACAAAATATGCCTTTAATCCGGAAGAAAAATCCGATTTTCGTATCCACTGCTCCACCAGTCTTGGTATTCTCCATGCATAAGTAGGCACCACAAAAACAGCTGTTTCCAGTTCCCTTCCTGAATAAAATCTATGTGCTTTTATCCTTTCATTTATTGAGCAAATCTGATCTCCTGTTTTCTCACCTATCTGGCTGGCAGCATATGCACTGTTTCCTGTTCCGGAAAAATAAAAGATCACAGCAATTCCCCCTTTTTCAGTTTCTCATCGCGAATCCCCGTTCATTTTCTTCCAGCGGAAGAGCCTTGGTTTCCATATCATCGATGCGGATATACCGATCATTAAAAAGTGCCTGAAGGATCATATCTACCGAAACCTCATCACCCTGAACTTCCGAAGTAACGGAACCGTCAAATTCGTTTTGCACCCACCCGGTAGCATTATATTTCTGTGCCAGATAATACATCTTATAGCGAAATCCCACACCCTGGACATGTCCCTTAAAGCAGAATCTCCTGCGTATTTTTTTATCTGTCACTTTACATTTCTCCCACAGCATTTTTTATATTTTTTTCCGCTTCCACAGGGGCATGGATCATTGGGATAAACTTTTTTATTGCTGCTTACCGGCATATTATTCTGGAACATCCCCGGAAATATCGTCTCGTTTCTTCTGTTTCCTATACCTTCCTCGTCAAGGGTATGTCCACACAATTCCACTTTTCTGGTTGTGTTATATGCCTCCATCAAAAGTTCTGCCATCTCTCTGGCCTGCTTCTGTGTCTCAAAAATAACACCGTTTTTGTTCAGCTGATCCATGGCCTCAGACATAAGTCCGCCTGTATAATAGACTCTGTAAATTTCACAGAGATAGACTTCTGCCAGCTCTGCATCCATCCCAAGTTCCTCTGTCAGAAGACTAAAAATACTTCTGTAAACCGGATCCTGAGAAGGATATCCATAATATGAACAGTCTGCGATCTCTTCCTCAGAAGGAATATAAAACTCTCTGTTTCCCTGACGTTCCAGAAGCATCTGGTAAATTTCTTTTTCTTCCAGCAATCCCCTCAGGCTGATCCTGTCCCCGTCAAGCACGCAGAGGTTTTCCTCTTCCGGAACAGACCGGAACAATTCTGTAAATTCATCGAAGCTTACTCTGCATTCTTTTCTCCTGCGGTACATTCTGTATACCACTCTTGCCGGCGCTGTACCGTAAAGACATTCCACCATAACCAGACATGCCGTCAGCCAGCTTCTTTTTTTCTGGAGCTCGCAAAATTCCGGTGTACAGATCTTATTAAAAACAGCGGAAACTTCTGCCGGGACCTCTGCATATCCGTCATCATAAACTGCAAGATATCCAATATCACTGGCCCATTCCAGATCTGTCCATTCATTTTCCTCCACATAAAAAAGGCCCTTTTTTGTCACTTTCTCAAAAGCCCGGAATTCCCTTTCATTCAGCCTCAGAATCTCTTTTTCCATAACCTCCGGTTTTAAAACTTCCTCTGCAAACCTGGCTGCAAGCTCCGGATTTTTCAGTTCTTCTGCATCGGAAATCCCTATTTCTCCGGCAAGAAAAGCCAGATCCTCTTCGTCGTATGCCTGAAGATACTCTGCAATTTTGGGGTTTCTGCTTCTGGATGAAGTTTTCTTTTCCAGGCTGAACAGCTCCTCCAGACGCTTGTTTATCTTCTCTGTCTCTGACCAGAAAGCATCCTCTGTACCTGTTTTTTCTTTAATAATGCAAGGGCAATGTACTACGTTCTCACCTGTCTCTACAGGAAGCTTTTTTTCCACCTCAGCTCTGTACTCCGGCATCTCCTGTTCTTTGTCCTTTACCCGGAAGGTAAACCATGTCATATTATCCAGAAGACTATTTACAAGTGTGTCAGAGGCACTTGCAGAACCATACTGAGAAGAATCCACCTTGGGTTCACCTTCTTTATATTCTCTGACCTGAACCTTTTCCTGATAAAATTCAAACTCATATTTGTCTGTAAACGTATACTCAAGAATTTCTTCCAGAATCACTGCCATCTGTGCAAAAGTAATATCGGAAGGAACAAGGCACCTCCTCCAAACCGGCGGCTTTGTTCCCTTTCTTATAATTTTAAGCTGATAAAATTCCATGTTTTCTCTCCTGTGTCTGTGTTTCTAGTTATCTTTCTCCTTTTCATTTCTTCTATTCTACTTCATATTGCTCAAACACACAACAGGGTTTTGCAGGATAGAAATAAATGCAAAAAACAGGAGAGTCAGAATTCCAGCACCATTCGACTCTCCTACATTTTTATTTTGCTGTTCTAATGTTTAACATGCATTTCATTCAGCCGGGCTGCATTTTTCCTTTTTCTCCTTAAACGGCTTCAAAAAGATCACCCATCCAAAGATCAGCAGATTCATTACCAGCGCCACAGGAATATCTCCCCAGTGGATCTGCTGATTCTGAAGAACCTCTGCAGAGTATGTTCCTGAAAAAACTACCGCCATATTATTATTCAAAAAATGAATGATCACCGGAACCCAGATATTCTGGGTTTTCATATAAGCATATGCCATAAAAAGCCCCAGAGTAATGCAGGTAACGAACTGGCTTGCCAGAGCCGCCAGTCCCATATCCGGCGTAGTGTAATAGAAAAAGTCAATTGGCAGATGCCATACAGCCCACACACAGCCCAGGAGGATCACGCCGCCTTTCAGCCCAAATTTCTTCTGAAGAAGAGGCTGAAGATAATATCTCCATCCGTATTCTTCCCCAAAGAATGCCACTACTGACAGGAAAAAGTTCACCAAAACAGTAAAAAACATGATCCAGGTAGTCGGATTTGCCATTATTTTTCCAAATTCAGAAAGCTGGCCGCCCAGAGCGCTGGCAATCACAAATCTGAGAAGATATAATCCAATAAACAACAGGATCATAAGAACAGATGTATTCCAATGGCCACTGTTCAGTCCATAGGCTCTGCGCTTTTCTTTACCGGATACCAGAAGAAGAATCCAGAAAATAACGCTGCCGCCTATCATAACGTACTGCAGGATCAGCATCCACTGAGAAAACGGCGTGCCCATCAGATCTATATTTTTCGGAGCCAGAACAGAAGCCGCCGTACAGACAACCAGCACCGCCGTAAGCACCACAAAAAATATGTAAAAAGCCTTTGGAAGATTTTTATCTCCCTTTCTGGTAATTAAATAAGCCATCATCACACCTGCTGCCGGATACAGCATCTGTGCGTTTGGAAAAGCGCTGAGATCAAGACCTTTTCCATACCCATACCACATCAGAAGCCCCAGCACATAGGTAATTCCATATGCTATGATCACATAGATCAAAAGCTGTTTTTTCTCTGTTTGCGTAAATTTCATAATTCTCCTCCTTATTCTCCCGGAAATACCGCTGTCACGGAAAAAATCCCGTCCTTTGTTTCTATATTCAGTGCACCGTGATATTTTTCTACTGTATGGCGCACGTTTTCCAGGCCAATTCCCTCATGCCCCTGTTTACCGGAATGCCCCGGGGCGTACATCTCTGAAGATGGATTCCATATTTTTACCACTGTAAAATCCTGGATCTGCTCCCCTCTGAGCTTCAGCCAGAAATTCTTTTTATTTTCTCCTGCTTCTATGGCATTATCCAGAAGATTTGCAAAAATTGTTGTCACATCCATGTCCGTCAGGAAATCCAG
>SAMEA3387494__coassemble_3581_pt1 | contig 9219 bp, 4 predicted proteins | sample SAMEA3387494__metabat2_high_PE_015 | metagenome-assembled genome bin SAMEA3387494 (sample SAMEA3387494) | Felis catus | biome: Faeces | place: United Kingdom | collected 2012
GAGAACAGTTTAAGAAACCGGTAGTGGCAACCTGTGACGTTCATTTTATGGATCCTCAGGATGAGATTTACCGGAGGATCATTATGGCGGGAAATGGATTCAGCGATGCAGATGACCAGGCGCCTCTTTATCTTCGTACCACAGAGGAGATGCTGGAGGAGTTTTCTTATCTGGGAAGCGAAAAAGCCGAGGAGGTCGTAATTACAAATACCAATAAGATCGCTGATATGATAGAGAAAATCTCTCCTATCCATCCGGATAAGTTTCCTCCGGTAATTGAAAATTCTGACCAGGATCTCAGGGATATCTGTTTTAAAAAAGCTCATGAGATTTATGGAGAAAATCTTCCGTCCATTGTGGAGGAGAGACTGGAAAAAGAACTGAATTCCATTATTTCCAACGGATATGCGGTAATGTATATCATTGCTCAAAAACTGGTGTGGAAATCCAATGACGACGGTTATCTGGTTGGTTCCCGTGGATCTGTAGGATCATCGCTGGCTGCAACAATGTCCGGTATCACAGAGGTAAATCCTCTTCCGCCCCATTATATCTGTCCGAACTGCAAATACAGTGATTTCGATTCGCCTGAGGTAAAAAAATTCGGTGGTATGGCCGGCTGTGACATGCCGGATAAAAACTGTCCGGAATGCGGGACAAAGATGATAAAAGAAGGATTTGATATTCCATTTGAAACTTTCCTTGGATTTAAAGGAGATAAGGAACCTGATATCGACCTGAACTTTTCCGGTGAGTATCAGGCAAATGCTCATAAATATACAGAGGTTATTTTTGGAAAGGGGCAGACATTCAAAGCCGGTACCATTGGTACTCTGGCAGAAAAGACAGCCTTTGGCTATGTGAAAAACTATTTTGAGGAGCATGGACAGCATAAGCGCTACTGTGAGATCAATCGGATCGTTCAGGGCTGCACAGGTATAAGAAGAACAACAGGACAGCATCCGGGCGGTATCATCGTTCTTCCCAAAGGAGAGGAAATCGAAAAATTTACACCTGTCCAGCATCCGGCAAATGATGAGAACAGCGATATCATTACCACACATTTTGATTATCATTCCATTGATGGAAACCTTTTGAAGCTGGATATCCTTGGACACGATGATCCGACCATGATCCGCATGCTGGAGGATCTTACAGGCAAAGATGCAAAGGAAGTTCCACTGGACAGCAAAGAGGTTATGTCTCTGTTTGCCAGCACAAAAGCTCTGGGAATTTCTCCGGATGACATCGGCGGATGTAAGCTGGGATGTCTGGGAGTTCCGGAATTCGGAACGGATTTCGCCATGCAGATGCTCATTGACACGCAGCCAAAATATTTTTCTGATCTGGTCCGTATTGCAGGCCTTGCCCATGGTACGGACGTATGGCTTGGAAATGCTCAAACACTTATTCAGGAAGGAAAAGCTACAATTTCTACGGCAATCTGTACGCGAGATGATATTATGATCTATCTGATCAGTATGGGAGTGGAAAGCAGTCTTGCCTTTACGATCATGGAAAGTGTACGTAAAGGAAAAGGTCTTCGTGAGGAGTGGGAAGCCACCATGAGGGAGCACAATGTTCCGGAGTGGTATATTTGGTCCTGCAAAAAGATCAAATATATGTTTCCAAAGGCTCATGCGGCAGCGTATGTAATGATGGCATGGCGTATTGCATGGTTTAAGGTGTTTATCCCCCTGGCATACTATGCAGCGTTTTTCAGTATCCGCGCCACAGCTTTTTCCTATGAAACTATGTGCATGGGACAGGATCGTCTGGAATATTATCTGGCAGAACTCCGTAAGAAGGGAGACGAGGCGTCAAAAAAAGAGCAGGATACGATCAGGGATATGCGTATTGTGCAGGAAATGTATGCAAGAGGATTTGAATTTCTTCCTATTGATATTTATAAGTCTCATGCAAGCCGCTTTCAGATTATTGACGGAAAGCTTCTTCCGCCGTTGAACAGTATTGACGGAATGGGTGATAAGGCTGCAGAGGCGGTAGTACAGGCTGCGAAAGAGGGGAGATTTCTGTCGAAAGATGATTTTCGGGATAGAACAAAAGTCAGTAAGACAGTCATTGATCTGATGGATGATCTGGGGTTGTTTGGAGATATCCCTCAGTCAAATCAGTTCTCTCTGTTTGACGTAGTGGTGTGAAAGGAGCAAATATGAAAAAAGAAGAGCTTAGATATTTACAAAGACTGGCAGAGCTTTATCCTACTATAGGAAAGGCATCGACAGAGATTATCAATCTCCAGTCGATCCTGAACCTTCCAAAAGGAACCGAACATTTTATGTCTGATCTTCATGGAGCGTATGAGGCCTTTTCGCATGTACTGAGGAATGGGTCCGGAGCTGTACGTAAAAAGATCGATGATGTTTTTGGTCATACATTAAGCAATCATGATAAACGTGATCTGGCAACTTTGATCTATTATCCCAGAGAAAAGATCAGACTGGTAAAAAAGACGGAAGATGACATGGAAAACTGGTACAAGATCACTTTGTACCGGCTGATAGAGGTATGCAAGACGACTGCTTCCAAATATACAAGATCTAAGGTCAGAAAGGCGCTTCCTCATGATTATGCTTATGTGATCGAGGAACTGATCACAGAAAAAGCAGAGGTTCTGGATAAAGAGGCTTATTATAATTCGATTGTAAATACTATTATAGAGATCCGGAGAGCCGAGAATTTTATCATCGCTCTGGCAGAGCTGATCCAGAGACTTGTTGTGGATCACCTTCATATTCTGGGAGATATTTTTGACAGAGGTCCAGGTCCTCATTTTATTATGGACCGGCTGATGGAATATCATTCGCTGGATATTCAATGGGGAAATCATGATGTAGTGTGGATGGGGGCAGCAGTAGGGCAGGGAGCCTGTATTGCTACAGTCCTCAGAAACAGTATTCGATATGATAATCTGGATATCCTGGAGGATGGCTATGGTATTAACCTGCTTCCTTTGGCAACATTTGCGCTGGAAACTTATAAGGATGACCCCTGTCATACATTTGAGATAAAAGGAAGTTCAGATTATAATGTTCTGGAAAAGGAACTGAGCCGAAAGATGCATAAAGCTGTTTCAATTATTCAGTTTAAACTGGAAGGACAGCTTCTTATGAAACGGAAGGAATTTCAGATGGAAGACCGGTGCCTGCTCCATCGGATCAATCCGGATAAGGGCACGATCACTATGCCGGACGGAATAGAATATCCTTTGAAGGACATGAACTTTCCTACGGTTGACTGGGAACATCCTTATGAACTGACAGAAGGAGAGCATGGAGTGATGGAACGTCTGGAGACAGCTTTCAGAAACTGTGAGAAGCTGCAGAACCATATGCGTTTTCTTCTGGATCGGGGCGGTCTTTATAAAATATACAATAACAATCTCCTTTTTCATGGCTGTATTCCGCTGAACGAAGATGGAAGTCTGAAGGAAATTGAGGTTTATGGTGAAAAATATAAGGGACGTGCATTGTATGATGCTTTAGAAAGCTATGTTCGACGGGCGTTTTTCGCAGTGGATCCGGAGGAACAGGAGCAGGGTAGAGATATTCTGTGGTATATTTGGGCCAGTCCTAATTCGCCTCTTTTTGGAAAAGATAAAATGACAACTTTTGAACGTTATTTTATTGAAGATAAGGAAACACATAAAGAGAAAAAGGGAGCATATTACCGTCTTCTTGAAAATGAAGAGGTAGTGGACCGAATGCTTAAAGAGTTTGGTCTGGATCCTTTAAAGAGCCATATTATCAATGGTCATGTTCCTGTTCATCAGAGCGAGGGAGAAAGTCCGGTAAAATGTGGTGGAAAGATCATAGTTATTGACGGCGGCCTGTGTACCGCATATCAGAAGGTAACGGGGATTGCCGGATATACTCTGATCTACAATTCCTATGGCCTGTTTCTTGCAGCCCATGAACCTTTTACTTCTGCAGAAGAGGCTGTCTCAAAGGGAAAAGATATTGTATCCAGTCAGATGGCGGTACATTACAGTTCGAAAAGAAGACTTGTGGGAGATACGGATAATGGTCGTGCACTCAGAGAAAGAATTCAGGAACTGGAGAGTCTTTTGGATGCTTATCGAAAAGGTACGATAAAAGAAACAAAATAAAGTCTTTACTTATCTAAACGGTTTCTATATAATGTTGCTTGCAATGAATACGGAAGATCAAACTGGTAACCAGCTTCACGTTTACGAAAAAACACAATAAGGAGAGAACAGAATTATGGGCGGAATTTTTGGAGTAGCTTCAAAATCCAGCTGCGTGCTGGACTTGTTTTTTGGCATTGATTACCATTCACACCTGGGTACAAGAAGAGGAGGAATGGCAGTGTATGATCATGTCAAAGGCTTTGACAGAGCGATCCATAACATTGAAAACTCACCGTTTCGTACAAAATTTGACAGAGATGTATCAGAACTTCAGGGTACTCTGGGAATCGGATGTATATCAGACAATGAGCCTCAGCCTCTTCTGGTGCGTTCTCATCTGGGAAACTTTGCTATTACTACAGTAGGCAAGATCAACAACATGGAAGAACTGATTGAGCATTCCTTTAAAAATGGAAGTACTCATTTTCTGGAAATGAGCGGAGGAAATGTAAACCCTACAGAGATGGTAGCCTCTCTTATCAACCAGAAAGCCACTATTGTGGAAGGAATCCGCTATGCACAGGAGATGATTGAAGGCTCCATGACAATGCTGATCCTGACTCCAAAGGGACTTTTTGCAGCAAGAGATCGTCTGGGAAGGACTCCTCTTATTGTAGGAAAGAAAGAAGATGCCCGCTGCGTATCTTTTGAAAGTCATGCATATATCAATCTGGGTTATGAGGACGAAAAGTCTCTGGGACCTGGAGAAATTGTCTTTGTTACACCGGAAGGCATAGAGTCACTGCAGAAACCTGGCGAAAAAATGCGTATCTGTTCTTTCCTCTGGGTATACTATGGTTATCCAACATCTACTTATGAAGGAGTAAATGTTGAGGAAATGCGTTATAAGTGCGGCGATATGCTGGCAGAACGTGATTTTGGGGAAGTGAAGCCTGACATTGTTGCAGGAGTACCTGATTCAGGAATCGCACATGCGATTGGCTATGCAAACCGATCAGGGGTACCGTTTGCCCGTCCTTTTATTAAATATACACCAACCTGGCCGCGATCCTTTATGCCTACACAGCAGAGCCAGAGAAACCTTATTGCAAAAATGAAACTGATTCCGGTTCACAAGCTTATTAAAGGAAAAAGTCTTCTTATGATCGATGATTCTATTGTAAGAGGAACACAGCTTCGTGAAACATCTGATTTCCTTTATACAAATGGTGCAAAAGAAGTCCATATCAGACCGGCCTGCCCGCCGCTTCTTTATGGATGTAAATATTTAAACTTCTCTCGGTCAAAATCAGAAATGGATCTGATCACAAGGAGAATGATCGCAAAACGAGAAGGGGATCATGTAGATGAAAAGATTCTTGCAGATTATGCAAATCCGGATTCTGAAAACTACAAGGGGATGCTGGAAGACATCCGCAAAGAGCTGAATTTTACTACCCTGAAATACCATCGTCTTGATGATCTGGTGGCTTCTATTGATATTGAGCCATGTAAGCTCTGTACTTACTGTTGGAGCGGTAAAGAATAAGAACCGGTATCAGAGGGAATACAGAACAGAGGTGAAATCAAATGAAAAAAAGGGACGAGATACTGAAGGTACTGTTATGTGTGCTGATCGCTGTGTTTGTTATAGTAAGTGCAGCTGCTCTTTTGCTGGTTGGATTTCGCAGCAGCGCTATAAAAGAACAGAAAAAACAGGCAGCAATGGAAGCTTTGAAGAACAGACCCACTGCAGTACCAACAGCCGCTGTCTCTGCAACACCAACGCCTTCCCCCAGACCGACAGCAACGCCAACTCCTGTTCCGGTTAAGACGGCTGCGTTTGATCCGAATGTTTTTTGGGATAATTGGTACAGTACAGATGGAACCGCAGCGATAAATGTATATAATATCAGCTTGGATACGGTATCTTTTAGCTTTTCTCAGACAGACCGTAATCAGACACAGACAGTTACCGGGGATGTGACAGCGGAAGTTGCAGGAAATGCGGCAAAATTTACACTTTATGATTCCGTGGGAAATACTTCATATGGAAGTATGATTTTTGATAACGGTCAGCTCTATCTGAAAATACTGACCACAGACCCGGTATCTGCAGTATATCCCAGTGTAGACTGCATTATGAGCCGTGAGCAGATCCAGCTGATTCCGGATCCAACTGCAACACCTGTGCCAACAGCAGTGCCGCCGCAGCAGACGGATACGCAGACAGGGGAATACTTCTTCCCGGAAAGCAGCAGCCGTTATCTGACAGATGAGGAAATATCTGTATATTCAGCTGAACAGCTGGAGCTTGCCAAAAATGAAATATATGCCCGCCATGGACGTATTTTTGTGACACAGAGGATTTCTGACTATTTTAACAGTACTTCCTGGTATCAGGGAAACATAGATCCGGAAACTTTTGATGCACAGCAGGATTCCATTTTTAATGAATATGAAATGGCAAATATTCAGAAGATCGATCAATGGCAGAGATCCAAGGCGGAAGCTGGAAATTAAAATATAACCAACAGATGAATACGGAATATGTCTGTTTATGGCATGCAAAGAGGAGCAGGTCTCTCAAGATTTGAGGGAACTGCTCCTCTTTGTTTTATAGAGGTTGTTTTTTTCGGAGAGGAAGGATATAATAGAAATATTCAGAGTTATGATCTCAGTTTTTCTATTCTGTTTCTGCAGCAGATCTGCTGCAGGTATCCCATATATATAATAAAATAAGCTATGATGAGATGTCATGTCGGGGAGACGTTTTTCAGAAAGGAGAAGTATGTTTGCATCCGTATTATCGGCGGTGATCATGGGGATGGAAGTACACCCGGTTCAGGTGGAGGCAGATGTCAGCGACGGACTGCCGTCTTTTACCATGGTGGGATTTCCCTCTGCTCAGGTGAAGGAGGCACAGGACCGTGTAAGGACAGCCCTGAAAAATAATAAAATTGCGCTTCCGCCCAAAAGAATTACAGTGAATTTTGCCCCGGCAGATATAAAAAAACAGGGGGCTGGATTTGATATTCCTGTGGCTGCGGCAGTACTTGCAGCAGCAGGGATTTTTGAATCGGAAAGTTTAAAAGGAGTGATGATGGCAGGAGAATTAAGCTTGAACGGAGAAATCCATGCCATTCCAGGAATTCTTCCGATTGTGATACGTGCCAGAGAGGAGAAATGCCGTTTTTGTATTGTTCCGGCAGGGAATATGAAAGAGGCAGGTCTGGTTCCGGATATGAAAGTGATCGGTGTCAGAAATCTGCAGGAAATGATTCGTTTTTTAAAAAGGCCTGACAGCTATAGAGAAGATCCGATACCGCAGTCTGTAGAACATAAGAAGGCTGATGCCGCAGATTTTCGTGATATCCGCGGACAGGAATCTTTAAGAAGGGCAGTGGAGATTGCCGTCAGTGGCTTCCATAATCTTTTAATGATAGGACCTCCGGGAGCAGGGAAAACAATGGTGGCACGGAGGATACCGGGAATTATGCCTCCGCTGACATTTGAAGAAAGTCTGGAACTTACTAAGATATACAGTATTGCAGGGCTTTTGTCAGAAGCGGATCCTCTTGTCCGCGAAAGGCCTTTCCGAAGCCCTCATCATACCAGCTCTGCTCAGGCAATGGCAGGAGGAGGGAAAAATCCAAGACCAGGTGAGATAACACTGGCGCACAGAGGTGTCTTGTTTCTGGATGAGATGCCGGAATTTTCCAGACGAAGTCTGGAAATACTGAGACAGCCGCTGGAAGACAGGGTGATCCGTATATCAAGGGTCAGCGGAACCTATACATTTCCGGCGGACTTTATCCTTTGTGCGGCTATGAATCCATGTCCATGCGGGTATTATCCGGATATGAACAAATGCCGCTGTACATCGGGACAGGTTACAGGATATCTGAATAAGTTAAGCCAGCCTCTTCTGGACCGTCTGGATCTTTGTGCGGATGCGGAACAGGTGAGTTTTTCCAGCTTAAATGGAAAAGAGGGGGAAAGTTCTGCTTTGATACGGAAACGAGTGGAAAGAGTTCATGAGATCCAGAGAGAACGATATAAGAAAGAAAAAATTCAGTTTAATGGAGAACTTCAGGGGAAACAAATAGAAATGTTTTGTACAACAGAGCGGGAGGCTGCTGTTTTGATGGAGAAAGCATTTGAACAAATGGGGTTTAGCGCCCGATCGTATCATCGTATATTGAAAGTAGCCCGGACTATTGCAGATATGGAAGGTGCAGATATCATCAGGCGCCGGCATGTGGGAGAGGCGCTGTCCTACAGAGCTTTCGAAAAAAAATACTGGATATGACCTGTAAAATTATCATAAACTACAGGAAGGAGAGGTATCTTATATGGAAAGAACACAGTCTGAAGAAATCAGATGTATTGAAAAATTATCTCAGGAATATCCGGAAAAGCTGAAACATTATAAGGGTATGCCGGAAAAGCTTTATGTGAAAGGCGGGCTTCCGGATCCTAAACGCCCTGCAGCAGCTGTTGTAGGGGCAAGGATGTGCAGTACCTATGGAAGAATACAGGCTTTTCGATTTGCCAGAGTACTTGCAGAAGCCGGAGTACAGATCATAAGCGGGATGGCATCGGGAATTGATGCTGAAGGGCACAAAGGAGCAATGGAGGGAAGGATGCCCACATGGGCAGTTCTGGGAAATGGCGCAGATGTTTGTTATCCGGCAGGAAATAAAGGGCTTTACAATCGGATTATAAGGGAAAAAGGAGGGATTATCAGTGAATATCCTCCAGGGACACTTCCGAGAAGTTATTATTTTCCGGCGCGGAACAGGATCATAGCAGGTTTTTCGGATCTGGTACTGGTAGTTGAAGCAAAGGAGAAAAGTGGATCGCTGATCACTGCTCAATGTGCACTGGAACAGGGAAAGGCAGTTTTTGCTCTTCCAGGGCCGGTAAATGAAGAGCTTAGCAGAGGATGCCATCAGCTGATCTACGATGGAGCGGGGATTGCTTATACCCCGGAGGTGCTGTTGGAAGAGCTGGGAATTAATTATGAAAATACAATAAAATCAGAAGGAAAAAAGAACTTAGGTCTTGCAAGTGATTTGAATATGGTGTATAGTTGTCTCGATTTA
>SAMEA3387494__coassemble_4241_pt1 | contig 7412 bp, 5 predicted proteins | sample SAMEA3387494__metabat2_high_PE_015 | metagenome-assembled genome bin SAMEA3387494 (sample SAMEA3387494) | Felis catus | biome: Faeces | place: United Kingdom | collected 2012
AAATGAACATGACTCCAAGCGAAGCAGTTAAATTAGTAGAAACTCTGAAACCACTTGTAAAGAATGACGAGGTTGACGTAGTATTCTGTGTACCGGCTATCGACATCATTCCGGTTGTTGAAGCATGCAAGGATACGAATATCCAGGTTGGTGCTGAGAACATGTACTTTGAGGAGAAAGGCGCTTACACAGGCGAGATTTCCCCGGCTATGCTTACAGATGCAGGTGTAAAATATGTAGTTCTCGGACATTCTGAGAGAAGAGATTACTTTGGTGAGACAAACGAGGATGTAAACAAAAAAATGCTCAAAGCTTTCGAGCATGGTATTACTCCGATCATGTGCTGCGGCGAAACTCTTACTCAGAGAGAGCAGGGCGTGACTATGGACTTCATCCGTCAGCAGGTTAAGGTTGGATTCCAGGGCGTAACAGCAGATCAGGCTAAAACAGCAGTGATCGCTTACGAGCCGATCTGGGCTATCGGAACAGGCAAGACAGCTACTACTGAGCAGGCTCAGGAAGTTTGTGCAGATATCCGTGCATGCATCGCTGAAATCTATGATGAGGCAACTGCAGAAGCAATCCGTATCCAGTACGGCGGATCTGTAAACGCTGCAACTGCTCCGGAACTGTTTGCACAGAACGACATCGATGGCGGTCTGGTAGGCGGCGCTTCCCTGAAAGAAGATTTCGGAAAGATTGTAAACTACAAATAAGATAAATAATCAGGAAGGCTCTTTCGAGAGCCTTCTTTTCTTATATAAAACGTTACCACTTTACTTGACAAATATCTTTTTCTCATCTACTATAAGAACAACACTTACATTCCGTCAGAAAGGAGAATCCGTAATGGAGAAGAAGATCATTCAAGCCGCCCTTCTGGGGCTTGGTACAGTAGGTACCGGTGTCTATAAAGTACTAAAAGGACAGAAAGAGGAAATGGAGGCAAAGATCGGCAGTGAGATCAGGATCAAAAAGATCATGGTCCGCAATCTGGAAAAAGCATCTTCCAGAGTTGATGATCCCTCTGTACTTACCAACAACTGGGAGGAGATCCTGAACGATCCGGAGATTGATATTGTAATCGAGCTGATGGGTGGGATCGAGCCGGCAAGAACCTGCATCCTGGCTGCGCTGGAAGCCGATAAGCATGTGGTATCTGCAAATAAAGATCTGATCGCTGTTCATGGAAAGGAACTCCTGGATATGGCAGAAGCGCATCATGTGGACTTCCTCTTTGAAGCGGCTGTTGCCGGAGGTATTCCGATCATCCGTCCGCTGAAGCAGTGCCTGGCAGGCAATCATATGAGAGAGGTTATGGGTATTGTAAACGGTACTACGAATTTCATACTGACAAAAATGACACAGGATGGAATGGAATTCAAAGAAGCTCTTGCGCTTGCCACAGAGCTTGGATATGCGGAAGCAGATCCTACGGCAGACATAGAAGGTCTGGATGCCGGACGTAAGGTTGCAATTCTGGCTTCGGTTGCATTCAACTCCAGAGTTGTTTTTGATGATGTTTATATTGAAGGTATTACAAAAATATCCGCCAAAGATATCCGCTATGCCAAAGAAATGGGCTGTGATATTAAACTGCTTGGTGTTGCAAGAAATACACAGGACGGGATCGAGGCATATGTGTGTCCCATGCTGATACCAAGTTCCCATCCGCTGGCATCTGTGAATGATTCATATAATGCAGTTTTTGTAAACGGAGACGCAGTAGAAAACGCTATGTTTTTTGGAAGAGGAGCCGGGGAGCTTCCTACAGCCAGTGCAGTGGTAGGAGATATTTTTGACATTGCCCGTAACATCAATGCAGACTGCTGTGCAAGAATCGGCTGTACATGCTATAAAAATATTCCGGTGAAAAAAATGGCAGATACTCATAATCGATATTTTCTTCGCCTTCATGTGGAGGACCGCTGCGGTGTTCTGGCAGAAATGACAGCAGTTTTTGCAAAATATCATGTAAGCGTTGCACAGATCATCCAGAAAGAGACAAAAGCAGGAGAAAGTGCAGAAGTAGTTGTGATCACAGGCAAAGTTCGGGAAGGAGACTTCCGCACTGCGATGGAAGAACTGTCCGGACGAAATTCTGTACATAAGATTTCCAGTATGCTTCGGGTATACGGAGAATAAGTAAGGGAAAGATCAGGAATTTTTCGGGGAAAATCCTTGAAAAATTCCTGATTTTTGGTAGTATATAATATGTGAGCATATACTTAGCAAATACTCCGCAGTTTTTGTGGGGAAATCATACAAAAAGGAGAACATTATGAGCAAAAAACCAACTGTTTTAATGATTCTTGATGGTTATGGACTGAATGAGAGACATGACGGAAATGCCGTATATGAGGCAAAGACTCCGGTCATGGACAAATTGATGGCTGAGTGTCCATTTGTAGAGGGAAATGCAAGCGGACTGGCAGTAGGTCTTCCGGATGGTCAGATGGGAAACTCTGAGGTTGGACATATGAATATGGGTGCAGGCCGCATTGTATATCAGGAACTGACCAGAATCACTAAGGAGATCAATGATGGTGATTTCTTTAAAAATGAGGCTCTTCTTGCAGCAATGAAGAATGCAAAGGACAATGATTCCGCTATTCATTTTATGGGACTTCTTTCTGACGGCGGCGTTCACAGCCATATCACTCATCTTTACGGATTACTTGAAATGGCTAAGAGAGAAGGACTGAAAAAAGTTTATGTACACTGCTTCCTGGACGGACGTGATACACCTCCGGCTTCCGGAAAGGGATATATCGAACAGCTTCAGGCTAAGATGCAGGAAATCGGCGTAGGCGAGATTGGTGTGGTTTCCGGCCGTTACTATGCAATGGACAGAGATAATCGCTGGGATCGTGTGGAACTGGCATACAATGCCCTGACAAAAGGCGAAGGTGTGAAAGGTACAGATGCAGCAGATGCAGTTCAGGCATCCTATGACAACGAAAAGACGGATGAATTTGTTCTTCCGACTGTTATTGAAAAGGACGGCAGACCGGTAGCTTCTGTTCAGGATAAGGATTCCGTGGTATTCTTCAATTTCCGTCCTGACCGTGCGCGAGAGATCACCAGAGCTTTCTGTGATGATGATTTCAAGGGATTTGCACGTGAAAAGAAACTGGATGTGACTTTTGTATGTTTCACCAATTATGATGATACCATTCAGAATAAGCTGGTGGCATTTAATAAAGTACAGCTTCACAATACCTTTGGAGAGTATCTGGCAGCACATGATATGACACAGGTTCGTATTGCAGAAACTGAAAAATATGCACATGTTACCTTCTTCTTTAACGGCGGTGTGGAAGAGCCGAATAAGGGAGAGGACAGAATTCTTGTAAAATCCCCGAAGGTTGCTACTTATGATCTTCAGCCGGAGATGAGCGCACCGCAGGTATGCGACAAGCTTGTGGAGGCTATCAAGTCCGATAAATATGATGTGGTGATCATTAACTTTGCTAACCCGGATATGGTTGGACATACCGGTGTGGAAGCAGCAGCAGTCAAAGCTGTAGAAACTGTTGACGAGTGTGTGGGAAGAGCTGTCGAGGCAGTGAAAGAAGTAAACGGCCAGATGTTTATCTGCGCAGATCATGGAAATGCAGAGCAGCTTGTAGATTATGAGACGGGAGAACCGTTTACTGCCCATACTACAAATCCGGTTCCGTTTATTCTTGTAAATGCAGATCCGAAATATACTCTGAAAGAGGGCGGCTGCCTTGCAGATATTATTCCAACACTGATCGAACTGATGGGAATGGAAAAACCGGAAGAGATGACAGGAGAATCCCTTCTTGTTGAAAAATAAAAAATAGATCATACAGAGCAGATCCCGGAGAATATTTTGGGATCTGTTTTTCTGTATAGCCACAATGAATATAATGGACGCTGTTTTGGCAGGATAAAAAGTATATTGCAGGATACAATAACAGAAATAGAGTCTGATATGATAAAAATAAGGTAAGTTGTGACAGTAAGACAGTATATTTTGGCATTTTTGTATATATAGACCAAAACAGGCTGTGAACCGTTATCCGAAAAATGTCAGAATAGGAAAAAACATAGATGAGATATGGTACAAAATGTAGAAAGTATGTTATAATAGGATGGCTTGGTGTATATTAGTTTTTGATGTTACGATCAAGGAGAAAAATAGATGAGCAATAAGGAGAAAAGAAAAGATATTCCCTCAGGACCCGGACATGAGACAAAAACACCGTCCGATATGGAAGAGAAGATCAATGCAGCGATGGATAAAATAACAGTATCGCATACTGATGAGGAATATGATCCGGAAGAAGATTACCAGCCTGAGGAAGAGTATGACCCGGAAGAAGATTGCCAGTCTGAGGAAGAGTATGACCCGGAAGAAGATTACCAGTCTGAGGAAGAGTATGACCCGGAAGAAGATTACCAGCCTGAGGAAGAGTATGACCCGGAAGAAGATTACCAGTCTGAGGAAGAATATGATTCAGAAGAAGATTATGAATATGAGGAAGAAGGGTATGAGGAGGAAACGATTTCTGTACGTGACAGATCAAAATCCGCAAGACCTCAGCCTGTAAAATATGTTCCTATTGATGATATTGATGAAAAACTGGCACTTCCTTTGGGGAAGAAAAAAAAGCATAAAGGTTTGAAGATTGCCGGCATTGCAGCGGCAATGGTTATTGTTGCTGCCGGATGTGCATATGGAGCGGCTTCTTATTATTATGCAGACCATTTCTTTCAGGGTACTTGGATCAATGGGATTAATTGTTCTGGAATGACTGCATATGAGGCAGAACAGGCTTTGGCAGAAAAAGTACAGGATTATTCGATACAGGTTGCGGCCAGAGAACAAGAACCGCAGGTCATTACAGGAGATCAGATTTCTTATCAGTATCTTTCTACAGGAGAAACTCTTCAGCTTCTGAAAGCTCAGAAGCCATATGAGTGGATCAAAGGGTATTATGAGCAGAAAAGCTATACGGTATCCGAAAAGGTATCCTATGACAAAACACTCCTTCAGCAGCAGGTGATCTCTTTAAACTGTGCGAAAGCAGAAAATCAGACAGCACCTGAAAATGCCTACGTGGCTTTTAAGGATAATCAATTTCAGATTGTTCCGGAAACACAGGGAACTCAGCTGAATGTAAAACAGGCATACCGGATTCTGGATCAGGCAGTGGCAGAAACACAGGAATCTGTAGATTTTGGATCTACACCGGAAGCGTATGTATCTGCATCTGTAACGCAGAATGATCCGGAGTTGCAGTCTGCGCTGGAGGCATGCAACAATTATACAAAAGCAAGCATCACGTATACCTTTGGTGATCAGACAAAAACACTTGATGGAAATACTATTAAAGAATGGCTGCAGTTTGATGAAAAAGGACAGCTTCTTCTGGACGACAATACTTTCCATCAGCATATAGCAGATTATGTTGCACAGCTTGCAGCTACTTATAATACAGTAGGTACAGAGCGGGAGTTTTATACAACCAGCGGACGAACGGTATATGTATCCAGTTCTGTTTACGGATGGGCTATTGACCAGGCAGCAGAGGCAGCGCAGCTTGCGCAGGAGATCCAGTCCGGAACCCAGACATCCAGAGAACCGGTATATAGCCAGAGAGCTAATTCGCATGGAGTGAATGACCTTGGGAACACCTATATAGAAGTAGATTTGAGTAATCAGCATATGTATTATTATCAGTCAGGTGCACTTGTCTTTGATTCGGATTTTGTATCTGGAAATATGAGCTATGCAGACAGGCAGACACATTCAGGTATTTTTACTCTCTATTACAAGAAAAGCCCGGATGTACTTCGTGGCGCCAAGAAGCCGGATGGTACTTATGAATACGAAGAACCGGTATCCTATTGGATGCCTTTTGACGGAGGCATTGGTTTTCATGATGCGCCCTGGAGAGATGCTTTCGGAGGAGACATTTATCTGACCAGCGGATCCCATGGATGTATCAATCTTCCGCCGGACAATGCGGCTGTATTGTACAGTATGATTGACTATAATGTTCCGATCATATGTTTTTACTAAAGAAATTGGAGGAATAAGAAAAATGAGCAGATCTTTTGACTTTATACTTGCAGGAGCATCGCTGATCGTGGGGATTATGCTTCTGACCGGAAATGGAGCATTTTTTATGAAGGGCGGAAATGCACAGCTCCGTAAAAAAAAATATGATGAGAAAAAAATGGAGAAAGGCTCAGGTCTTGCCCTTGTTTTGATCGGTATCGCAACATTTATTGATTCTTATACGACAACGGTTGCTGCAAAGATTGGATATATAGTAGTTCTGGCTGTGATTTTAGGCGGACTGGTATGGTATATCAAAAAGAAATGTACAAAATAACAAAAGAGTTTCGTATATAAATGAGAAACAGCATGGAATTCGGAAAATCCGTTTCCATGCTGTTTTTCATTCGCTGGGAGTACAGTATCTTCTATGCTGACTTTCCCGGTGAAAACGCTTCGTACATGTTTGAAGATAAAGAGGAAGCAAATTCTTCAGGGGTTGAGAAGGTATTGTTTACAATAATGCAGTAAGATCCAGGGGACAGGAGATTTGGAAATCTGGTTCTGGAACATCTCCGAATCCATAGGAAGCGAATATAAAGGGAATATTGGCTTTTTGACAGGAGAGAAAATCCCCCATGGTATCGCCTACATAAACAGGTGATTCCAGATGATGAATTTCCATTAGTCGGAGGATCGTATCATTTTTTTCCATACCAGTATCTCCGAAGCACAGATGTCCTTTGAAATATTTACCAAGACCCGAGGATTTCAGAAATACTTCAATATATCCGGCCTGGCAGTTGCTTACAATATAAAGAGGATATTTTTCAGAAAGATATTTGAGAGTCTCTTCCAGATTTTCATAGAGAGGTGCACAGGTCTCAAGAAGAGCCTCATGTTCAGCCTGACAGCAGCCGTCAATGATACGAAGCTGTTCAGACTCCGGAACATCTGGAAAAAGCTGTGCTGCAATAGCCGGAAGAGGCTGCCCGAAAAGTCCCATCAGTCTTTCGGCAGTGATGGATATATTCATATGTTCCTTGTCATGCAGATAAGAATCCCAGGATTTTGCAACAATTTCTGTGGAATCCCACAGAGTTCCATCTACATCAAAAATAATACTGTCCATAAAATTCCTTCCTATTATAATTATATGATATTCTGAGTTTATCTTTAACATTTTGGATTATACACAGGGAAAATAAAAAAATCAACCTGTGGGAAAAAATAATTGCTGTATAAAACACCCGGTAATTATAAGCGCAGGGAAAATAGGGAAAGAGAAGTGACGGAGAATCTGAATTTTAATGGAAAAAGGGGAAAACATGTGATACAATAGAGCCACTTGATAACAGCAACGAGGTTACAGAGATGA
>SAMEA3387494__coassemble_5053_pt1 | contig 5976 bp, 8 predicted proteins | sample SAMEA3387494__metabat2_high_PE_015 | metagenome-assembled genome bin SAMEA3387494 (sample SAMEA3387494) | Felis catus | biome: Faeces | place: United Kingdom | collected 2012
CATTTACCTTTAACGCAGAAGGCTGTGAAATTGCAGTTCTGAAAATCTTCTGGTTTTCTTTTACAAATTCCAGATAAGGAACAATATACTCCTCTGTAACCAGAACCAGTTCCTCCAGAGAACAGGTTTCAATTCGCTCCTTCGTGATCCTCTTGTCCTCATCAAAATAGCTTCTCATATGTTCCATTACATAAGTAAGACTCTCTTCCAGCAAATCTCCTATGCTCTCATAATGAAGATAAAAGGTTGAGCGATTGACTCCTGCTTTTTCACAAATCTCTTTGACGGTTATAAAATCATAATCTTTCTTTTCAAGTAAAGCAAGTAAAGCCTGATCCATTAACACGGCGGTATTATAATATTTACTTTCTGATTTATTCATAATACCGCCCTTCCGTTACTCTTCTGTGCTGATTTCATTTGCCAGCATCATAATATCTGATGCGTACTTCTGTTTGCCATTTTCTCTTATTTTTCTGTAAATCGGATAGTTAATACCTAACCCTGCAAGACCGATCATTCCGATAATAATACCTATCACAAATGAAAACGTACTTCCATTGCCGATTACTTTCATAGACAGACACATTCCTGCACCTAATATCAATGATGCTGCTATGCCTAGAGAATAAGCAAAAACTTCCGCCGGAAGTTTTGCCTTTCTATCAAGTTTTTTGAGTGCTATGACCTTGGACGTTTTCTTCGGTGCATATTCATTTGCGATTGCCTCTGCATAAATCTTATCTGTGTTCATTCCAAATACCTCCGTATAGTTATTTTGTACCTTAATTATACGGGCAGGCTTTATTAAATTGAACAACACCGCTGTCAATTTGTGTCGATTTCAAAAGTAAGAGTTCTTTATATTTCTGTAAAAACATACCGGTAAGTAATATCTGTTCCCTGCAGGGTAATGATGACATCTCCATTTTCAAGATGTTCAGATTTCGCATTCTGATAATCCGTCGGATGTTTTTTTTGAATATACTCCTGCAGGGAATTCACTTCAATCTCTTCAATACTCCTGTCTGCTCCTCGGCTTCCGCCGCACGCATTGATAATTTCTTTCATCACTTCATATTCTTTCATACGCAGTTCTCCTGTTCTTCGCATTCCTACGATACGAGAATTTATGATTATATTTTATCCTTTTAGCAAATTATTCGTAAGCGTTTTTTCATAGGCAAAATAATTTTCAGCAATTTATCCATTTTGTCGATTCCTGATTTGTATATTTCACCCCATATTCCGTGTTTTGAACATTCATATCCTATGGCTAATCTGCCGATTGATCAGCCAGAGCAGAAGAAACAGAAGCATCCAAATCAATACCTGATTCAGTGGTATATAGCTTTTTATCAAATCTCCCATCGCTGTTGTAATTGCCATCGACAGTATGAGATAAAACAGGTATAGATGACTCCATGTTTTCTTCACTGCTTTGAGGATCTCTATACCTGCAATCCCTAAAACTACTGTGCCTGTAAGTGCAATGAAAATAGCTGCCCGGCCCGTATAAGTCACCAGTGCATTCCACAGGTTCAGAGGAAGCAACAACGCTTCCTCCAAGTCCATAAGCAGGGAGTGGTTTTTCACCATTCCAAGCAACAGCGTCACAATCATACCAACTGCCCATATCATTTCCCGGGGTTGTGCTTTTTCCTGAATCTCTCTGGTTTTGGCAGTCATGCTCTGGATTCTTTTGTCGGCATTTTTCTGTATCTTCCGTACCTTCTGCTCTGCATCACGCTCCCTCCCTTTTGCCCTTTGGATGGCATTTTTGCTTTTTTCTTCTGCCACTCTCACCGCTTCCACGCAGGACATGTCTACCAGCTGCTCCAATTTACAGTTCCGGGCCCGAACGTCTTTTACTTCTGCGATTAAGCTCTCTTGCTCTTTTCTCTGCATCAAACCGTTGTTGCTGCGCAAGGCGTCGTTGTTGCTCGTCAGCAATCGATTGATTCTCTGCACCTCGGATAATTCTTGTCTCAGATTTTGATTTTCTTCGGTCAGTTTCTGATTCCCTGACAAGACTTTCTGTAGCTCGGTTCGCAGTTCTTGCCTGTTCAAGAAGCTCATCTCCAATTGTTTTCTCAGATACTCTTCGGCTGCTGTCGTATGCACCTGCAGCGATTGTGGTATCTTCGGCTGCTGCTCCTGCATATTGTTCTTCTGTTCTTCGTTTGCTTTCTCGATTACATTCATTTAAGATTGCCTCCTTACTGATGTCCAGACGGAAGGTTTTGGAGAGGTTGCTATCCCGCACCTTTTGTCCCTGCTCATTCTGGAAAGTGATGTGCTTGCGCCTGTCACTCCAGTTCACCTTCCATCCGGATTTTTCCATTCGCCTGATAAATTCTTCTTTGCTAAAACACCCTTTGATCGCCTTAATAAATGCGATGGCACATTCCGTGAGATAGCTTTTTGCCTTTTCGTTTTGGATCAGGTTATATTTGTCTTTGCTCCATGCCGTCAGCGTTCCGTTTTCCATAGGAGTTCCATTAAAATGCCTGCCTTTCTCTGCCACGGATAAGTCCCGTTCCTTACACATTCGGTTGGTCAGTTCTTTCATACGCTCCAGATCTTTTCTGGTGTTATGCAGCCTGCGCCCATCCTCGAAACTGACGGTATTGGTGACCAGATGGCAATGAATATGTTCTTTGTCCTTATGCACTGCCACCACCGTCTGAAAGCCCTGAAACCAGTTTTCTGCAAATTCTTTTCCAAACTCAAATGCCTGTTCCGACGTGATGGCTTCATCTTTATGCCAGGAGATGATGTTGTGGGCATACATCCGTCCGGAATCCTTATCCCATATGCGTTTTTCTTCCAGGAAGGACCGGTAGACCTGATCGTAATCTATGCCCTCCTTGTCATAAGGGCCGGTAACATATACCAGCTGTTCATTTGTCTTATCTGTTCTCAGGACATATTCCAGACAGTTTCTCATTGCCCCGTGGGTCTTTGTTGACTTATTGACTGTCTTATTGATTGCCATAGACTTTCACTCTCCTTTCTCTGGTTGTTTATTTCCGTGTGCATCTGTTCCAACTCATATAATTCCGGAATTCTTCCGGAGGCATTTGCCTGCTGTGCCAACTGATTCAGATTGGTTGCCATGCCCCGTATCTGACGAATCAGTTCTGCCAGATGTCGGTTCATGATCTTCAGTTCTTCGATTCCTTCGGCCGGTACCAGCTTTGTTTCCTGAATAGCAGCGATTAGCACTGCCTGCTATGTCTGACCGGATTCTGCTACTTTCTTTTGGAGCAGTACGTATTCGACATCATTCAGCCGGATGGTAACTGCGTGGTTTCGTTTTCTCATAGGCTTTTGTCCTTTCTTTTTTGCTTTTAAACATGTCCGTATCCGGACGATTAGCGGGTTCCAAGGGGCACAGACCCTGGCAAGTTTAAGACCACCGCAGGTGTGTCTGGTGCAATGTGGCTTGCCACTTTGCGAAACTTGCCTATCATCCGCCACAACGTCCAGGGGATTTGGAGATGTGTGTCCGGCGTGAATGGAAATGCTCCGTGGGAGCAGTTCTTTTCCTGCCGGTCACGCTTCGTAAAATCCATGGTACCCTCGCCCGGGATGATAGTGGTTTTGGGCATTGCGGCTTTGCCGGTAATGCGAAAGCGGCTTCTCCACATGAAAGAGAATACCGGTATCGGATGACAGGATCAGGAGCAATGCTACTTTATACTTCCTGCACTGCTGCTAATTTTCTTTTTTCCTGCAGTTTCCTCCGCTTACTGCTAATCTGCAAAAAAATAACAGCAATGTCTTTGACCGCTCCTGTCCCGGTTCTGCACACTGCTGTTACCAGTATTTTTACTGTCATTTTCTTTCTATCATGCTATTCGTTGCAAATTTCTGGCAGTCTTAAAAGCTGTCGGCAAAATCCACCGCTGCGTCTTCCGCTTCTTTAATCTCCTGCTGTTTCTGCATCTCCTGGGCCTGATTAGCCTGAAGATTATCGTTTTCTTTTTTCATAATCCCATTTCCCGGTATTTTCTGAATCCACTCCTCTTGGCATATGCTGCAAGAGCTGGAACATATGCTCTGCAATCATAAGCGGCACTGCATTTTCCAGCCGTTTCTCAAATTTGGAAAGCAGGCTGTCCAGAAAGACATCTTCCTTTTCCCTTGTTTCCAGATAGGGATCCTCCTCCAGTTTCTCCTTCCGGTCAAAATAATCATTGAGTGTTGCAACTACGGCTCTGCTGTAGGATTTGTATTCTTTCCGATCCATGTTTTGCAGGTGTTCCCACGCTTTCCGATCTGGTTCCTCTAACAGGTTCAGCCGGATATTCGTATTGATGATTTTCCGTTCCTTTCTCATGACACTCCTCCGATCTTACGCAGTTTTCTGGCTGCCAGCATCTCATAGCCTTTTGCTGTAGCACAGATATCATTGATCACCGTCACTCTACCCTTCTCATACTGGCCAAAGTTCTCAAGCATACAGCCACCCCCGCCAACTACATACAGTCGCATCAGTTCCGGATTATACTCATGTTCCCGGAGCTTCCGAAAAATCTCTGCGGTATATTTCCTGGCTGCTTCCTGAATCACATACAGATACCTTTCTCCAATATCCGCTGTTCCGTGCCGGATCATCTGCTCAACCACCAGATCATCCGCCACTGTACCAAGCTGCTTCAGCATACTTTCCCTGACCGCCAGAATACACTGATTTGTGCCGTATTTCTCGGTATAGCATTTCTTTTCCACCGGGCGGCAATCATTGATATACATGATGTTCATGGTTCCATCCCCGATATCCGCAAGCATATTGACACCTTTAAAATCCCGAAGTTTCTCTGCCACCGCAGCAAACCCCTGCGGAAAGATATCTGCTCCCGCAAATTCTACATGAAACTGTTTGCCTCGGAATGTAAAATCTACACTCTCATGCTGCAAAAGATACGCTCTGAATGCCTCTTTCTGCTCACCTACCCATGTCAGCGGAAGTCCAGCCGCCAAATGTACCTTTGCCCGGTAAATCCCGGCAATATGCAGTTCTCGGGCAATGGCAGCAAGTATCAGGATGTAATAATCATCATCCATCATCTTTTCCGCCAGAAACTCCTTGTGTTCCTCTCCGATCTGATAGTAAATCCCATCATAGATCAGAAGGTTGTTCTGGAAGGTTGGTTCCTTTTCGTATCTGGTCACACCTGTCCGGAAACAGGTATTTGCGGTCTTGATATTCCCATAACCATAACGCTTTCATTTGCTGTTCCATTTCTTCTCATCATCTTCATATAGTGTTCCTCATCTTTCTGTTTGTGATTATTTTTTAGTTACAAATCCAACCCGGTCAGATTTGACCGAGTTCAATTTTTCTAAAGAGCCGGTTCCATTTTATCCATCACATCCGTCTTATTCTCATCAGTCTCACTCAAAAATAAGTGATTGATACGATAAGATATTTTATAGATAGATAATTGATTGCTTAGTATTTCATCCCATAAATACTTTATAGTGTCGGATTCACCAATACTGGATTTTCCGTCGTTGGCTTATCCTGACTGCTGAAGTTCCCATATTGGAATTCCAGACGTGCATAAATGGGACTTCTGGAGTGCAACATTTTTGCTGTCCGGACTTCCAATTATTTGAAGGCAGGTCTACAAATGGTTTGTGTCCCTACTCCTGCATTGATCCAAGCGGCACTTCACGGACAATATATTCGGTATCCGTATAGCATCCGTTTTCATCACGCAGCCTGTGTCTCTCTACATATCCCTGATGTTCCAGCTCCTTTAATGCCGATCTCACCGAATCAATGCCGTCCCTGCTGAGGGTTGCAAGCCCTTTTACGTTATAATTCCAGTTATCCGGCAGACTGAGCATCACAGATAGAAGTCCTTTCGCCTTTAACGTCAGTGTCTTATCCTTCATGTGATGATTACACATAACCGTAAAATTCTTTGTTTTCTCAACTCTAAACACCTGTGACATATTGCT
>SAMEA3387494__coassemble_8590_pt1 | contig 3285 bp, 3 predicted proteins | sample SAMEA3387494__metabat2_high_PE_015 | metagenome-assembled genome bin SAMEA3387494 (sample SAMEA3387494) | Felis catus | biome: Faeces | place: United Kingdom | collected 2012
GGCTTTTACGAGGTTTCAATAAATTCAAATTGAATTAGCACAACAGGTTAAATTATATATTCATATGTAGGTGGTATTTTTATTAAAAATAAGTGTATCAGGACATAAGTATCTTCAAAGTAAGATATTAAAGGCTTTGCTAGATTATCGCAATAAATTTATAAAATGTTTAATATAATAGAAAGTAATATAGGAAAAAAGGATAAATTATGGAGGAGGATATGAGAGAGCAAAAATGTAATACACTTAAAACACTATGTAAAAAAGCGGCGTATATTTTTTTTGGTGATAAGGGATTATTCCTAATATCAGTAATTATATTGGGTACTGTGTTTATTGCGATTTTTGTGTGCGGATGGAAACCACCTCATTGGGGGATACCTCTATATATTTTCTTGTTTTTTTTTGTTATAGGACAGCATTGGCGATATCTCTTAAGAGGTACGAAATCTGATGTGAACGAGGTAGGAAGTGTTACGGATAAACAGAGCCGGATTGCCTTGCGGGCAGATTCTTCCAGTCCATTATATGTCAGAGGGTATTTTCGAAAAAATTATAATAAAAATCCCCAAAGTCTAATGGCAAAATTGAAAGGAAATTATTTTTGTCAGATTATTGCACTTATACAGGTGGCAGTTATGCTGATAAGGCTGGTTTATATTATCGTTGTTTCTGTAAAGCTTGAGAAAGCAGGGCTTGTATATAATGTACTATGGCCGGAAGTAATAATTGGTGCATGGGTACTTATTAATATAATGATATCTATTCTTTTGGAAGAATATTATGCATGGATTCTTAAGCAGGAAAAAAGAAACAGGCAAAAAGACCTTTATAAGGAAAAAAAGGTGTGTATAAAGTCAATTCCTGACAATAGTTATGAAGAAATTTTTTATAAAAATACACTGGACTATATAACCATATTATCTGATGTCATAAGGGGATTTAGAGACAGATTTTCTGGCGAAGGGTATATAATTTTTGGAAAAAAGACGAACATGAAGGACAATTTGGTTATGGATATAGAAGAAGATCGAGAAGAACATTGTCCGCAGATATTGATTCAAATGTATCAGAGAAGATTAACGCAGGAATATGTGGATATGTTGAACCGGTTTATACATAAAGAAATTCGCTATGCTTCCCGGGAAATCCTTCCCTTTGGAGTTCCTCATGTTATTTACATTATTTATGTAGAAGGAAAATCAAAAGTATTTGAGGATATATTTTGCGGAGCGCTTCACCAGAGAAAGAACTTTTATTGTCTTCCGATTGGAGTTGTGTTAAGTGAAGAAAAAATGTATATTCCTGGAATACAGGAGGGATATGGTTATGAAGAATATCAGAAACTGAAATCAAAGATTTTTGAGGTGTTCGAGGAACTTTCACTTATGTATTCTCCTTCGGTGGAATTTAAAGAGAAAATGAGAAAAAAGACAGGGAGATATGTATAAAATAGGTCAATGTTACAAATTTCACATAAAAAATAAGATAGGATACAAATAAATATTAAAGTAAGCGAATATCAATTTTCAAGGGAGGCGGTATACCCTGCCGCTTCCCTTTCTATACCCTTTTTTAAGAAGAATTTACAGAAAACGGAGGAAAATCAGAATGAAATACAAGATTTTTACAGCCCTGGCTCTTGCCGGAAGCGCCCTGGCAGAGCTGTTCGGGGGCTGGGATATGGCGCTGGAAACTTTATTGATTCTTATGGCTGCAGACTGGATCACAGGCGGGATCCTTCTTCCTGCGGTCTTTGGCAAAAGCCCAAAATCCCCTAATGGGGCACTGGAAAGCAGAGCCGGGTGGAAGGGACTTTGCAGGAAAGGGATGACACTTTTTTATATTTTGATCGCAGCCCGTCTGGACAGGCTCCTTGGCATGGACTACATAAGAAATGCAGTGTGTATTGGTTTTATAGCAAACGAGCTTCTTTCTATTGTGGAGAATGCAGGGCTTATGGGTGTCCCTTTGCCTGCCATGATAAGAAAAGTGATCGATATACTGAAGGAGAATGCAGAAAAGGAGGCGGCGTGATATGAACGGATCAGAGAAGCTTTTGGAACTGGCGAAAGCACAGATCGGTTATCAGGAGAAGGCCGGTGCAGCTGGCCTGAATGATCCGGATGCCAATGCCGGGCAGAATAATTACACGAAATATTCCCGGGACGTGGACTCCTGGGGACTGATGGGGTGTCAGGGACAGCCCTGGTGCTGTACCTACCAGTTCTGGCTGGAGGCAAAGACTTTTGGAACAGAAAAGGCCCTGGAGCATTTCTGTATGACCAGGCAGACCTATAAAGGCTATCATTGCTTTTCTACTTATCAGGCTTTTGAAAGAAAGGGGAGGACTTCCTCCAGACCGCAGGTTGGGGCGCTGATCGTTTTTACCTACGAGCACATAGGCCGGGTGACTGCGGTAAGAAACGGCAGGGTGTATACAAATGAGGGTAATACCTCTGCACTTTATGGAGACAGAAACGGAGGCACAGTGAAGGAAAAAAGTTATGCCTTGAACGACCCTAATATTAAGGGATACTGTCTGATTGATTATGATGGGGAAACGGAAGTGCCGGGGGCAGAGACAGGAATACCGTTTGGCCAGATCAGGGTGTTCCAGAACTGGCTGAACACATGGTATGGAAACCTTCTTAAGCGGGAATGCGGTGCGGTTCTGGAGGCGGATGGAAGGTTTGGCCCCAGAACCAGACAGGCAGCCCTTGTGGTGTGGAAAGATATCCTGAACCGTCTGTACGGCAAAAAAATCCCTTTGTCCGGAGAACGTTTTGATGAAAAATGTAAGGAGGCAGCGGGGACAGCCCTTGTCCGGTATGGAAGCAAAGGCACGCTTGTGGTGCTGGCAGAAGGATTTCTGGCAGAGAAAGGGATCTATCTGGGAAATATAGACGGGATATTTGGAACAGGTATGGAAGAGGCAGTCCGAAGATTCCAGACAGATCACTTGCTGGAAACAGATGGGGTGATCGGGAGGAATACCTGGACAGGATTATTTGCGATATAGATTTTTTGAAAAAAATTTAAGAAATTTTCTATTCGTCCCGTTCTATTGGACACCCTTTATGGTATAATAAAAAAAGAACAAACGTTCTGATAGCCGAAGGGCTGATATTTTACAAAAGATAAGAAAAGGGGGACTTCAGATTATGAAAGAATTTAACCGAAAGAGATATGAGATGGGCCAGAGGATCCGTAAGCTGCGGAAGCGCTGTGATCTTTGTCAGGAAGCTCTGGCGGAAAAACTGGGGGTGTCACAGGTGACAGTTT
>SAMEA3387494__coassemble_9612_pt1 | contig 2924 bp, 2 predicted proteins | sample SAMEA3387494__metabat2_high_PE_015 | metagenome-assembled genome bin SAMEA3387494 (sample SAMEA3387494) | Felis catus | biome: Faeces | place: United Kingdom | collected 2012
GGAGGATAATTATGAACAGGAAAAGAAATTGGATGATACTTGCAGTTCTTCTTATGGCCTTTATGGTGCTTCCGGCAGTATCACCAAAAACAGTTCATGCGGAACAAAACAGCCGTACAGAATCGAAGATCTGGAATGGATGGGTGACTCAGGGCGGACATCGCTACTATTACCGTAATGGGAAACCGGTAACAGGCGGATGGCATCAGATTAATGGTGTCAGCTGTTATTTTGACAGGTATGGACGTGCAGTAAAAGGCTGGATCAAATATAATGGATATCGTTATTATCTGAACAGCTATGGAAGACCAGTAACAGGATGGAATACCATCGGCGGAAAACGCTGCTATTTTGACAAATATGGTCATGCAGTAAAAGGCTGGCTTAAGCTGAATGGAAAAAGATATTATCTGAACGATTATGGAAGAATCCATACAGGCTTCCAGAAAATCGGAAAATACAGATATTACTTCCATACAAAATATGGTTATGCGTTTATCGGCTGGACGACTATTGGCGGACAGAAATATTATTTTGATTCTGTGGGACGTGCAGCAACCGGAACAAGGACCATGAATGGAAACCGGTATACTTTTAATGGATATGGACGTCTGCTTCGTGTAAGCAATCCTGTGGTATATCGGGCGGTTATTATCGGAGAGGCGGATTATCCGGGATATTCCAATGACCTTTGGGCATGTGGAAATGATGCAAGAGCAATGAGAGATATGCTGAAAAGAACAGGCTACAGTACAGTAAGTACTGTGATCGATGCCTCTGAATACAGTGTACGCAGCCAGATCAGCCGCACGTTTGCATCAGCAGACAGTAATGACGTGTCATTTTTCTATTATACAGGACATGGAGCAAGCGACGGATCACTGGTTACAACGGATTATGGCTCTATTTCTCCATACAGACTTGCATCCTGGTTAAAACAGGTTCCTGGAAATATTGTAGTTATGCTGGACAGCTGCTACAGCGGCAGAGTAATTGATAAAGCTGTGGGTGCAAAGGCAGCAAAAGACGGCGCAGAACTGTTTAACAGCAATGTAATCTCTGCGTTTAACAGTGCGGAAGCAGAAGTGTCAAAAGCAGGTCCGATGTCTAACAGTAAATTTAAGGTTCTGACAGCATGTTCTCAGTATGAGCTTTCATGGGCAAGTCAGTCCAGCAGCTTTTTCACTTCTTCACTTGTAAAAGGTGTTGGATTTACTTATGGCGGATCCAGACTTTCCAAGGCTCCGGCAGACAGCAATAAAGATAAGAAGCTTACGCTGAAAGAATGCTACAATTATACAAAGAAACAGTGTGGAAGAAGACAGCATGTACAGTGCTATCCAAGCAGTAGTGGATTTAAACTGTTCCAGAGATAAAATTAATCCCCGGTTTTTTCGTTTTGATATGCTCCCTTCTAGGTAGACAGTTAAAATAATAAAACTGTTTATCAAGGAGGGAGCATTTTCTATGCGTAAATATTCTGCTGAAGATAAACTGCGAATGGTAAAGCTTATTTTGGAAGCTAAACATAGCATTACATCTATATCAGCAAGCGAAGGAATTCATTCTACCACTTTGGAAGAATGGATTCGTAATTATCAGTCCATGGGTTCAGAAGCCTTTTACAACAAAGGTTGGACTAAAAGAACTTATGCCGAGAAAGAAATCGCTGTGCAAGAGTATCTTTCCGGTCTCGGTTCCCTGCGTGATATTTGTAAAAAATATAAAATTTCCAGTACTCGTACACTCAGACAATGGATTGCATTGTATAATGGTCATAAGAAGCTGAAGGCTTCCGGAACAGGAGGAAGTAGTCTTATGACCAAAGGAAGAAAAACAACATTTGAAGAAAGAGTAGAAATCGCATCATACAGCATTTCCCATGACCATAATTATGCGGAAACATCAGAAAAATTTAAGGTGTCCTATCAGCAGGCACGAAATTACACTATCAAATACGAAACAGGCGGAGTTACTGCATTACAGGATAACCGTGGCAAAAGAAAACCGGAAGATTCTCTTACAGAGATGGAAAAGCTTCAAGCTGAGTTGAAACTGGAAAAAGCCAAGCGGCAACGTGCAGAAATGGAGTTATCCTTCTTAAAAAAATTAGAGGAAATCGAAAGGAGGCGGGGCTGAGCCTGATTCGTCATGAATCGATATATCAGGCAGTCAAAGAAGAACACGAGGAACATAATTATCCAGTACAGGCACTTTGTAAGTTGGGCGGGGTGTCCAGAGCAGCCTACTATAAATGGCTGAATCGGGAAATACCGGAAAACGAGCGGAAAAACAGACGAATTGCAACACTGATAGAAAAAATCCATAATGAATCTTCGGATAAGGGCTATCGCAGGATCAGGGATGAACTGGAACGCTATCATGGTATTAATGTGAATGATAAACGTATTCTTCGAATTTGCCGGAGTCTCGGAATAAAATCGACGATTAAATATGCCAATGATGGTTGTACAAGACAATCATCCAATCCGCAGTTCATTGCTGAAAACATACTTAACCGCGAATTTACGGCAGAAGCACCAAACCAGAAATGGCTTACGGATGTAACAGAATTTCACTACTACATAGGGATTGAAAAACACAAGGTATATCTAAGTGCTATTCTTGATCTGTTTGATAGAAGAATTGTAGCGTACCGTATTGGTGACAGCAATAATAATCCGTTGGTGTTTGATACCTTTGATGATGCAGTCAGAGATAATCCTGATGCACATCCACTGTTTCACAGTGACCGAGGATTTCAGTACACAAACAGAACATTCCATGCAAAGATTGAAGCAGCCGGAATGATACAAAGCATGTCTAGAGTGGCAAAATGTATTGATAATGGTCCGATGGAAGGATTCTGGGGAATTATAAAGAGGGAACGATATTATGGTAAAAGATTCACAGACAGAGAATCT
>SAMEA3387494__coassemble_13330_pt1 | contig 2139 bp, 1 predicted proteins | sample SAMEA3387494__metabat2_high_PE_015 | metagenome-assembled genome bin SAMEA3387494 (sample SAMEA3387494) | Felis catus | biome: Faeces | place: United Kingdom | collected 2012
TCAATCACAAAATATTGGCTGAATGGTATAGGAAAAACAGAGATCATTTTCTGACACAGCAGCTCTGTTGTCTGGAGCAGTGCCGTCTTGTTCTGTTAAAAAAACTTCGGCTGCAAAGGTTGGGAAAAAAATGACGGTAATTCTTTTTCACGAAAGAAAACCAGGCATTTTCCGAATCAATTCCAGCCAGTTCACCACAAATGCTTATAGTGATAATTTCCGGATCAGACAATTTAGCATCCAGAACATGTCGTCTGGAAATCACTTCAGGGGGTGCAAACTGATGATATAGGTCATCAATCACAACATAAACAGTTAAAATAAAGTCTTCAAAAGTTGCGATAAGAGTGGTATTATTATTTTGGAACTTCAGCATAATGATGCCTCCTTTCGAATTTGTATGCCTACAAATAGGATAGCACATTTTGTTGAAGTTTCTTTATTTTAATTTCATCTAGCACAACGAGTTAATTTACATACACTGCCATCTATAAGGACTACTTATTTCATTTCACATAGTTTCTGCATAATGTATTCCAAATCCCTCTTCGTTTCTACACGCATAGTTTTCTTTCGGTATTTAAATGTAAAAAAATGATAAGTATAATTTCACCGTATATGTTTTGTGTATTAATTATTCATTTGCATACCTCTCCTATGCCCTGATATTGCTTACGAAGCAAATAGCATATGGCATAGGAGAGATTTATACTCTAAGCAACACTATAGTTTTGTTGTTTTTCTTATCTCAGCTGGGAATAGAATACTTTTTCATTTATCAGACATCTTTTAACATTCAAACGTATATCAACGTACATACTCTAGAACCTTTCCATTTTTTATATAAAGATCAAAATAAATAATATTCCCCGGTCCTCTGTAATGCATACCGCTTCCTATATGACGTCCTCTCCATTTTGAATAACCATATGAAATTTTGTCTGATGTAATTGAACCTGCCTTTAACCCTATTGTTGATCCAATCAAAGATTCTTTTGTTTTTTTAACATATGTTTCCCTTGCTCTTTGATTCAAAGCTCTCCTGATATCTCTTTCTGGTATAATCTTATTTGCTTCAATCTTAGCTTTCCAATAATTTCTATTAGCATCATATTTAGCTCCATTACCACCAGTCCACCGATTACCTGCAAGAATTCCACTGGCAACAGCCTGAAGTACTATTTCCAATCCATCATCTCCATCCAAAACACAGCTAACAACAGTTGTAGCAACGTTTGTCACAATTTGGCCTACAACTCCAACTGCACTGGCGCCAACTGCTGCAGAGATTCCCTCAAGAGTAGCCTGAGCAACAACCTTCCAGCTCATCTCTTTTTTCTGACCAATAAGCTGCTCTGCTAATGACCTTGCCGCTCCTACCACCCCGGCAACTGCTGTCCACAAATGTCCATTACTATCACATCTTGTCAATGGATTCTGATTACAATAGGTATATAGATTCCTGTTATGAAGGGTTTCTGTAGATGCTGCCAGTGTTGTCACCGCATCTGACGAGATAAACCTTCTCAACTCCGGATCATAATACCTGTTCTTCAGGTAGTACATTCCCGTCTCTTTGTCGTAGTAGTAGCCTCTGTAGCGGAAAGGATTCAGCTGACCTATGGTGTCTTTCCTGCTTCCGGTGATGCTCAGGACTTTTCCCCAGCTGTCATAAGTATAGTTTACTACGGTATCTCCAGCCTCGTCAACAAGGGCGATGATATCATTCTGAAGATTTCTCTGGTAAAAGTAATGTTTGCCTCCGGTTACCATGGAAAACAGGTTTGCATTAGAATCATAGGTAAACCACAGAGTCTGTCCGTTGGTGGTCTCGGACATCAGGAGGTCGCCTGCCATGCGGTATTCTGTTGCCACACCATCTACGATTTTTTTCGTTCTGGATCCGGTGTGGTCATAGAAATACTGAATCTTCTTTCCGTTGTCCACTGCCGCCAGTTTTCTTCCCAGAGTCCAGCTATAGGTGGTGTTTCCTCTGGTAAGCATGTTTCCGATGGCATCGTAGGTAATGGCTGTGCCGTTCCAGTTTACAAGCTGATCCTTCCATCCGGAAGCATAGGTTCCGGTTTCAGTCTTCAGCGGCGCTGCGGTGATCGTACCTTCTGTGTACGGATATTCTTT
>SAMEA3387494__coassemble_16992_pt1 | contig 1731 bp, 3 predicted proteins | sample SAMEA3387494__metabat2_high_PE_015 | metagenome-assembled genome bin SAMEA3387494 (sample SAMEA3387494) | Felis catus | biome: Faeces | place: United Kingdom | collected 2012
GTGTGGTACAGCACTATATTATTCCGAACCCTGAAGAGGGAACGGAAAAGATGCTGAAGATCAGCGCTCTTGACAAAGACTGACAGGACGTGATATTAGGCATAATCCAAAGATAGAAACTTGATTCAGGAGGAGAAATAACATGGCACAGGAAGCATTAGGAATGGTAGAAACAAGAGGACTTACTGCAGCAATCGAGGCAGCAGATGCAATGAGAAAAGCTGCTGATGTAGGAGCTGTTAAGGCAGCAGTAGAGAGCGGAAGCGCAGCAGCATCCAGACTTGGAGAGCTTGTTGCAACACACGTAATTCCGAGACCTCACACAGATGTCGAGAAGATTCTGCCTACTGTTTAATCCGCAGGAAGCAGCGCGCAGCCAGCGTGAAATAATAAAAAAGGAGTTCGCTCGTGAATAAAGCATATGGTTTTATTGAAATCACTGGTGTTGTAGCCGCTATGGATGCGCTGGACATCATGTGCAAAACTGCAGACGTTGAGCTGGCGTCCTGGGAACGTAAGCTGGGCGGACGACTGGTAACTCTTATTGTACAGGGTGATGTATCGGCTGTCACCGAAGCTGTTGAGACTGCGGCAGCCAAAGCAATTAAGAAACCGGCAAGTTATGCAGTGATTGCACGCCCCCATGAGGAAATTGTAAAACTTGTGGAACTCAGTGCAAGCCGATGGAAAAAGAAAGCTGCCGCAGAGGCAGAAGAGTCAGATAAATAAAATGGAAAAATCCATTTTTGGTCGATTTATAAGGAGGAAAAGATCATGACACAGGAAGCATTAGGAATGGTAGAAACAAGAGGACTTACCGCAGCAATCGAAGCAGCAGACCAGATGTGCAAAGCTGCTAACGTAGCGCTTGTTGGAACAGAGAAGATCGGATCCGGTCTTGTAACTGTTATGGTTCGTGGAGATGTTGGAGCAGTTAAATCTGCAGTGGAGAGCGGAAGCGCAGCAGCATCCAGACTGGGAGAGCTTGTTGCAACACATGTAATTCCAAGACCTCATACAGACGTTGAGAAAATCCTTCCGGTTCTTAAATAAAACACAGGAATAACATTCAGTCATGCAGTTGGACTTTTATCTGCTCTGACGCATGACTGATTTTTATTCAGAAAGCAGGTGTATCCTTGGAAACAAAAAATATTGAACTGATCACAAAAATGGTGATCGACGCCATTAACCAGAACGAAAGCAAAAACGACGGTTTTATGGTTCCCATCGGAGTTTCCGCCAGACATATCCACCTGACCCAGGAGCATGTAGAGGCTTTATTTGGACCGGGATATCAGCTCACCAAGAAAAAAGAACTGATGGGTGGACAGTTTGCATCCAATGAAACAGTCACAATTGTTGGATTAAAGCTTCGAGCTATTGAAAACGTAAGAATTCTCGGTCCGGTTCGTAAAGCGTCTCAGGTTGAGGTATCTGCCACAGATGCTATCAAACTTGGCATGAAAGTGCCGGTTCGTGAGTCTGGTGATGTTAAGGGAAGCGCTCCTGTTGCCATTGTTGGACCAAAGGGAGCTATTTATCTGAAAGAGGGATGTATTGTGGCTATGCGCCATATTCACATGTCTCCTAAGGACGCTGTTGCAGCCGGAGTCAAGGATGGAGATATTGTTTCTGTAAAAGCGGACAATGAGCGGGGAACAATCTTTAATCATGTAAAGATCCGTGTAGATGACAGCTTTACACTGGAAATGCATATCGACACAGATG